>Ga0070727_10003546_pt1 | contig 14067 bp, 11 predicted proteins | sample tdAd472_FD_66722 | JGI IMG/M metagenome (GOLD analysis project Ga0070727, IMG submission 66722) | Marine sediment microbial communities from the Atlantic coast under amendment with organic carbon and nitrate - tdAd47.2 | ecosystem: Environmental > Aquatic > Marine > Coastal > Sediment | place...
GATCGACTCCCACGCCATGTAGGTGAGCAGGTTGTGCTGGTCGACGACCTCCCACAGGGCCTCGACGTTGGCGTCGGTGGCGGCCAGCGACACCAGGTCGTCGGCGATCGACAGGGCGGCCATGATCTCCGGGTTGGGGGGGACCTCGCCTTCCTCGTAGTCGACCGAGCTGGCGAGGTCGCCGGTGCCGAAGTCGTTGCCCCAGCCGCCTCCGCCCGAGCGGTTCTCGTTGGGCTCGAGCATCACGCCGGTCTCGCCGGTGCCGGGGTAGGCATGCTCGATCATCACGTCGTCGTGTTGCTCGATGATCATGTAGATGCCGAAGTAGTTCTCGTTGACGAACACCTCGGCCCAGCCCACGCGGGGCGCCATGATGCCGCCGGCGCGCGCGAAGCTGTAGCTGATGTGGTCGCGGGCGCGGGTCGGGTCGAGCACGTTGCCATTGTGAAGGTTGAAGCCCTTGAGCGACTTGATGCGGGTGCCGGGCACGCCCTTGTTCATGTCGACCTTGAAGGCAGGCTTGCCATCCATCGTGTCGAAGGAGGCACTGCCCTTGAGGCGGAGCCCAATGACCTCGTAGTCGAGGTCGTCGAAGCGCATCTCGGCCTGCGCCCAGTCTTCGTCGCGCGAGTTGAGCGTGTCGAACTGCTGGTTGGTCAGCGTGAAGTCGATGCGATGCACGCGCTCGGTGATGAAGATGTGCTCGGTGGCCGCATCGAGGGTGGGGGATGCGGTGGCCTCGTTGACCAGCCCAGGCGTGGGCCAGGCGGTGCGCACCATGACATCCGACAGGTCGGGGGTGCGGGCGATCGACACGTCGCGCTCGAGGCCTTCCCACTCGACCTCGTCGATGACATCGGTGTAGCCGAACAGGGTCAGGGTGTCGTCGGTCGCATCGAGGGCGAAGCCGAGGTCGTCGCTGGTGAGGAGCAGGCGAGCCCCCGCGTCGAGGGTGCCCTCCCCCTGCCAGCGATTGCCGTTGCCGTCTTCGAGGGCCACGTGGCTCAGGTCGACCGGTGCGTTGCCGTTGTTGCCGAGCTCCACCCAGTCGGGGCGCGAGCCGTCGGCCAAGGTGTAGGTGGAGTCGTTGAGTGCCATCACCTCGTTGATGACCACGGTGAGGGGGTCGAGCTCGAGGTCGGGGAGGTCGGGCTCCTCGTGGTCGGGTGCGGTGGGCCCGGTGCGGGGCTCGGTGGTGTCGGCGTCGAGGGGGCTGCGGCGACCCGACACGTCGGTGTCGACGGGCGTGCAGCCTGCGATGACGAGCAAGACCAGCGAGGGGATGCGGGGCATGGTGTCTCCAGGATCTCAGTATGCCCGGTGTGACAGCTCGGTGTCAGTGGGACGGGCTCCCCTGGCCGTATCCACGAATCCACCGCTCCGGCGCCTCGCCTGCCCAGAAGCGGTGGAGGAGGTCGCGGAACTGGCTGCCTTGTGGGCCCTTGGCGAACAGGGGGTCGATAGCGACGATGTGGTAGCGGTGGGCAGCGGAGAACACCCAGGGGAGCGCCTGCAGGGTGTCGTGCACGGTGGAGCGCCAGCTGTCGAGCTCCTCGGGGGTGTCGATGCCCAGCACGGTGGTCTGGAAGCTGTCGGCGCCGCTGATCTGCACCAGGATGGGCACGCTCAGGGGCTCGACGTGGGGCCACCACACGGGCCCGATCACGCAGCGCCCGGGGTCTTCTCCACGCGACGACAGATCGTCGGCACAGGCCTTCTGGAGTGGACCCCACCGTTCCGCGCGCGGCGGCTCGCTGCTCTCGGGGAGGTCGGCCACCCAGGCACCGTCGACCACCGCCTTCATCCGGCCGCCGCCCACCATGGCCGGCCACGCCTCGGCGAACTGGTCGAGGTTGCCGACCAGCCCCGCCCCGCCGGCGCTGGTGCCGACGAGCAGCACCTTGTCGGTGGCGGGGTCGAGGCCGTGCAAGGCAGGGAGCGCCTCGATCAGCGCGGCGACGTGGAGCCGGCCGCTGAAGTACCACCCGTCGGGGTCGGCGCTGTTGGGCTGGCGCGCCTCCGAGGTGCCAAGCCACAGGTCGGAGCTGCAGTAGTGGGCATCGACGTGATGGGCGTCGGCGAAGGTGGGGTTCACCCCGGGGCGAGGGGAGAGCACCCCTTGGCTCTTCACCGGGGTCGCCGGCGCACCATCGGCCTCTGGGCGGGTGGTGATCAGGCGCGGCTTCCGGTCGCTGCACATCGAGCGCGACTCGTCGCAGAACGCACCGCCCGACAGGTGCACCACCCAGGTGTCGCTGGTGCCCGGTCGGTAGGTGTAGGCGAAGGGCGTGCCGTCGTTGCACCGCGCCTTGGCCCAGCGCGCCTCTCGCTCACCAGGCTTCACCACGATCGGCTGCCGCGCCGGCGCTTCTTCCCTCGCCGCCGGCGATGCCGCGGGGGGCGGAGCCTCGGAGGCCCCACCGCAGGCCGCGAGCCACAGCGCGATCACGCGAGCTCTTGGCGCAGCAGCTTGGCCATGAACTGGATGCCGATCACCTGGGAGGTGGCGCCGTCGTCGGCCTTCTGTCGAGCGGCGAGCCGCAGTGCCTTCGCCTCGTCGGCGTCGTCGGTGACCCGGGCCTTGGCCATCTCGAGGAAGCCGTCGGCGATCAGGCGCACCCCGGCGGCCTGCCGGGTGTGCAGGCCCTGGAGGCGCTCGTCGCAGTCGGTGAGGGTGGACTGCGCCTCTGCCACGTCGCCCTGGGCAGCCAGGAGCGCCCCTAGGTAGGCCATCGCCATGCTCTCCAGCAGCGGGTCGCCCGAGCTGCGGAACACCTCGATGGCCTCGCGGAGAGCGGGCTCGGCGCCCTGCCGGTCTCCCAGCGCCCAGCGCACCGTGGCGCCGTTGAGCTGCGACAGCGCGCCGAACCGGGCGTAGCCGACCTCGCGGTAGATGCGGTGGGCCTGATCGATGACCTCCAGGGCCTGCCGCAGCGAGCCACGGCGCACCAGCAAGCTGCCCTTGTGGACCAGGCTCGTCGCCTGGCCACGCCGGTCGCCCCAGGTGCGGTGCAGGGCCAGGGCCTTGTCGATGTGCGCCTCGGCCTCTTCCAGCCGCCCGGCCTCCGCGTACAGCGTGCCCAGGTTGCTGTAGGTGCTGGCCAGGCCCCGCTCGTCGCCCACCTCCAGCTGCTTGGCTGCGGCCTCCAGGGCCAGGGCTTCCGCTTGCTCCGCCCGCCCACGCACGATGGCGCAGCTGGCCAGCTGGCTCAGGAGGATGCCGGTCATCCGGTGCAGCCGCAGGTCGCGGGCCATGTGCAGCGCCGTCTGGGTGATGACCTCCGACTCGTCGTAGCGCGACTGGTCGCTGTTGATCATCGCCAGGCGCGACAGCGCATCGACCTCCACGGGACTCGACGACTCGCGCATGAACGCCAGCGCCTCTCCGACATCCTGGCGGGCGTCGTCGAGGGCCCCTCCGATTCGCAGCAGGGTGGCCCGGTCGAGGTGAAGGCGCGCCTGGGAAGGAGCGTCTTCCAGGGCCTGGGCACGCTCTAGCGCCCGGTCGAGCAGGCTGCGGTAGCGGGTGGTGGGCCCGCGCACGCTGAGCACCGGGGCGAGGCAGAGCACCGCCTCGAGGGCCTGCCGTGGGTCGGTGGCGGCGCGGCGCCGCTCCACGGCGAGCAGGTTGTCGGTCTCGACCGCGAGCATCAGGAAGTTGGCCAGGCCCCCGTGGCCGTCGACCTGCGCGGCCAGCCCGGCCGTGTGCTGCAAGACCCAGTTCGCGTGCCGCTCGTGGGCTCTCTCCAGGCCGCCGGTCGCCTCGAGCTTGTCGCGGGCGTACTCCCGGATGCTCTCGTACATGCCGAACCGCAGCTCTCCTGGCAGCTCGTCGGGCTCGTAGACGCGCAGCAGGCTCTTGTCGCGCAGCGCCTCGACGAGGTCGAGGGTCCAGGGGGCGTCGTCGGGAACCTCGAGCACTTCCTCGGCTGCCTCGAGGGAGAAGCCGCCGACGAAGACGCTGCACTGCGCCAGGGCCGACCGCTCGTGCTCGTCGAGGAGGTCCCATGACCAGTCGATGGCGTTGCGCAGGGTGCTCTGCCGTTGGTTGATCACGTGCTGGGTGCTCGCCAGCACCTTGAACCGCTTGCTCAGGCGGTCTTCGAGCTGCTCCAACGACAGCACGCGGGCGCGCGGAGCCGCCAGCTCGATGGCCAGCGGGAGGCGGTCGAGTCGCTCGACGATCCGGTCGATATCGGCGTGGTCGTCGGGGGTGAGCTCGGCGCCGACGGCCTTGGCGCGATCCAGGAACAGCTCCCGGGCCTCGGAGCGGGTGAGGGGTTCGAGGGGGACGACGTCTTCGCCGCGCAGCCTCAGACGCTCTCGGGACGTGACCAGGAAGGCGACGTTGGGCGCCAGCTCGAGCCAGCGCCCCACGGTGGCGCCGGCGGTGTCGACCAGGTGCTCGAAGTTGTCGAGGACCACCAGCATGCGCCCGCGCGACGCGAGGGCCTGGCCCACGTCGTCGACCAGCTGGGTGTCGTCGCCTCGCTGGGTGAGGGGGATCGACAGGGTCTTGCCCACCGCGGCCAGGAGGCCGGCGGTGTCGCGTGCCTCGGTGAGGTCGATGGCCCACACGCCGTCGCTGACAGCGAGAGCTACCTGGGCTGCGGCGTGGGCCAGGCGCGTCTTGCCGACGCCGCCGGGCCCGAGGATGGTGACGAGCCGCGCACCGTCGCTCAGTCGCTGGCCCAGCTGCGCGAGCTCGGGCTGGCGGCCGACGAAGGCCGAGCGGTCGGGGCGCAGGTTGGTGGTGCGTGCGGGCGGGGGAGCCGGCGTGGCGAAGCGCGTCGGCTCCTCGGCGGGGGGCACGAAGCGGTATCCGACGCCATGGATGGCGATCAGGTGCACGGGCTGGCGGGGCACCGGCTCCACCTTGGAGCGCAGCCGCCGCATCGCCACGTCGACGGCTCGGGTGGCGTAGTTCGCCTTGTACTCCCACACTTCTTCGAGCAGGTCGTCGCGCGACACGTCGTCGCCGGCCCGCTCGACCAGGTAGCGCAGAAGCTGGGCCTCGCGGGTGGTGAGCGCGACGGTGTGGCCATCGGCGTGCAGCACCTGCTGGCGGATCAGGTCGACCCGTCGATCGCTGAGCTGGACGATGTTCTGCACGGACCCGGGCACGGCTTCGACCCCCTCGCCGCGTCAGCCTATCAGCCGGTGCCCCCCCGCGGGGCCTCTTGGGGTACCATGCCGCCCCATGGTCGTGAGGAGGCTCCGCGCATGGCGAGTGAGGACGACGACGGCTCGAAGACACAGGCGACCAGCTTGCCCACCAACCCCCCGGTGGACACCCTGGAAGATCTGCCTGCCCTGTCCGAAGAGGGAGCCATCTGCTTCGTGAGACAACTGGGAGAGTCCTACGTGTACGTCGATGGTGCCTGGAAACCCCGCAAGCACGCGCAGCTGTCGTGAGCGACGATCTCGCGACCCTGGCGAAGGGGTGGGTCGAGGAGACCCACGCGCAGGTGGCCCGTGAGCTCGGGCACCTGCAAGAGTCGATGCTGGAGCGGGTCGATCGGCTGGCGGCCGAGCTGGCTGCTGCCCCGCCGAACGAGCTCGCCGAAGTAGAGGGTGTGCAGGTCTACGCCGAGGCGTTCCTCGTCGACGCGGGGCAGATCCTGGAGCAGCTCGCCGACCGTCTCGACACGGGGCTGGCCGAGCGCCTCGAGCCGCTGACGGAGCGCGCCGAGGCGGGGGGCGAGGCTGGGGTCGAGGCCCGCATGGCCATGGCCGAGTGGGGGCGCAACGCCCGGCACTACCTCACCTTCGTGGCGCAGTACCTGGCTGGCTACGTGCAGGGCGGCGGTGTCGCTCTCGGGTTGATGCTGGAGCTGCCCGAAGGGCTGGTCGAGCGTGCCGTCGTCACCAGCATCGTTCGACATCGCCTGATGTTCGCGGCCGACCGGGCCGAGCTCGCGGCCACGCGCTGGGCCGAGGAGGTCGGTGCCGAGCTGGTGCAGGTGGCGCGGCGGCTGAGCGGCGAGGTGGTGGTCCCGGCAGCCTCCGATGGCGAGTCGACGGCCGACCGGCTGAAGCGCCTGCTGGCTTTCGCCGACGAGCACAGCATCCGCATCAAGAAGGTCCCCGACGACCCCAGCGACCGCTTCCTCGACCGAATGGAGGAGCAGCTCATCGCCGCGGCGGAAAAGCGTCGCAAGGCCCAGGAGGCCACGGCTGCTCGCAAGGAGCGGCTGGCCGAGCTGCTCGGCTTCGCCGACAAGGTGGGCGTCAAGCTCAAGAAGGTGCCCAACAACCCGTCGGCCGCCTGGCTCGACAAGATGGAGGCCAAGCTCATCGAGGTCGCGCAAAAGCGCGGCGTGCCTCTCCCGGGCACGGTGGAGCCCCCCTCCGAAGACGAGATGCTGGTCACCCCGCTGGCTGCCCCGCCGCGGGCCAACGACAAACAGCAGAAGCACACCGGCATGTCGCCAGCCGAGCGCAAGGCGCGGGTTCGCGACATGATGGCCAAGGCCGACAAGGCCAAGCTCGACCTGGGCACGGTCCCCGAGGAGCCCACCGACGAGTGGGTAGAGACGACCGAGCAGAAGCTCGAAGAGGTGCTGAAGCAGCGCAAGTCGGAGCGCAAGGCCGCCCGGGAGCGCAAGAAGCGAGAGCGCGACGCGCGGATCAAGCGCCTGGGCGAGATGGCAGCGGAGGCCGGCATCGAACTGGGTGCCGTGCCGAAGTTCCCTACGGAAGACTGGCTCGCGCGGATGGAGATGAAGGTCGCATCCGCTCGGATGCCCGAGGAAGACGACGAGCAGGAAGACAACCGCGCCGAGCGCCTCGCCGAGGTGCTGAAGAAGGCAGCAGAGGCCGACATCGATCTGGGTGAGGTCCCGCCGGATCCGGATCGGCTGTGGCTGGCCTGGGCCGAGGGCAGGGTCGACGACGCCGGCACGGCCGACGAGCTCATCGCTGCCGGGGAAGACCCCGACCAGCCGCCGGCTGCACGGCCGCGCCTGGTGTTCGAGGAAGGCACGGTCCAAGAGCGCATCTGGATGATGGAAGAAGGCGAGCTCACCGTCGGGCGGGCGCGTGGCAACGACATCCAGATTCGCGACGACTCGGGCGTGAGCCGCCGGCACTGCACGGTGTTCGAGAAGGAAGGCGCGTTCTTCGTCCGCGACAACGGCTCGACGAAGGGCACGCTTCTCGACGGGCAGCTGATCACCGACGACACGCCGGTCGACAACGGTGCCCGGATCACCGTGGGCGACACACAGATCGTGTTCCGCTCCTGATCAGGCCCCAGCGTCGTCGCGGCGGAGCAGGCCGCTGGCGATGAGCTGTTCGAGGTGGCTCGACCAGTCGGCATCCGGCACGCCGAGGAGCCGCGCCGCATGGGCCAGGGCGGTCGACTCCTCCGCCGCCAGCAGGCCATCCGCCGCCGCCGCGCCGACGAGCACCTCCATGACCTGCAGCTTCTGCACCTCGTCGAGGCTCACGGGCAGCTCCAGCAACGCCACGTCGCGTGCCTCATCGAAGGCTGCAGTGTGGCGCCCCTCGCTGTCGAGAAAGCCGGTGTCATGCAGCATCTGCTGCGGGAAGGTGGCATGCAGCCACGCCGCCTCGCTGTCGACCACGTCGAGGTCGGATCCGAGGATCTGCTGGGCCATGTGGAGCGTGAAGGCGAGCTGCAGCTTGCGGGTGTCGTGGGGCAAGGAGGTCCTCCGAGTGGCGACGGTAGCACCCCGACCGCGAGGATGCGATACCCTGCAGCTGGTCGGCGTGCGGGTCGTCCCGAGCAGAGGAGACATCGATGTTGATCGCACTGCTGTGGGCCTGCGGCGCCCCCGCCGAGTCCCCGCAGCCCCCCGTCGCTCCCGTGGCCGAGGCCCCCGCGTCTGCCCCGGCGGCCGCCCCTGAGGCCCCCGAACCGAGCCTGGAGCCCTCCCGGCTCGGCGAGGTGATGGAGGTGTTGCCGACCGCGGCCTACACTTTCGCGAAGATGAACGCCTGTGGCATGGAGGCGTGGGTCGCGGGCCCGCCCACCGAGCTGGAGGTCGGGCAGATCGTGTCGATGCCCGAGGGCATGGTCATGACCAACTTCGAGTCGGCCACGCTCAAGCGCACCTTCGATGCGATCCTGTTCGTCGACTACCTCACGGTCACCGACCAGCAGCCCCAGTGCGCCACCCCCGTGAAGGCCACCGACCAGCAGTACGTCGGCCTAGTGAAGACCTCGATGGCATCGGGCGGCTACACCTACGCCGAGCTCGACGTGTGCGGCGACACGGTGTGGGTGGCGGGCCCGGAGATGGCGCTGCAGCCCGGGCAGACGCTGCTGTCGCCCAAGGGCAGCCTCATGAAGAACTTCCAGTCGCCGTCCCTCGACCGCACCTTCGCCGAGATCGCCTTCGTGCCGAAGATGAAGGTGGTGCCTGGCGTGCCCTACTGCGGCGACGAGTAGTCACCTCAGTCGCGGCGGCGTAGGCTCCAGCCCATGAGGGGCAGGGTCAGCAGGGTCCACCAAGGAAGCGCCGCCTGGGTGCTGTCGTCGGCACAGGTGCCCGCGGGCTCCGCGGGAAAGCCGGTGAAGCACAGGGGGAAGGTGTCTTCGAGCTCGTCGCGGTGCTCGATGTAGACGAGCTGGGTCTGGGCGCTGCTGTTCGTGTACTGCACGAACAGGTCTTGCTTGAGCTCCAGCGGATCGAAGCGCATCCGCGTGCGGGTGACGTAGGCGGTGGTGGGGTCGGTCTTGCCCAGGGGGGTGAGGAAGGTGGTGGGATCGCCCGAGCCGGTGCCGCAGGGGTCGCACTTGACCGACAGGTCCCAGCTGTACTCGACGACGGCGACACCGGGCTCGTCGCCCCGGGCCTCGGTGAAGGCCTGCTCGACGGTCTCGGCGGAGGTCATGTCGGGTGGCACCATGCAGTCGCTTTCCTGCTGGACCTCGGGGAAGGACAGCACCTGCGCCTCGCCGTCGGCACCGTCGCCGATCACCCACAGCAGCACCTCCTGGTCGCCGCGGGCGTTGGTGGCGCCGAGCTGCAGCGGCAGCGTGAAGGTGCGCCCGGGGTAGGTGATGCGGATGGGGTCGAGCCAGGGATCCTGCCCGTCGACGTCGGTGATCCGGGCGACCATGAAGTCGACCCCCTGGCCGAGGTAGTCGTCGACGAGGGGCGCTGCCCCGGGGGCGAGCTGGAAGCCGAAGGCATCGAGCCAGCCCGACAGTGCGCCGGCGTCGTCGGCCCGCACGATGGCCATCTGGTAGATGCCCTTGGTGATCCATGACTTCACCTCGACCCCGGCGAACTCGCCGAGGGCAGACTCGGCCAGGTCGGTCAGGGTGCTCTGGGCGCAGCCCTCGGCGGAGGCGGTGCAGCCCTCCGACACCTGGGCGCCGAAGTCGCCGCCGGCGGAGTCGCAGGTGTAGGAGACGAGCCGCGGGGCCGTGAAGGCATCGAGCTCTTCCAGGGCGGTGATGTCGTCGAACACCTCGATGGCTTCGTCGTCGAGGTCGCCCGGAACGGGCATCAGCAAGCCGAAGGAGCCGCTGGCGTTCAGTGCGTTGGAGGTCATGGTGAGCACGGTGTCGTCGGCGTTGTGCACGAGAACCAGCCGAGACTCGCCGTTGCCGGGGGTGTCGTCGGCGGGGCCGACGTAGGTGCCGCAGAACGCGTGGGCGAGGGTGCCGATGAGCCACAGAGGCATGGGGGGACTCCTGTAGGTGAGGGGCACAGACGTAGTCCCTCGACAGACATTCGAAGACAGGTCGTGATGGGCTAGGGGAGGGCGGCGAGGTGGCGGGTGAGCGTGAAGCAGGTGCTGGTCTACCGGCGGGATCTGAAGATGCGGAAGGGCAAGATCGCGGCGCAGTGCGCCCACGCATCCCTGGCCGTGTTCCTTCGCCGCCGGGTGGGCGTGGAGGGGGTGAACCCCGATGAGCTGCTGGTGGTGCCGCTGGAGCCGGCGATGGCGACCTGGATCTCACGGGGCTCTGCGAAGGTGTGTCTGTCGGTCGACGACGAGGAGGCGCTGCTGAAGGTGCATGCGCTCGCGGAGGAGGCCGGTCTGCCCTGTGCCCTGATCCGCGACGCGGGCAAGACGGAGTTCGGCGGGGTGCCCACCTACACGGCGGTGGCGGTGGGGCCGGCCCTGGTGGCGTCCATCGACGCCATCACGGGGCCGGAGGGAGCGGTGGCTACGAAGCTGGCCTGAGGGCGTCGCCCGCCGGAGATCCCCCGGCTACTTGCAGGCATGTCTGCACACACCGTCGTCATCGGCGCGGGGGCGGCCGGCGCCGTCATCGCGAACCGCGTCACCGAGAACAGCAACCTGTCGGTGGAGGTCCTCGAGGCCGGCCCCGACTACCCGCCCGGCACGCCGCTGCCCGCGGATCTGGCCAACGGTCGCTACAACGCGATGGTCAGCCACGACTGGGGCTACCTGCACAAGCCGACACCTCGGGGGCCGCTGTTCCACATGCCGCGGGGCAAGGTGGTGGGCGGCAGCTCGGCGGTGAACACCTGCATCGCACTGCGCAACGAGCCCACCGACTTCGAGGAGTGGGCCTCGATGGGCGTCGAGGGCTGGAGCTGGGAGGCCTGCCTTCCCTACTACAAGAAGCTCGAGACCGACCTCGACTACGGCGAGACGGAGTGGCACGGAGGCAGCGGCCCGCTCCCCGTGCGCCGCCACCCGCGGTCGGAGCTGCGCCCCTGGCAGGCAGCGTTCACCGATGCGGGCCGTCGTGTGGGCTTCCCCGACTGTGAAGACACCAACGTGCCCTACGGCATGGGGGTGTCGCGGCACGCGATGAACAAGATCGACGGGCGACGGATCAGCGCGGCCGAGGCGTGGCTCACCGCCGATGTGCGGGCCAGGGAGAACCTCGCGATCACGCCGAACACGATGGTGCATCGGGTGGTGATTCGTGGCGGCAAGGTCGTCGGGGTCGACGTCGAGCGCAACGGGCAGCGCGAGGTGGTGGCCTGCAACCGGGTGGTGCTGTGCGGCGGCGCCCTGGGCACGCCGGGCATCCTCATGCGGTCGGGCATCGGCCCCCGCCGCGACGTGGAGCGCCTGGGCGTCGACGTGATCGTCGACAACCCGGCCGTGGGGTCCCAGATCTGCGACCACCCGGGCAATGGTCTGATCTTCCGCCCCAAGCGCGGGGTGGAGTGGGATGCGGAGATCGAGCCGGTGATCCAGACGGTGATCCGGGTGAAGCTGGGCGACGGCCCTGGCCCCACCGACGTGCAGCTGCAGGCAGGAGGCCTGCTGCCCGCTCCGTGGGGCGACATCTACCGGGGCTTCCTGGTGATGGGCTCGCTGTGCAAGCCCAAGGCGAAGGGGCGGATCCGGTTCCGCTCGGTCGACCCGGCGGCGCGGCCCATCGTCGAGTCCCAGATGCTCACCCACAGCGACGACCTCGAGCTGGCGGTGCGCATGGCGCAGCTGCTGCTGGAGCTTGCGAACACGCCGGAGATGCGCAAGCTGGCGCACTGCGTCTACCCGACGCGTCCGCTGGCGAGGTCGCGTCGCTTCCTGCGGTGGTGGCTGCCGCTGGCGACCGACTCGGGCTACCACCCGTGCGGCACGGTGCCCATGGGGCGGGCGGTCGACAGCCGAGGTCGCGTCGACGGGGTGGAGGGGCTGGTGGTGGCCGACGGAAGCCTGTTCCCGACGGTGCCGTCGAGCAACACGCACTTGCCCATCCTGATGTTCGCGGAGCGCTTCGGCGAGTGGCTCCGCGACGACGCTAGCTGAGGAGCGGGCGTGGGGGCGGTGCGGCGAAGGCGGTCGCTACGTCGTCGTCGGTGAGCACCCCGACACCGAGGAGCCCCAGGGCCATGCCCACCGGCAGGTCGCCGAGCACCAGCACCGACAGCGCCAGCCCCGCCCAGCGGGCCCAGGGGCGACGCTGGTCGAGCCCGCGCGCGACGCCGACGTAGGCGCTGCCGATGCCCGCACCCACAGCCAGCACGGGCAGGCAGAGCAGCCCGGCGAGGGCGACGCTCTCCAGCGCGGCCACGAGGACGAACATCGCCAGAGCCGCGACGGCGGTGAGGCTGGCGACCCAGGCTCCGTAGAAGCGGAACGCATGGGCGAGAGTGGGTAGGTGACGACGCAAGAGGACCTCCTGGTGGCTACCTCTACGGTCGACCCAGCTCCACATTCCCCGGTAGGGGGCGAGTGGTGGACAACGCGGCGAGGACACGGCAGAATGGCCAATCGTCCTGCCGAGCCCGTCGGAGTCCCCATGTCGCGCACCCTTCCTGTTTTGGCCCTGCTCACCCTCGTCGGCTGCGGCAAGAAGGAGGCCGCCCAAGGCACCACGCCCTCAGGGGGTACGGCTCCGTCGGGGGCGCTGTCGATCGAGGTCACCGAGCCAGAGGCCGCCGCCTTCCTGCCTGTGGGCCCGGTCACGGTGGAGGGCACGCAGACGGGCCTGTCCGACCTGACGCTGAACGGCGAGCCGATGGATGCGGCCGACGGCACCTTCTCGGTCGGCACCGAGGTGATCCGCGGGGTCAACCACTTCGAGGCCCGCGGAGAGAAGGGAGGCACCTTCCGGATGGTGCGGCGCGGCGTGCTCGCGGGCTCCTTCGCCGATGCCTCGGGGCCCATCGACGAAGCCATGGGCATCCGCCTCAACCAGGGAGGGCTCGACGCCATCGGCGGCCTGGTGGGTGGCCTGGTCGATCCGGCGGCGATCAGCGGCAGCCTGGCGGGGGCCGGCCCGGTCTACGAGAGCGTGTTGGTCGACCTGTACGTGTCGTCGCTGTGGTTCTCGCCCCTCGAGCTCGACTTCTCGCCCTCTCCGGGCGAGCTCGCCGTCGACGTGGTGCTGCCCGACGTCGACATCACCCTGCTCGTCGACACCGCGCTGGGCGACTTCGATGCCTTCGTCACCGCCGACGAGGCCCGCATCGCCGGCGTCATCACCCTCGGCACCGATGGCCAGGGGCACCTGTCGGCGGGCTTCACCGACGCCTGGGTCGAGCTCGACGGCCTCGACCTCGACACCTCGCTCCTCCCCGGCGACCTCACCTTCGGCGTCGAGGGCTTGCTGCAGGGCACTGTGGAAGACCTTCTGCAGGAGCAGGTGGCCGGCGCGCTGCCGGGGCTCCTCGAGGCGCAGCTGTCGACCCTCGAGCTGGCGTTCGACCTCGACCTGCTCGGCACCGCCGTGAGCATCGCGAGCGCCTTCCGCGGCGCCAGCGTCGACACCGACGGCGTGCAGATCGTGGCCGACCTCGATGTCGATGTGGCCAGCAACGGCACCAAGATCGCTCCGGGCTTCCTGAGCGCCGGCGAGATCGGTCGCCCGGTGGCCGACCGCAGCTCCGACCTGGGCATCGCCCTGTCCGACGATCTGGTCAACCGCCTGCTGCACGAGGTGTGGACGGGCGGGCTCATCGACCTGCAGCTCACCACCGAGGATGGCTCGCTGCCTTCGTCCTACCTCGAAGACTTCGGCACCGACGAGGGCACGCTGCAGCTCGACGCCAAGCTTCCTCCGGTGCTCGTGCAGAACGGCGATCAGGCCGAGCTGCAGATCGGCGAGCTCGAGATGCACCTTTCGACGCCCACGAACAGCGAGTTCACCTACATCGACCTGGCGCTGTCGGGCAAGATCCCGGTCGACCTCGAGGTGATCGGCGGAGAGCTGAAGGTCTCGCTGGGCACGCCCGACATCGACTTCATCGTGCGCGACACCGACTGGGGCGTCGACGATGACTGGCTGACCGAGCTGCTCGAAGAGAAGCTGCCCATCGCCGACCTCATCGTGGTGCTCGGCAACTTCTCCTTCGAGCTCCCCGAGATCGCGGGCATCTCCCTGGGCTCGGCCAAGATCGACCGTGACGACAGCGGGTTGTTCACTACGATCGGCGCCGATCTGTAGGGTCGTGGGGAATGCCGCGCGGGGTCGCCCGTAGAGGGTGGCGTGACGCCTTTCGACCAACACCTGTCTGCCTCCGCCCCCCGCGCCGTCCGCGCGGCGCTCGGGTGGCTCGGTGACGAGCAGGAGGCCCGCGAGGCCGCCCAGGAGGCGCTGCTCAAGGCCCATCGGGCGCGGCACCGCTACGACCCCGCTCGGCCGTTCTACCCGTG
>Ga0070727_10003551_pt1 | contig 14047 bp, 7 predicted proteins | sample tdAd472_FD_66722 | JGI IMG/M metagenome (GOLD analysis project Ga0070727, IMG submission 66722) | Marine sediment microbial communities from the Atlantic coast under amendment with organic carbon and nitrate - tdAd47.2 | ecosystem: Environmental > Aquatic > Marine > Coastal > Sediment | place...
CTGGACGGGCGGGGGGGCCTCGGGTTGGGGGCGGCGATACGCCCCGGCGCGGCTCGCGGAGCCGAACGCGTCCGCCGGAGGGGTGAACTCGCGCAACGGCTTGGGGCGTGACGCGCCGCCGCGGTCCGACGTGCGCCCGCGGTCGCTGCCGAGGGCCACCTCGGGGGCCGATCCCAGCAACCACACCTCGGACGCGGTCAGCGCGTCGTCGAGCTTCCTCGGCTGCGGGCGGCGGCCAGTGACGACCGCGCTCTGGGGAGGCGGGGGACCGAGCTCGCGCATGATCTGCGGGCGGGCCGCGCGGCGGGTGGGCTTGGGCTTGGCCTTGGCGTGCTGGGGCTTCCTCGGCTTGGGTTTGGGTTTGGGTTTGCTGTGCTGAGGTGCCTCGAGCCTGGGCTGGGCAGGCTTGGGTCTGGGCTGGGCCGGTTGGGGTTTGGGCCGAGGCGCCTGCACGACGCGCTCGCCTGCGTCGGAGGCCAGCTCGTCCATCCAGGAGAGCACGCACTCGATCGACTCCTCGGTGGGGGCACGGAAGCTGCGATCCTTGCCCACCTGACGCTTGCCCGGGACGACCGCCGCCTCGGCGTCGTCCATCCAACCGAACAAGCCGTCCACGCTGTCACTCAATCCCACACGTAGGCTCCTGCACAACCAAACCGGCCCTACCTAGTGCAAAACCCGCACCCAGAGGGCTTTCTCTCCATCGCAGGGCTTACGGCTGGACACTGCCTCGAATGCGTTTCAGAGGGGTGCCTTTCGAACACAGCTGATCAGAACCCCACGAGGAGCAGAGTCGGGGATAATGCCCCGGCCGGGATCCTCCCGCCCTCATTCGATCGGAGTTCTGCATGAAGACACGTTTGCCTTGGCTGGCCCTTTGCGTCGCGCTAGCCGCCCCCACCCTTGCCCAGGACGCGCCCCCTACCCCCAAGGAGCTCGAGCGGCTGCGCGCCGAGAAGCAGCAGCTCGAGGGGGAGCTCGAGCAGCTGCGCAACGCGCACCGCAGCGAGATCGCCAAGCTGGAAGCCGAGGCCGAGCACCTCGAGGCCAAGGCCAAGCTCGCCGAGCAGAAGCTGGAAGCCGAGCTGGCGAGCCAGCGCGCCGAGCTGAAGCGCTTGGAGGCCGCCAGCGCCCTCGCCAAAGCCAAGCTCGAGAACGACCGGGCCGACGCCAAGGCCAAGCTCGAGCAGCTCGAGGACGCCGACAAGCTCCGCGAGCACGAGGACCTGGGTGAGCTCCGCGCCAAGCGGGAGCGCATGCAGTTGGCCCGTGAGCTGCAGGAGGCGGAGCTGGCCAAGGAGCTGGCAGCGGCCGTCGCCGAGAAGGAGCGGCTGGACGTCCAAAACGAGAAGCTCGCCAGCGAGTTGCGCCAGTTGGAGCTGAAGCAGGCCAGCGAGCGGCTGCGGATCCAGGCTGAGTCGACCCGGCTCAACTTCAGCCGCCTGCAGCTCGACAGCCAGTCCGCCGCCCGGCGCGCCGAACTGACCGCCCTCGAGCACCAGGTCGCCCTGCGCCGCGCCCAGGAGAAGCTCAAGGACGTCGTCGCCGAGGGGGTGCCCTACCCCGCCCAACCCTTCGCCGAGGGGAAGCTCACGATCTCGGACCGCCGGATTTCGCTCAACGAGCCGATCATCACCGGCACCGCGGACTACGTCTGCGAGCGGATCCACTTCTACAACAACCAGTCGACCGAGGCCCCGATCTTCATCGTGATCGACCGCTGCCCTGGCGGCTCGGTGATGGAGGGCTACCGGATCGTGAAGGCGATGGAGGCGAGCAAGGCCCCGATCCACGTGGTCGTCAAGTCCTTCGCCGCGAGCATGGCCGCGATCATTACGACCCTCGCGGACTACTCCTACGCCTACCCCAACGCCGTGATCTTGCACCACCAAATGAGCACCGGCGCCAACGGCAACATGACCCAGATCAAGGAGCAGTTCGAGGAGGCCCAGGAGTGGGCCAAGCGGCTGATGCACCCGGTGTGCAAGAAGATCGGCGTGGCCCCCGAGGACTGGGTCAAGCAGATGTACGCGAAGAACTCCACCGGTGACTGGGCCGAGTTCGCCACCGAAGCGCAGAAGCTGAAGTGGGTCGGCCAGGTGGTCAACGAGATCCGGGAGGAGGGGATCGTCGAGCGCCCCACCGGCGCCCCGCCGCAGCCCTGGTATTTCATCCTCTTCGGCGAGGTGCAATACGACGCCCAGGGCAAGCCCTACCGCTACCTGCCGCGCCTGGGCCCCTACGACTTCTACTGGTTGAACAGCCGGGACCGCTACTGGCGCGTGCGCTAGCCCTCAACGTCTGATGAGGGGAGGGGGGCGGTGAGAACCGCCCCCCTTCTTCGTGGTTCCTACAGGGCATCGACTTACGGCCGACGACCGTGGGCCGTCGATCTTTCGGTTCGTCCCGTGAGACGACCCTATGCGTAGCGATCCGATGGGTCGGAAATTGGTGTAAGTCCATACATTTAAGCCACCTGAAACGGTACCAGAATTGTAATGAGGTGATCTGGAGAGAAGGAAGAGGCGAGGAGATGCGAATCCAACTGATCGGCTGTCTGGCCCTGCTGCTGGCCGGGATCGCCGCCGCCGATATCCAGGTCAACGGCTCCCTGGACGGCGAGGCCCTCGACGGGAGCGTCCGCCGGGTCCAGCTCGCCGACGGCAGCTACGCGATCGAGGCCACCCTCAGCAACGGCATGACCGGCCGCGGGACCAAGATCGGCGCCGGCCTCTACCGGATCACCTTCCCCGCCCCTCAGCAGACCGGTCAGGCCACGCGCCCGGCCACCGTGGGCCTCAGCCGCGCGCTGCTCGGCGAGAGCGGCGCCGCGGGGGGGGGCGAGAGCACCGCGCCAGCCGAGGGCCAGGTCAGCATGCTGCTCACCAACACCGGGCGCGAGCTGACCGCGATCGTCTACCGCGACGGCAAGCCCGTCGGCAACGTGAGCGCGGAGCGCCGCGAGGCCCCCGAGCGCGAGCGACGCCAGACCCGCCGTGGCGTCCGCGTCTCCAAGGCCCCTCAATACGACGAGCTCGGCGAGGAGATCCCGGTCGAGCGCGACTCGCTCCTGCGCGAGAAGCCCGTGCTCAGCCAGGTGGTCCAGGTGGGCAGCGTGGGCCGGGCCATGTGGGACTTCTACAAGCCTGGCTCGCGGCGGCTCGAGGAGCTGCGCGGCTACAGCACCGGAGACCAGACCGATGCCATGCGCGAGGTGCTGGACACGATCCCCGGCCCCTGGACCCCCGAGCAGATCTACCGCGTGGCCCGCGGCATGGAGTCCTCCGACCGCACCGCCCTCGAGCTGGCCTTCGGCTTCATGGTCGACCAACGCAACGTGCCCCTGAAGCAGCTGCCCGGGATCGACTCCGACGCCGTGCACGACAAGTACGAGCACTTCTTCGCCAGCGCGATCATGGCCCACCGAGGGAACGCCCAGGGGAGCTTTACCGTGGGCTGGATGAAGGAGGTGGTCGACGAGGTGTCGGGGACGGGCTACTCCGAAGACGACCTGATCGCCGACGCCCTCGGCGCGGAGTTCGGTCAGGAGCTGCTCAAGGGGAGGGTCACCCGCTAGGCGTCGTCCTCCTCGTCGGGGCAGGTCACGCGGAAGGCCTCGTGCAGCGAGGTGATCCCGGTCTTGACCTTCTCCATCGCGTCCTCGAACAGCGTGTGCATGCCGTTGCGGCGGGCGACTCGCTTGAGCTCGACGGTGCTGGCGCCGGTCGCGATCTTCTGCCGCAGGTCGCCGGTCATGGTCATGACCTCGTAGATCCCGATTCGGCCGCGGTAGCCGGTCTCGGAGCAGCGCTCGCAGCCTAGCGGGCTGCCGATCTTGCCCGCCGCCCCCGAGCTGTGGGCGAGGGCCAGGTACTGCAGCTCGCTGGGGTCGACGTCGCGCATGACCCGGCACTCGCACAGCCGGCGCATCAGCCGCTGGGCGCAGAAGCCGAGCACCGTGGTCGCGACGAGGAACGGCTCGATCCCCAGCCGCTCGAGGCGAGGAATGCTGGAGGCCGCGTCGTTGGTGTGCAGCGTCGAGAGCAGCAGGTGTCCGGTGAGCGAGGCCTCCACCGCCATGCGCGCGGTCTCGGGGTCGCGGATCTCGCCGACGAGGATCACGTCGGGGTCGTGGCGCAGGAAGCAGCGCAGCGCGGCGGCGAAGGTCAACCCGATCTCGTGGTGGATCTGGAGCTGGTTCACCCCGTCGAGGGTGTATTCGATCGGGTCCTCCGCCGTGACCACCTTCCACTCGGGGGATTTCACCTCGTTCAGCGCCGCGTAGAGGCTCATGGACTTGCCCGAGCCGGTGGGTCCGCAGTGGAGGACCATGCCGTAGGGGCTGGTGATCGGCCCGCGGTAGGCCTCGAGCGCGTGGGGCGAGTAGCCCAGCTTGTCGAGGGGCAGCGTCGAGCGGTGCTTGTCGAGCAGGCGCATCACGACGCACTCACCGTGCTGCATGGGCATGATCGAGACCCGCAGGTCGACGTCGACCTCCGGGTTGAATTGGCGAAACGAGAGCCGCCCGTCCTGGGGCAGCCGATGCTCGGCGATATCGAGGTCGCTCATGATCTTCAGCCGGGCCACGAGCGGGCGGACCACGGCGGAGGGGAGGTCGATCCGGTCGCGGCACACCCCGTCGACCCGGTAGCGCACCAGGCAGCGCCCGTCGCGGGCCTCGATATGAATGTCGCTGGCGCTCAGGCGGTGTGCGTCTTCGATCAGGTGGTTGGCCAGGCGCACGATCGGCGGCGAGCTCTCGTAGACCTCGCGCCGGCGCTCCACGTCGGAGCCGAGCTCGTAGAGCTGGCGCAGGTCGGCGGCGAGGTCCCGGATCGGATCCTCGCCGGTGGGGAGGTCCGGGTTCTCGTAGGCCTGCTTCAACCGGGCCAGGATCCAGCTCCTGACCCCAGCCCGCTTTTGCTGCAGCGAGAACCCGCTCAGCGACTCGAAGTCGTTGAGCGCCTTGAAGTCGGAGGGGTCGACGACCACCGCCGCCATGGCCTGCGGCGACAGGCGACGGACCGGGAGCACACAGAACTGCTCGAGCAGCTCGCGCGGGATCGTGTCGAGCAGCTCGCGGTCGACGGGGCAGGGCTGGTCGGGGTGCTGGAACGGACAGCCGGAGAGCAGCGACGCGTACCACGCGCGCTCGCTCTCGTTGAACGGGACCTTCAGCCCCAGAGCGCGCTGGATCCCCCGGCGCGAGGTGTCGGCCACGTGCTTCAGCAGGTCGAGGTCGTCGCTGGTGAAGGGGTCGCGGGGGTCGGGGTGCTTGTTGAGCGCGAGCAGGACCGCGCTCTTGTTGCGGCTGATCCGCACGGGCACCGCGAGCATGGAGAACACCGGGGTTCCCAGGGCGCGGGCGAGCTCGGGGGGCAGCTGCCGGATCCCTTCGCCGGAGGTCACCATGGCCGGCTTGCGCTTGTGTACGATCCTGGCCAGCAAGCCCTCGGGGTAGAGGTAGAGCCGGCGGCCGACCAGCGACGCGCCGCCGTCGCCGCCTGGTCCCGAGATCTCGGCGGCGAGCACGTCGCCGCGCTGCAGGCGCGGGCTGCAGAGCACGGCGAGCACCGCCCCCGCGTCGAGGACCTCGTCGACTCGCTTCAGCGTCCCGGTGAGCACCGGCTGGAGCTCTTCGCGGCTGAGGGTCTTGCGGTGCAGGATCGTGCGCAGCATGCCGGCCAACACCCGCCGCGTCTCGCTGGGGCGGCGCATGGTGCGGAAGCCGGTGCTGGGGGTGTGCTCCAGGGACCAGGGCTCGCTGGGGGTCGAACCTGGAGCGGACGGGGCGTCGGCTGCCGGCAGTGGCAGCGGTTCGGGCTCGGGCTCAACCCCCGCGCAGTGGGCCAGGGTCGGGTCCACCTGCCGCGGGTTCGGTGTCGCGGTGCCGTTGGGATCGAATTCGGGTTCCGTCACGCCTCTCCCTCTGGAAGTCACTGCAACTTGGTCGCCGCCCTAAGCATAGTCGTATCAAGGGTGAAGTCACGATCCTGTGACGGCGGGCCCGGAGCTCACAGGCCTGGGACCAGAACGGGCTCCAGTTGGGGAGGGGAACGTCCTATACTCGCGCGCCGAGAGGAGAGAACCCATGGACTTTGGCACGCGCGCCTGGGGGCTGGTGGCCCTCGTCGGACTGGCCTCGTCTTGCGACAGCGGGAGCTCGCACCACTTCGCCCCGCCGCCGACGGCCCCGACCGTCGAGGCGCGGGCGATCGACGGCGCGGGGAACAACCTCAGCACGACCGCCATGGGCAGCACCGACGTCGCCCTGATGCGCATGACCACCCCCGACTACGGCGACGGCGTCTCGACCCCGGCGGGGGCCACGCGCCCCAGCGCCCGCGAGGTCAGCAACGCGATCCACGTGCAGTCGACGCCCTTGCCCAACGCCCTCAACGCCACCGACCTGTTCTGGCTCTGGGGTCAATTCGTCGACCACGACATCGACCTCACCGAGCCCAGGGACCCCGCTGAGTCGATGCCCATCGCCGTGCCCATGGGCGACCCCATGTTCGACCCGATGAACACGGGCACCCAGACGATCTCCTTCGATCGCTCGTCCTACGTGAGCGGCAGCAGCCCGCGGCAGCAGCGCAACCAGATCACCGCCTGGCTCGACGGCTCGGCGGTCTACGGCTCCGACCTCGCGCGCACGACCGCGCTGCGGGCCAACGATGGCACGGGTCGCTTGCGGGTCGACGCCTCGGGCAACGTGGGTGACCTCCTGCCGCGCAACACCGGCGGATTGCCCAACGCCATGTCGGCTACGGACCCCACGATGTTCCTCGCCGGGGACGTGCGCGCCAACGAGAACGTGCTCCTGACCGCCATGCACACCCTCTGGGTGCGCGAGCACAACCGCCTCGCCGACGAGTACCGCCAGCTCTACCCCACAGCCACCGGCGACGAGATTTTCCAACTCGCCCGGCGCTGGGTCGGGGCCGAGATCCAGGCGATCACCTACGAGGAGTGGCTGCCGATCCTGCTTGGCCCCAGCGGCATGCCGAACTACACCGGCTACGACAGCGTGCAGCAGGCCGGGATCTTCAACGAGTTCTCGACCGCTTGCTACCGCTTCGGCCACACCCTGCTCAGCGGCCAGCTGCAGCGGCTCGACGCCTCGCTGAACCCGATCGCCCAGGGGCACCTGGCGTTGCGCGACGGGTTCTTCCAGCCCGACCAGCTGCTGACCGGTGGCGGGATCGAGCCGCTGCTCCGCGGCGCCTCGCAGCAGATCTGCCAGGAGCTCGACGTGTGCGTGGTCGACGACGTGCGCAACTTCCTCTTCGGTCCTCCGGGCGCGGGCGGGCTCGACCTGGCCGCGCTCAACATTCAGCGCGGCCGCGACCACGGGTTGCCCGCCTACAACGAGGTCCGGCGCCAGCTGAGCCTGCTCCCCAAGGCGGCGTTCACCGACGTCAGCTCGAACCCCACGGTTCAGACCGCGCTCATGAACGCCTACGCCGACGTGGAGCAGATCGACCTCTGGACGGGTTCCCTCGCCGAGGCGCACCTCCCCGGCGCCATGGTCGGCGAGCTGCTGGCGCATGTGCTCGGGCGGCAGTTTCAGGTGATCCGTGACTGCGACCGCTTCTTCTACGAGAACGTGTTCACCGGCAGCGAGCTCGCCGAGCTGCGGGCCACGCGCCTCAGCGACGTGATCCGGCGCAACACCACCATCGACACCGAGCTGCAGAACGCGGTGTTCGTCCGCTAGACCGCAAGCTGCTGTTCGAGCTGCCTTCGTCGAGCCAGGGAAGGACTACCCGCGCTTGCCCGCGTTGCGCGGGGGTGTTACTTCTGACAGACGTGACGCAGCTCTGCCTTCACCTCGGATTCCTCTTGGCCTTCTTGCCTCAGCTCGTGTTGGGGGCGCTGGCGCCGGCGCTCGTGCTCTGTCACGAAGCCGACGGCGCGAGGGCGGTAGAGCTGAGTGTGGCCGGGTGCTGCGAGAGCGAGACGGTCGCCGTCGATGTGGCCAACGAGGTCCACGGGGTCGACGACTGCGGCGGCTGCGAGGACGCCGCCCTCGAGCTCTCGCTCCAGCGCGAGGAGGGGCACACCACGCTCCTGGTTGCGCTGGCGTGCGTCGCGCCCACCGTCGAGCTGCTCCGCGGCTGGGACGCTCTGCCGTCTCCCCTGGCGGCTGCGGCGCCGGACGAGGCTCTAGCGGGGGCGTTGACCGCGTTGCGGACCGTCCAACTGCGCTGCTAAGGGTCGGGCTCGGCTCGCCCTGCCACACGGTGTGCGCCCGCTGAGACGCGGACGTGCGCTCGGGCTCCTCGTGGGAGGAGCGACGTGGTGGGGGCGGGTGTCTGGCCGCGCGCGACCTCCGCGCGCGGCGACTCCTCTCTGATCGCGAGCGCGACGATGCCTGCCTCTTCGACGGGGCCTCTCCGAGGCCCCTGCACCCCCACCCCCGTTTGGCGCGGGGCGCTCCTGGGCGCCCTGATCCTGGCCGGGGGCTGTACGAGCTACGAAGCCGAGCCCCTCGAGCCGCTGGAGATTCTCCGCGCGTTGGAGAGGGTCCAGCTGGCCGAGGTCACCTCTGCCGAGGTCACACCGGTGGTCAGCAGCTTCGCGCTTGGCGACGGGCTGAGCGTGCTCGAGGCCTCGGCAGTGGCCGTGCGCCGCAACCCGCGCTTGCTCGCGCTGCGCGCCGAGCTCGGCGTGGCCGAGGCCCAGCTGGTCCAAGCTGGGTTGCTCGCCGACCCGGTGATCGGCTGGGGCTCGGGGGACCCCCTCGCCGACCTGATCCTCGAGGGCCAGGTCGAGTCGACCTCCTGGCTGACCGGGGCCAGCCTCAGCTGGCAGGTCCCGCGTCCTGGCGAGATCGGGGCCAGGGAGGGCGTGGCCCGCGCGCGGATTCACGCCCGCGCCGCCGAGCTGGCTGGCGCCGAGTGGACCCTGGTGCGCGACGTGCACCTGGCCTACGCGCGGCTGCTCGTGGCCCGCGCGCGCCGCGCCCAGACCGAGCGCTTGCTCGAGATCGCCGGGCGCGCGCGAGACTACTTCGCCCGCGCCAAGCAGGCCGGAGCGGCGACCGCCCTCGACGAGGCCTTGGCCCGGGTCGCCGCCGCCACCGTGCAGGCCGACGCGATCGGCGCTCGCAACGCCGAGGTCCTCGCGGCCCAGGCGCTGAACGCATTGCTCGGCCTCTCGCCGGGGGTCGCCCTCGAGCTGCAGGACTCCGTCGCGCGGCTTACGGCGGCGGCCGCCCCCGTGGACGAGCCGTCGGACCTGGTGGCGGCGTCCCTCGATCGGCGACCCGACCTGCAGCAGGTGCTCGCCGACTACCGCCAGGCCGACGAGACCCTGCGCCTGCAGTGCGCGCTCCAGTGGCCGCAGCTCTCGATCGGCACTGGGGTCTCGATCCAGCTCCCGATCTTCAGTCGGCTGAACCAGCCCGCGATCGAGACGGCGACCCGTCGACGCGACGCCGCGCGGCGGCGGGCGACCGCCGCCGTGCAGGCGACCCGGGCCGAGGTGCACGCTGCGCTGGCACGCGCTCGGCAGGCGCACGCGGTGTTCGCGCTGTTCCGTGACCGCCTCGGCCCCCAGGCCGAGGAGACCTTGCGGCTTACCGAGCGCGCGTTCCAGGCGCGGGAGGTGACCCCGCTGCAGATCCTCACCGCTCAGCGCCAGGTCCTCGAGACCCAGACCCGCTTCCTCGCGGCTCAGGAGGCCTGGGCCGCGGCGCGAATTCGACTCGACAGCGCGTGCGGGCGCTTGCTCCCGTCCGCGCGCACCCCCCTGCCTCCCTCCGCGGAGGCCGACCCCCAGGAGGCCCGCTAATGTGTGCCCGCCCTCTGCTCCTCTCAACGCTGCTGGTCGCGTGGGTTGGCTGCGAGCCCTCGGCCTCTGGCGGCCACCACGGCCACGACCACGGCGCCCCAGGCGCCAGCGGCGACGAGGTCGCCCTCAGCCCCGAGCAGGTCGAGTCCGCCGGGATTCGCAGTCAGCGGGTAGGGCCGGCGACGGTCACCGAGCGCTTGCGGTTGACCGCGGTGGTCGAGGAGAACCTCGACACCCAGGCGCACCTGACCCCCAAGGTCCCGGGGCTCGTGCGCAGCATTCGCAAGCAGCTCGGCGACTGGGTCGAGGAGGGCGAGGTGCTGTGCGAGCTGGAGAGCACCGCGCTCGGCGAGGCCGCGAGCCTGTTCATGGAGGCGCGTGCGTCCTTGGACGCCGCGCGGACCAAGCTCGAGCAGGAGCAGGCCTTGCTCGAGCGCGGCGTCGAGATCGCGCGCACGATCTTCGCCCGCGAGGAGCGGCTCAAGGACCAGGAGCTGACCACCCTCCGTCCGTTCTACGAGGCAGAGAAGGCGCTGGCCCAGGCTCAGCTCAGCCGCGACAGCCGGGTGCTCGAGCTGCAGAGCGCGCTCACCCAACGCGAGATCGAGCTGCACACGGCCGAGGAGCGGCTGCGGATCCTGGGGCTCACCGCCGAGGAGCTGGCGCAGCTGGCCAAGGACGAAGAGCACGGCCACGGGCGCTACCCCCTGCGCGCGCCGCGAGCCGGCGTGATCGTGGCCCGGGACATTACGGAGAACGAGTTCGTCGACACCTCGAGCAAGCTGTTCCTGATCCAGGATCTGAGCAGGGTGTGGGTGATCGCCAGCGTCTACGAGCGCGACCTGCGGCGGGTTCGACGCGGGCAAGGGGCGCGGGTGCGGCTGGAGGCATTCCCCGAGGCCACGTTGACGGGAGAGGTCGCGTTCATTGACTACCGGGTCGATCCGACCAGCCGCGCGTGCAAGGTGCGCGTCGTCCTGCCCAACGAGGCGATCCCCGGTTGGGACGAGGCGTTCCCGCTCAGGCCGGGGCTGTTTGGCTCGGTAGAGCTCGTGCTCGCCGAGCGTGAGGTCGCGCTCAGCGTCCCCGAGCGCGCGATCGTGCACGAGGGCGAGCGGAACTACGTGTTCGTCGCGCTCGACGAGGGAGCTGCCGCGAACCCCGAGCACGAGGGTCACGACGAGCGCGAGGGGCACGACGAGGACGGGCACGAGGGGCACGACGAGGACGGGCACAAGGACGGGCACGAGGAGGTGCACGACGAGCACGAGCACGGGCCCCCGCTGCGCTTCGTGCGCCGGGCCGTTGAGCTGGGCGCGAGCGGCGACGAGGTGGTCGAGGTCCTCGGGGGGCTGAAGGCCGGGGAACGAGTGGTCACCGACGGAACGTTCACCCTCAAGTCGGCGGCGCGCCAGGGCGAACTCGGCGGCGGGCACAGCCACTAGCTCGGGGAGCAGAACGTGATCAACCGAATCGTCGACGCCTCCCTCGACAACCGCTTCCTGGTGATCGTGCTGTGGGTGCTGGTGGTGATCGTGGGGATCCGCTCGTTGCGGCAGCTGCCGATCGACGCGGTCCCCGACGTGACCAACGTCCAGGTGCAGATCCTGACCAACAGCGCGGGGCTGGCGCCCGAGGAGGTCGAGCGCTTCATTACCTTCCCGGTGGAGAGCTCCATGAGCGGGCTCCCGCGGGTGGAGGAGATCCGCTCGGTGAGCAAGTTCGGGCTCTCGGCGGTGACCGTGGTGTTCGAGGAGGGGACCGACATCTACTGGGCGCGGCAGCTGATCTCCGAGCGCCTGGTGGAGGCTCGCGAGCGGATCCCCGAGGGTTACGGCGAGCCGGCCATGGGCCCGATCTCGACGGGGCTGGGCGAGATCTACCAGTTCGAGGTCCGCGGCGAGGGCTATTCGCCCATGGAGCTGCGCACGATCCTCGACTGGTACGTGAACTACCCGCTGCGCTCGGTGCCGGGTGTGGTCGAGGTCAACGCCTTCGGCGGCGAGCTCAAGACCTACCAGGTGACCCTCGACCCGGACACCCTGGTGAGCTACGGGATCCCGCTCGAGGACGTGTTCGAAGCGGTCGAGCGCAACAACAAGAACGTCGGCGGCGGGTACATCGAGCACGCCGGCGAGCAGTACCTGATCCGCGGCGAGGGGCTCATCGGTGGGCTCGAGGCGCTGGGGAACGTGGTCGTCGGCCACGACGCCCACGGGACGCCGGTCTACGTGAAGACCCTCGGCGAGGTGGAGTTCGCGCCCATGATTCGTCAGGGCGCGGTGACCCGTGACGGCGAGCGTGAGGCCGTGGTCGGGATCGTGATGATGCTCATGGGCGCCAACTCGCGGACCGTCTCGCGAGACGTACACGCGCGGATCGAGCAGATCGAGCGCACCCTCCCTCCGGGGGTCGAGATCGACACCTTCTACGACCGCACGGAGTTGGTGAACCGCACGATCCGCACGGTGGCCACCAACCTCGCCGAGGGCGGGGTGCTCGTGGTCCTCGTGCTCTTGCTGCTGCTGGGCAGCCTCCGCGGCGGGTTGGTCGTGGCCATGGCGATCCCGCTCTCGATGCTCGTGGCGTTCACGGCGATGCGCTTCGCCGGGCTGAGCGGGAACCTGATGTCCCTCGGTGCGATCGACTTCGGCCTGATCGTCGACGGCTCGGTGGTCTTGATCGAGAACGTGATCCGCTACCTGGACCACCACCGCGACGACGACGAGACCCCGCACCTGGAGAAGATCCGCCGCGCCTGCCACGAGGTCGCGCGCCCGGTGGTGTTCGCGGTGGGGATCATCATGATCGTCTACCTCCCGATCCTCGCCCTGCGAGGGATCGAGGGAAAAATGTTCCGGCCCATGGCGCTGACCGTGGTCTTCGCCCTCGCCGGCTCCCTGATATGCGCGCTGACCTTGATGCCCGTGCTCGCCTCGCTGGTGCTGAAGCAGGTGCGCGAGACCGAGCCCGTCCTCTTCCGCTGGATCAAGCGCGTCTACCCGCCGCTCCTGGGCAAGACCCTCGGACACCCGCTGCGCACGGGGGGCGCCGCGCTGGCGCTCTTCCTCGCCAGCCTGGGCGTGGCCCCCTTCCTCGGGGCCGAGTTCATTCCACGGCTGGATGAGGGCGCGATCGCGATGCAGATCTGGCGGATCCCGAGCATTTCCCTCGAGGAGTCGAACCGGATCAGCCTCCAGGTCGAGCGCGAGGTCAAGCAGGCCTTCCCCGAGGTCGAGACGATCGTCTCGCGCACCGGGCGGCCCGAGATCGCCACCGACCCCATGGGGGTCGAGATCAGCGACACCTACCTGATCCTCGAGCCGCCAGAGACCTGGCGCTTCGACTCCAAGCAGGAGCTGCTGGCTGCGATCGATTCCCGGCTGAAGGGGCGCTTCCCGGGGGTCATGTTCAGCTACAGCCAGCCGATCGAGCTGCGGGTGTCGGAGCTGATCAGCGGCGTGCGCTCGGACATTGGGATCAAGATCTACGGCGACGACATCGCCCGCATGAAGCGCGTCGCCGACCGTGTGGTCGGCGCGATCGCCGAGGTCCCCGGGATCCAGGAGGCCAAGGCCGAGCAGACGATCGGCCTGCCCAACCTCCGGGTGCGCTTGAAGCGCGATGCGATCGCGCGCCTGGGGATCAACGCCCAGGACGTGCTCGACGTGGTCGAGACCATAGGCGGCAAGCAGGTGGGGACGGTGGTCGAGGGCCAGCAGCGGTTCAGGCTCCAGGTCCGCTTCAGCAGCGACGTGCGCCGCGCGCTGGACGGGATCCGTGACCTGCGGGTGGCGGCTCCCCGTGACGGCGACGGCCCGCCGGCTCAGGTGCCCCTCAGCCAGCTCGTCGACCTCAGCCTCGAGACCGGTCCGGCCCAGATCAGCCGTGAGCGGATCAGCCGTCGGATCACGGTCGAGGCCAACGTCCGCGGACGCGACCTGGCGTCCACCGTGGCCGACGCTCAGGCCGCGGTGGAGCGCGAGGTCGAGCTCCCGCCAGGGTGGACCGTGGAGTGGGGCGGGCAGTTCGAGAACCTGCAGGCCGCCTCCGAGCGGCTGGGCGTGCTGGTGCCCCTGGCGTTGCTCTTGATCTTCGTCCTGCTCTACAGCACCTTCGGCTCGCTGCGGCTGGCGGCTTTGATCTACCTCAACGTGCCCCTGGCGGTCACCGGCGGCGTGGTGGCGCTGGCCCTGCGCGGGTATCCGTTCTCGATCTCGGCGGGTGTCGGGTTCATCGCCCTGTTCGG
>Ga0070727_10003553_pt1 | contig 14042 bp, 11 predicted proteins | sample tdAd472_FD_66722 | JGI IMG/M metagenome (GOLD analysis project Ga0070727, IMG submission 66722) | Marine sediment microbial communities from the Atlantic coast under amendment with organic carbon and nitrate - tdAd47.2 | ecosystem: Environmental > Aquatic > Marine > Coastal > Sediment | place...
CCCCGCGCTGCAGGTCAAGCTGCTGCGCGTCCTGCAGGAGAACGAGATCCGGCGCGTCGGCGAAGGCAAAACGCGGCCGGTGGACGTCCGCGTCATCGCCGCCTCGGTCCACGATCTGTCCGAGCGCGTGCGCGAGGGGTTCTTTCGCGAAGACCTCTACTACCGGCTCAACGTCCTGCCGATTCACCTGCCCCCGCTGCGCGAACGCCGCGAGGACATCCCGCTGCTCGTCGAGCACTTCACCGAGCGGTACATCGAGATCACCGGCGCCCCCATCGAAGGCGTGTCGCCACAGGCGATGCGGGTGCTCACCGACTACGGCTGGCCCGGCAACGTCCGCGAGCTCGAGAACATCATCGAGCGCGCCGTCGTCCTGAGCGACACCGCGGTCATCGGCGTCGAGGCGCTGCCGGACATCGTGCGTGACACCCCGGACGACCTGCGCGGCGTGCTCATGAGCAACGAACTGTCGATCAAGAAGTCGACGAAGACCCTCGAGGCGATCCTCATCCGCCGTGCGCTCGAAGAGACCGGCGGCAACCGGACCGCGGCGGCGAAGCTGCTCGAGATCTCGCACCGGGCGCTGCTGTACAAGCTGAAGGACTACTTCCCCGACGGCGTGCCCGGCGACCCGAAGTCGTCCTGATCCGGCGTAGTGTCGGCGCCGGCGCCCTGCCCCGCCTCGTCCGCGCCGTCGGATCCGTCCGTCGGCGCGTCGCTGGGTTCGGTGGACGGATCCACGTCAGCCGAAGGCGCGTCACAGGGCAGCTCAAGCACGAAGCGGGCGCCGTCCGTCCATGCAGGGTCGACCGCGATCGTGCCGCCGAACTCGGCGATGATCCGCTCCGCCGTCGCGAGGCCGAGCCCGGTCCCGACGCCGGGATCCTTGGTGGTGAAGAACGGATCGAAGATGCGTTCGACCACCTCGGCGGGGATGCCCGGGCCGTCGTCGACCACGTCGAGCTCGACCCGCCCGTCACCGATCCGGCGCGCCGAGATGCGCACGTGGCCCCGGCCATCCATCGCATCGGACGCGTTCAGCAGCAGGTTCAGCAGGACCTGCACGAGCCGGTTCTCGGGCACGTGGATCGCCGGCAGATCATCGGGCAGGTCGACGTCGACCCGCACGGACCGCGCGCGGCGGTGATGCGACGCGAGCCGCACCGCAGCGTCGACGGGCTCACGCAGCGCCACCGACGCGCCGGGCTCGCTTCGCACGCGCGCGTAGTCGAGCAGTTCACGCAGGATGCCGTGGATGCGCTCGACCTCGCGCCGGATCCGCCCCTGCGTATCGTCGCGCTCCTCGGCGTCCTCGGCGTCCTCGAGCAGCTCGAGCAGGCCGATGATCGCCGTGAGCGGATTGCCGACCTCGTGGGCGATGCCGGCGGCGAGCGTCCCGAGGGTCGCCAGCTTCTCGCTGCGGATCGCCTCCTGGCTGGCCTGCTCGAGGCGCGCGTTCGTCTCGGCGAGCTCTGCGACCTGGCCCTCCAGGCGGACGTGCTGGGCGCGGATGCGCTCGACCATGCGGTCGAAGTTGCGAGCCAGATCCCCGAGCTCACCCCGCCCGGCACGCCCTCGGACGCGGGCCTCGAGGTCGCCGTCGGTGACCCGCTCGGTCGCGTGCGAGAGCTGGCGCAGCGGATTCACAATCGCCCGGGTGAGCAGCAGGTACCCGAGCGCGAGCACGAAGAGCGCGATGAGCGCGACGCTGGTGACGATCACCGGCTGAGCCTGCCGCAGCCGGCGGGTCGCGCTCGTCAGGTCCTGCCGAAGCCACACAGCTCCGAGGGTCACGTCCCCGAGCCGCAGCGGGGTGATCACGTGCACGTGCAGCGGGCCCTCCCCGTCGGTGAGTCCGACGGCGCCGTCCGCCGACCGCTGCACCTCGATCAGCGCCTCGACGGCCCCCTCGACCGCATCCTCGGCCCCGGGCGGCGCCGCCGCGACGACGTGGCCCGACGCGTCCACGATGACGATCGAGACGTCGTCCGCTCCCTCGACGGCGACATCGAGCAGGCGCTGCAGGTTGCCAGCGTTGCCATCTGCGGCCAGCGGCGCCCCGGTGTCCACCGCCGCCGACGCCGTCGCCGTCACGAGCTCGGCGGTCTGCCGCGCCGAGGCACGCCCCTGCTCGGTGACCGTACGCCACGTGACGCCGAGGACGGTGAACGACACCAGCAGCACGGCGACGAGGAGCGCCACCGTGAGCGCGAAGAGCACCTGCCACCGCAGCCCGAACCGCATCAGCTGGACGCGCGCCGCCTCACGGCAACGCCCCCGCGGTCAGCCAGGACAGAAAGGCGCGCCCGAAGAAGATGTACTCGATCGCCGCGAGCGCGAGGAAGGGCCCGAACGGCAGCGCGAGCTGCATGAACCCGCCCTCATCGTCGTCCTCGGCGCTCGCCGTGTCGGCGCCGCCGTCTGCCGCCACGGTCGCCGCGTCGACATCGACCGCGTCCGCAGCGGCTTCGATCCCTTCTGCTGCATCGGTCTCACCGGCGGCCCGAGCGCGCTCGGCCTCGAGGGGGTCCTCCTCCCAGAACGCGTCGGTGTGGGCGCCCTTGAGCAGCGCGCTGCCCTCGCCGCCCGCCTCACGCCCGGACGCCCGGTCGTAGATGGCGATCCCGACGGCCGCGAGCAGGCCCTGCAGCGACGACGCGAGCAGGACGAACACCAGTGACTGCCACCCCAGGTTCGCACCGATCGCGCCGAGCAGCGTCGCGTCGCCCCACCCGAGACCGTACCGCCCGGTGAGGACGCGATACCCGATGAAGATCACCGCGATCATGCCGAAGCCGACGGCGAGCCCGATCCCCGCGTCCACGATGTCGACCGCGGGCGCGTAGTAGATGAACGCGCCGGTCTTCGGCGTGAGCAGGGCGCCCAGCAGGCCCCAGCCCATCAACGGCAACGTCAGCTCGTCGGGGATCACCGTCAGGTCGGCGTCGATCAGCGCGATGCCGACGAGGCCGAACACAAAGAAGAAGTGGAAGATCCACGGGATCAGCGCGACCTGGAAGAGCTCCACGTCGAGCACCTGCCGGGCGACGTGCCACCACAGCAGCGCGCCGAGGATCGCGACGACGAGCTCGACAATCGGGTACCGCGGCGAGATCCAGACGCCGCACGCACGACAGCGCCCCTTGAGGCGCAACCACCCGAAGATCGGAATGTTGTCGTACCATTTGATCGGCGTCTCGCACTTCGGGCAGTGGCTGCCCGGGCGCGCGAGGTTCATACCGCGGGGGAGTCGCCATACGACGACGTTGAGGAACGACCCCCAGATCGCGCCCCAGCAGAACGCGTAGACGAGTCCAAGGGTCATCAGGTACGTCTGCTCCGTCATGGGACGGACGATACGCTGATCGTTCGTCACGCAGCAACTACGGCGACCCCTCACGCATGGCGGATCCGGCTCCTGATGACGCGGCCCGGCCCGTCGCGCCCGAACCGGCGCCTCGGCGACGCGGTCTGGTGGGCACGGGGTACATCCTCGGCCCGGTCGTCGTGCTGTGGTTCGTCGGGTTCGGTGTGTCGTGGTACGTCGGCCAGCGCCACCGCCCCGAGCTCGTGCCGTACACCGTCGCCCTCTATGGATGCGGCGCGTTCTTCATCCACGGCTACTGGCTCGCCTGGCGCGCGGGCACGGTGTTGCGGCGATACAGCGCGTTGCTGCTCTCGCTCGTGATCCTCGTCGCCCTCGCCGGTCTGCACGCCGACGACGCCGAGGCGCGCGTCGTCTACGACCTCGCCGGGCCCCACGATCGCCCGGCGGAGCCCGCCCTCTTCGTCGCCGCGGCCGCCGACCTCGTCGCGGCCACGCTGCTGCTGCTGCACGGCGTCGTGCTCGGCCTCGGATCCCGCGCCGCCCGAGTCATCGAGACCGCGCTCGGGATCGACGACGACGACGACGACGACGAAGTCGACGACGACAACGTCGAGGGCGCGACCGACGCGGACGACCCGGGCGACGGCGACGATGCCAACGACGGCGAAAACTCGAACGATGGCGAAGACTCGAGCGACGGCGAAGACGCGAACGACGGCGAAGATCCGAGCGACGAGGACGGCGACGGCGAAGATTCGCGCGACGAGGACGGCGACAACGACGACCCGGACGCGCTCGAGTCCGACGCCGGCGCTGCGGCCACCCCGGACGACGCCGGGGGATCGGCGCGACGGCCGCAGGGGGGATGACGGGCTGCGCGCCCCGTGCGAGTCTCGCCTCGGACGCACGAACCTGAGAGACGATGGCACGCGCAGCAGGACGTCAGGAGGTCGAGGCCGGACGCCGGTTCTTCAAGCGCCTCGCGAGTGAAGGGGCCTGGGCGCCGATCCACCTCGTCACCGGCGCCGAGCGCTTTCTCGTCGACGAGGCGATGGATCGACTCGTCCGGTCGGTGTTCGCGAGCGGCCACGACGACTTCAACCTCGACCGGCTGCACGGCGCAGACACCGACGGCGACACGATCGCCCGGATCGGTTCGACGCTGCCCATGTTCGCAGCGCGCCGCGTCGTCGTCGTTCGGGGCGCCGAGCAGCTCAAGGCGGGGGACTGGACGACCCTCGCCGCGTGGGCCGAAGACCCGCCGGACTCGACCCTGCTGGTCATCGCCGCGACCTCGCTCAACGGCCGCCTCAAGGGCGTGAAGGCGTTCAAGAAGGCGGCAGGCGTCGCGACGATCGACTTCCCCGAGCTGCGCGAGCGCGACGCCGCGGGCTGGGTCGCGCGGCGGGCGCGCTCGCGCAATCTCGTGCTCGGTCGCGACGTACCGGACTACCTCGTCGAGGCCGTCGGAACCTCGCTGCAGCAGCTCGACCTCGCGCTCGAACGCATCGACCTTTTTCTCGACGACGACGAGGGGCCACGCAACGTCACCCGGGATCGCATCCAGGCGATCGTGCCCGACGTCCGCACCCGCTCGGTCTTCGAGCTGATCGATCTGCTCGCCGCACGCCGCCTCGATCGAGCGGTGTCCGACTTTCACGACATGCTCGAGCACGGCGCCAGCGCTGTCGGCACCGTGTCGATGATCGCGATGCAGTTTCGCCGCATCTGGCGCGTGCGTCAGGGCGCTCGGGACGGGCTCGGCGGCAACGAGCTGGCACGGGCGGCGGGGATCCCCCCGTTCACCGTCGACCGCTACCTCGTGTCCGCCCGCCGGTTCGACGACGCCGAGCTGCGGCGCATCCTCGGGCTCGTGCGCGACGCCGACCGGTCGCTGAAGTCGAGCCGGTTGCGCGACGAGCTGATCGTCGAGCGGCTCTTCGCCAGCATCTGCCTCGGCCAGGTCCAGGCCGCCCCGCGCCGGGCGTAGCACACGCCGATCGGGGTACGACACGCGCCCTGGCGGCCCGCCCGGTCACGACGTGCAGCGCGTGGACGGCGCGCGCCGTCCACGCGGCGCGTCCGGTCCGCTCACCGCGCGCAATTCGCTCGCCGCGCGCAAAGGTGGCGCAAAAACGACGATACCGGCCCGCGCTCACGCGGGGCCGGCACCGTCGTCAGATCGAGGCGTTCGGCGGCCGATCAGGCGGCGCCGTTCACCAGCTTCTGCAGACGCGAGATGCGACGGCTGGCCTGATTCTTGTGAATCACGCCCTTCGACGCCGCCTTGTCGATCGTCTTGATCGCGAGGGTGAGCGCTTCGCTCGCCTTCGAAGCGTCGCCCGCCTCGACGGCCTCGCGCACCCGGCGCACGTACGTCCGCATCGTGCTGCGCACGTAGCGGTTGCGCTCGTTGCGCTTGAGGTTCTGGCGGATGCGCTTGATTGCCGACTTGTGATTCGCCACTGCTGATCTCCAACGACGTCTTGCGCCCGAAACGAGCGTCATCCGGCTGCCTCGTGAGCCGGGGAGCGGGTGGCTATCACAGGGCGAACGAGCGTGTCAACATGCGATCGCGCCTCCAACCCCCTGAAGTCCCATGCAGAAGATCCGCATGATCGCCGTTGGCGACGAGCTCCTCGACGGTCGCGTGCGAGACCGCAACGCGTGGTCACTGGGCGCCCGGGCCCGCGCCGCGGGGGCCGCGCTGGTCGAGGTGTCCGTCGTCGCCGACGTCGAAGCCGAGATCGTCGCGGCGATCCGACGGGCGGCCAACGCCGCCGACCACGTGGTCGTCAGCGGCGGACTCGGCCCCACCCCCGACGATCGCACCCGCGACGCGGCCGCCGAGGCATCCGGCGTGCAGCTCGTCACCGACGATTCAGCGATCGAACGCCTGCGCGAGCGCTACGCGGGCCGCGGGCGCGGACTCGACGACGCGAGCCTCCGCCAGGCGAAGCTGCCCGTCGGCGCCACGGTGCACCTCAACCCCATCGGCACCGCCGACGCGTTCACCGTGACGGTCGACGGCACCCCGGTCACCTGCCTGCCCGGCGTGCCGTCCGAGTTCGATCGCCTCCTCGACGAGATCCCCGGGCTGGCCCCGAAACAGGCCTGCGACCCGGGCACGAGCGCGGCGTACCTTGCCCTCGTCGGACTCTTCGAGTCCGAGGCTGCGTCGCGGGTGCGGGACGCCATCGGCGCCGAAGCGGACGCCGTCACCTGGCGCGCCGCGCTGCCGATCGTAGAGGTCGGCATCGGTGGGCTGTCCAGCGAAGCGGCGGACGCCGTCCGCGAGACCCTCGCCCCGTGGACCCTGCCGGCGGGCTGCATGCATCCGGCCGAGGCGCTGGGCACACTCGCCGTGACCGCCGGCGCCCGCGTCACCACGGCAGAGAGCTGCACCGGTGGCCGCGTCGCGAGCTGGATCACCGACGTGCCGGGCGCGTCCCGCTGGTTCGACGCCGGCTTCGTGACCTACGCAAACGCCGCCAAGGAGGGGCTGCTCGACGTCCCCGCGGACGTCCTCGTCGACCACGGCGCCGTCAGCGAGCCCGTCGCACGCGCGATGGCACGCGGGGCCCGCGCGCGTGCGCGTGCAGACGTCGCCGTCGCGCTGACCGGCGTCGCCGGGCCCGGCGGCGGCACCCCCGACAAGCCCGTCGGCACCGTGTGGATCGCGTGCGCGACCCGCGAGCGCGTCCACGCGGCACACGCCTGGTTCGCCCGCCGCGACCGATCGACGTTCAAGTCCCTCGCGGCCACGCTCGCCCTGCGGATGGCCGCCGAAGCGCTCGACCCGCGCATCGACCCCGCGCTCTTTCGCGGGGTGCAGGCGTACCACCGCGGCGACGCGTCCCGGTGAGCCTCCATCGCGCGCGACACTTGACCCGCGCCCAGGGGCGCGACACAACCCGGGGACGCTGACCGTCCCCGCGGAGCCCGTGCGACTCGTCCTCTCCTTCGAACTCGCGATCCCCGTCGTCGAACGCCTCTCGCTGCTGCAGGAGGAGCTCGCCGACCCGATCCGACAGCTGGGTGGCGAACCCCGGTGGACGTCCGCCGATCGCCTGCAGGTGCCGGTGCGGATCATCGAGCTGGCCGAGCCGGACCTCGAGCACCGCATGCTGGACGGGCTCAAGACGATCTGTCGGTCGGTGCAGCCGTTCGACATCGAGGCCAGGGGCACCCGCATGCACCCGGCGCACGACAAGCCGCGCATGGTGCTCACCGACGTCGACGATCCGACGGGCCGCATGACCGCGATGCTCCGTCGGATCGACGCGTCCTTCGCCGCACTCGGGATCACCCCCGAACCCGGGGATCCGACGCCGGTCATCCTCGTCGGGCGCATCCGGTGCGGGCAGGATCCGCCGCGGCTGCGCGGCGTCGCGCGGCCGTACAGCGAGACGCCCTGGGGCGCGTCGCCCGTCCGGGAGCTCGTGCTGACGCGCACCGGCGTCGTCGGGACCCGCGAGCAGCGTCGCATCCGCCGTCGCATCGAGCTCGGCACCGGGCGCTGATCCCGACGTTTCGGGGTCGCGACGCAACATCCGCGTCGCCGTGACGACCCGGGGTCCGAGAGCAGGTACCATCGCCTCTTGCACCGCCGGTGCACGGGTGGTACCTGAATATCTGTTCAGACCCCTGCACAGGACGAGACGATGGCGAAGGATGACCGCACGAAGGCGCTCGAGCTGACGATCAAGAGCGTCGAGAAGCAGTTTGGCAAAGGCGCGATCATGCGCCTCGGCAAGGATGATCCGATCTTCAAGGGGGTCGACGTCGTCCCGTCCGGCTCGATCAGTCTCGATGCGGCGCTCGGCATCGGCGGATACCCCAAGGGCCGGGTCATCGAGATCTACGGCCCCGAGTCGTCGGGCAAGACGACGCTGACGCTGCACGCGGTCGCCGAGTGCCAGCGCAAGGGCGGCGTCGCGGCGTTCATCGACGCCGAGCACGCCCTCGACGTGAACTACGCGCGGTCCCTCGGGGTGAACATCGAGGAGCTGCTCGTCAGCCAGCCGGACACCGGCGAGCAGGCGCTCGAGATCGCCGACATGCTCGTGCGGTCGAACGCGATCGACCTCATCGTCATCGATTCGGTCGCCGCCCTCACCCCGCGGGCCGAGCTCGAGGGTGAGATGGGCGACTCGCACGTCGGTCTGCAGGCCCGCCTGATGAGCCAGGCGCTGCGCAAGCTGACGGGCACCCTGTCGAAGTCGAACTGCTGCCTCTTCTTCATCAACCAGATCCGTCTGAAGATCGGCGTCATGTTCGGCAGCCCCGAGACGACGAGCGGCGGCAACGCGCTGAAGTTCTACGCCTCGATGCGCCTCGACATCCGCCGGATCGGCGCCCTCAAGCAGGGCCAGAGCATCGTCGGCAACCGGACGCGCGTGAAGGTGGTGAAGAACAAGCTGGCCCCGCCGTTCCGCGAGGCCGAGTTCGACATCATGTACGGCACCGGCATCTCGATGGAGGGCGACCTCGTCGATCTCGGCGTCGACATTGGCGTCGTCGACAAGTCGGGCAGCTGGTACTCGTACGACGGCGAGCGCCTCGGACAGGGCCGCGAGAACGCGAAGGCGACCCTCGCGGAGCACCGGGAGCTGCGGGATCGCATCGAGGCACAGGTCCGCGAGCACTTCGGCCTCAACCGCGACGCCGCCGAAGCCGAAGACGCCGAAGCGTGAGCCACCGCACGCGCGCTGCGTGCCGTTTGTCGTCGTCGGCGCGCGCGTGATACCCTTCGGGGAGTCTGCGCCGGCGACGTGCGCGTGCTTCCGGCACGCCCCGGTGCTCAGTAGCAGGGTGCGTGCATGTCGATCGATCTGAACAATGTCCTGCAGGTCGCCATCAAGGGCGGCGCCAGCGACATTCACCTCAAGGCGGGTCTGCCGCCGATGTTCCGGGTCAACGGCGCGCTGCTGCCGCTGAAGGACGCCAAGCGTCTGACCCCCGAGGACATCGCGCGTACGGCGGTCGGGATGATGACCCCGTACCAGCAGCAGATCTTCAAGGAGCGACTCGACTGCGACTTCGCGTATGGCCTGCCCGGCGTCGGGCGGTTCCGCGTGAACGTGTTCCAGCAGCGGTCCGCCGTCGGCATGGTCCTGCGCGTCATCCCCTACAAGGTGAAGACGATCGAGCAGCTCATGCTGCCCGACGGCGTGAAGAAGCTCGCCGAGGTCCACCGCGGCCTCGTGCTCGTCACCGGCACGACCGGCTCGGGCAAGTCGACGACGCTCGCCGCGATCATCGACCACATCAACTCCAGCCGATCGGCCCACGTCATCACCGTCGAGGACCCGATCGAGTTCCTGATGCGCGACAAGCGCTCGGTCATCAACCAGCGCGAGGTCGGCAGCGACTGCCTGACCTTTGCGAGCGCCCTGCGCGGCGCCCTGCGCCAGGACCCCGACGTCATCCTCGTCGGCGAAATGCGCGACGCAGAGACGATCGAGATCGCCATGACGGCGGCCGAGACCGGCCACCTCGTGCTCTCGACCCTGCACACCACCGACGCGACGGAGACGATCACTCGAATCGTCACGTCGTTCGAGCCCCACATGCAGGAGCAGGTCCGCCTGCAGCTGTCCGGCATGCTGAAGGGCGTCATCTCGCAGCGCCTCGTCCCCACGACCGACGGCAAGGGCCGTGTGCCCGCCGTCGAGGTCATGATCGCCTCGGCGCGCATCCGTGAGCTCATCATGGACGCCCAGCGGTTCCGCGAGATCCGCGAAGCGATCTCGCAGGGCGGCGATACCTACGGGATGCAGACCTTCGACCAGTCGCTGATGTGGTTGCTCAACAAGGGTATGATCACCTACGAAGAAGCGCTGCTGCAGGCGACGAACCCGGACGACTTCGCGTTGAAGGTGTCGGGCATCGAGTCTGGCGACGCAGGCGCATGGAACCCCAACGCCGACGGGGGCCGATCCGGAACCGACGCGAGCTTCGATTTCGATGACTTCTGAACTCCGACCGTTCCGTCTGGTCGCCTGCGCCCTCGCCGCGCTCGCGTGGCTCGTCCCCGCTTCGGCCTTCGCCGAGGCGCGGGTGGCCGTGGCCGCGTTCTCCGGCGACAGCAGCGGGTTCGCCGACTACCTCGCGAGCGAGCTGGCGCGCCGTACCGGGCGCGACGTCCGCACGGTGACCTGGACGGTCGGCGCGCTCGACGCGCTCGGCTGCCCCGGGGCCCGCGTCGCGAGCGCCCCCGGCTGCCTGCCCCGGCTGGCCGGTGCCGAGCGGGTCGACGTGCTGCTCGAGGGCGAGGTCGAGGGCGGGTCGAACCCGACGGCGCTCCGCGTCTCGCTCTACGACGCGGGCAGCTCGATGCTCGTCCGTGAAGTGCTCGTCCCCCTGCCCGGCTCGCTCCTCGAGGAGCCACTCCTGAGCGACGCCATCCAGGCCCTCGACGGCGGCATCACCCGCGTCGAAGAGCGCAGCGCGGCGAGCGCGGACGCATCGACGTCCGCCGCCGACCGGATCCGCGTCAGCCTGCAGCCCGGCGCCACCCGCCGCGCCTTCGAGCTCTCGCAGGGCGACGAGACGATCACCTTCGACGCGCCCTACTACGGCGGGATCACGCTCAGCATCGAAGCATATCCGGTCGCGATCTTCGCGCGGGACTCGGTCGCCGCGGGACTCGGGCTCGTCCTCGAGACGTCGAAGCACGACGTGAGCACGGTCACGGACATCTCCACGGCGTCCGGCGATCGGTCGCTCACCGTGCCCACGCGGCACGACGAGAGCTACTACGGGCTGCGTTTCGAATGGGCGGCGTCCCCGAAGGTCCTGCTGGTGCCGACCTTCGGGTGGCGCATCGTCGAGTACGCGCTCGGCAACAACCCGCTCTACTCGAACTCGTTCTACCAGAGCCCCGAGATCGGCATCGGTGCGTGGTGGACCCCGTCGCAGCTGCGGGTCGGTGGCGCGTTTGCGCTCCGGCCCGCCGTCTCGCTCGGCAGCACCGTCGAACCGTGGGGCGAAGAGGCCTCGTCGTTCGGCATGTCCTTCGAAGCCGACGTCACCTGGCGATTTGACTTCGGTCTTTTCGTCGGCGGCGGCCTCGAGTGGGCCCGCTACACCACCGCCTATTCGTCGCCTTCGCAGCCCTCTGCGGACGCGACGGACTCGCTTCAGTCTTTTGTGCTGACTGCTGGGTACGCGTATTGATCGTGGACCCGTTTGTTCGCCCGCGTCCCGGCCCGTCATCGTGAGTTCTTCGGCCGACAATTCCTCCAAGGTCACCGCCATTCGCGCCCGGCTGGAGAAGTTCTCCACGGTGGACGCGTTCGTGGAGGGGTACAACCAGTACTTCTTCCGCGGTGGCATGCTCCTGCCGACGCGCCAGTCGCGGGAAGTCGGGACGCCGGTGTCGCTACAGCTCGAGATCGGTGACGGCACGACCGTCGTTCGTGCCGATGGCGAGGTGCAGCAGGTCCGGACCAACGAGTCCGGCCGCGCCGTGGGCATGGTGATCCGCTTCAAGCGGGTCGATGCGGCGACCCGGGACTTGATGGCCCGGATCCTCCGCGAGCGCCACGAACGCCGCACGGGCTCGCACTCCGTCGTCACCGAGACGCCGCAGGCGCCCGCAGCGGGTGCGCAGTCTCGACCGGCGCCCTTTGCGCCGCCGAAGCCGGCGTCGTCGCGGCTCGCCGACGAAGACATCAACGCCATCGAGAACGCGCTCGACTCCACCTTCGACTCGATCTTCGGCTCGACCGGCAGCTTCGGCGCGGTGGGGGCCGACGACGACGATGCGTCGGACTCGCCGTTCGGCGCCCCCGCCGCGTCCGACGACGATGCGCTGCCCTTCCCGTCGCGCGCCGAGGCGACCGACGACGGCCCGTCGACCCTGACCGGCGTCGAAGGCGACGAAGAGACGCTCCACGGCGTTCGCAACGTCCTGGGCGGCGAGAACGCAATGGATCTGCGGCGCGAACTCGCCGCATCGGTCGCTGCGCCCACGGCCGCGTCGGACTCGTACCCGGCGACCGACGACGGCCCCGCCCCGACGGACGAAGCTCCCGCAGACGACGTCGTGGCGCCCGCAGTGCCGGACGCGCCTGCCGAACCCTCCCCGCCCGCCGCTGCGGCACCGGACGAGGGTGACGAGGACGACGGCATGGGCCTCGACATCGACATCGACATCGAGTCGGACGACGAGGACGAAGCCGATGCCCCGGCCGCCGCTGCTCCGGCGGCTCCTGCGACGCCTGCAGCCGGGCCCGTCCCGCGCTCGACGGTGTTCGGGATGCGCGCGTTCGCGTCCATCGAAGGCAAGGGCGCGCCTGCGGCGGCGAAGGCCGACGACGCGTCGGACGATTCCGACGACGGCGAACCGGCGTCTGCGCGGGACGTGCTCTCGTCCCTTCTCGACGACGCCGAAGAGGCTGCCCCCGATCGCGACCTCGCGCCGGCGTCGGCCAGTCAGCCGCTCACGCGGCTCGCGCTGCAGCGCAAGTCGAAGGCAGAGCTCGACGCCGAGCGCCGCGCAGCACTGCGCGCGCTCAACCCGGCGAACGACACGACGACCGACGAGACCGACGGCGACGACGACGACGACGAGGTCATCGAGGCCGGCGAGGTCCTCGACGACGACGCGTCCCCCGCCGTCCCGACCGACAGCCCCTTCGCGGGCCTCGAGGCGGACGACGACGACGACCTCGTCGAAGACGCGCTGACGCTGTCCGAGGACGACGACTTCGGTGCCGCGGACGCCCCGACCGGTCCGCCGGCCCTGCCCGGCTCGACGGCGACGGACGACGAGGACGATGCTGCGACCTCGCTCGACTTCGACTTCGACGGACCGGACGCCGACGACGAAGACGAAGGCGAGAAGCCGGCCGACGAGGGCGGCCTGAAGGACCTGCTGCACGGCATCGCCGCGGCGGACGACGACGGCCCGCCGGTCATGGACCCGGCGGACGCCCTGCGTCGCCTCGAGTCGCAGACCGGCGACTCCGCCACGGACGGGTCGTCCGACGGTGACGACGCGCTGGACGCGCTGCTCGCCCAGCCCGGCGAGGCCCGCCCCGTGGTGCCGCCGAGCGTGCAGCTCACGAAGGCGCCCGAGAAGAAGGGCATCTTCCAGCGCTTCTTCGCCTGGCTCGCTCGCCTCTTCGGCGGCAAGTGATCGACGGGGGGCGCGCCGCGCTCCCCGCATCGACATGCAACGTGCCCGCGCAGCATCCACGGATGCCGGCGCGGGCACGGGCGCGTTCGTGCCCGGGATGCGGATGCCGGGCGGCCTGATGGGCCACCGGCGCGTCGGTCAGCCGGTCGTGACCGCCTTCCCGATATCGGTGCGGTGCTGCATGCCGGGCCACGACACGTCCGCCACGGCCTCGTACGCGCGTCGGACGGCGGCGGCGGGGGTGTCCGCCCACGCGGTCACGCCGAGGACACGCCCCCCCGCAACGCGAACCGTCCCGTCGTCGTCGAGGCGGGTCCCAGCGTGAAAGACGCGGGTGTCGGCACGCTCGGCGGCGGCGGCGAGGCCTTCGATCGCCGGCCCCTTCACCGCGGACTTCGGGTAGCCCTCCGCCGCGAGCACGACGACCGCGGACGCCCGCTGACCGGGCAGCGTCACGCCGTTCATGTCGCCGCGTGCGCAGGCTTCGAGTGCCGGCACCAGGTCCCCGTCGAGCGCGGTCATGAGCGCCTGCGTCTCGGGGTCGCCGAGCCGGGCGTTGAACTCGAG
>Ga0070727_10003558_pt1 | contig 14027 bp, 10 predicted proteins | sample tdAd472_FD_66722 | JGI IMG/M metagenome (GOLD analysis project Ga0070727, IMG submission 66722) | Marine sediment microbial communities from the Atlantic coast under amendment with organic carbon and nitrate - tdAd47.2 | ecosystem: Environmental > Aquatic > Marine > Coastal > Sediment | place...
TTGGTGGTGAAATACGATAGCAGCATAGCGCCAATCGATCTGATGGCCCTTTTTCCGGAAGTTCTCTCGACGATGCTCGAAGCACTTCCGATCCCGGTTTTCTGCAAGACCGAAGACGGGCGCTATATCGATTGCAACGACCTGTTCTTGACCTTCATAGACCGAACCCGCGACGAAATTATCGGACACACGGTGTTCGAGCTGTTCGATGCCGACAAGGCAGCGGTTTACGACAAAGCCGACCAGGAACTCTGGCAATCGGGCGGCATTCAGGAATATGAGGCCCTTGTGACATCCGCGGACGGCGCCACGGCGACCGTGGTTTTCCACAAGACGATCAGCCGGATCGGCCCGACCAACGAAAGGGTCATGGTCGGGGTAATCTTGGACATCACCGAATTGCGCCGCACCGAAAAGCAGCTTTTAAAGTCGGTTCGCACGGACGAACTGACGGGGCTGCATAACCGCAAGGCGTTGTTGGAGCAGCTGGAGGCGGTCTGCATGCGCGCGAAGCGCCAAGGCATTCCTTTCGGGGTGCTCGCTCTCGATCTGGACGGTTTCAAAGCCGCGAACGACGCGTTCGGCCATGCGGCCGGCGATCATGTGTTGAAGACCGTGGCCGACCGGCTGGTCGGTTTCGTCCGCGCGACCGACTATGTCGCGCGCATGGGCGGCGACGAATTCATCATCATTCTCGAAGGCGTCGCGGATCACAAAGACCTGAAGGTCATTGCGGAGAAAATCGTCACCGGCATCGCGGAACCCATCAAATTGCCCTGCGGCAACGAGACCGCTGTCGGCGTCAGCGTCGGCGTCAGCACCTGGACCGAAAACGGAACCGATTGCCGGGATTTGATGAAATCGGCGGACATGGCCCTCTACAGGGCGAAAGAGACGGGCAAGGGCCGGGTCTGCTATGCCGCGGACAACGCCGACGAGTAAACTGCCGGCCGGCCCGCAAAATTGCCCCGCCTAGGCGCTCTCGCCTATCGCCTTGCAGATATCGTCGACGACGGCGGTGACCAATGTGCGGTCATCGCCTTCGGCCATGACACGGATCACCGGTTCCGTCCCGGAAGGGCGGATAACCAAACGGCCGGCGGCGCCAAGGCGGCTTTCCCCATCCGCAATCGCGGCCTGAACGGCGCTGGCGGTCAAGGGCGCACCGCCGTCGTAGCGCACGTTCTTCAACAGTTGCGGCACCGGCTCGAAAACCCGGCCGAGCCCGCTCATCGGCTGATCCGATCCGACCAGCACGGCCAGGACCTGCAAGGCCGCGACCAGCCCGTCGCCGGTCGTCGCATAATCGCTCAAGATCACATGGCCGGACTGCTCGCCGCCCAGGTTGCAGCCGTCGCGGCGCATCGCCTCCACCACATAACGGTCGCCGACCGCGGTCCGGGTCAGGCCGATGCCCTGGGATTGCAGGATGCGCTCAAGACCCAGATTGGACATCACCGTCGCGACGAGATTACCGCGCAGCCTGCCGGTTTTGGCCCAGGATGAGGCAATGATCGCCATGACCTGGTCGCCGTCGACCACGTGGCCGTGCTCGTCGGCGATGATCACCCGGTCCGCATCCCCGTCCAGCGCGATGCCGAGATCCGCGCCATGGGCCACGACCTGTTCGCACATGGTGCGCGTCGCCGTCGCGCCGCAATCGCGGTTGATATTGGTGCCGTCCGGCTCGACCGCCACGGGGACCACTTCCGCCCCCAATTCGAACAGGACCGCGGGCGCGGTCTTGTAGGCCGCGCCATGGGCGCAATCGATGACGATCTTGAGACCGTCGAGCCGGAGATTCGCCGGGAACGTCCGCTTCACGGCTTCGATATAGCGGCCGCCCGCATCCTCGAGACGCCGCGCCCGGCCCAGCTTCGCCGGATCGGCCAGTTCGAACGGACCATTGTCCATCAACCGCTCGATCGCCGTTTCCTCGGCATCGGAGAGTTTGAATCCGTCCGGACCGAACAGCTTGATGCCGTTGTCCTGATAGGGATTATGCGAGGCGGAGATCATGACGCCGAGATCGGCGCGGAGCGACGTCGTCAGCATTCCGATCGCCGGCGTCGGCATCGGCCCGACCAACACGACATCCATTCCCATGGAGATGAAACCCGAGGTCAGCGCCGGTTCGAGCATATAGCCCGACAGCCGCGTATCCTTGCCGATGACCACAAGATGCCGATGCGGGCCGCGCCTGAAACGCTGCCCCGCCGCCATGGCAAGCCGCAATACGATTTCCGGAGTGATCGGGTCCCGGTTGGCCGTACCGCGCATGCCATCGGTGCCGAAATAATTCCTAGTCATACTGCACGGATAGTTCACAGCCGGAGAGGTTGCAAGCATCTCCCCATTCCGCAATTCGAGCATGGAATGACGCTGCATTTCGATTGGCTTGCATGCGATCGGAAGCGCCACACCCTTGCACCGCCAAACGGCGCGCGGCATCGTCGACGGTCTTGGGATCGGCGCCGTTTCTTGGGGAGAGGATTTTGCTCGAACAGGCAGACACCGCAGCATTCGCCGGGCCGGCGCCGTCGGGCCGGGCCGGTATCGACAAGCTGGGCGTTCCGTTGGAGCGGCCGCGGTGAACGCCGGAAGCGCAACGTTCATAACCGTCACGGTCGCGCTGGCGGTGAAACTGTTCGTATGGGCCCATTACGGTCCCGTTCCGGTCAACGACACGGCGCTCTACGAGGCCTTCGCGCAGATGCTTCTGCAGGACGACTGGTCCTGGCAATACACTTTCTTCGACGATCCGACGCCGGTGACGGGGCTGCGGATGATCGGGTACCCTTCCCTCCTGGCGTTGGCGCAGATCGCCGCCGGGGATGCTTGGCGCCACGCTATCGTCGGCCTGCAGATCGGGGCCTCCTTGGGTTCCGTCGCGGTGGCGACGCTCTGGATCTACCGCCTTTCCGACTCGCCGATCCGCGCGATCATCGCGGGATTGTCGCTCGCCATCGGGCAATCAGCGATCTACGACACGCTTCTTCTGCCGGACAGCCTGTTCTCGAGCTTGGCGATCATGATCCTCTGTACCTTGTGCGGCCGGGGCGCCCCGGGACAGTCCGGCCCGGCGATCTCAACCGCCCTTCTGTGCGGCGCCGGCGTCGCGGCGATGAGCCTGCTGCGGGCCAATGGGGTGCATATCGCCATCCTGTTCCTGCCGCTTGCTTTCCTTTGGTTGACGCAGGCGCGGGCCAACCGGATATCCCGGGCTTTGGCCCTCATCCTGCCGGTGGTCATCACGGTTCAAGTCTACATGTTCTGGAACCAATACCGGACCGGGGTTCGCTTCCTGTCCACCAGCGCCCAGATCGTGGCGTTCCAGCCGCTCTATGAAATGGCGCAGCACGGCACGAACGTGTTCACGGATGACAGCGTCCTGTCGCGGACGGTCCGCGAGACAACGACGTCCTTCGACTATTCGGATATCGGCGTCCTGAACCGACGCCTGAAGGCGGAGCATGGCTGGACATCGGTGGAGGTCGCCCAAGCGGGCACCGAGGCCTTCATCAATGCGGCCCTCACCGAACCGCTGGCCTTGCTGGGCAACGCCGGGCACGCCTTCGGGTTTTCCGTGATCCGGTCGCTGTTCAACCCGGCCCTGGCGGTGTCGGAAGGCCATCACCTGATCACCGCGCAGCGATTGTTTCCGGGCGCTTCGAAGATATTCAAGTCGCTCAACACGCAGAGCGCCGGAACGATCCTCTATGCCGTGATCTATTCCGTGGGCGCGATCGCTTCGACGGTCCTGTTCGCCTCCTTCTTGATCGCCGCGCCGTTCAAATGCCTGAGGCAAGGCAACCGCCGGGACAGCCTTTCGATCCTGGCCCTGTGGTCGGGAACACTGGCAATGTTTGCCTATTACAGCCTGATCCACTTGGAGATCCGCTACATCCTGCCGGCCATCCCGGTCGTCGTCGGCGTCGGGCTTTGGGCATTGCCGCGTTTCCGGGCGCGCCGGCCGACATTCTGAGGTCCCGGCAAGGGAACGGGCAGGATGTCCCCTCCCCGAAACGGAAAGGCCCGCCAAGCGGCGGGCCTTCCTGATCATTCTTAGACCGCCGGACTAGGCCGGGCCGGGTTCCGGATCGGCATTGCCCACCGGTCCCGTGTTCGGAACGGAGGACCAGCCGCCGCTATCGGCCGCAGATCCGCTATCATCATCCCGTTGGACCGGCTCGCCGCGCAGCAGGCGGTCAATGTCCTTCCGGTCGAGCGTTTCGAATTCCAGGAGGCCCTGGGCGATCATTTCCAACTCGTCCTTGAAGGAGGTCAGGATTTCGCGGGCGCGGTTTTCGCCTTCCTCGACGAAGCGGCGGACCTCTTCGTCGATCAGCTTGGCCGTCGCGTCGGAGACGTGCTTGCGCTGCGTCACCGAATGGCCCAGGAAAACCTCCTGCTCATCTTCGCTGTATTGCAGCCGGCCCAGCTTGTCGGAATAGCCGAACTTGGTGACCATCGCGCGCGCGATCTTGGTCGCCTGCTGGATGTCATGCGCGGCGCCGGTGGTGATGTTTTCCTTGCCGAAAATCATCTCTTCCGCCAGACGCCCGCCGAACAGGCTGGTGATCTGCGCCTTCAGTTCCTTCTCGGACTGGGAAAGCTTGTCGCGCTCCGGCAGGGCAAAGGTCACGCCAAGGGCGCGGCCGCGCGGGATGATCGTCACCTTGTGCAGCGGTTCATGCCCTTCCGCATGCAGCATGACGACGGCATGGCCGGCTTCATGATAGGCGGTCAGCTTCTTTTCGTCCTCGGTCATCACCATGGACCGGCGCTCGGTGCCGAGCATGACCTTGTCCTTGGCGTCTTCCAGTTCCTGCATCGAAACGACGCGGCGGTTCCGGCGGGCCGCCAGCAAGGCGGCTTCGTTGACGAGGTTGGCGAGGTCCGCGCCGGAGAAGCCCGGCGTGCCGCGCGCAATCGTCTTGGCGTCGACGTCAGGCGCCTGCGGCACCTTGCGCAGATGCACGCGCAGAATCTTTTCACGGCCGATGATGTCCGGGTTCGGCACGATGACCTGACGGTCGAAGCGGCCGGGACGCAGCAGCGCCGGGTCGAGCACGTCGGGACGGTTGGTCGCCGCGATCAGGATCACGCCCTCATTCGCTTCGAAGCCGTCCATCTCGACCAGCAGCTGGTTCAGGGTCTGTTCGCGTTCGTCGTTGCCGCCGCCCAGGCCGGCGCCGCGATGGCGGCCGACCGCGTCGATTTCGTCGATGAAGATGATGCAGGGGGCGTTCTTCTTGCCCTGTTCGAACATGTCGCGGACGCGGCTGGCGCCGACACCGACGAACATTTCAACGAAGTCCGAACCGGAAATGGTGAAGAAGGGCACGTTCGCTTCGCCGGCGACGGCGCGCGCCGTCAGCGTCTTACCGGTACCCGGAGGACCGACCAGCAACACGCCTTTCGGAATTTTACCGCCCAGGCGCTGGAATTTCTGCGGATCCTTCAGGAACTCGACGACTTCCTCGAGCTCCTGCTTGGCTTCGTCGATACCAGCGACGTCTTCGAAGGTCACGCGGCCATGCTTTTCGGTCAGCAGCTTCGCCTTGGACTTGCCGAAGCCCATTGCCTTGCCGCCGCCGCCCTGCATTTGGCGCATGAAGAAGATCCAGACGCCGATCAGCAGCAGCATCGGGAACCAGCTGATCAGAATGGAGAGGAATGTCGGCACGCCGTCATCCATGGGGGCAGCCGTCACCGCCACGCCGCGTTCCGTCAAACGGGAAACCAGTTGCGGGTCGTTCGGCGCATAGGTCGAAAACGCGGCGCCGCCCTTGAAATGCCCGGAAATGTTCGGACCCTTGATCGTGACATCGCTGATATTGCCGCTCTCGACGCTACTGACGAAATCCGAATAGGGAATGCCTTCTTTTTGATCCTGCTGCCCTGCTCCCTGAAACAGGTTGAACAACACGATCAGAAGCAGGCCGATGAAGACCCAGAGAATGATGTTCTTGCCGAATAGATTCACCGTTTAGAAACCTTCCGTTCCAAGAATTCGCGCCGCCGGGCCCGCTTGTCGGTGGTGCGTGTGTGTGCTTCCACTGCGTTGATGCGCCGCGTCGCTGTTGCTTTTCTATACAATTATCTGCGCGTCACAGGGATGTACATAGTGCCCTGCCCGCCGATTTGAAAGGGCTTGCGCGGCATTCTAGCGCAGAATCATGCCCCGAGCGACTACATTGCCCGGGGACATCCGGTCCCATGCCGCCGCCCCCTCGAAAACCACCCTGTCGAACCACGCGCCGCCATGCCCGGATTCCGGCTCGCCGGGCCGGGCCACCGCAACAAGCCTGTCCCCGCGCCACAAGGCCGGAAGCGCCGCGCGCGCCGGTCCTGGAAGTTCTTCGAAACGGGCATCCGTCATATCCCCTGCCCGCGCCTGCCGAACGCCGTCGCCCCCCAGCCTGCCCACGGTCAGGCCGGTCAGGTCGCCGGTCATACCCAACCGGAAACGCCGGTCCCAGATGAGTGACGGCTGCGCCGCGACCGAAGGACCGATTGCCGTCGCCTCGCGAAAGATCATGACCGCCGAACCGCGGGTCTCGACCCTGCAGCCCCCCAGGGTTCTGGGTCCCGGCGGCGGTCCCGAGCGGAGAGAGGCCGTCAGGTTTTCCAACCGTTCGAGCCGCAACGGGTAGTCGCCGCCTGAAACGAGGCGCAGAAGGCGCGTCATGATCCGCAGGGACAGTTCCTCATCGGCGGCCGCGAAGGCCTCTTTCTCCACCCCGGCATAGCCGTGCGGATCGACGAAGGCATGGGCGGCCAGGAAGGACTCCGTCGCCTTTTCCAGGGCGCGGCGGGCGCGGCGCATGTTCCGGGCCGTCCGGGCCAGGCGCTGCGGGTCCAACCCTTCCATCGCCAGCGCGCCGGCCAGGTTGCGCATCCGCACCCGGGCATGTCGGATGTCCCGGTTGCTCGGATCCAGAACGAAAGGCCATCCCGCCTGCTCCAGCACCCCGCGAACCTCCGCCTGCGGAATATCCAGCAAGGGCCGGATCAAGGTCACGCCGCGATAGGGATCGCCCGGCAGATCGGAAACCGGCGCCATGGCCGCCAACCCGTCGACGCCGCTACCCCGGGCAAGGCGCAGCAAAAACGTCTCCGCCTGATCTTCCAGGTGGTGCGCAACCGCCAGCACCGGCACATCCTGCGCCAGACACCAGTCGCGCATCAGGTCATATCGCATCCGCCGTGCTTCCGCCTGAATATTGCGCCGCGGACGGTCACCCTCATGGGTCAAGACGACGGCCCGGACGCCGCGGTCCTGGAGCCAGGTTGAAACGCGGGCCGCCTCCTCCGAAGCCTCGTGCCGCAGGCCGTGATCGACGATGAGCGCCGTCAACGGAAGAGAGCGCGCAGTCGCCCAATGTTTCAGGAGAAGGGTCAGCGCCATGCTGTCGGGACCGCCGGAACAGCCGACGGCGAGCGCCTGGATACCGGCTTCTTCGCCGATGGGCTCCGGAATCTCGTGAAGGCAGGCCGCCATGGCGTCGCCGAACCAATTCGGCGTCACGGCGCGCATCGCCGCCTTGTCCCCGGTCGCCCCCGCATGGGCGGCGGGATCAGGGACAGCCGATTTTGCTGGCTTCGGCATCCGCCCGTTCCAAGACCCGGCTATCGGAGTCCGGATATTTGGTCTTCAATTCCGAAAACGACGCGCAGGCCGCGTCCTTTTTGCCCAAGGCGCCCAGGGACATGCCCAGTTTCAACAGGCTTGCCGATGCTTTCGGACTCGTCGGGAAGTTCGTATAGGCGTCGACGAAGACGGCGGCGGCCTCCCTGAAATTGCTGCGGGCGTAATGCGTTTCGCCCAGCCAATACATGGCATTGCCGGCAAACGGCCCTTCGGGATGCTGGTCGAGGAAAGCCTTGAACGCGCCTTCCGCCTGATCGAGGTCCTGCCGCAGCAAGCCATAAGCATACTGGTACTGATCCTTCTCGGATCCCGGCGGAAGCGTCACGGCGGCAGCGGCTTGCGGCGGCGCCGCGTTCACCGGCGCCGGGCCGGGCGCGGCGGCAGGCGGGGCGGGCGGCGGTTGCGTCGGCGCCGGTTGCGCAACGGCGATTTGAGATTGGGTCGTCGCGGGCGCAACGGGTTGGCCCGCTTGGCTCTGCTGCAATTGCGACTGCGACACCTGGCCGAGCAATTGCTGTCCCGACTGCAGCCCCGCGCCCGGTTGGGCGGGCTGTGTGCTGACGGACCCCTGCGAGGTGATCACGGTCGTTCCCGGCAGATCGCCGCCCTGGGCGACCGTGCCCGCCGGTGCCTGCAGGCTCGACGACGGCGGAACGCTCCCGAACTGACCTGCGCCCAACTGACCTGTTCCCTGCTGGGCCGCTCCAAGCTGGCCCGGTCCGGCGGTTCCACGCTCCAAGGCCTGAAGGCGGAAGTCGACATCGGAAACCAGCTTGTCCAAGCGGGTGCTGATCGTATTCAACTGAAACCCGGTTTCTTCCAAACGGCCGGTCAGCGTCCGGATTTCCCTCTCCAAGGCCTGAATGCGCAATTGCAGACGCGCCGTCGCCTGGGCGGAGTCCCCGCTCGGCGCCTGGGCCGCCGCACCGGCATCGGCCGGCGGCGTCGCCCCGGCATAGACCGTGCGCTGGAGATCCGTGATATCCCGGCGCAACCGTTGAAGCTGCTGACCGATCGAGGAAGAATCCTGGGCCAAGGCCGGTGTTTGTCCAGCCGCCATCACCCCGCCGACGACGAGCCCGGCCAGGACGATCCCAGCCGGGACGATTCCGGCTCCAAACTTACGAACGGCCCCAAACTTGCGCACAGCCCGGCCTTTGAGGCGGGCGGCGGACGGTACGGCGTTGATCAACATTCAATCCCCGATTTTTTTTCAGCCTATGGCATGGCTTTAGGCACGGCGCTGAAGAATAGTCGCAAATCGCGCGATTCCAGCTTTCTGTCTACGACAGGAATTCGTCAAAAATATGGCAAATAAAACGAACGGGAAAGCCTCGGTCTCCCAAGGCTTTCCCGTCGAAACTTCCGGTCATGGGACCGAAACCGGTCCCACGCCCGTATCCCTGAACGGCTTAGCTGGACGCCGCGTTCTTCAGGACAACGACACCGCGGCGGTTCTGCGCCCATGCAGCGTCGTTGGAACCCAGAACGGCCGGGCGCTCCTTACCGTAGGAAAGCGTTTCGATACGGTTCGGGTCGACACCGAGGCTGATCAGGTAGTCTTTGTGCGAATTGGCGCGGCGTTCGCCGAGAGCCAAGTTGTATTCACGCGTGCCGCGTTCGTCGCAATGGCCTTCGATGACCACGGTGACGCCCGGGAACTGCTTCAGCCACGTGGCCTGCTTTTCCAACGTCGCGACCTGATCGGCGCGGATGTCGGACTTGTCGAAGTCGAAGAACACACGGTCGCCGACATTGACGAGGAAGTCCTTCACGCTACCCGGCGCGATCTGGTTCGCCGGAGCGGCCGGGGCAGAGGCAGCCGGAGCGGCCGCACTCGTGGTTTGTGTGCCGCCGGAACCGGAATCCGCAGATTCTTCCGGAGCGGTTTCGCAAGCAGCAACCAGCACAAGCGCCGCGAGAAGGCTGAGGATTTTAAAGCGCATTATAGCACCCCCTAAAGGTTTTGCCCGGCCGTCGCTGGGCGGCGCCGGTGTCGAATGAGGTTTCTCTGCAACCGTGTCTATCGGTTGAGCGGTGGCATATTAAGCACGCCGATTGGGCAAATTCAACCACCGTGCCAAGTCAAAGCACTCAATTTAATTTACTTTCCATGTATTTAGTGGCGAAGTTGCATCACTTTTGGAGCAAAACCCCCTCACCGCCAAATAACAGCAGGCAATTCCATACCACACGGCCCGCTTGTCGGGAACAATTTTCGACAGTTTGGAAGATTGTTCCCTATCACATCACGGGTTCAAGGGCGACCACGCGGGGTCGGACGCGAATCCCGGCGTAACGACGCGACGCAGATTATACCCGGTCAAGTCGATGGAATACAGTTGCACTTTCCCCTCCTCGCCCGGCTCCTGCCGGAAAAACATGATGACGCGCCCGTTCGGCGACCAAGTCGGCCCTTCATCCAGGAAACTTTCCGTCAGCAGACGCTCACCGGACCCGTCCGGCCGCATCACGCCGATATGGAATTTCCCACCACGCTGTTTCGTGAAGGCGATCAGGTCGCCGCGCGGCGACCAAACCGGCGTCGCATAGCGTCCTTTTCCGAAACTGACGCGGCGCTGGTCGCTGCCATCCGCATTCATCACGTATATTTGTTGAGATCCGCTGCGGTCCGATTCGAAAGTTATCTGCGATCCGTCGGGCGAGAAGGTCGCCGCCGTGTCGATGGCCCCATGGTCGGTCAACCTGAGCGGTTGGCGCGTGCGCAGGTCCATGACGTAGATATCGCTGTTGCCGTCACGCGCATGGCTCATCACCACGGAATTGCCGTCGGCCGAGAACCGCGGCGCGAAGGTCATGCCCGGGAATTCGCCCAGCAACTCCCGCCGGCCGGTCTGAATATTCAAGAGATAGACCCGCGGCTTGTTGTTGAAGTAGCTGAGATAGGTGATCTCCTGCTGCGTCGGCGAGAAACGGGGCGTCAGCACCAGGTCCCGTCCATCAGTCAGGAAACGATGGTTCGCACCGTCCTGGTCCATGATGGCGAGGCGTTTGATGCGCTCGTTCTTCTTCCCGCTCTCCGCCACATAGACGATTCGCGTGTCGAAATAGCCGCTTTCCCCGGTCAGCCGTTTGTAGACGGCGTCGGAGATGATATGCGCGATCCGGCGCCAGTTGGATTTTTCCGTCGTATAGACAAGACCGACCATCTGGGCTTCGGCGAACACGTCCCACAGCCGGAACTGGACCTGAACCCGCCCGTCCGCCATGCTTTCCACCGACCCGTTGACCAGAGCCGTCGCGTTGATCACGCGCCAGTCCGAGAACCGGGGCCGGACGTCGATGCTGGCGGCGCTCTGAATGAACGCCTTGCGATCCAACGGCCGGAACAGGCCGGAGCGTTCCAAATTCGCGGAAATGACATCGGCGATATCCCGGCCCAGATCGGACTCGCCCGGAGCGACGCCGAAGAATTCCGAAATCGCGATCGGCAGCGGTTCCACCGTTCCCCGGGTGACGTCGATCCGAAGCTCGGCGCGGGCAGGCATCGCGGCGAGAACCAGCGCCATCAACGCGAGGACGCCCAAAAGCATCCATCCGCGTCGCTGCAGAGCCATGGCGGACCGCTTGCCGGACGCCATGAAGCACGAATTGGGCAGGGTAAACATCAGCCAAGTATCTCCCGGGGATTGAATGTGATGACGATGCTTTGCCAGACCTCATACTTGTCCGGCGGCAGTTTCAACGGGTTGCACTTCGGGTTCAAGACCGCGCGCAGCGCACTTTCCGCCGCCGCCATCCAAAACGGATCGGATGCACGGGACATATCGGTCAGTTCCGCCGTTTGAACGGTCCTGTCCGGGCGGACGCGTACACGCACCTCGATCACCAGATCCTCGGCGTTGCGCGCCCCGGCGGGAACGTTCCAGCAGCCGGCCAATTGCTGACGCAAGGCGTCCAGCTCGCTGAAATTGAGCGCCGTTTCGACGCGCGAGGCCGGTGTCTTCGGCGCTTGCTGCTGGGATTTGTTGAGCGCGTCCTTCACCGCATCCGCCAGGCTGACCTTCTTTTCCGGTTCCTTCTTCTCAGGTTCCGGCTTTTTCGGCGGCGGCGGGTCCTGCTTCAGGTCTTGAACGGTTTGCAGCACGCTCGCGAAATCGTTGCGCGGCTCTTCCTTTTTCTTCGGCCGCTTCGGCGGACGCGGCATGTTGACGTCGGCCTGCGCTTCAGCCGGTTCCGGCTCCTTCGCGGCCTGCTGCACGGGCTTGGGTTCCGGCGCGGGCGGCGGCTCGGGCTGGGGCTCGGGTTTAACTTCCGGCTCGGGCTCGGGTTCCGGTTCCGGTTTAGGTTCGGGGGCCGGTTCCGGCTCCACCGCGGGTTCCGGTTGCGCTTCCACGGGCGCCGCCGGCTGGGGCTCGGCCGCCGGCGGGGGTGGCGGCGGTGGCGGTGGCGGAGGTGGCGGCGGCGGAGGTGGCGGCGGCGGAGGAGGAGGCGGCGGCGGGCGCGGCGCTTCCGGCGGCGCGGCGTCGGCGACCTTCGGCTCGGGCTCTTCGACCGGTTCGGGCAATTGCTGCTGCGCCAGGTCGCGTTCCGTCATCACTTCGGCCTGCATGACGACCGGCATCGGCGAAAATTCGCGATCCGGCGTCGGCAAAGCGATGAGCGTCGCGACGATGATCGCGACGTGCAAAGCCCCGGACAGGATGACCCATTTGAGCATGGTGCCCTACGCGGCTCCCAATTTTCGCATCTTGCCTTTGCCTCAGTTCCCGGTTTCGGACTTCTGGTCCGGCAGTTTCGCGAGCAAGGCGACTTTCGTGAATCCGGCGACGCTGACGGTGCCCATCACTTCCATGACCCGGCCGTAATTGATCGCCTGATCGCCGCGCACGAAAATCCGCAGTTGATCGGCGCCGACGCCGCGCGCCTCTTGAATGGCGGTCAGGCGGGGGGCGATGGCTTCCAACTCGATCGGGGTTTCCTGAATGTAGATCTGGCCGTCGCTCTTGATCGACAGCACAACCGGTTCGACATCGTCGTTGATCGACGCGGCCTGGGTTTTCGGCAGGTCGACCGGCACGCCGACCGTGAGCAGCGGGGCGGTCACCATGAAGACGATCAGCAGCACCAGCATCACATCGACGAAGGGCGTGACATTGATGTCCGCCATCGGGCGGTAGCGCGGGCGGTAGAATCCGCGCTTGCCGCCGCCGTTCTGGATGGTTCCCATCGCCATCGGTTATTCTCCCGTTTCCAGCTGGCGCGAGATGATGGCGCTGAATTCCCCGGCGAAGGCCTCCAACCGGGCGGCATAGCGGCCGAGGTCGGTGGAAATCTTGTTATAGGCGATGGTCGCCGGGATGGCGGCGACGAGGCCCAGCGCGGTGGCGAAGAGCGCCTCCGCGATCCCCGGCGCGACGACCGCCAGGCTGGTCTGTTTGGTGACCGCGATGGCGGTGAAGCTGCTCATGATCCCCCAGACCGTGCCGAACAGGCCGACGAAGGGCGCGGCCGATCCAACAGAGGCCAGGAATGGCAGGTAGCGTTCCAGCTGTTCCATCTCGCGTCCCGCGGCGACCTGCATCACGCGTTCGATGCGCTGTTCCAGGGCGGTGTAGTTGCCGCCCGGCGTCAGCGAGGCGGAGGATCGGCGCCATTCGCGCATGGCCGCGGCGAAGACCGAGGACATCGGATCCTTCGGTTGGTGGCCGATCCGCTCGAACAGGTCATCCAGTGAGCCGCCGGACCAGAAAGCGTCCTCGAACTTGTTCGCCGCCTTCGACAGTCTGGAAATCTTCCGGACCTTGTCGAAGATCACCGCCCAGCACCAGACCGACGCCATCACCAGCATGACCATCACGAGCTTGACGACGATGTCGGCGCGCCAGAAGAGCGACCAGATCGTCATTTCCGCAACTTCGGCCGACCCGCCCAATGTCACCAGATTTACCGCTTCCTGTTCCATGCCGTTCAGTCCCACTTGCCACGGGCGCCGTTACCGGCCCGTGTCCTTCCTTCGGTTATTCCGTATCTCGCATCACCTGCCGAAGATCGGCCGGCATCCGCATCGGCGCCCCTGCACCGTCGAGGCAGGCCAGCTTGACCTGCACCGAAACCAGATGGGTATCGTCCAGGTAAATGTCCTGGGCCATTTCAACAGTCGCACCCGCCACTTTCGTGACCGCGGTGCGGACATCCAACAGATCGTCCAGCCGCGCCGGCTTTATATAGTCAGCGGTGCAGCGGCGAACCGCGAAAACCAAGTCATGCTCGCGTTTCAGGCGGATATGATCGAACCCCAATCGGCGCAGCCATTCCGTGCGCGCGCGTTCCGCGAACTTCAGGTAATTCGCGTAATAGACGATTCCGGCCGCGTCCGTGTCCTCATAGAAGACTCGGACGGGGTAGT
>Ga0070727_10003561_pt1 | contig 14018 bp, 13 predicted proteins | sample tdAd472_FD_66722 | JGI IMG/M metagenome (GOLD analysis project Ga0070727, IMG submission 66722) | Marine sediment microbial communities from the Atlantic coast under amendment with organic carbon and nitrate - tdAd47.2 | ecosystem: Environmental > Aquatic > Marine > Coastal > Sediment | place...
TACCGTGTCGACCTTCGTGGGCGACACCGCCGAGGTGCTGTCGACCCTGCTCGTCGCCGCCTACCCCGAGGGCAGCCTGGTGCCGCCGGAGATCCTGCTCCCCGAGCTCCCCAGCGATCACGAGGCGATCAGCGAGGTCCTCACCGACCGTAGGGGGACCACGGTCAAGCTGGCCGTGCCCCAGCGTGGTCGCAAGGCCCGCCAGCTCGAGCTCGCCGCCGAGAACGCCCGCGTGCGCTACCTGCACCAGACCGACGAGGCGGCCCGCCACGAGCGCGCCATGGCCGACCTCGCCAAGGCGCTGGAGCTGCCCGAGCCCCCTCACCGCATCGAGTGCTTCGACAACTCGCACCTGCAGGGCACCAACCCCGTCGCCGCCATGGCCGTGTTCCTCGACGGCAAGCCCGCCCGCCGCGAGTACCGCCGCTACAAGATCAAGACTGCCCAGGGCAACGACGACTACGCGATGATGCGGGAGGTGCTGTCGCGGCGGGTCACGCGTGGCCTCAAGGAAGACAACCTGCCCGACCTGCTCGTCGTCGATGGCGGCAAAGGCCAGCTCGCCATGGCCCTCGCCGTGCTGCAAGACCTCGGGCTGCACCACCAGGCCGTGTGCGGCATCGCCAAGCCGCGCACTGAGCGAAAGCGTGGCGACCGGGCCAGCTCCGACAAGATCGTGCTCCCCCACCGCAAGGAGCCCCTCAAGCTGGGTGCCGGCCACCCGGCCCTGCGCATCCTGCAGCACCTACGCGACGAGACCCACAACCATGCCGTGCGCTACCAGCGGTCCGTGCGCCAGCGGGATGCGCTGCAGAGCGTGCTCGAGGAGATCCCCGGGGTCGGCCCCGCGCGACGCAAGGCGCTGCTGCGGGCGCTGGGGTCGGCGGAGGGGGTCGCGAGGGCGGGGCTGGCGCAGCTCGGCGACGTGCCCGGGATCGGTCCCGAGCTGGCGCAGGTGATCTTCGATGCGCTGCATCCCGAGGAAGACGAGGGGCTGCTGGCGTAGGGGGTGGGTCTGCCTGTACACGGCGGCGCGCGCAATCACCGGACGATGGGGAGACGGAACGTGGTGGATCCGAGGAACCAGTCTCGCTCCAGCTGCGAGAACCGCTCGACCATTCGTTGAAGGTGGTCCGGATACTCGTGCCAGTAGGCCTCGACGACTTCACGCAAGCGCTCGGCGACGCGGGCGTGTTCGAAGTGCCCGAGATCAATCATCGCCTCCACATCGTCCCGGTCATTTGCCGTCCAGCGCTTCAGCTTGGAGACGCACACATCGGCGATGTCGAGCACGCGGACCTCCAGGTGCTCCAAGCCGTCGATGACGTAGCCATGCCAGAGCGGCTCTGGGGGCAGCATGGGGATGTTCCTGCTCACCAGGTCGAGGTACATCCTGTGCTTCTGGTACAGGGCACTGTCGGGGCCGGCCATGTCCCGCAAGCGCTTGGTGTGACCGCGTTCGTCCAATTCGCGTGTCCGAAGCACGTCACCGTCCTTCGTCCCGCGCTCGTACTGGGTCTGCAGGAGGAGCGCTGTGGACCCAATGAGGTGCAGCGTGGCCGCAGGGCCCCCCCAACGTCCATCGACATCTCGAAGGAAATCACAGAATGACTCGCGCAAGCGCACTCCTGAGTGCACCCGCGAAATCCTGTGGCTGAATCCTCGTTTCGATGCGCCAGCGGCGAGAGATCTCAGACGCATCGGAGCGCACTGCTGCTTGGGTGCGTGGTGTCCGGATGTTCTTGTCGAACGGATCCCACCCGTCGTCATCGAGCAGCCGTAGCTGTTCGGCTTCGTCGCGACGAATGGAGAACCTCCGCAACACGAGCGAGGCTCGAGCGAGCCGACGCTTCTCCTTCGCACCGACGGCCCCGTCTTGAACGTCATCGATCGCGGCCAACGTGTTGTCGATGAGCCATCCGTACCGAGCCAAGCTTCCACCAGAAGCCAAAGAATCACGAAGCGAGGGAAACGGCAGCGTATCTGCGGACTGCACCAGCACCGGCGCCAGCGCTGTGATGAAGCGGGAGGAGGTCGGACGAAGGAGCACCGCTTTCACCACCTCGAGGGCGCTGGCGTGCTCCTCGCGCACGCCTGCTGCAGAGTTCTCGCGCAGGTGGCTCGCTCCGAATCGAACGAGCGCATTCTGGAGGCTCGTCTCCATCGACTGGGGCGACCGGAACGCGTCGACACCGACATTGAAGATGGCGAGGAGGTCGAGAAGTTCCTCGGCCGCGAGCGTGCCCGTACCACGCTCGATGCGGCTCAACCGCGTCTGCGAGATGCCCAAGCGCTTCGCTAGCTCCATCTGCGACAGGCTCCTTCCCTCTCGGAGCTCTCGGAGGCGTTCGGCGATCGGATAGTGCTGGCCCACAGCCCAGTCTAGCACGGTTCTAGTCGCTTACAACTAGCACAAGTCAAATATGACTCGCGTAGGTCGGCAACGAACATCGCCCCCGTGGTTCCCGTCATGGTCACCGTCACCGTGCCGGCTGGCACTGGTCGGGCGATTCTAGCGACACGCGGTGTTCGGCGTGCCCCATCGACACATAAGCATTTGCTTATGTTAAGGTGCGGGCATGAACGACCTGCTCCGTGCCGTGGCCGACCCCACCCGACGCCAGATGCTCACCCGCCTGCGCCGAGGGCCCGCCCCGGCGGCGCGCCTGGGAGAGGGCTTCGCCATGAGCCAGCCCGCGATCAGCCAGCACCTCAGGGTGCTTCGGCAGGCCGGTCTGGTCGAGTCCCAGCGCCAGGGCCGGCAGCGGGTGTATCGGCTGCGGCCCCAGGGCCTGCAGGCGGTGCACGACTGGGTGAAGCAGTTCGAGTCGTTCTGGCAGGAGCGGCTCGACGCCCTCGAGCACGTGCTCGACGACATGGAGCCGGCCGATGGCTGAGTCCCCCGAGCGCTGGCTCCCCCACGGTCAGGCCAAGGTCTGGCGGGCCCTCACCGACCCCGAGCTGGTGTCGATGTGGCTTCCGTTCGAGGGCTTCGTCGCCGAGATCGGCCACGCCTTCGTGGCCCACGGCCCCGACGGGCGAGCCGAGTGCGAGGTGCTCGATGTCGTGCCGCCCTCGCAGCTCGTGCTGGCCTGGCGACACCCGGGCGGGTCGACCTCGACCGTGCACCTGCGCCTGGTCCCCGACAACGGCGGCACCCGCATCCTCGTCACCCACGAGGGCCTTCCTGCGGCACGACGGGCCCCGCTCCTCGCGATGTGGGCGACGGCCCTGTCGGGCCCCCTGCATGGAGCCCTCACGCCGGTGGTGCCGACGTCGCCGTGGGTAGGCAGCACCGGCATGTGGATCAGCGTCGCGGCCGCCACCGCGATGATCGCGGGGGCCGTGGCTACGTCGGCATCGTGGTCCCCCAGACGACCCGACCGATTCACCCCCACCGTGGCCGACGAGGCCGCCCCGTCTCCCCGACCCGTCGTGTCGCCCGCCCCCGAGCCCGCGGCAGCCGACGTCGACGGCCCGCCGGTTCGCAGCGGGCCGCCCCTGCCTGCGCTGCCGCCACGCCCCAAGGGGGTCGAGGCCCTGCGGGTCTTCGAAGACGAGCTGCCCACAACCCTGCACCCGCTCTACCCACAGACCGCCGTCGACCACCGCACCCACACCCTGGTGTTCGACCGGCTCTTCCACCGCTCCGCCATCACCAGCGAGGTGCACAGCGGCCTGGTGGCCCACCACGAGGCCGTCGACGGTCTGCTGAAGATCACCCTGCATCCCGGCCTCGCCTTCCACGACGGCCACGATCTCACCGCCACCGACGTGTGCTTCAGCATCGATGCGGCCCTCGACCCCGCCCACCACAGCACGCTGCCCTTCCGCGCCCGCGGCGATCTGCTGGGCTGCGAGGTGATCTCCCACCGAAAGGCCGTGCTTCGCTTCCGCCTGCCGTTCGCCGACGCGGCCGCCCGGGCCGACGTGCCCATCCTCCCCGCCCACCTGTTCGCCGGCACCCTCACCCCCAACGACCCCTTCGCCGAGCAGCCCGTGGGAAGCGGCCCCTACCGCGCCGTAAAGCGACACCGGAGCATCGACTTCGTCGCGGCTCCGTCCGCCCAGCACGACGCGAACGTCGAGCTGATCTCCCTGGAAGAAGGGGGAGATCCCTTCGTGCAGATGAAGCTGCGGCATGCCGGTGAGGTCGACGGGCTGGTCGATGCGCACCCGGGCACATGGCCCGACCTCGCCGCCCACGACGACACGCTCCTGAAGGCCTTCGACACCCGCACGGTCGTCTACGCCGCCGTCCACCCCGACCTGTCGCTGGCGACTCGTCAGGCCATCGACGCGGCGCTGTCGCGGCCCGAGCTCATCCGGCTCACCACGGGGGGAGGGCCGACGGGCCCAGTGCCGCTGTCGGGGCCCTGGCTGCCGAGCTCGCCGCTGTCGGATCGCGCCGTGGCGGTGCCCGTACAGGCACGGGTGGACCTGGCTGAGCCCATCTCCCTGGTGTTGGGCTTCGACCCTGAGCTCGAGCGTCACGCGATCGACCTCGGCAACCAGGTCGGCAACCAGCTGCGTGTCGCGGGCTTCGACGTGCGCGTGGTGGCCGGGGAGGCACGAGCTGGGTCCCACGACGTCTGGCTGGGGCGCCATACCTACGGTGTGTACGAAGACCCCACCGCGCTGCTGAGCCCCACGGTGCTCGGAGGCCGCACCGAGCGACTCGACGCGGTGCTGCAGGCCTACCGCGACGCCCTGGATGCCGACGCCGCCATCGATGCGGGCCACGAGCTCCACCGGGTGGTCGCCGAGGAGAAGCTGGTGCTGCCGCTGTTCACCGAGTCCCACCAGTCCGCGTGGGCGACCGACCTGCGGGGAGCGACGATCACCCCCGGCACCTACTGGGACGCCGTCGACGACTGGCAGTGGGCGCCGGAGCGGTGACGCCGTCGGGGCCCGCTGCCCGTCAGGCGGCGAGGAGCGCTCGCGTGCAGGGCACGACGACGTCGCGGTAAGCATCGTCGAGTGCCTGCTGCGTGCGCCGGGTGCCGAGGTGGCCGAGGGCGGGAGCCGGGGCGGTGACGTGGGCGGCGCGGGGCACTACGAAGCGAGCCACTTGGTGCTCCAGCGCGGCGCGGACCGGTGTGCCTCCGACCGCCAGCGCCCAGCGCACCGTGGCCCACGCGAGGGCGGCGTGGCCGGTCTCGTCGGCGATGACCGTGTCGAGGTGGGCGATGATCCGTGCGTCGGTGGCGTGGGCTCGCTGAGCGAGGGCAACGGCCGTGGAGAGGGTCTCGTTGCAGCAGCCGTCGAGGAAGGTCTCCAGGGCAAAGGTGACGAGGTCTGCTGGGACGTCGTCTGGCACGCACACAGGCTCCAGGGCGAGGGGGACCCCGGCGAGGCGGCTCGCGACGACGAAGGCCGACGTGGCATGGGCCTCCTCCTCGCGGGCCGCGGCCTCCGCGCGAGCGATCAGCGCCCCGGGCGCTCCCAGCTGACGCAGCTGGCGAGCGAAGCGCTGGAAGGAGGCGACGGAGGTGTGCTCGTCGCGGGCCTGCTCGGCCCAGAAGGCGGCGGTGGAATCGTGGACCGCCGGGAGGGGCGGCGGCGGCACGAGCTCACCGCTCGCCTGGCGGAGGGGCCTGCCCGCCGTGTTGCACCGTCCCGTGTCGGTAGGATCGGGTGGGGTGGCGGTGTCTTTGAGGGTCGCAGGCCCGGTGTCGCGGGTGGTGCCGCTGCCCCCCGTCACCGGGGGACAGGTGCCGGTGTCACTCGCCCGGCAGGTGGCGGTGTCGGTGTCCGTGTCCGTGTCGGTGTCGGTGTCCGTGTCCGTGTCCGTGTCCGTGTCCGTGTCGGTGTCCGTGTCCGTGTCGGTGTCGGTGTCCGTGTCCGTGTCCGTGTCGGCTGCCGCCGTCGGGGCATCTGCTGCGGGAGGCCGAACGACGAAGTCATCGGGCTTGTCGCTCGCACAGCCGGCCAGACAGGCAGCGAGCAAGGCAGCTGTTCCACGGGTCATGTTCAGGACTCCTGTGCCGCGAGGGAGCGACGGGATGACGGTACCACGTTCGCGTCGTGGACCCGGCTGCCCCCGACGCTCGCCTAGCTCAAGTGGTCGCGCAGGTAGGGCAGCTCCTGCCGCGTCGTCACGATCTCCTCGAGGTCGATGTCGACCATCGCCACCCCCTCACCGTCACCCGCGTCGACCCGCACGTCGCCCCGCGGCCCCACCACGCGTGACCCGCCGCAGAAGGCCCGCTCGCCGTTGTCGCCGCACAGGTTCGACGCCACCAGGAAGCAGCCGTTCTCCACGGCCCGCGCGCGGGTCATCAGGTCCCAGATCTCCGCCCGCGGCGCCCCGAAGGCCGACACCACCACCAGCACATCCGCCCCATCCACCGCCAGCTGCCGGCTGATCTGTGGGTGGACCACCTCCACGCAGATCGACACCCCGATCTTGACGTCGCCCAGGTCGAACACCGGCCGAGCCAGCGGCCCTCGGGCGAAGAAGCCGTGCTCGTCGCCCCACAGCCGCGCCTTGCGCACCGTGCCGATGAGCCCCTGGCGCCCCACCACGATGGCCGTGTCGTACAGCACCCCTCGCTGGGCGCCCTGCTCGAGCACCCCCGCCACCAGGGTGACCCCATGGGTCTCCGCGACGTCGGCCAGCGCCGCGGTCGTGGGCCCGTCGGGCACCTCCTCCGCCAGCGACGCCTCGAGCTGGTAGCCAGCGGCCAGCAGCTCCGGCAGCACGATCAGCTCGGCCCCCTTGGCGGCCGCGGCCTCCGCCCAGCGGACCGCCGTGGCCAGGTTCTTGCGGACATTGCCCGGCTCCAGCGCTCTCTGCATCGCGGCCACGCGCATGCGCGCCTCCCTCGGGTCAGCAGGCATAGCCTACGGCACCGTCGCGAGGCCGCAAGCCCAACCGAAAGCGAAACGAGAGTCCGCGATTTGCTCGCGCTGGGCGTAGAACAGGTGGATGTCACCTCCTGCCCGGGCAGGCGCTGTCCGTACCACAGGGTCGAGAACCGAGGGAGGAGCCGATGATGTGGCTGTATCTGGGGTGGATGACGGCGACGGCGGGCGAGGTCGGGCTCGCCGAAGACGGGCGGGCGCGCACCCTTCAGGAAGAAGTTCACGCCGCCGAGGCAGAGCTGGCCGAGTGCGCGGTACGGGGCTGCCCGCGCGCCACCGGAGCCGAGGCCGCATGGCTGCTGGCCCTGCATACCTACGTCGCGTCAGGGGTCGCCGACGGCCACCTGGCGGCGACCGTCCGAGCCCTCGACCCGGCCCTGTTCGCGGAGCTGCCGAGCGTCGTTCAGCGGGCTGCTTCGGAGCCCCTGCCTTGGGCCACCTGGGTCGGGGGCGCCCCCGCCCAGCCCGACGTCGTGCCCACCGCGTACGAACTGGAGCCCGCGAGCGCGGCGCCCCCTCGGGTGGCAGCGACGCGGCAGGTCGAGGAGCGGCCGGGGCGTGCGGTGAGCTTGACGGTGGAGGTGGTCGACGAGAACGGGCGTCCCATCCCGTACGCCGCGGTCCGCATCTTCGAGGAAGGGGAGCGGCATCGCGTCGACCCCGAGACCGGCCGGTGGACCGGCTCCGCGATGTTCCTCCCCGACGGCACCGAGCGCGCCTTCGACAAGGGGCAGCGCCTGTGGATGGCGGTCTTTGCCCCCGGCTACGAGTACCAGCGATCCCACCACACGCTCTCGCGCCGACGAAACGAGGTCACCCACCAGCTGAACGCGTGGCAGCCCTCTCCCCACGAAGACGAAGCAGGGCTGCAGGTCGCGCAGGTCGCCGTGGACGCCTGGCAGCAGCTGGTCGAGGCGGAGGCCGCCTACGTGGATGCGCCCAGCCAGGAGGCCGAAGCGGCCCGCGCCAGCCGCCTGCACCGCGCGGCGATGGTCGCCAGGGAGTGGATGGACGCAGGCGGTAGGCGCCACGCGAACGAGATGTGCCTCACCGCCGGCTCGATTCCTCTGTGTGGAGACATCCCCGATCGCATGGCGCCAGAACCTGAGGTGGCTCGCTAGCCGTGCCCTGCCCTCACTCCTCGCCCACCGGCCCGCCATCGTCGTGCGCCACCGGGACGCCTCGATCCTCTACCACCCGCTGCGCTCGTAGCTCCCGGAGCTCCCCCAGCGTGCCGCGCACCAGGTGCCGCACGGCGATGAGCACCACGAGCCCCACGATGAAGCTGGTGCCCGTGGCCAGCCACTCGTAGGCCGCCCCCGACACGACCGTGCGGTCTCCCCGCGCGGCCAGGCCCCACAGGTTGCGCACCCCGCGCCGCACGAACCAGCGGTCCACCAGCGACGCGCTCAGCAAGCCAGCGGTCCAGCCCGCCGTGGCGCTGATCACCTGGTTGCCGAAGAAGCCCTGCACCTCCTCACGGCTGGGCACCCGCACCCGCCCCAGGGCCCGCCCCACCGCCACGAACAGGTCGACCACGCTCTGCCACACCCACGCGAGGCGCTCCTCGGTGAACACGTGCAGCCGCAGCCAGCGCCCTGCCGCCATGAAGGCCGCCAGAATCGCCGCCCCCCACGCGCTCAGCTGCTGGACGAGGTCTCTCACCCCACCACTCTACGCCCTGACGACCCCGCGACGTCCCTTCATCCCAGCAGCGCGTAGCCCACGGCCCCCATCGTCAGACACGGCACCACCACCGCCGCCACCGGCAGCGCGTAGTCCACCGCCGAGGTCGCCACCACGCGCTCGCTCCGCGGCGGGAACATCCGACCCATGAGGACCTCGGCCTGCGCCACCTCCGCCGCCGGGCGCGTGGTCGCCAGGCTCACCCCCACCACCACCGCCGTGTTCGCCACCGCCGCCCACACGTTCGCCGTCAGCCCGTAGCGGCTGGCGAAGGCCGGCATCCCGATCACCCACTCCACCTGCGTCAGAAGCCCGGTGTACAGCACCAGCCCGGTCACCCCGCCCCAGAAGGCGCCGCGCTCGGTCGTGCCCCGCCAGTACAGCGACAGCAGCAGGATCGGCAGGTAGGTGCAGGCGAACACGCCGCCTCCCCAGCGGGCGATGGTGTACACCGTCGCCGGCCTCGCTAGAGCCACCGCGCCGAGCGTCAGGCCTACGGCGACGACCGCGAGGCGGGTCCACGAGGTGATCTTCGCGAGGGGCAGGTCGAGTCCCAACAGATCCGAGGCGATGTCTTTCACCAGCGCCTGGGCCAGGGTGAGCACCTGAGTGTTGATGGTGGACGTCGCGGCCAGCAGGATCCCCGCGAACAGCAAGCACCCCACCGGCAGCGGCACCAGCTCCCGGGCCAGGGTCGGCATCACCAGGTCGCGGGAGGCCAGGTCGGGCAGCGCCAGCCGAGCCGCCGTGCCCATGCCGATCACCGCGAGCAGGAAGGGGCCGGCCACGATGGAGCCCAGCAGCATGCCGTTGAGGAACGTCTTCTCGTCGCGGGCCGCGTAGGCGCGGGTCATCAGGTGCGGTGCGCTCGCGGTCACCCCCAGCCACACCAGCGCATGCCCCAGGCACACCGCCAGCGGAAAGCCCTCCGGCCCGTTCCACGCCCAGATCCCCGGCACCTTCTCAGGCAGCTCCGTGGTCAGCGCCTCCCAGCCCCCCGCCGCCGACAGCACGAAGGGCACGGCGAGAGCCACGGCGACGGTCATCACCACGAACATCACCAGGTCGGTCCAGATCACCGCCACCATGCCGCCGAGAGCCAGGTACACGGTCACCCCGATGGCGATGAGCCCCACCGAGGCCTGGTAGGGGAGCCCGGTCCCCACCTCGAGGGCGACGGCGGCGCCGGTCACCTGGCCGACCGCGTAGAACGACAGCCCCGCCAGCAGGCACACCGTGGCCAGGCTGCGCATCCGTCGGCTGCCGAAGCGCTCGGCGAAGTAGTCGGGGGCGGTCAGCAGCTTCGCGCGACGCAGCGGCACGCCGATGAGCAGGGCGAACAGGGTCGCCCCCCACAGCGAGGCGTAGGTCCACAGGGTCATCGGCAGACCCCACTCCCAGCCCAGCCCCACCTCGCCCACGAAGGTGACCACCGACAGCCACGTCGCGAAGAAGGTGCCGGCGATGAGCAGGGTGCCCGCGTTGCGGCCCATCACGTAGTAGTCGTCGAGGTCTCTGACCCGGGTGGCCCCGAACGCGCCGACCACCACCACCACGGCGACCGCGGCGAGCATCGCGAGGGCGTACACCTACAGCCCTCGCTTCAGCAGCCACATCGCGCCGAGGCCCATCACCACGGTGGAGGCCAGAAAGCCCGCGATCATCGCCAGCGCGTCGAGTCCGATCACGGGACCTCCCTGGGGGTTTGTACCGCATCGCGCGCGGTCCGTTCGCTACACTGCCCGTCGGAGCGGGAGAGCCCCATGGAGTGGTTGGTCGTAGCGATGGGGGGCGGCGCCTCGCTGTGCGCAGCGATCGCGGTGCTCGTGGTGCTCGTGCTCGTCGCTCGCCGCGCCCTGAGCTCGGCCCCCTCGCCGCCGGAGATCACGGGCCCCAGCGCGGCCCAGCTCGCGGCCGACGAGCGCGCCCTCGGTGAGGTCGACGACCAGGCCCTGTGCCGCGACCTGCTCCTGCACCGCATCGAGCACAGCCTAGGCCCCCTCGGCGACGCGCTGCGGGTCACCAAGGGCAGCCAGGGCGACCTGCGCCTGCGGGGCACCCTCGGCGGCGAGCCCGCCGCCCTCGACATCGCCGCCGACGGGCAGCTGGCCCAGGCGACCGTGCAGGGCAGCTTCTCCCCGGGGCGGCTGGTGCTGCACGCCCACCTCGCCCCCGACGACCCCGACGGGCAGCTGGTCTTGCTCCCGAGCCTGGAGGTGGCCTCGCTGACCCAGCAGATCAAGGCCGCCGGGCTGACCGCCCTGCAGTTCGCCCCCGACGGGCTCACCGCCACCGGCAGCGCCAGCCTCCACGAGCTCGAGGCGGGCAAGGAAGGCGAGGTGGTGTCGCTGACCCTCGCCGTGCTGCAGAACGCTGTGGGGCTGTGGCACGGCCGGCAGGCCCCCGAGGCCCCCGGCGTGCTGCCACCGCCGACGAGCTGATCAGGCCGTCACAGCTCGCACGACGGCCCCTTGCGGGCGAGGCTCTCCATGCGACCGATGGTGTCGCGGATGCTGCCACCGGCAAACTGGCTCGCCAGCCCGGCCGGCACACTGCCGCCCGGGTCGGACAGGGCCCAGAACTGCAGCAAGGTGGTGTCGGCATCGAGCGACAGCAACCACCAGCCGCCGTCGTTCTCCGCCGCCTGGATGCCCTTGGCAGCGATCGCCGCAGACGCAGCGTCGAGGTGCTCGGCACCGTCGGCCTGCTTGACCCACACCAGCTCCCGCACCTTCCCCTCGGAGCGCTCGCTCAGCACGGTGTTGCGCCGCTGCTCGACGACCCACCACCGGTCGCTCACCCATGGCACCGGCAGGAACTGAAAGGCCAGCCGCCGGGCCCCGCAGTAGTCGCCCTCGAGCAGGGTCACGACCGACAGCTTGCTGTAGGCCGTCTTGTTCCGGTCGTCGTTGACCGCCGAGAACAGCTTGGCCATCGACACCTTCAGCACCGCTACGCCCCAGGCGATCTTCGCCTTCTTGCCCTGCACGCTCGCCAGGCCCGTCTCGATGTGGCCGTCACGGAGGGTGGCCACCGTCTCCGCGGAGATGGGCGGGTGGCGGGTCGACAGCCGCAGCGGCGCCAGCGGCGCCACCGCGGTGAGGCGGGCCTGGATCTCGTCGGGGGTGAACGCGAACGCGGCACCCATCAGGCACGCCAGCAGCATGGTCCACCGTACCTCGCCGAGGGACCGGCCCGCTGGCCAACCCGCGGCCCACGGTGAGGAGGGTCAGGCAGGCGGCACTGGGCCCGCTACGACGCGATGGGCACCTGGCCCATCGCGGCGGCGTCGAAGATGTGGGTGGCATTGGCCGCCAGGAAGTTCCGGTAGATCAACGGCTTGCCCTCCTGGGTCCAGCACCGGGCTCCATCGGCACAGACCGCCTGGTTGCGCTCGATGATCTCCACGAACTGCTGCTCGACCCGAGCGACGCCCACGCGACCGTCGTCTTCGAGGACGGGGGTGTCGACGGTAGCGGCCAGGGTCGCCGTCTGCCGCAGCGGGCCTCCCTTCGTGCCCTGGATGCGGTCGAGCATGGCGAAGCCTCGATCGCGCATGTGGGACACCATCTCCTCGATGTCGGGGTACCCGGCCGCGTAGACATCGATGGTGACGTGGTTCAGGTCTGGCCCGAGGGCCAGGGCGCTCGCGACCTGGCCCGAGACCTGCGCCACCGCCTCCAGGGTGCTGCGGCGGATGGGGGGCCCGTTGCGACGCATCAGCACGTCGACGAAGTGCTCCAAGAAGCGCTCGGCATCGTCTGGTTCCAGGCAGCCGCCGGTCTCGAAGGCCTCGATGACCCGGAGGAACTCGCTGTGGTCGACCGCGGCGGCCTGCACGGCGTTGTCTTCCCGGATCAGGTCTGCCACGTGGGCCGGGAAGGCATCCAAGTCCACCACAGAGACGAAGATCTTGAACTGGCTCGCGTCTTCCCCGACCACCTGCAGGTCGAAGGAGACGAGCTTCTTCTCGGGGAAGGCGTAGTCCATCTCCTTGCGGAGGCCGATCACCCGAGCGGCCCTCTGGAACAAGGCGGCCAGCTCGGGATCGGCGACACGAAGGGCGCCGTGGTCGTTGTGAAACCGGCCGCCGCGGGCCTCTACCATCTCCCGCAGCGCAACGAAGTCGGGGACGTTGGCCGCGAAGCGGGCGGTGAGCCGCTCGACGAACTGGTTGCGGAGCTTCTTGGGACAGACGAGCACGTGACCTCCCCGGGGACCGGAATGGGCTCTCCCCTCTGCCGTAGGCACCCCGGGGCGCCCGCCAAGGTGGCGAGACGTCGCAGGGGATCCCCTCCGCGTCCGGGCTGGGATGACCACACGCTCTAGGTGGTCGACCGCCTACAGGGCTCCGTGCACTGCCTCGGCGGCCACGTAGCTGAAGGCCATGATCGTCAGGCTCGGGTCGACGCTCGGCGCGGTCGGAAACACGCTGGGGTCGGCCACGAACAGGTTGTCGGTGCCATGCACCCGATGGTCGAAGCCCACCACACTGTCGTGGGGACCCCGCCCCATCCGCGCACCGCCTCCGGGATGTGGCGCCGCGAACACGTTGCGACCCGGCTGCAGGTCGATGCTCGCCACCGCCGCCTCGATCTGGTCGGGCCGGGTGATCCGGGTGTCGGCGGCATCCCCGAACAGCAGCTCCTCGGCACCAGTCGCGAACAGCACCTCGCACTGCTTGCGCCACGCATCGCGGATGATCTGGCCGTTCAGCCCATCGAGGGGGACCTCGACCTTGCGGACGCCCCCCTCGAGCCGGATCGACCCCTCCTCGGCGTCGTCGATCCACGCGATGGTGCCCCCGAGCAGCGCCATCTTCGCCATCAGCCGCCGGTGCTCGGGCCCCGCCCCCGGCAGCACCGCCGCGAGCATGGCGGGCTGCAGCTGGTTGGGCATCAGCAGGTAGCCCCCCTCGCGGTAGCGGTCGCCGTCGAAGCGAGCGAGGCGGAACTCCTCCACCCCCCACGCCGCCGGGATGTTGCGCCACTGCACGATGGGCTCGTCGTACAGCGCATGCACCATCGGGCACGGGTTGCAGAAGAAGTGCTCGCCGAGGTGGGGCAGCCGCTCCTTGAGCCCCTGACGCAGCAGGAACGTGGGGGTGCCAAAGCCCCCCGCCGCCACCACCACCTGCCGCGCCGACACCGTCAGCGTGCCCCGCGGCTGCTGAGTCCCCCGGTCGAGCACGGACGCCCGCAGCCCGGTGACCCGACGACCGCTCCACACGAGCTGCTCGGCGCGCACGTCGCTGACGATGCGGGCCCCCAGCGCGTCGGCCCGGGCGATGTGGGTGACCAGCTGGCTCTGCTTGGCGTCGTAGGCGCAGCCCTGCATGCAGTGGCCGCTGCGAGCACAGCCGCGACGCGCCTGGGGCACCTTCTTCACGTCCCAGCCCAGGCCCTTCGCCGCAGTGGCGAGCTTGGCGTTCATCGCGTTGACGTAGCTGTCGTCGGCCTCGTGCA
>Ga0070727_10003564_pt1 | contig 13999 bp, 10 predicted proteins | sample tdAd472_FD_66722 | JGI IMG/M metagenome (GOLD analysis project Ga0070727, IMG submission 66722) | Marine sediment microbial communities from the Atlantic coast under amendment with organic carbon and nitrate - tdAd47.2 | ecosystem: Environmental > Aquatic > Marine > Coastal > Sediment | place...
TGAATTTTCTCTCCTTCCACAATATTCGCAGCATCCATTAGATCTTCATCTATGGTAATACTACCAATATAATTAAGGTCGGCACCAGTGACTTTAACTCTGTGAATTTTGGATTTTACTACATGTATTTGCATGCTGCAAAGATACTAATTATGATTTTAGAAAAATAAATTATGAAATTGGAAATTCTACAGATCGATTTACTCTCTGTGTATCAGTTTAGGGGAACATTGTCTATTAAACGTACATTTCCACAGTGTACGGCTATAAACGCTCTATACTTGTTATCCTTCATTTTGTGCTTCGCGGGGACGAGTGTTTCCTCATTAGCGATCTCGAAATATTCCAATTTCAGACAACTGTTATGCAAAAACTGTTCCTTTACAAAATGGTTGATCCTTTTTATGGAAGTAGTGGAAAATTTTCTTTTTACTTTCTGAAGCGTTTTATAGATAAAAGCAGCTTCTTCAAATTCTTTTTCTGAAAGTCTTTTATTTCGTGAACTCATGGCCAGTCCGTTGTTTTCACGTACGATGGGGCAGCCAATGATCTCTACCGGTATTTGTTGCAATTCCACCAACTTTCGAACGATCTGCAATTGCTGAAAATCCTTTTCTCCGAAGTAGGCTTTATTGGGCTTTACGATATCAAAAAGGATACTAAGTATGGTACCAACCCCATCAAAATGCCCTTTACGCTGCGCCCCTTCCATTTGGTGTTCCAGTCCTTCATATTTAAAATGCTTAGATGATACCTTCTCCCCGTAGATATCCTCATTGTTAGGAGCGTATAAAAGGATATCCCCCGATAGATCTTGTAATAATTGTATGTCTTTCTGTAAAATACGGGGGTATTTATTAAGATCTTCCTTATTGTCGAATTGGGTTGGATTTACATATATACTTACTACTACGCTATCGTTTTCTATTAGCGCTTTTTCTACCAGCGAAAGATGACCGTGGTGTAAGGCTCCCATGGTTGGAACAAAGCCAATTTTATTGTTCTGTTTTCTTCGTGGAAGTAGGTCGGATGAAAGCGAATCTTTGTCGGTGTGTACGACCATAGGAATATATTAGAGCCAGTAAAATTAATATATTGACGCCAATCTTCATAAAATTTCGTAATTTTGCGTGTTTTTAAGAGCAACACCAATAAAGCAGCATTTTTCTGGAAATCTATTATTTGTACCTGCTCACAGCATTAGTTGTGGTAAAGTGCATGGATAACCTGTAGAAAGTGCCATAAAACATAGAATCAATGATGAAAGATAAGAGAGTCTTGTATGTGTCTTCTGAAGTAATACCTTATCTGCCGGAGACCGAGATTTCTTCCATGTCGTTTGAAGCTCCGCGAATTGTGAACAACAATGGTGGGCAAATTCGAATTTTCATGCCGCGATACGGCAATATCAATGAGCGGCGACACCAATTGCACGAGGTTATTCGTCTTTCCGGGATGAATCTCATGATCAACGATCTGGATATGCCGCTAATTATAAAAGTTGCTTCCATTCCGAAAGAACGTATGCAGGTGTATTTTATCGATAATGACGAATATTTCAAAAGAAAGGCTACCTATGCCGATGAGGATGGTAAATTCTTTGAAGACAACGATGAGCGCGCTATATTTTTTGCTAAAGGAGTGATAGAAACAGTAAAGAAACTAAACTGGTCACCTGATATCATTCATGTACACGGATGGCTGGCTTCTTTCCTGCCGTTATATCTTCAGAAATATTATGAGAACGAACCTTTATTCGAAAATAGTAAAATAGTTACCTCGGTATACAATCAGGGCTTCGATGGTACGTTACAGGATAATGTAATGGATAAGATCAGGTTCGACGGAATAGCCGAGGAGCATATTGAGCGATTAAAGGAGCCTACTTACGTGAACATGATGAAGATTGCTGTCGATAATTCGGATGCGATCATAGTTGGTTCCGAAGAAATTCCCGAAGAGCTTACCGCTTATCTTAATGATGTCAAAAAGCCTGTGTTAAAGTATCATAAAATTGACGAGATAGAATCGGCATATATAGATTTTTACCAGTCTCAGGTATTGGGATAAATACAAGTATTTTTATGAAGATCAAATACACATTGCCAAAAGCATTGGCAATTTTCGCAATAATAATCGCCTTTGCCTCTTGCGAAGAAGACTTTAACACCATCGGGGTTGATATTATTGGCAACGAAACCTTTAAATCTAAATTCACCGATAGCCTTTCTATCCTCGCCTACAGCCGAAAATTACTTCCGGTTCAATCCAACGGTCTGCCGGTTTATCAACTTGGGGTCTATAGCGACCCGGCATATGGTAAAAGAACGGTGAACTTTCTCACCCAGGTTACTATGGATGTGAATGAGCCCGATTTCGAGATAAACCCTAGGGCGGATAGCGTGGTACTTTTCCTGCCATTTTTCAGCACTCAGATCACAGATGACGATGATGTTGTTACCTACGAACTCGATTCGGTCTACGGAAATTCTCCTATCGATATAAAGATATACGAGTCTAACTTCTTTCTACGGGACTATGACCCGAACACCGGATTTCAGGAAGCTCAAAAATATTACACCAATCAGCAGCAATTGTTCGAATCTTTTAAAGGCGAACTACTTCATACTGTCGAAGACTTCGTTCCCAGCGACGAACCCTTTAAAGTAAACGATACGATCTCGTTTATACCCGGATTGCGTGTTAAACTACCCACCGACTTTTTCCAGGAAAAGATCCTTAATATGAGCGGTTCGGTCGAGTTGCTTAACAATAGTAATTTCAGGGATTATTTCCGCGGATTGTATTTTCAGGTGGAATCTGATACAGATGATGGTAATTTATTTATGATCAACCTGGAGGAGGCTAGTCTTACTGTTTATTATGAATTCCAAACCGAAGGAGGAAATGTTATTGGGACAGGGCAAACGGGCACAGATCCGGTTGAGCGATTTAATGGTGAATTTGCGATGTCCTTCGACGCCATTAGTGTAAATACTTACCAAAATACTTTACCTCCGGACCTCGCTGAAGAACTCTCAAATCCTAATTTGGAAGAAGGAGCCGAAACCCTCTATGTAAGAGGGGGTGATGGTATTATCTCGGTGATCGAACTATTTGGGCCAGACCTGGACGATAACGGGGTGGCAGATGAACTGGAAGACCTTAGGAACGAAGGATGGATCATCAATGAGGCAAATCTTATTTTTTATGTAGATCAGGATAAGGTGACCGGCGGAGAGCAGGAACCAGAGCGTCTTATAATCTACGATTTAAAAAATAGCTCTGTACTTGCAGACTATACTCTGGATATCACCTCCAATCTGGATCCGATTGATGCGCTCAATGTACATCTTGGTCGCCTGGAGCGCGGAAGTGATGACAACGGGGAATATTATAAACTTCGCATCACTAATCACCTGAGTAACCTTATCAATAAGGATTCGACCAACGTGCCTTTGGGAGTGATCGTAACTCAAAATGTTTTGGAAACCGGTTTCCAGGATCTTGAAAATATTCAGGCACCCGGGATCGAAGAAGTGCCAGCCGCAAGTGTGGTAGCTCATGAAGGTACCGTTTTACACGGGAACAGATCTAACGATCTTTCAAAGAGATTAAAGCTCCAAATTTATTATACCGAACCTGAATAAAATTAAATTTCTATGTGTGGTATCGTTGGTTATATTGGAAAAAGAGAAGCTTATCCTATCATTATTAACGGACTGAAACGACTGGAATACCGTGGCTATGATAGTGCGGGAATTGCCTTGTTCGACGGTTCCGATATTCAACTCTCTAAGACCAAAGGGAAGGTCTCCGATCTGGAAGAAAGGATTGGCAGGGAGATCACTACCCATGGTAAATTAGGTATTGGCCATACACGTTGGGCAACCCACGGGGTTCCTAACGATATTAATTCTCACCCTCACTATTCTAACAGCGGGGATCTTGTGATCATACACAACGGGATCATCGAGAACTATGCTTCCATCAAGAAAGAATTAGAAAATCGTGGTTATACGTTCAAATCGGATACAGACACAGAAGTACTTGTAAATCTCATTGAGGAGGTTAAAAAGAAAGAGAACGTAAAACTTGGAAAGGCAGTACAGATCGCACTAAACCAGGTAGTAGGAGCCTATGCCATCGCATTGTTCGACAGAAAGAAACCGGATGAGATCGTGGTAGCGAAGCTGGGAAGTCCCCTGGCAATTGGTATAGGTGAAGACGAATTTTTTGTGGCCAGCGATGCATCTCCGTTTATCGAATTCACCAATAATGCGATCTATCTTGAGGATGAAGAAATGGCCATCATTCGCCTTGGCAGAGAGGTAAGGGTACGCAAGATCAAAGATGATAAGTTAGTGGCTCCTTATATACAGGAACTGCAATTAAATCTCGAGCAAATTGAAAAAGGCGGCTATGAGCATTTTATGCTGAAGGAGATCTATGAGCAACCCACGGTTATCAAAGATACCTACAGAGGAAGGCTTTTGGCCGACCAGGGAATAGTAAAACTAGGAGGGCTGGAAGATCATATTGGAAAATTTAAAAATGCCAATCGTATCATTATAGTAGCCTGCGGAACTTCCTGGCATGCCGGGCTGGTTGCGGAGTATATTTTCGAAGATCTTGCCCGTATACCTGTGGAAGTGGAATACGCTTCCGAATTTAGATACAGAAATCCTATCATTAATGAAAAAGATGTGGTTATAGCGATTTCTCAAAGTGGTGAAACAGCCGATACACTCGCTGCTATAAAACTCGCAAAGCAAAAAGGTGCCTTTGTCTATGGAATATGTAATGTAGTGGGATCTACCATTTCACGCGAAACACATAGTGGTACATACACCCATGCAGGACCGGAGATAGGCGTTGCCTCTACCAAGGCATTTACTACCCAGATCACCGTGCTTATGATGATCGCCTTGCGCATTGCCAAAGAAAAAGGAACGATCTCCGAGAGGGATTTCATGTTGCATTTAAGGGAGCTGGAAATGATCCCCGATCATGTAGCGGAAGCGCTCAAGAGTGATGAAAAGATTAGGGAGATCGCCGAAGTCTTTATGGATGCCTCAAACTTCCTGTATCTGGGAAGAGGTTATAATTTCCCGGTTGCACTTGAAGGTGCACTTAAACTAAAAGAGATATCCTATATACATGCCGAAGGATATCCCGCTGCCGAGATGAAACATGGCCCGATTGCCCTTATAGACGAGCAGATGCCGGTTGTAGTGATCGCAGTGAATAGTAACCATTACGAGAAAGTTGTGAGCAATATCGAGGAGATAAAAGCTCGTCATGGAAAGATCATCGCTGTTGTTACCGAAGGAGATACTACTGTTAAGAATCTGGCCGACTATATTATGGAAGTGCCAAAAACGCCTGAGGCGTTAAGTCCGCTTGTAACCACCATCCCATTACAATTATTGTCTTATCATATAGCAGTAATGTTAGGTAGAAATGTGGACCAGCCGAGAAACCTGGCCAAGTCGGTAACCGTAGAATAATCTGGCTAATAGCCCAGACGCATTCCTTTCCTAAATTCCTGAATTTTTTGATACCTTTATTTTATGAAGGTAATCAACCTGATCTCGGGCCCCAGAAATATATCTACCGCGTTGATGTATTCCTTTGCGCAACGAAAGGATTTCGTTGTGATAGACGAACCTTTTTATGGTTACTATTTAAAACATGCCAACCTGGCGATCAATCACCCTTCACATTTCGATATAATAGCTGCCATGGATTGTGAGGAGCATAATGTGGTTGAAAGCATAGAAGAGCTTGCTAAAACACAACATGTGTTCATAAAAGGTATGGCTCATCATTTTCTTTCTGAAGAGCCTGCATATCTAAAGAATTGGCGAAATGTTTTTTTAATAAGGCATCCCAGGAAATTGATCGCTTCCTTTGCTAAAGTTATCTCCAATCCAACCCTGAATGACATAGGGATTAAGAAATCTTTCGAACTGGTAAAATATTTAGAGCAAAATAATAAGGACATAGTTGTGATCGATAGCGACGAGTTAATGATCCACCCGGAGAATTACCTGAGAGAATTATGCAGCATTCTCGATATTCCATTTTACAAATCCATGTTATCGTGGGAACAAGGGGGAATACCCGAGGACGGGATCTGGGCGAAACACTGGTATGCTAATGTTCATAAAACAACCGGTTTTAAAGTGCAACAGAAGAAACCGGCACAGGTCCCACCGCATTTGGGTCCGTTATTAGCCGAGGCACTTCCGTACTATGAAAGTCTTACACCCTATATCTTAAAAAACAAATAAACTATGCTTCAACAATTCGATCAGCGAAATGCAGATATCAAGGTATTTATAAAAGACAGACTCTATCCCAGGTCCGAAGCAAAAGTTTCGGTATTTGACAGCTCGGTACAGGGAGGCGACGCTGTATGGGAGGGGTTAAGGGTCTATCCGGAAGGTATAGTATGTCTTGAAAAACATCTGGAGCGATTACATCAATCTGCCAAGACCCTGGCATTTACTGATATTCCATCCAAATCTTTCATTAGGGATGCGATCAAACAGACGCTCGAAGCGAATAAAATGACAGACGATACTCATATCAGGCTTACATTAACTCGCGGGGAAAAGATAACCAGTGGCATGGATCCCAGGTTAAACCAAAGTGGTAGCTGCCTCATTGTTTTAGCCGAATGGAAGCCCCTTGTTTACGACAATACCGGAGGAATAAAAGTAATAAGTAGTAGTCAGCGTAGAAATGGGCCGCAATTCCTGGATAGTAAGATCCATCACAATAACCTGCTAAATAATATACTGGCGAAGATCCAGGCCAATATTGCAGGTAAGGACGCCGGACTTATGCTGGATGAGCGCGGTTTTGTTGCAGAGCTTAATGGAAGTAACTTGTTTATGGTGAAAGGGGAAGCGGTCTTTACCCCGTACGCCAATGCCTGTTTACCCGGTATTACCAGGGATACGGTGATCTCATTATGCAAGCAGCACGGTATAGCTATCTATGAAGCAGACCTCTCTCTTTCTCAGTTTATAAATGCCGATGGTGTTTTTGCCACAGGTACAATGGGGGAACTAACGCCTGTTATCGAGATAGACGGAAGGTCCATTTCGAAGCAAAATGAGCTAATGAAAAAGATTATGAACATTTTTAGTGAAACGATCCGAAATTTATGCGAACCCCTGGCATAAGAATGGCTAATATTATGTGAATGAATATATTATGCATGAATAATAGTTTGTCGTATTATTAAATTAGAGAGTTTTCAATATAAAATCGTTAAAAAAACCCCTGTTTTCTTAAGAAGATGCTAAATTTATCTATATATTTAGCCGAATTTACTAATTAACATTTTACTAATATGAAGGCAATTATAGCTTTATTTTGCTTGTGTGTGAGTACAATTACTTTTGCGCAAACTGATATCAGCGGTAAGGTGGTCGATGAATCTGCGGAACCCATTTTGGGAGCCAATGTGATTGTTGTTGGATCCGGAACTGGTACCGCAACAGATTTCGACGGAAATTTTACCCTCAGGGTGGACCAGTCTCCGCCATTTACTGTTCAGATTTCGAGCGTTGGTTTCGAAACTCAGAATGTGGATATAACCACTAATAACCAGGTTGTAAATATCACCCTTGCCGAGGGGTCTGTACTGGATGAAGTTGTGATCTCGGCTTCAAGGACTCCCGAACGTATCTTTGAATCTCCGGTAACAGTGGAAAGATTTGATATTCAGGATATCAAATACGCTGCAAGTGCAGATTTTTACGACGGACTTGAAAACCTGAAAGGAGTAGACATTAACACCAACAGTTTAACGTTTAAATCGGTTAACACACGTGGTTTTGCAACCTTTGCGAACGAACGTTTCGTACAGTTGGTAGATGGAATGGATAACAGTTCTCCAGCCTTGAACTTTGTGCTTGGTAACCTACTGGGAATGACCGAACTAGATGTAAATAGTATCGAATTGCTTCCCGGGGCATCTTCGGCACTTTATGGGGCCAATGCCTTTAATGGAATTTTATTCATGACAAGTAAAAACCCTTTCGATCACCAGGGAATTAGCGCCTACTATAAGCGAGGAATTACCTCCCAGGTAGCAGCCGGGGACAATGATTTCTATGATATGGGATTTCGTGCAGCTCATGCATTTTCGGATAAATTTGCTGCCAAAGCTAATATCTCGATTCTTAATGGAACAGATTGGTTTGCCGTAAATGACGAAGACGTACTCAATCCTGGTAGAACCCGAGAACACCCTAATTATGATGGATTAAACATCTATGGTGACGAGGTAGCTACTAATTTAAGAGGAGTGGGTGTGGCACTGGCTAATATGGGTCTCATTCCTGCTGGTTCAGAAAATCTGCTGCCAAATGAAGATGTAAGTAGAACCGGATATAACGAATCAGACCTTACCAATTATAATGCGGAAAGTGTAAAATTTGATGCGGCACTTCATTACAGGCCATGGGCAAATGATTTCGAGGTGATCTATGTAGGTAAGATTGGAGTTGGAAGTACTATTTATCAGGGTGCTAACAGATATTCTGTGAAGAATTTCTTCCTTCAGCAGCATAAACTTGAGATCAAGAACGATAACTTCTTTGTTAGAGGTTACATTACAGATGAAGACGCAGGAGATTCTTATGATATGCGTTTCACCGGGATCAATATAAACAGAGCCTGGAAGGACGATTCAACCTGGTTTGGAGAATATGCCGGTGCTTTTATTCAGGCCACCCTTGCAGGTGCCACTCCGGAACAAGCGCATGCCCTGGGGCGTCAAACAGCCGATACAGGGCGTTATATACCTGGTACACCGGAATTTCAACGAGCATTCGATAACGTAACGAACGATCCTGATATCTCGACGGGATCTCAGTTTAAAGATGAAACTCAATTATACCATGTAGATGCAAATTATAACTTCAGTCATTTACTGGAAAATATAGCAGACATTCAGGTAGGGGGATCATACAGACAATACAGGCTAAATTCTTCAGGGACCATTTTTACCGATGGAGACGGACCTATTCGATATTCTGAAGTAGGAGCCTATACACAGATCCAGAAAAAACTGATGGACGACCGACTTAAACTTACGGGCTCTGTACGTTATGACAAATCTGAGCTGTTTGATGGTCAGTTTACTCCGAGATTAGCATTGGGATATACTGCCGGTGCAAATCGAAATCATAACTTCAGAGTTTCCTGGCAAACTGCTTTTAGAAACCCAACCACACAGGATCTGTTTATCGGACTGGATGTAGGTCGTGCAATCCTTGTGGGTTCTGCCGAAAGCAATCTGGATAGAGATATAAGATCCTTCCCATTAAGTGGAGGAGGCCAAAACGTAACCGGTTCAACTACTGCAACAATTACTGCAAGAGATGCCTATACAAATTCATTTACTGTGAATTCGGTATTAAACGGTACCCCGGAAGCGGCGGACATCAACCTTGTGGAACCTGAAGAAGCTGATGTATATGAAATTGGATATAGAGGAAAAGTATTCAACTTTATTATTGATGCATCTGCCTATTACAGTCAGTATAGTAAATTTATCTCCAATGAAAATGTAATAGTTCCATTATACGGAACCGTAGGTGATAATTCGTTATCATTACTCGCACTACAAAATGGAGATACTAAGATCTATCAAACGTACACTAATTCCGATGCCGATGTAAAAGCCTACGGAGCATCAATAGGAATTACTACAAGAGTGGCTAAAAAAGTTAGCATTGGTGCTAACTACACCTTCGCAGACCAGGATTTTGACCAGGAAGCGAATCCCGATTTCCGTACAAACTTTAATACTCCAATGCATAAGGCAAAGGGTACTATACGGGTAACCGATCTTTTCCCAAATTTTGGTATCGGAGCAAATTATCGATGGAGTGATGAATATTTCTGGCAAGCAGGTTTCGCCGATGGTATTGTTCCTTCATTTTCGGTTCTTGACGCTCAGATCAATTATAAGATTCCTAAGCTAAAGACCTTAATAAAAGTAGGCGCTAGTAACGTACTCAACGAAGAATATTTTACTGCCTATGGAACAGGGAATATTGGTGCACAATACTACGTTTCACTTGTTGTAAACAACCTTTAAAATTTAGTCTATGAAAAGTATATATAAAAATAGATTTCTACTGCTTCCGGTTCTGGGAATGTTACTCCTTGCCGGTTGTGAGAATGACGATATCCCGGTTGTTGAAGAAGAACCGGTAGTGCCTTTGGTGGCCGGATCGGCAAATGTCTCGAATTATGTTGCCGTGGGGAATTCACTTACCGCTGGATTCACAGACGGAGCACTATTCATACTGGGGCAGGAAAACTCTTTCCCTAATCTATTATCGCAAAAATTTGCGATGATAGGCGGAGGTGCTTTCACACAACCATTAATGAACGATAACATAGGTGGCGCCTTACTGGGTGGGGTACAGATCCTGAATCCACGATTATATTTCGATGGCGCAGGGCCCGCTCCTCTCAATCAGACTCCAACTACAGAGATATCAAATATTCAGGCCGGACCCTATAATAATATGGGAGTACCCGGAGCTAAAAGTTTCCATCTCCTTGCCAATGGTTATGGTAATTTAGCCGGGGTGCAGGCAGGTTTGGCTAATCCGTACTTTGTACGAATGGCCTCAAATCCTAATGCTTCTATGCTGGAGGATGCTGCCTCTCAAAATGCATCATTCTATTCATTGTGGATAGGAAATAATGATGTTTTAAGCTACGCCACATCAGGTGGTGCCGGAACAGATCAAACCGGGAATCCGGATCCTTCTACCTACGGGCCAAATGATATTACAGATCCTACTGCTTTTGCAGGAATCTATAATGCCATACTCGGGACTTTGGCAGGGAACGGTGCGCAGGGAGTCGTGCTAAACATTCCTTATGTGTACACCATCCCTTACTTTACAACAGTGCCCTATAATCCTGTACCAGTTGACGCTGCAACAGCAGCGTTGGTGAATGGTGGATATGCACCATACAATGCCGGATTACAACAAGCGCTTGGAGCAGGGTTGATCTCACCAGAAGAAGCTGCTGCGAGGACGATTAATTTCGTGGAAGGGCAAAATGCGGTAGTGATCGAAGATGAGTATCTCACCGATCTCTCAGGATTGGGACTGCCTAACTACAGGCAGGCAACCGCAGAGGATCTACCTACCTTATTAAGTGCTTCCTTTATTGGTACGCTGGTAGGTGGTAACCCCACTCTAATTAACGGAGTTACTGTTCCATTAACAGATCAATGGGTACTTTCTGCAGATGAAGTTGCAGAAGTTACAGCAGCAACCGATGCGTTCAACGCTGTAATTGCTTCTGCTGCTAGTTCAAATGGGGCAATACTTATCGATGCTAATGCGCTTATGCAGCAGATCTTCGATACCGGAATATCTTTCGATGAATTCGAATTGAATGGTAGTCTTGTCTTTGGTGGTACTTTCTCCCTGGATGGAGTTCATCCAACATCACGAGGAAATGCTTTCGTGGCCAACCAGATCCTGTTAGCCATGGACCAGGCCTTCGGAACAAATTTCGAAGCCGCCGGAGAGTTATTTAAGGCAGCCGACTTTACCACTCTTTACCCCGAGATGTTACCGTAAGCATTTCAGAATAATAAATAGTAAGGCCCTTTCAGAAAAAAAACTGGAAGGGCTTTTTTTATTTCTGAAATCAAACAGCGCATTTAAGTAACCAAATGGATAGTGCCCGAACCGTATCATCTTCAGCTCTGCTAAAAAATTAGTGAAATCGATTGCATTTTTAGGTTAGAAAAAACTATCTTTGCACCGTTCTAAAACAGGGTGTTAAGAGCACCCTTATATAACTAAAAAATAAACCTTTAGATAATGTCACAGATTACAGGAAAAGTTGCTCAGATCATCGGCCCGGTAGTAGACGTAGAGTTTGCCAGTGGTGATGAACTTCCGAAGATTTACGATTCACTTGAAGTTGATAACAATGGTACCACTCTGGTACTGGAAGTACAATCACATATTGGTGAGAACACAGTGCGAACTATCTCCATGGATTCTACCGATGGACTAAGCCGTGGTGTTGATGCTATTTCAACAGGAGCGCCTATCCAGATGCCAATTGGTGAAGAAGTTTACGGACGCCTGTTCAACGTAATTGGTGATGCTATCGATGGTATTGGAAACTTGCCTAAAGCGGGCAAGGACGGTCTTCCAATTCACCGTGAAGCTCCTAAATTTGAGGATCTGTCTACATCTACCGAAGTATTATTTACCGGGATCAAGGTAATCGACCTTATCGAGCCTTATGCAAAAGGTGGTAAGATTGGTCTCTTTGGTGGAGCGGGAGTAGGTAAAACTGTACTTATCCAGGAATTGATCAACAATATTGCCAAAGGGCACGGGGGTCTTTCTGTATTCGCAGGAGTAGGAGAAAGAACTCGTGAAGGAAATGACCTGCTTCGTGAGATGCTGGAATCCGGTATTATAAAATACGGAGACGATTTCCTTCATTCTATGGAACAAGGAGGTTGGGACCTTTCTAAGGTAGATAAAACTGCCATGAAAGAGAGTAAAGCTACTTTCGTATTCGGACAGATGAACGAACCTCCCGGAGCGCGTGCGCGTGTTGCATTATCCGGACTAACTATTGCAGAGTACTTCCGTGATGGGGCCGGAGACGGACAAGGGAAGGACGTACTTTTCTTCGTAGATAATATATTCCGATTTACCCAGGCAGGTTCAGAGGTGTCTGCACTTCTAGGACGTATGCCTTCTGCGGTAGGATACCAACCAACACTGGCTACCGAGATGGGTGCGATGCAGGAACGAATTACTTCTACTAAAAAAGGATCTATTACATCGGTTCAGGCGGTTTATGTACCTGCGGATGACTTAACAGACCCTGCGCCGGCAACAACATTTGCCCACCTGGATGCAACAACGGTACTTTCGCGTAAGATCGCCGAGCTGGGAATCTATCCGGCCGTGGATCCACTGGATTCTACTTCGCGAATCTTAACAGCCGATATTCTTGGTGATGAGCATTACGATTGTGCACAACGTGTAAAAGAGTTGCTACAACGATATAAAGAACTACAGGATATTATTGCTATCCTTGGAATGGAGGAACTTTCTGAAGAGGATAAAATGGCAGTAGGGCGTGCACGTCGGGTTCAGCGATTCCTTTCTCAACCTTTCCACGTGGCAGAACAGTTTACAGGAATACCTGGAGTATTAGTGGATATTAAGGATACGATCAAAGGATTTAACATGATCATGGATGGCGAACTGGATCATCTTCCTGAAGCTGCATTCAACCTTAAAGGAACTATTGAAGAGGCTATCGAAGCAGGTGAAAAGATGCTTGCCGAAGCCTAAAAAGAACTTTGAATATTTAGAGATATGTACCTAGAAATCGTAACACCGGAAGCATCGTTGGTATCGGGAGAGGTTGAGTCTGTAACCGTACCTGGTGTTGAAGGTCCTTTCCAAATGCTGAACAATCACGCGCCTATAGTTTCATTACTTGATGCCGGGAAGGTGAAGTTCAGAGGGAATCCTACTATCGCAGAAGGTTATGAGAATAAGTTCGTAAAGGAGCCTGATGGGAAATGGTCTTTAGAGATCAATAGCGGTACAGTAGAACTCAATAATAATAAAGTGATCGTACTGGCAGACTAATTTGCCAACCTAAACATCAACAAACCTGATCCCAAATTCCAGCTAGGAGTTTGGGATCTTTTGTTCCTTTATACAATATATTTTATCCAATTCTTCGAACTCGTTTTTTAAGATCATTAAATTAGGGTAAGGAAGTGGTCTTTGCTAGCCACAAATCATCGCAGCAACATGAGATCCCATGAGTGGCCATCAGAGATATAGGTAGAGATCCTCTTGAACCCAATTGCGTAATGTGCTTCCATGGATCTTGTGTTCTTGCTATCTACTTCGGTGATGACACAGTCGAATTGAGGGCGGATTCCCTT
>Ga0070727_10003570_pt1 | contig 13992 bp, 11 predicted proteins | sample tdAd472_FD_66722 | JGI IMG/M metagenome (GOLD analysis project Ga0070727, IMG submission 66722) | Marine sediment microbial communities from the Atlantic coast under amendment with organic carbon and nitrate - tdAd47.2 | ecosystem: Environmental > Aquatic > Marine > Coastal > Sediment | place...
ACTGGCAACGTTGAAGATTCGCTGACAGGAATCGGCCAAAGAAAATGAGCGACAGGCAATGATCAACGGCCCGACAGCGCACAATGACGATCCCGGCACGCTCGTGGTGGGTCTCGGCAAGACCGGGCTCTCCTGCGTGCGCCACCTGCGCGGCCTGGGTCGCCGGGTGGCGGCCGTGGACAGCCGCCGTTCGCCGCCGGCGCTCGAGGCCGTGAACGAGGAGTTTCCCGAGGTCCCCATCACCCTCGGCGGCTTCCCCTGGGACGCGTTCGAGGGTGCGGACGACATCGTCGTGAGTCCCGGGGTCTCCCTCGCGGAGCCCGCGCTGAAGCGCGCGATCGCCGCCCACAAGCCCGTTTGTGGCGACATCGAGCTGTTCGCCCGCGCCGTGGGGGCGACGCCGGTGGTCGCGGTTACCGGTTCCAACGGCAAGAGCACCGTGGCCACCATGGTCGTGGACATGCTGCGCATCGACGGCCGGCGAGTGAAGGTCGGCGGCAATATCGGCATGCCGGCGCTGTCGCTGCTCGATGGCGAGCGACCGGAAGTCTACGTGCTGGAGCTCTCGAGCTTTCAGCTGGAAACGACAGACTCCCTCGAGCCGCGGGTGGCGGCGCTCCTCAACGTGAGCGCCGACCACATGGATCGTTACGACGACGTGGAAGCCTACGCGCGCACCAAGGCACGCATCTTCGCGGGCGACGGCGCCATGGTGCTGAACCGCGACGATCCACGGGTAGCGGCCATGGCGACGGAAGATCGCCGGGTGATCTTCTACACCCTGCGCACCCCGGCAAGGGGTGAGTTCGGTCTGCGTGGGGGCGACGGCGGAGATTACCTGAGTGCCGGCGAGACACCCGTCGTCGCCGCCCGGGAGTTGCAGGTAGCGGGGCTGCACAACGTGGCGAACGGGCTCGCGGCGATGGCGGTCGCCAGCGTGCTCGGCGTGTCCCATGCATCCATGGCCCGCGCGCTGAAGGACTTCCGTGGCCTGCCGCACCGCTGCCAGCTGATCGCGGAAGCAGCGGGTGTGCGCTGGTTCGACGATTCCAAGGCCACCAATGTCGGCGCGACGGTCGCATCCATCGCCGGCCTCGGTGCGCGGGAGGACGTCCCGCGCCTGATTCTCATCGCCGGCGGCGACGCCAAGGACGCCGACTTCGGTGCGCTCGAGGAACCTCTGCGCCGGCACGTGCGCGTGCTGGTGCTCATCGGCCGGGACGGGGCGCGCGTCGCCGCCGCGGCGCCGCGGGAGTTGGAGACGGTGCAGGCCGAGGGTATGTCGGACGCCGTCGCCATCGCCTACGAGCACGCGCGGGCCGGCGACAGCGTGTTGCTCGCGCCGGCATGCGCGAGCTTCGACATGTACACGAACTATGAAGCCCGGGGTGACGACTTCACCGCCGAAGTGCGGCGGGTGCTCGGGTCATGAGCATGGCGAACGCGGAGCAGGCATGGTCACGGGAGCGGGTCGAGGAGATCCGCGATCTTCGGCAGCGTTACGACGCGCAGCTGATCATGGCCGTGCTGGCACTCATGACCATCGGGCTCGTGATGGTGGCGTCCGCGTCGATCTCCATCGCCACCCGCGAGCTCGGCGATCCGCTCTATTACTTCTGGCGCCAGAGCGCCTACGTCGCCTTTGCATTGGTGGCGATGCTGGCGGCGACGCGCATACCGCTGCAGGCATGGCAGGCGGCGAGCCCGGTGTTACTCGCCGTCTGTGGCCTCGCGCTGGTGCTGGTATTCATCCCCGGCATCGGCAGGGAAGTGAACGGCAGCATGCGTTGGGTGAGTCTCGGCCCGCTGAACCTGCAGCCCTCGGAGCCGATGAAGCTCGCCATGGTGCTCTATCTCGCCGGCTATCTCGTGCGCCGCGGCGAGCTCGTGCGCAACACCATCGGCGGATTCATCCGCCCGATGGGTGTGCTCGCCGTCATCGGCGTGTTACTCCTGCTCGAGCCGGACTACGGCGCCACCGTGGTTCTCTTCACTACCGCGCTCGGCATGCTCTTCCTCGGCGGCGTCCCCTTCTGGAGCTTCGTCGGCTGGGCCGGATGCGTCGTCGTCACCCTGGGAGTCGTCGTGATGGCGGCGCCCTACCGTGTCGAACGCCTGCTCACCTTCATGAACCCGTGGGCGGATCCCTTCGGCAGCGGCTTTCAGCTGACCCAGGCGCTCATCGCCATCGGCAGCGGAGAGTGGTTCGGGGTCGGCCTCGGGTCCAGCGTGCAGAAGCTGTTCTACCTGCCCGAGGCCCACACGGACTTCCTGTTCGCCGTGCTCGCGGAGGAGCTTGGGCTTCTGGGCGTGCTGGTGGTAATCCTGCTGTTCACCTTCGTCGTGTGGCGCGCCATCGCCATCGGCACCCGCGCCGAGCGGGCAGGGGCCCAATACGGCGCTCACCTGGCCTACGGCGTCGGTTTGCTCATCGGCCTGCAGGCATTCATCAATATCGGCGTGAACATGGGCATCCTGCCAACGAAGGGACTGGCCCTGCCGCTGATGAGCTACGGCGGCTCGAGCCTCGTCGTGAACAGCTTTGCGGTGGGACTCGTGATGCGCGTGGATCACGAGCTGAGGGGGCGATCATGAGCGCGCGCGCCACACGGCCCGCCCAGGCTGCCCGACCCAAAATAGTTGATCTGTCGGTGCTGATCATGGCCGGCGGCACCGGCGGTCACGTGTTCCCCGCGCTGGCGGTGGCGCGGGAGCTCGAGCGCGCCGGCTCCCGGGTCGTCTGGCTGGGAACCCCGGAGAGCTTCGAGTCTCGCCTCATCCCGGGCACCGGTATCCCGTTCTACGAAGTGCCGGTGCGCGGTCTGCGGGGCAAGGGATGGCTCGGTTGGTTGATGGCGCCGTTCGTGCTTCTGCGGGCGCTCGTGCTCGCGCTGCGCGCGCTGCGCCAGTTGTCCCCGGACCTTGTCCTGGGAATGGGTGGTTACGCGACCGGGCCCGGCGGGGTGGCCGCAAGACTGTTGGGGAAACCTCTCGTGATTCACGAGCAGAACGCCGTGCCGGGTCTTACCAACCGGCTGCTGGCACGCATTGCCACCCGCGTGCTCGAAGCGTTCCCCGGCAGTTTTCCGGCTTCCCGCCGGGCCCGCCATACGGGCAACCCGGTGCGCGAGGAAGTCACCCGCCTGTCCCCGCCGGACGAACGGCTTGCGGGACGCGGCGGCCCTCTGCACCTGCTGGTGCTGGGGGGCAGTCAGGGTGCGAAGGTGTTGAACGAGGTGGTGCCGGACGCCATCGCGGGGCTCGCCGACCCGGACATCGTCGAGGTGTGTCATCAGACCGGCGCCGCGAATCTCGAGGACACGGCGGCTCGTTACCGGAGCGCCGGCATCGATGCCCGGCCCGTCGCTTTCATCGAGGACATGGCCGAGGCCTACGGCTGGGCGGATCTGGTCGTCTGCCGCGCGGGCGCGCTGACGGTGTCTGAGCTGGCGGTCGCCGGGGTCGCCTCGGTGCTGGTTCCCTTTCCCCACGCGGTTGACGATCACCAGACGAAGAACGGCCGGCACCTCGCCGACGCCGACGCCGCGCTGCTCATCGATCAGAAACAGCTGGACGCGGCGGGTCTCGGCGCGCTGCTGGTGGAGTTTCACGGCGCGCGGGAACGGCTGCTGGACATGGCGATGGCGGCACGCCGCCTCGGCATACCCACGGCCACGCGGCAGGTCAGCGACTGCTGCCTGGAGCTCGCCCATGTCTGAGCGTCTGCGCACCATCGGCAGGACCTATCGCTCGGAGGCGAGCGCCGGCGGCGCGCCGGCGCCGGCGGATCATGACGTATGGATGAAACGTGTCCGCCGGGTGCACTTCATCGGCATCGGCGGCGCCGGCATGGGCGGTATCGCCGAGGTGCTGCATACGCTGGGCTTCCAGGTCTCCGGCTCGGACCTGCATGCTAACGCCATGACGAGGCGCCTCGCGAATCTCGGCGTGGGCATCGACATCGGCCACGATCCAAAGCACGTGGAAGGGTGCGAGGTCGTCGTCATCACGGCGGCTATCCCCGAGGACAACCCGGAGCTCGCGAGTGCCCGGGAGCGGCACATCCCGGTGGTACCCCGGGCGCAGATGCTCGCCGAGCTCATGCGATTCCGCCACGGCATCGCCGTTGGCGGCACCCACGGCAAGACCACGACCACGAGCCTCGTGGCGAGCCTGCTGGCCGAAGGGGGGCTCGATCCCACCTACGTGATCGGCGGCCGCCTCATCGGCAGCGGCGTCAATGCGCGGCTCGGCGCGAGCCGTTACCTGGTCGCGGAGGCCGATGAGAGCGATGCGTCGTTTCTCTATCTGCAGCCGATGATGGCGGTCGTGACGAACATCGATGCGGATCATCTGGAGACCTACGGGGGGGACTTCGAGCGCCTCACCCGCACGTTCCTCGATTTTCTTCACCGCCTGCCCTTCTACGGCCAGGCGGTCCTCTGCCACGAGGATCCGACCATTCGCGAGCTCCTGCCGGAAGTCGCCAAGCCCGTAACCACCTATGGCTTCAGCGACGAGGCGGACATTTTCGCGACCGACCTGCACCACGAGGGCACCCGCACGCGCTTCCGCGTTCATCGCCCCGACGCGCAAGCTCCTCTCGACGTGGTCCTGAACCTGCCGGGCAGACACAACGTGTTGAACGCGCTCGCGGCGATCGCCGTCGCGCGGGAGCTGAACGTGGACGACGGCGCCGTGGTGCGCGCGCTGGCGGGGTTTCAGGGGATTGCCCGGCGAGCCCAGGACTACGGCCGGCGCCGGAGTCCGGCGGGCGCCGTCACCCTGATTGACGACTACGCCCATCATCCGAGGGAGATCACCGCGACGCTGCAGGCCGTGCGATCGAGTTATCCGGATCGGCGCCTCGTGGCCGTCTTCCAGCCGCACCGCTACACCCGTACACGGGATCTCTTCGAGGACTTCTGCCAGGTGCTGTCGGAGGTCGACGCGCTGGTGATGCTGGAGGTCTATCCGGCGGGCGAGGCGCCCATCGGCGGCGCCGATGGGCGCGCGCTCTGCCGCGCCATCCGCGCCCGCGGACAGGTGGACCCGGTGTTCGTCGAGAATCTCGGCGAGGTTGCGGCGATGTTGCCCGGCATCCTCGCGGAAGACGACGTGTTGCTGGTGCTCGGCGCCGGCGACGTCGGCAACCTGGCGCCGGAGCTTGCCGAACTCTGGCCGGAGTCCGCGAACGTGAAGGAGGTCGGGGGCGCGTCATGACGGCGCCGGCAATGAACATGGAACACCATCGCGGGGAACTACGCATCGACGAGCCGCTCTCGCGCCACACCGTGTGGGGAATCGGCGGACCGGCGAAGCGTTTCTACCTGCCGGCGGATCTCGACGACCTCTGCATATTCATGGCGGGACTGCCGGCGGGCGAACCGATCTTCTGGCTGGGGCTCGGCAGCAACGTGCTGGTGCGTGACGAAGGCATCGAGGGGACGGTGATCGCCACCGACACCCTCGACAGCATCGCGCTCGCCGGCGACGACCGGGTGCGTGTGGAGGCGGGCGTCCCGTGTCCCAAGGTGGCGAAGTTCTGCGCCTCGCGGCAGTTGAGCGGCAGCGAGTTTTTCGCCGGCATCCCCGGCTCGGTGGGCGGCGCACTCGCCATGAACGCCGGCGCGTTCGGCGGCGAAACCTGGGAGCTCGTGACGACGGTGCAGACTATCGCCCGCGACGGGAGGCTCCGCGACCGCCCGGCGGACGCGTATACGGTCGGATACCGCAGCGTCGAGGGACCCGGAGAAGAGTGGTTCACGGCGGCGGAGCTGCGGCTTTCCCGGGACGAGGATGGCGGTGCGGCGGCGCGCATCCGTGAGCTCCTGCGCCGGCGCGCAGAGAGCCAACCCATGGGGACCCGCAACTGCGGTTCCGTATTTCGTAACCCGACCGGGGATTACGCGGCTCGTCTCATCGAAGCCTGCGGGCTCAAGGGCGAGCGGGTGGGCAACGCCGTCGTGTCCGAGAAGCACGCGAACTTCATCATCAATACGGGCGGCGCAACTGCTGCCGATGTCGAGTCTCTCATCGAGCGGGTCGCGTCCCGGGTCGCCGCGGACACCGGCGTGGAGCTGATACGCGAGGTGCGTATCGTGGGCGGCGCGGCGGACGGAGGGCGCGAAGCATGACCCTCGGATCGAAAGGTCGGCAGTTGGCGGTCGGGTCCCTGCTGGTGGCCCTCGCGGCGGCCGCGCTGCCGCTCGCGCAGCGCCTGGATACCCATACGGTGAACTCCGTGCGCGTGGCCGGGGAGTTCCGGCACGTGTCCCGCAGCGCGCTGGAGCGCGTCGTCGCGGATCAGATCACCAAGGGTTTTTTCGAGGTGGACGTGGAGGCCGTGCGCGCCGCCTCCCGCGCCCTTCCCTGGGTGCGTGAGGCATCGGTTCGCCGGGTATGGCCGGATGCGCTGCACGTTGCCATTGTCGAGCGCGAGCCGGTGGCGCGATGGAACGACACCGCGCTCATAGAGGGCGATGGCGAGCTGTTCGCGCCCCACGGCCGGGCCGACCAGTTGAATCTGCCGAAGCTCTACGGCCCCGCCGAGAGCGAGCGCGAGGTGCTCGCCGCCCATGGCCGCTTCCGCATCGTGCTGGGGCCGCTCGGCGGCGGCATCGAGAGCCTGCGGCTCGTCGATCGCGGAGGATGGCGACTGTTGCTGGCCAACGGCACGACGCTCGTGCTCGCCGAGGGGCAGGACGCGGCGACGCTCAAGCGCTTCGCCCGGGCAGCGGCCAGGGAGATCGCCGAGCACCTGGATCAGATCGAGCAGGTGGATCTGCGTTATGCCGGCGGTTTCGCCGTGCGCTTGAGAAAGGTTCCCGACAAGGGTAGCGAGGGTTGAGTCCGTTGAAAAAGACCGACAAGAAACTGATCGTGGGTCTGGATATCGGTACATCCAAGGTGTCGGCCGTCGTCGGCGAAATGTCGGAGAACGACGGTATCGAAGTCATTGGTATCGGCATTCATCCGTCCCGAGGCTTGAAGAAAGGCGTCGTCGTCAACATCGAGTCCACGGTGCAGTCGATTCAGCGCGCCGTCGAGGAGGCGGAGTTGATGGCCGGCTGCCAGATCAACTCGGTGTATGCCGGCATCGCCGGCAATCATATTCGCAGCCTCAACTCCCACGGCATCGTCGCCATCCGGGACAAGGAGGTGACGCCGAACGACGTCGATCGGGTCATCGATGCCGCTCGCGCGGTGGCGATACCGGCCGATCAGAAAATCATTCACATCCTGCCGCAGGAATTCATCATCGATAACCAGGAGGGCATCAAGGAGCCAGTCGGCATGTCCGGTGTTCGCCTGGAATCGAAGGTGCACATGGTCACGGGCGCGGTCAGCGCGGCCCAGAACATTATTAAATGCGTGCGCCGCTGCGGGCTGGAGGTCGACGACATCATCCTGCAGCAACTCGCGTCGAGCTACTCCGTCCTGCTCGACGACGAGAAAGAGCTCGGCGTGTGTCTGGTGGACATCGGCGGGGGTACAACCGACATCGCCGTGTTCACCGAGGGCGCCATCCGGCATACGGCGGTGATTCCCATCGCCGGCGATCAGGTCACGAACGATATCGCCGTCGCGCTGCGCACTCCGACCCAGAACGCTGAAGAGATCAAGATCAAGTATGCCTGCGCTCTCGCGCAGCTCGCCACCGCCGACGAGAGCATCGAGGTGCCGAGCGTCGGCGAGCGCCCGCCTCGACGGCTCGCGCGCCAGACCCTCGCCGAAGTCATCGAGCCCCGCTACGAGGAGCTGCTGACGCTGGTGCAGGCGGAGCTGCGGCGCAGCGGATTCGAGGATCTGATCGCCGCGGGGGTCGTGTTGACCGGCGGCAGCTCCAAGATGGAAGGCCTGATGGAGCTCGCCGAAGAGATTCTCCACATGCCGGTGCGCATCGGCATGCCGCAGACCGTGTCCGGCTTGGCGGACGTGGTGCGCAATCCAATCTACGCGACTGGCGTGGGACTCCTCATGTTCGGGCACAAGAACTTGCACGAACGAGGTTCACAAACAGTATCTGGTGGGGGATTCCAATCCGTGTGGGACCGAATGAAGAGTTGGTTCCAGGGTAATTTCTGAAGGTGTAACTGACCTCTGTGTCGGAGGGGAAGCAATGTTTGAACTTGTAGATGCGTATAGTCAGAGCAGTGCCGTTATCCGCGTGATAGGTATCGGTGGTGGTGGCGGAAACGCCGTTGAGCACATGTTGACGTCGAATATCGAAGGCGTCGAGTTCGTGTGTGCTAATACAGATGCCCAGGCGCTGAACAAATCCTCGGTGCGTACTGCGTTGCAGCTGGGGAACAACGTTACGAAGGGACTCGGCGCCGGCGCCAATCCCGATATGGGGCGTCAGGCGGCGCTGGAGGACCGCGATCGGATCGTCGACCTGCTCGAAGGCTCCGATATGGTTTTCATCACCGCCGGTATGGGAGGTGGAACCGGAACCGGTGCCTCGCCCATCGTCGCGCAGCTCGCAAAGGAGCTGGGGGTCCTGACCGTGGCGGTTGTGACCAAGCCGTTTCCTTTCGAGCTCAAGCGGCGCATGAAGATCGCCGAGGATGGCATCGCCGAGCTCAGCCAGCATGTCGACTCGTTGATAACCGTGCCGAACGAAAAACTGCTGAGCGTGCTGGGAGGTGGGATTTCGCTGCAGGACGCTTTCAAGTCGGCCAACGACGTGCTGCACGGCGCCGTGCAGGGCATCGCCGAGCTCATTACTCGCCCGGGCATGATCAACGTGGACTTCGCGGACGTGAGAACGGTCATGTCGGAGAAGGGTCGGGCGATGATGGGATCCGGAAGGGCCGTGGGCGAGGAGCGTGCCCGCAAGGCGGCGGAGGCGGCCATCGCCTGCCCGCTGCTGGAGGACGTAAACTTGAGCGGCGCCCGGGGCATCCTGGTCAACGTGACCGCCGGGCCGGATCTCGGCATGGACGAGTTCGCCGAGGTCGGCGAGGCCATCGGCGAGTTCGCCTCCGAGAATGCGCTCGTGGTCATCGGCACCACCCTGGACGAGGAGGTCAAGGACGAGCTGCGGGTGACCGTGGTGGCCACCGGACTCGGTCAGGACAACGTGCGCATGGAGCGGGACATGCGTCTGGTAGCCCAGGCCGCCGGCAGCGACGTGGACTACAAGCGTTTTGACATGCCGACGGTGATGCGCAAGGCACCCGCCAGGGACAAGGAGCCGGTCATGGAGACGGATACGGATTCGGAGTATCTGGATATACCGGCGTTCTTGCGGCGGCAGGCGGACTAGGTCCGGGGAGCGGCGGCTCCCGGGGGAGAGGGTTGGAGGGAGAGGGGGCCCACCGCTCCTCTTTTTCACCCGCCCCCCTGTCCCCCCTCCCATCGAGGGAGGGGGGGACCCTTTGTTCAGGGCCTTCGAATAGCCTGATTCAGAGGCTTCGGCGGGGAGCGGTACCCCGGGTCGGTGTCCGGATTGGAATCCGGGAGCACCGCTTTGGCGCAATGCCGTCTATAGTTCCCTGTATGGCGCCACTTCTGTCTCTTACGGACCCTCTCGTTCGCGAACCCGGTATTTCTGTGCTAGCATTTTCGGCGTTCCGCGGGGTGACAACGGCGGTCCTGAACCAGCGGCCGCCCACAAGAACAGGCAGACAAGCACCGTACGCGATCAGCTTCGGTCCGGGGGGAGCACACTACTAATGATCAGGCAGCGCACGCTGAAAAACGTTATTCGTGCCACTGGCGTCGGATTACATACCGGCGAAAAAGTTTACCTAACGTTACGACCCGCCCCCGCCAGTAACGGCATCCGCTTCCGGCGGGTCGACCTCGACCCGGTCGTGGAGATCAAGGCCAGCCCGGAGAACGTGGGCAGCACCTCGATGTCGACCAGCCTGAGAGCCGGCGACGTGGAGGTCTCCACGGTGGAGCATCTGCTCTCGGCCATGGCCGGACTCGGCATCGACAATGCCTATGTCGATCTGAGCGCGGAGGAAGTGCCGATCATGGACGGCAGCGCGGGGCCCTTCGTGTTCCTCATTCAGTCCGCGGGGGTCGAAGAGCAGAATGCCGCCAAGCAGTTCATTCGAATCAAGCGCCCCATCAAGGTGGAAGAAGAGGACAAATGGGCCCAGGTGGAGCCCTTCGACGGCTTCAAGGTGTCCTTCGCCATCGAATTCAATCACCCGGTTTTCAGCGAGTGCCGTAACGAGGCCTCGGTGGACTTCTCCACCATCTCCTTCGTCAAGGAGGTGAGCCGCGCGCGTACCTTCGGCTTCCGCTGCGACGTCGAGGCGCTGCACGCGAACAATCGCGCCCTTGGGGCGAGCGTCGATAACGCCATCGTGATTGACGACTACCGGGTGCTCAACGACGATGGCTTGCGCTACGACGACGAGTTCGTCAAGCACAAGGTGCTGGATGCCATCGGCGATCTCTACCTGCTCGGGCACAGCCTCATCGGCGCCTTCAGCGGGTTCAAGTCCGGGCATGCGCTCAACAACAAGCTCCTGCGCACGCTGCTGGCGGACGAGAGCGCCTGGGAAATGGTGACGTTCGATGAGGGCGTCGACGCGCCGATCATATTCATGCAGCCCGTGTCGGCGGGCTGAGACTCCGCGAAGGACCGCTTCGGGGGGGACCCGACTGCGCAACACGTTTAACGACTAGTTGCCGGCCTCGAAGACCAAGCGATTACGGACGATCAGTCCCGCTCCTCGCGGGCAGCGCGCGCGGCCAGGCGTTCGAGGGCCGCGGCGAGCGCCGGGTTGTCCGAGGTCCGGGCGACGCAGGTGAGGAGCGCGGCGGCGCGGCCGGAGAGCCGGGGCCGGCGCTGGGGGGGCGGCTCAGGGCGGGATTCCGTCGGACGGGTCACGATTTGCACTTTCCTGAGCCGCGGGTTTTCGAGTCGGCTCCGGAGATGGTCTAGTATTTGAGGGGTCAGGTAGCGGACGCGGGCTGACCAGGCGGGAGAATCCGCCACCAGGGTCAGGGTCTCACCGCTCGCCCGGGCGACGCAGACGCGCCCCTTGAGGGGTTCCTCCAGGAACTCCTGGAGGGCGGCGTTGGCGGCGTCCTGATGGCGCCCGGCGGCCACCAGCCTCCCCAACGGGGAGAGGGGGCTGCCGAGGAGCTGGCGGACGGAGATGAAGGGGATCGCACCCATGTTCGCTGCCTGGCAAAGAATAATGTGACCGGATCTGCCACCCGCAGGAGCGGGGGCGGAATAACGTCGATAGTAAGGCGTTCCCGGCAAAACTCATAATCGGCCCGTATGGAAATAATATTTATCTCCAGCAGTCGGCGTCGCAGCCGGCGCACGCACCTTGGCACTGCGGCCTCGATATCGTTGATATTGGCCGTCATCGCCCTGTGCGCCGGTACCTATTACCTGGGATACCGCTCGGTGCCCGTCGCGGTGGATCCCGGTCCCGAGCTGTACGCAGCCGCCTGGCAGGCCGAGGTTCTGAGCCAGCGCGACGAGGTGGACGGCGCCATCGGCGACGCGGAGCGCAACCTGGATGCCCTGGCCCTGCGCATGGGCGAGATCCAGTCCCGGGTGGTCCGCCTCGACGCGCTGGGCAGGCGCCTGGTGGAGATGGCGGATCTGGATGCCGAGGAGTTCAGCTTCGACGGGGTCCCGGCCCGCGGCGGCCCGGATCTGGTCACCGAGCGCGAGCCCTTCGAGATCCCGGATTTCCTCACCTCCCTGGAAGAGCTGGTCCAGAAGCTGGAGGACCGGGAGCCGAAGCTGGCGGTCGTGGAAGGCACGCTCATGAACCGCAAGCTCCACGCCGAGGTCTTCCCCACGGGGCGGCCGGTCTCGAAGGGCTGGATCTCCTCGGTCTTCGGCTGGCGCAACGACCCCATGACCGGCAAGCGCGCCTTCCACGAAGGTGTCGATTTCGCCGGCCGCGCCAACAGTGAGGTGGTGGCCGTGGCCGCCGGCGTCGTCGTCTGGTCCGGCAGCCGGTGGGGCTTCGGTAACACCGTCGAGGTCAATCACGGCAACGGCTATTCGACCCTCTACGCCCACAACAAGAAGAACCTGGTCAAGGTCGGGGAAACGGTCAAGAAGGGGCAGGTGCTCGCGCTCCTCGGCTCCACCGGCCGTTCCAATGGACCGCACGTGCACTTCGAGGTGCGGCGGAACGGCAAGGCCGTTAATCCGATAAAATTCGTGCGCGCAAAGCGCTAGAATCCCCTACGCTTCGGTCGTGTACCACACGGGGTTGCTATTGCACGTGGGGGGCCCCATTTCCCATGATTGTCCGCCCGTAGCGCGAGCACAGGAATGATCACGAACGTCATCAGGAAGATCGTCGGCAGCCGCAACGAGCGGCAGATCCGGCGTATGCGCAAGTCCGTCGAGAGCATCAATGCGTTCGAGCCCGAGCTGCAGAAGCTGTCGGACGACGAGCTGCGGGCCAGGACCGATGTCTTCCGTGAACGCCGCAAAGGCGGTGAATCCCTCGAGAGCCTGCTGCCGGAGGTCTTCGCCACGGTTCGCGAGGCGGCCCGGCGCACCCTCGACATGCGCCACTTCGATGTCCAGCTGGTCGGTGGAATCGCGCTCCACGAGGGACACATCGCCGAGATGCGCACCGGCGAGGGCAAGACGCTGGTTGCGACGTTGCCGGCCTACCTGAATGCCCTGGACGGCAGCGTGCACATCGTCACGGTTAACGACTACCTGGCCCGCCGAGACGCGGAGTGGATGGGTCACATCTACGCGTTTCTCGGCATGCGCACCGGGGTGGTAGTGCCGGGCATGCTTCCCCAGGAGAAGCAGGAGGCCTACGCGGCCGATATCGTCTACGGAACCAACAACGAGTACGGTTTCGATTATCTGCGCGACAATATGGCGTTCATGGCGATGGAACGCGCCCAGGGGCGGCTCCACTACGCCATCGTCGACGAGGTCGACTCGATCCTCATCGACGAAGCGCGCACGCCCCTCATCATCTCCGGCCCGACGGACGAGAATTCCGACCTCTACGTGCGCGTCAACCGCCTCATCCCGAGCCTCAAACGCCAGGAGGTCGAAGACGGTCCCGGCGACTTCAGCGTCGACGAGAAGTCCAAGCAGGTCTATCTCACGGAGGAGGGCCATCAGCGGGTAGAGCAGCTGCTGGCGGAGGAGGGTGTGCTGGAAGAGGGCGAGAGCCTCTACGACGCCAGCAACATCGTGCTCATGCATCATCTGATGTCGGCGCTGCGGGCCCACGCGTTGTTCACGTTGAACGTCGACTACATCGTCAAGGACGGCGAGATCGTCATCGTCGATGAGTTCACCGGCCGCACGATGCCGGGCCGCCGCTGGTCGGAAGGGCTGCACCAGGCCATGGAGGCGAAGGAAGGCGTGCCGATTCAGAACGAGAATCAGACGCTGGCATCGATTACCTTCCAGAATTATTTCCGCCTCTACGACAAGCTCGCCGGGATGACCGGCACCGCCGATACCGAGGCGCCGGAGTTTCTGCAGATCTACGGCCTCGAGGTCATGGTGATCCCGACGCACATGAACATGGTCCGCGACGATCTCACCGATCTGGTGTATCTCACGAAGGACGAGAAGTTCGATGCCCTCCTCGAGGATATCCGCGACTGCCGTACCCGCGGTCAGCCGGCGCTGGTGGGCACCGCCTCCATCGACACGTCGGAATATCTGTCTGGCCTTCTGAAAAAGGAAAGCATTCCGCACCAGGTGTTGAACGCCAAGCAGCACGCCCGCGAGGCCGACATCATCGTGCAGGCGGGCCGGCCCGGCACCATCACCATCGCCACCAACATGGCGGGCCGCGGCACCGATATCGTCCTCGGCGGCAATCTCCAGGCGGAGCTCGACAATCTCGAGGACGCGAGCCCCGACGACATCGAGAAGCACCGCGCGGAGTGGCAGGGGCGTCACGACGCGGTCCTCGAAGCCGGGGGCCTGCACATCATCGGCACCGAGCGCCACGAGTCCCGGCGCATCGACAATCAGCTCCGCGGACGCTCCGGGCGCCAGGG
>Ga0070727_10003571_pt1 | contig 13986 bp, 8 predicted proteins | sample tdAd472_FD_66722 | JGI IMG/M metagenome (GOLD analysis project Ga0070727, IMG submission 66722) | Marine sediment microbial communities from the Atlantic coast under amendment with organic carbon and nitrate - tdAd47.2 | ecosystem: Environmental > Aquatic > Marine > Coastal > Sediment | place...
CGGCCGGGTTGGTCTTCGTCGGTCGCGCCCTGAAGGGCAAGCCCGTACCGGACTCCGAAGATGAGCCTGTGGTGATTCGGCCACGGCCTCCAGTCGTACCGCCAGTGAAGACGCCAACCCTGCCGACGAAGCCTCCTAAAGCCGGGTCAAGGCCCGCCGCCAAGTACGAGCCAAAGCCTGCCGCCAAATCTGAGCCCAAACCCGTATTCGAGGACCCGAATTCGATGGAACTTCCGGACATGACGGTGAAGCCGACCTACAAGCCGAAGTCCTCTGAGGAAATGCTTGCCGAGGCGAAGCAGAAACTCAATCGCCAGACCTAGCGCTCCAAACCTGCGGCTGCGAGTGCCCGCGCAGCTCTGATTTCGGCAGCGAACGCAGCACGCCGTTCTTGCACTCCTGGAACGTCGTCAAGGAGGTCACGGTTATCGGCCAGGGCCAGTGCCGTTTGGAATAGGACTTGGCTCGCGCTCTCACCCGAAATGAGCCGTTCCTCGATCCGATACATTCGAGCTCTGGCAAGACAGGCCTTGAGGAACTTCTTCTGGTCGAAATGTCGATCGAGTGACTCGAGTTCGTCTCCGACGATTTGATACGCGTCAAGAAACGGCAGAAGTGCCCAATACGCAACCGGCTCTCCCATTTTGGCAATGACGCCGAATGCTCCCGTGACGGGCAGGACCTTTTCCCAATCGGGAACATCCAAACCTATGTCTTCGGTTACCTCCGAAAGGAAGGCCTCCTTCTCCTGGAAATAGAACTCGAACTTCAGCAGGTCCCGGAGGTCGAGCATCCGCTCTTTGGCGGTATCAGGATTGCGGTCGCCCTCGTCGACCATTGACCTCAGGGCCATTTCAGCGATAGCGCGGGGCACGAAGTAGTGCACCACCACGTTCCGGTAGTAGGAGAGCCTGATCATCTGTTCATCGTCGAGCCAGTAGACGCGACGTCCGACAGCCTCGTGACTCGAGACGTTTCCGTGTTCGGCGAGAGCCTGGAGAATCAATCTGACTGAGTCCGCCTCCGTTAGATCCACGTCTTCTGTTAGCGGGAGCTTTCTTGCTAGAGCAAAGCCCATTAGCGGGGCCGATGCTTCGGCCAGGTCGCCCGAGGTCTTGGCCGAACCCCGTGCGGCGAGCAGGGCAATGCTCACAACTGCCGTAGGCGTGATTGGAGTCACATGGCCGACGCGATACATGACTTCGAAAGCGAGCTTCTGAAGGCCGATGGAATCCGCTTCCTCGCTGTCGATGCCGTCGAGTACAGACGACATGGAGACTGGCTCTCCGAAGCGAATATGGATGTCACCGTATCTACGCCGTAGTGACCTGACTGCCTTGACCAGCCAACCGATCGACTCCTTTTCCTTGGTCTTGCCTTGTGCCTCTCGTGCGTAATCAGGGACATCCTGGATCTGGTCATAGGCAATCGAAACCGGGATCAGCTTGATGTCATCGGCCTTGCTGTCATGGAGCGAGTCGACGATGTAATGCAGCAGACCCAAACGCGCTGCTCCCAACTTCCCGGATCTTGACCTCCCGCCTTCTAGGTACCACTCCATCGGGAACCGGCTCTCGATCAGGTAGTCGATGTAGGCCCTGAGGACGAGCTTGTAGAGATCGTTGTCCTTGAACGACCTGCGAATGAAGAACACCCCCGTCCTACGCAGTAGGGGTCCGATCGGGAAGAAGTTCAGGTTGATGCCTCCGGCCGTGTGATTCGGAGGCAGGTCGTTCTCCCAAAGCATGAACTGAAGACTCAGCCGGTCGAGATTGGACCGGTGCGCCGGCAGAAAGACGATGGGGCTGGTCTCCCCATACATGGCGATGGACTTGACCTCTTCCTCGTCATACCGGATCTCTCCATAGCCTTGGCGAAAAAGGGCGTGGATGGCATTGGCGATCATGTCGATCACGTATGGGCTGTGAGTGGCAGCGATTTCTCTGAGGTAGCGCTCCGCCTTTTTTCGGGACGCTTCGCTGTCGAGATCTTGCTCTTGTGCCAAGCGATCCACCGACTCGACGAACTCCTTGCGAGAAAGAATCGCCTCGGGTACGAACCGTGGGATCTTGTAGCGGTTGCCCCTCAGTCGCCGCTCTGCTTGGTCGAGGACACGCCATGCTTGTCGGGTGGCATATGGGGCGATCCCTGCGATCTCATCAGAGCTCTCATAACCGCTGACAGCCACGGAAGCATGGGCTCCTCTAGCGGCGATCAGCCGAACCCGACTTCGTCGAAACATCCTGATCCAATGTGCACGAAGACCCCTTGGATCCCTTGGGTCGCCGGGACGCAAAGCATCGGACCAGCGAACCGATCGTCGGCCCTCCTTTTCGGGCGCCATCCAGACCACACGGACCGGAATCAGAAATGGATCATCTTCTGCTGTCAGTCTCGCGGCAAGCACTTCGTCTTCCCCGCCCTTGCCGCGCCGGGACGAACGAATCCGTATCGACTCGCTTGGCCGTCTGGTTGTCGAAGCGATCCACTTCTGGAGCAGGCGCACCTCGAGGTCCGTAGCGGCATCGATCAAGTAGACAATCGGTTCGCCATCCGGACCAGAAAGCAGCTCATCGTGTTGGGTTTCGCTTCGGGCCACGACGCCACTCTATTTCACTGCCAGAATCCACCTGTGCGGATTGTCCTTCAGAGAGTTCACAGCGCCTCCGTGACCGTCGATTCCGACGTAGTCGGCCGAATCGGATCCGGTGTCTGTCTCCTGGTGGGGATTGAGGAAGGAGACAGTGAGGCGGACGTGCAGGCTGCCGTCGACAAGATCCTCAATCTTCGGATATTCCCCGACGGGGAGGGCCGCATGAATCGATCCATAGCGGAAGCGGGTGGAGCGATCATGCTGGTCAGTCAGTTCACCTTGGTCGGGAGTGTTCGCAAGGGAAGACGACCGTCTTTCACTAAGGCAGCCGATCCCCGAGTGGCTCAGGCACTTATCGATTCCTTGACGAATGCCTTTGAGAAGGCCGGCGTCGAAGTTGCCGAAGGGGAATTCGGAGCGAGCATGACTGTCGACATCTCCAACCATGGGCCAGTCACTTTCGTCCTCGACGTCAAAGAAGGCGTTGTTTCCTGATCGATGAATCGGTCCAGTGTTTTCTCCACAGGACGGATGTCGTTCCAACCGAGAAGACGACAAGTAGGTAATCCGATGCGACTCCCCACGCAACTGGCCAATCAAACATCATCCAGCTCAGCGCCGCGAGGTTGAGTACGCCGAGGGTGACGATCACCGCCGTGCCCGAGGACCTGGTCATCCAGGCAACGAGGACGATCAGAAACACAGTCGGTAGAAACATGACCGGCCAGATGATCAACAACACGCCTCCAGCGATTGCCAGACCCTTGCCGCCCTTGAAGCCGTACCAAATGTTGAGAACGTTGCCGGCAATCGCGGCGATTCCGGCGAGAACCGCCCCGGTTTCGTCTGCCATCAGGAGGCCGGCGACAGCGGCTGCGGAACCCTTTCCTAGTTCGATGAGCAAGACCAGAGCGGCTAGTAGCGGTCCGCCCAGTCGAAAGGCATTGTTGGCTCCAGGGTTGGTCGAACCGTCTTCTCTGAGATTGACGCCCCACAGCCGGCCAAGACCGTCCGCTGTTGGGATCGAGCCCAGGATGTAGCCCACGGCTAGGGCCGCCGCGATCATTGAGCGATTTCCGCTTTCCCGGGCTCACAGAATCGCAGGAAGTCACAGTGGTGGCACCAATCCCCGGGCCTCTCCTCGAATTCCTCGTTGTCTATGTCCGACGTGATTGCCTCGAGTTTCGCTCTGGCTTCGCGAACCCAAACATCGTCAGCCTCATATGAGACCTCGTTGAGTCCACCTCCGAAATATGCGAAGGACATCTTGAGATGGCCTGGCTTTGTGATCCCGAAGTCGACATCGTTGGCTGCCACCGCATATGCCTGCAGCTGGACGACGCGGGAATCATCCTCCCTCGGCCTCCCACTCTTGAAATCGACGACCTCCCAGTTGTCGTCATCGACATAGACGGCGTCGATTCTTCCACGTGCTCGATAGCCGTTGGGGAGATCGATCGAGAAAGGAACCTCGATGAGGGCCGCACGTCCGTCCGCGAAACGGGAATCCAGATAGGTGGCATAGGCGCCAGGAGCCGAGTCGCCTTCACCCGTCTCTACGTCGTACAACTCCGGGGAGAACTCCTCGAAAGGAATCTGTCCGCGTTGATGGAGCTCAATTCGCCGGTGGACCTCCGACCCGTGAGTCGCCGCCGGATTGGGTTTGCGAGGTAGGGGGTCGACGGTAGTCCAGAAGAAGCGTTTCGGACACTGTGCGTAGGTGACGAGACCGGTAACCGAGACTACAGGGGACGATTGAGCATCAGGATCTCCGGATGGTTCGGCAAGTGTGAAGAGCCGGTCGATGGTCTCATCCACCTTTCTGGTGTGTTCGTCGCTGAAGCCCAATTCCTCGGCCAGAGCGCCAATCGATCCTGGGTCAGTGACTTCCGATCTGAGCGCATCCTCCCAACCAGAGGAAAACAGCGGATCCGGGTTTGATGTTCGTTCCGGGAATCGTAGGAGGCTGGGTCTTGGGGAGGGGTCTGCGAACCCGGCATCAAAGGACGACGGATGGTCGCGAACGATCTCGAAGAGATCCGACGGCGTCTTCGGTTTGATGGCCGGTTCCGGCAGGCCGTACCAATATGCGCCGGTGACGAGGAGTCGCGTCTTCGCTCGCGTCAGCGCTACGTATGCGACTCTCCACTCCTGGAGAGCGTGTTGGTTGCGAAGGAATGCGTCTCGATCCTTTCGATCAGCGGGCAATCCGTCGAGCACTGAATCGATCCGCATGTCGACGGGTAGATACTCGGCGAACCGAACAGGGTCGGGGAATTGTCCAGATCCGCTGGGAAAGTTACCTCTGGTAACCGCAGGAACCGCGACGGTTTCCCATTCCAACCCCTTGGCTCGGTGGACCGTGACGAGAGTCACCGCTTCCTCTCCGGACAGGTGGGCCGAATCAAGTTCCTCCGTCGGCTCATCCTCCATGGCTTCCAGGTAGTCGAGGAACGCTGCCAGTGAAGGACGCCCTTTCAGCGGGCTCCAATCGTCAGCCAGATCAAGGAGTCGGTGGAGGTTCAACCGGGCGGTGAGTCTGGCGTTTGACGGCAAGGCGTCGATGTCCTGCCAAGAGCGAGATCGATCGAGAACAGTGCGGCATATCTCGACGAGCGATTGGCCTTGACTATCGGTCAGCACGTCTCGATAGATCGACAGGAACCGCTTGAGGGCGCCAACGGTCTCTGGTCTCAATCCTGAGATCTCGGTGACTGCTTCGGCGGCCTCCATCAGAGTGACAGGAGTGGGGTCTTCGGTTCTCTCGTCGGGTCGGGACTTGGCCACCCACCGCGTAAGGGGGGCGAGGTCAGCGAGTCCGAGACGGAAGCGGCTGCCAAACAGGATCTGTGCAACGGCGGCCGAGTCCTCGGGCCGCTCGATGATTGTCAGCCAAGCCCGCAGATCGGCGACTTCCGGCACAGAGAAGAGTCCGCCTACGTTGGCCACCTCGACCGGTATGTCTCGCCGTCCCAACGCATCAAGAACAAGGGAGAAATCCTTGTTCTTGCGGAAAAGAACGGCCATATCCGACCACTTGGATCCCGCTTCGTGGAGTTCCTCGAATCGAGCCGCTATCCAGTGAGCTTCGGCCACGGCGTCGGATGCCCAAAAGGTCACGATTTCTGAAGGGGTGTCGCCCAGGCTGGAAACGAGATCCTCGGACAACGGGTTGGCCTTCTTCCTCACGACGTTGGCAACGTCGAGGATTGGCTGGGCTGACCTCCGATTGACTGTCAGTTCCCGGTCGAAGACCTGACCGCCGAAATGGGTTGCGAAGGATTCGAAGTTCTCAGCCGAAGCTCCTCGCCATTCATAGATGGTCTGGTCCTCGTCGCCGACGGCGACCACCGGAAACGCCCCGCCAAAGATCGTGGTGAGCATTACCCGCTGTGCAGGATTGGTGTCCTGGTACTCATCCAGGACCACCGCCCTATACCGGTCCCTTATGGCGAGGGCGAGATCGGGATGCCTCGTCAGGATTCGGGTCGAGAGCGTGACAAGGTCGCCGTAGTCGACCACCCCGAGCCGCCTTTTGTCGCGTGAATACTGTTCGAGCACGCTGGCCATTTCTCTTCTCGCACCCCACGTCGTGTCATCAGGATCCACCTGAGTGGCGAGGAGGTCCTCAGGGCCGAGCAGATGGTCACCGAGTCGATCTCCCAGCTTTCTCACCCGATCAAGAGTCCGCACCTGAGTTATGTCGAGATGAGAGAAGCTCGTGTGGTGGAAGGTCTCTCTCATGATTTGGCGAGCGAATGTCGGCGTAATGACTAGGACACGTGTGTTCACATCCGCTATCGCCCCGAATTCCGAGAGGATCTGAGCAGCGAAACCGTGATAGGTGTGGACCTCGACTTGACGCCCGGGCTCAACGTCGGTCAACTCCCGCACCCTTGCCGACAATTCGGCAGCCGCTTTGTTGGTGAAGGTGATACCAAGAATCTGTTCCGGATCGACGTCGTGATTCTCGATCAGGTTGGCGATCACCATCGCCACGGTGGTCGTTTTGCCCGTCCCGGCTCCGGCCCGAATCCTCACCGAGGCCAGTCCAAGGTCGAGGATCTCCCGCTGTTCAGCGGATGGGATCAGGCCTTTCATGGCAGGTATGCCCCTGTCGAGTCTGGCCACGCTGGGCAGGCGAGCTTGAAGGCGCATCGCTTGCATTGTCCGCCCGGAGTCGGCGTCCAGTCTTCGGCGCGGATTTCGGCAGTGATCTCAACGAGTTCGTTCTTCACGTCTCCAAGTTGGGTCAGGTCGAAGCTACGAGTAGCAACCGATTTGGTCGATGTCCGTGGATACCAGAGTTGGGCGTCGGCGATGCTGTGGCCGGCGGCCTCCATAGCGGCCGCGTAGAAACCCAACTGGATCGATGAGGCTGCATCGTCCTGACTCATCGCAGTAGTCGAGGTCTTGTAGTCGACGATCATGGTTCCGTCAGGACCGGACTCCACCCGATCTATGAAGCCGACCCAATCGACGCCATCGATAGTCATCTCTACCTTCTTCTCCAGTGCGATGGGAGTGCCGCCGGTCTTCGGCCATTGTTCATAGAGCTTCGTCAAGGTTTCACGGGCCTTTTCGAGCCAGGCAAGGTTCAGCTGCGGAGTCCCGAAGTCAGCTTCGGCCCAGACTTCTTCGAGGCACTCCTTTGCGCGCTCCAACCCTGAATTGGTTTGCCCACTGCCCATGACCTCGCCCTCGGCTCTTTCGAGGACGGCGTGAAAGAGCGATCCGAACTGAGCCCACGGGGACGTCGCGTCCCCCAAACGAAGACGGCGTTCCAACGCGTATTGACGTGGGCAACGGCGATAGCTCTCTGCCTGGCTAGGTGACAGATGGATGGTGTCGCCGAGGATGGGCTTGTCGGGTCCGCTCTGAGGAACGCCGGGGAAGGACGCGGCGTCCCACCATTCCTTGGGCGGTGAGGCCAAGACCTGTGCCATCGCAGTGCGCTGGGGATCGACAACCTCCGGGTCCATCAGTTGGCGTCTCATCTGTACTTCTGCCTCAGCCAAGGTCACGGGGTCGCGCTCGGGATCTTGGGGAGGGCCAAGCTCGTTGTATGGGACGCCCGATGCAGCGATCAGAAATCGCGATGGACGATTCTCACCCTGGTCTACGCCAGCGTCCGTCGCAGTCCACACCACGCGAAGCCGCGCTCGAGTCATGGCGGTATAGGCGAGACGCATCTCTTCTTGAACCTGAAACAGATGGAGAGCCTCGCCATTGGTTGTTCGTTCCGGTGACAACAGTTCGGGACGGAGCATTCGACGTCCCCGTCGCAGATCTGGGAACACACCCTCGACCGCGTTCGCAATGAACACGACGTCGAACTCGAGTCCTTTTGCCTGGTGGAGGGTGGTGAGAGTCACTCGGCCTTCTTGTGTCCGGTGGGACAGCAAGGGCGTCGCCTCGAAGTCTTCTTCGTCCGCAAGCTGGAAGAAGTGGGAAAGAGTCAGGTCTGGATCGCGCTCAGACTGTCGGGCGAGAACCTGGGCAAATGCCGCCCACGCCATGCGCCACTCCGCCCTTTCGGGGTCGAGCACCACTTCTCCGAGTCGATCGAGGGCAGACCAGGCTTCCCAGAACCCCGTCGCCGCCCCGACTTCTTCACACCAGTTGGATTCACCCAACAGACGCCGTAGGCCCGATAGGTCCGGCCTCAAGCGCTTCAGTATCGACACCCAGGGTGCACCAGTACGTTGCCTCTCTCTCAGCAGTTGCCTCTCTTGACCCAAACCAACGTCAAAGACCGGGCCGAGAAGGGCACGTCTCATGGCTCGGTCGGCCTCGGAGCGAAGTCCCGGATCGACAGTCTCCGGAGGTCCCCCAAAACGACTGGCGGTCACAAGATCAGCGAACAAACGAACTGCTGGGTGGTCGACAAGACGCCCGTCAGGGGGATCATGGGGGATCTTGCGGCGCGCAAGTGCCCGAGAGAGCTCATTGATCAATCCCCTCTTTGACCTGACGAGGACGGCGATCGATGACGGGTCGATCCCATCAACGATGATTGAGTGTTCTACCTCACGAGCAATCCACTCGGCCTCGGCAGTTTCCTGGTCGAACACGAACGCCTCGCTCCTGCCCTGGTGGGAGGCAGGGACTACGGGCCCGGCAGCACCCGGCAACTCACCCGATGAGACGATGCGGAGGGCAGCATCGAGGATTTCCCGAGGGACCCGAAAACTCTCTTCCAACACAAGCCGCTTGACTTCGGATTGAGCTCCAAAGCGAGCGATGTTCCGCAGCTCGGCCCCTCGAAACGAGTAGATGGACTGGTAAGGGTCCCCGGCGACGAGCAGATTGCCGGACTGAGCCAAGAGATTCGTCATTTCAGCCTGAACAGGGCTGGTGTCCTGGAACTCATCGACGACGACATATTTGAACTGGCCGATCAGTTGCTTCCCCAATGGGGATACGAGTAGCTCCACCGTCGATACGAGGAGCGCTCCGTAGTCGGTACGGCCGGATTCAGTTAGGGCGGAGAGGTACCGAGCGAATAATTCGGGGAGACCCCGCCAGTCTGCGCGCATTCGTGCCTGCTCAGCGAGGTCGGCTGGGGACATCAGACGTTCCGAACAACGGAGGAGAAAGTCCGCTACCTCAGTGGCAAACGAAACGGTCGTCAGAATCCCTCTGTACGTGAGTGGCCAGTCATCGGGCTCCTCGGTTGCCAGAAGTTGACGGACGAGATCGACCTGTTCGGGAGTTGTCAGCGGAACAGGTCGCTGACCTTCGGCAGCGGTCTCCAGGAGACGGAGAGCGAGACCATGGAAAGTGGTGACGTCAATCGGAATTCCGGTACCACCGATGGAGTCCTCGATACGTCTTCTCAGATCGCCGGCGGCGCGTCTCGAAAAACAAAGCACGACGATCTCATCCCGTCGGGCCTTCTCAGATTCGACCAGATGCGTTACACGTCGAACGAGGAACTCGGTCTTGCCGGTTCCGGGACCCGCCACAACGATCTGGTGTCCGTCGGTGTCCGCGACGGCCGATTCCCAGTCCTCACGCCCGACACGGAATTCCCCTGCATCCACGTGAAGAGCGTAGAGCTAGGCGGCCACCTTCAGGATCAGTTGTGTCTCTGCGGGTTCTTCGACAATCAACTCGGCCGCGATCCCAAACCTGCCCAGGAACGACACAGGATCGGCAAAAACGTCGTTCGTGTTCAATGTGTCACTCGTTGTTTCACTCATACCCACAATATACGAGAGGGGTCTGACAGATTCTGAGTGGTGCCCTCCCGCAGCGAGGCGTGCGCATAGGATGGCGCCCGGCATTCTCGCGATGGAGGCCGATTTGGGACCGGGCAACGAATTCAACTCACCCATGTACCACGAGGCAGTCGGCCAGTTCGACAAAGTGGCCACCCTGATGGGACTCGACGACAACGTCATGGACCGGCTTCGCAGCCCACAGAAGTCAACGGTCGTCAGCTTTCCTTTCCGACATGACACCTACAACGAAGTCGAGACGATCTTCGGTTACCGAGTCCAACATCTGACGACCATGGGCCCAACAAAGGGCGGTATTCGGTACGCGCCTGACGTAGACCTGGGCGAGGTCACCGCCCTGGCAATGCTCATGACCTGGAAGTGTGCGATCGTGGGCGTTCCCTTCGGCGGAGCCAAGGGGGGTGTTCGAATCAACCCCATGGAACTCTCCCGAGCAGAACTCCAACGGGTTACCCGTCGTTTCACGATGGAGATCATCAACGTCATCGGTCCCGAACAGGACATACCCGCTCCCGATCTAGGAACGAACGAGCAGGTAATGGCCTGGGTCATGGACACCTACTCCCAGCACGTCGGTCATGCGGTCCCTGCTGTGGTGACGGGAAAGCCTCCTGCCCTGGGAGGCAGCGTCGCTAGGCGAGAAGCCACCGGGCGTGGGCTGATGTTCCTCCTCCCGCAGGCTGCGATGGCAAGAGACGTGGATCCGGTCGGTGCGACCGTGGCGATTCACGGCTTCGGGAATGTTGGTCGGTATGCCGCGATTGCGGCCGATCAGATGAACGCCAAGGTCGTGGCGGTATCGGATATTTCTGGAGCCGTCTACAACCGGGATGGCCTTGACGTCGCTGCCGCTGCCCGATGGGTCGACGAGAATCGCTTTCTGGAGGGCTATCCGGACGCAGACTTCATCGATGGCGATGCCATATTCGGGTTGGACGTAGACGTCCTCGTTCCAGCAGCCATCCAAGGCGTCGTTCACAAGGACAACGCAGCTGACGTGAAGGCCAGGTTGATAATCGAAGGGGCCAATAGCCCGACGACTATCGCGGCGGACGACATCCTGCGAGAGAAGGATGTCTTCATCGTTCCGGACATCCTCGCCAACGCCGGCGGTGTCACGGTTTCCTATTTCGAGTGGGTTCAGGACATCCAGAAGTACTTCTGGACCGAGAACGAAGTGGTGGCGCGCCTTCGAGAGATAATGGTCTCAGCTTTCGATGATGTTCATCAGATTGCGGTCAGCGAGAAGGTCGATATGCGGTCGGCTGCTCTCATCAAGGGAATCAGGCGAGTCGCTGACGCCAAACTGGTCCGTGGGATCTTCCCCTAGTCGGAGTCGTCTGCCCAGGCCGGGCAGATCTCCTTGTAGGAACACCAGTTGCACAGATGGCTTCGTCGTGCGGGCCAACGCTCGGTTGACATCGCGCGGTTTATGGCATTCCAGAGTGCGCGAAGCTGTCCGTCCATTGCCTCGAGTTGCTGATCGTCGATTGGCAGTCGGTAGAGAGTTGGCCCGTTCAGATACAGCAGGCGAACCTCTTTGGGCGTTTCACCCATCCGCTGACGGATGAGAAGCGCATAGATCTTGAGGGCAAAGAACGCTGCGAGCGCATACTTCTCCGGTGGCGCCTTTCCGGTCTTGTAGTCCGTGATGATCAGGCGCCCGTCGTCATCCCTGTCGATGCGGTCGAGTATTCCCCGGATGACGATGCCATCGAGGTCCTCGAGCATGTCCAATTCACGGTCCTCGGGTTCGAACGTCGTTGGATCTTCGATGGCGAAGTAGTTGGCCAAGAGGTCCAGTGTGTCGATTCCCCATTGGCGCTCTTCGTCCACGGACTCGAATAGACCCTCGAATTCCTCGTCTCCTCGAGTCTCGGTCCAAGCCTCTCGAAACAGGTCGTAGAGACGTTCGGGAGTGCGTTCGGTATCGGGATGATCGAACAACCGCTGGAGAGCTAGGTGGGCAGTCGTGCCTCTCGCTTGGTAGATGGAGGTCGGTTCGGGGACCCGGTCGATTGCCCTGAACTTGAAGAGCTGCGGACATGTCTTGAAGTCACCTGCCCGCGAGGGGGAGAGTGTTTGAAGTTGCGGCGATTCCAATTCAACTGTCACGGGTTCGATCATAGGAAGGGGGTGTGACAGATCTTGGTCCATGTCACGGGCCCACCGTCCGAGGCTCATCGGCGGGGTCGGGCAATCCGGGTGAAGGCACATCGGTGGTCCGCGTACGATCGAGTTTTGTAGCCCGTGGCCAGAACAGAGAAGCAACGACGGCTACGCCGACACCAGCTCCGATAAGGGTTGCCTGAACGCCGAACAATGAAGCGAGCCAAGGGGCCACGGCCAAGGGGATTAGATGGCCAAACTCACTGTGTATGTGTGACACACCCATGATGCGTCCCACCATCTGGTCTGGGGAATTGAGCTGGATCATGGTTCTCAACAGTGGCGCCATCATTCCGATAATCAGGCCCCAGAACGCTCCGCTCGGCACGACGACGGCGAGCTTGTCAGTCCCGACGTAGGCGAGCACGCCCAGTGCGTTCATAGCCACGAGAATCGTGACGAAGCGGGCAGTTCGGAACTTCGCCTTCAAGCGAGATGCAATCAGCGTGCCAGCAACGAGGCCGATTCCGAGGATCGAATTGACCCACCCCAGGGTCTCTATCTCGACTTCGAGTACGTCTCGAAAGAAGAGCGGCTCCAGCGCGCCAAACACCCCGAACATCAGCCAGACGGATGACCCAAGCCATATGTAGAAGCGGAGCCGTTGGTGGGAGTAGGTGTATGCAAATCCTTCTTTGAGTTCCTTGATTCCCTCTCGCTGTTCCGCCTTGTCGGCGACCTGCTTCACCTTCACTGGGAGGATCAGCAGTGCCCCGATCGCAGACGTGACCGCATCAAAAACGAAAATACTGTCGATGCTCACTGTGGCCACGAGGAGTGCCCCGATGGCGGGTCCAAGAACAAAGGCGACCCAGGATGCGCCCTCGATCAGACCGTTGATCCTCGAGAGCTCGTCTTCGTCGTCGGTGAGGAAAGGGGCAAACGAGGCTATGGCCGTATAGACCGGGGTACCCACCAGACCAAGGAGGAAAGCCGCGATAGCGAGGGTGCCTATCGAGTCGGCGAAGATGAGCGACAGTGCGATCGGGATGAATGCCAATTCGGCATAGAGCAGTACCCGTCTTGGATCAAACCTGTCGACGAGGACTCCGGATATCGAAGCGCCGATCAGTGAAGCAATGCCTAGAGAACCCATGACCACCGCGAGCTGTGACGGAGTGGCCTCAAGTTCGAAGGCTGCTTTGCCCCAAAGGCCAACAAAAAACGCTGCCTCGCCTCCGACTCGGGAGATCAGACGGGCCAATACCACGCGTCGGACGGATGGGTTCGAGAGCATTGAGGGGACCGTACTGGCAAATCCAGTCGCGACTTGCCGAATATCCGCTTGACATTCCCGGTATGACTCGAGATTCGTGAGGCACCAGATATGGCTGTGGTGAAGCGAATCTGGCGGTCGCGAAAAGTGAAAAAGAGGTCGCGAAAAACAATCAAGCTTTCAGCTTGTCTTGGCCCAGGCGATGGTCTACTTTTCCGTCACGTCGAAGGGGAGACCCCGAGACCGGATCGAAAGCTGGCGGGAAACCGTCGGCGGAAAGTCCAGCCCGAGAAGCGGTTCGCCGCGACGAGGGCAACGCTTGGAAGGTCGGTTCGCCGGCCAACCAGCACCGACACGAAGTGGAAGGGTTCGCCCGGAAGCGGAGAGTCAGGCCCAAGCCGAAGGGAGACCGGAGGCGGAAGGCCGGGCCGGAAACGGACGGGAAACCGAAAGTGGAAGGTCAGACCGGAAACGGACGGGAAACCGAACGCGGATGGTCAGGTCTCAAGTCGGCGGGAAACCGCCAGCGGAAAGGCCAGGTTGGAAGAAGCCGGGAAACTGGTGACGGAAGACCACCCCCGAAAGTCGACGGGAAACCGTAGGCATGAGGGACCGGTTGGAAGATCGAGCGGGGATCCTTCGGGATCGTCACTCGGACAGAAGACCACCGCGGACCTTCGGGTTTGCGTCGCAACCCGGAAACGGGGAGCAGCGGTCTTCGGACCGCACCGCGATTTTCGGATCGCACCGCGGCCTTCGGGTCG
>Ga0070727_10003572_pt1 | contig 13983 bp, 13 predicted proteins | sample tdAd472_FD_66722 | JGI IMG/M metagenome (GOLD analysis project Ga0070727, IMG submission 66722) | Marine sediment microbial communities from the Atlantic coast under amendment with organic carbon and nitrate - tdAd47.2 | ecosystem: Environmental > Aquatic > Marine > Coastal > Sediment | place...
GCACGTTCGCGAACCTCCGGTGCAAATTTGTTCGTTGTTTTGTTCATAATGGCTCCTTCTACTCAAGAGTTGGAGCCTCCGGCAATACCGGGGCGGTTCATTGCAACTCTCAGAAAATTATTGAGTTTGGAAGCGGAAGAGGTTGCGCGAATAAAAGCCGAACTGACACAGGCGAATAATTTTCAGCCAATCCATGTTGCGTCAGACCTGGATTTGAACCGCTTTGCAGCGGTAAGTGTCCGCTTGCCTGATTTACCGGGGGTATCTGCTAGTCGCGGTTTTTCAAGAGATTATCCGCCCGGTGCCGCCGTGGGCCATCTTGTGGGCTATGTGGGAACGCCATCTGCTGAAGAATATGAGAAAAATCCGTCACCAATTCTTCTCGCGCCGGGGTACAAGATCGGCAAGGATGGGTTGGAAAAGAGATTTGAAGAGACCCTGCAAGGTAAACCAGGGGCCAAACGTGTCGAGGTAACCGCAAGAGGCAAGATAGTAAGGGAGCTGGAAACAAGATCGGATGTTCCGGGCAAATCCATCCAACTCACATTAAACGCAGATCTCCAGCGCTATGCGGCTAGGCGGTTAGGCGAAGAATCAGGCTCGGTTGTGGTTCTTGATAGCCAAACCGGGGAGATTCTGACCATGACCTCCATGCCGTCTTTCGACCCAAACAGCTTTTCAGACGGGATTAGCCAGAACGAATGGCAAATGCTGTCGAGCGATGATCATGTTCCTTTGAGGGACAAGTCACTACGCGGCCTTTATCCGCCTGGATCAACCATCAAGCCAATGGTCGCATTGGCGCTTTTGAAGGCGGGGGTAAAAAAGGATGATACTGTAATTTGCACAGGGCGATTGAAGGTTGGCAATAGCTACTTCCATTGCTGGAAACGTGGGGGTCACGGGCGAGTTAACATGGCCAAAGCCATATATCAAAGCTGCGATATTTATTTTTATCAAATGGCGTTGAGGGTCGGAATTGCGCCAATTGCGCAGATGGCTAAGGCCCTCGGCCTCGGGGCAAAATATGATTTGCCAGTTGCCTCTCAAAGCTACGGCACCGTCCCAGATGCTCGATGGAAACTACGGAAATATAATGAAAAGTGGCAAGCCTATGATACGGTAAACACTACGATCGGGCAGGGGTATATGCTCACCAATCCCTTGCAATTGGCCGTTATGGTAGCTCGAATGGCTTCAGGACGAGATATTGCGCCTTCATTGCTGCTCGCCAAAAAAATGCCCCCATCTGCAACTCTTGAAATTCCACCAGAACATCTTGCCTTTGTGCGGCAGGCTATGGGTGATGTGGTAAGCCCAATAGGCACAGCCCGCCGGGCCGCGCTGCCGCTTCTAGATATAAAAATGGGAGGTAAAACGGGAACTGCGCAAGTGCGCCGGATAACAATGGCAGAACGGGCAGGGGGTGTCAGGTCCAATGCAAGTTTACCTTGGCGTTACCGCGACCATGGACTTTTTATCGCCTTTGCGCCGGTCGATAATCCGAGATATGCAATTTCTGTTGTGGTAGAGCATGGTGGCGGTTCAGGTTCGGCCTATCCGATTGCGCGCGATGTCATGACATTCCTGTATGACCCGGAAATTGCAATGGATGCGTTGCTCAAACTCGAAGCCAATTGGGGCGGCAGTATAGAAGAGCGAATGGCTAGAAAGCTAGCGGAATTCAAGGCCCGTCAAGTGGTCAAAGCAGGGGACTGACCAGCCGCGCAATATTTTCCACTAGCTTGACTGGCCGCGGACGCTGATCCCAGCTTTCACGGTTTAACCGGTCGCTTGCAGCAATGTTTTTATCTTGTTCTGCTTCTAGCATGTTCGCTACTTTCTCATCATAGAGGATGAGACTTGCTTCAGCGTTCAACTGAAATGACCGGATGTCGATATTTGTGGATCCAATAACACAAATAAGTTCGTCGATCATGATGTGTTTGGCGTGAAGGAGACCGTCGGGATAGAGATAGATGGCTATGCCCGCACGCAGCATCTGCTCATAATAAGAGCGTTGAGCAAGGCCGACCAATTGGCTGTCGGAGGCCCTTGAGAGTATCAGGATTACCTCAACCCCGCGCATAACTGCTGTTTCCAGAGCCTGTACCAAGGCAACGTCGGGAATGAAATAGGGGGTTGTTATAACAATGCGCCGCCGCGCACTGTGTATAAGCGCCACCACAAGCCGGCCAGCGCCAGCAACAGGATAATCGGGGCCGCTCGGCAGCAGCTGGGCTGTTGTGGATCCTGCGCCATGGCGATGTTGAAAAAATGTAGCTTCGTCTAAAACCTGACCGGTTTCAAGAAACCAGTCAGCGGCAAAAACTGCTTGCATTTCAAGTACAACTGGTCCGGCAACATGAACCACCAACTCCCGGTTGAACAAACCAGGTGCGTATTGTGCATCAATAATATTTTGTGAGCCTATAAATCCATGCGATGAGTCGATAATTGCGATTTTCCGATGATTACGCAGGTCTGCGCGGGCCGAACGTCGGCGCAAAAATGTAACCGGAAGCGCCCGCGCTGCTTGAACGCCGCCACTTGTTAGTTGATCAATAATGTCCCGCGACCAGCGACGTGAGCCAAGTGCATCAATTAGCACCCTGCATTCAACGCCCCGCTCAGCTGCGTTTTTCAGGGCTTCGATGATTTTCGATCCTGTGCGGTCATTGGCGAATATATAGGTCAGAATATGAACATGATGACGAGCCCGATTTATGTCAGCAACAAGCTCGTCAATCACTCCGTCATAGTCGGCAAGAAGATTGACTTTATTGCCGCCCATTATTGGGAACTGGCCAAGATTCTCAACCAGTTTTGAAGCAGAAGCATACGTATCAGGCAATACGGGCCGCGAGCAAAACTCAGAATGGTTGATTTCATCCGTCGCAATCGCCAGCATTTGCCGTGCTTTTGTGAAACGCTTCCGCCGCCAACGCGGATAGGTGGGCCGACCTATCAACAAATACAGGATAAGCGCTGGAATGGGGATAAAAAGAGCGGCCACTAACCAACCGCGTGCCGATCCGGGGGGCCGCCTTAAGGGGACGACTATCAGCATAGCTATGCGGATCGTCCACTCGGCTATGACGTATCCGATGAAAAATATATCAATGATATTCTGGTTCAAATACGGCATGTGATTTATACCGATCTACATCGCTTTTGCCTGAGCATATTTACCTCCCAAACCTCTGCAGACTTTGAAATTTCTAATTTTTGGCACGCATATCTCGGCAATATTGCTGATTGCTTGGTCGACTTCAAAATGGCGGTTGGGTTGACTAATTTTTCATCGCCAGCGCAATCTGCTCGAGGCACCATTGCTGATTTCGCAAAAGAGGATGATGATCTCCATCTGCCAAAATTTGGATTTTCCACTGCGAACGATTGGCTAACAGTTTCTGGACGCCGGATAGCGGAGCGGTTTTGTCTGCGCTTCCATGCAGGCAAAGGACATTGAAATTGGGATCCAAACTGTCGGCGTCAGCAAAAAGATCATGGCCATAAACGCCGTCCCATAACGAAGAGGTATAAGAGCGCCAAGTGTGGCGGGTCAGATCCTCAACGACTTCACCCGGCATATCGCGCAGTACATAGGGAAGAAACCATCGCAGAACCCAGCGTGTCATCATACAAGCAAGCGCTGCAAAGGCGATATTCGTTGTAACGTACCGTTCAGCCAAATGGCTTTCACTAAAATATTTGATAGCGCCTTGTTTATCGCCAAAATAGGGAAGACTGATCAGGATAAGACGTTTTACCAAGTGGGGAAAGCGAGCGCAAAAAGCTATTGCGACGATGGCCCCGAATGAATGACCAACAATGGTGATTGCCTTTTCGTCACGAAGGACCTGATAAAGTTCGTCGACATGGCGATCAACAGTATATTTCGTCCAGGGTTTTGGGGACTGGCCGTAACCCAGTAGATCAACCAACAATAGCTGATGATGGTGGGCCAGCGGTTTGACGCGAGATTTCCAATAACGCGTTGAGCCGGCTATACCATGTAAGAAAACCATGGTTTCGCCTTCACCGCCGAGTTGTTCGCTATAGAGCATAATGGCTAAAAATTCTGTAGAGCGCATATTCGTGACCCGCGAGTTTCTCATTTCGCGCCAGTTCAAATCTGCGTATCACTTCCACCCGACCATCCAACTGCTAGCAATCCTCAATGGGACAACAAGAGGGGAATGGCGCTGTTTTGTAGCATGTGCCGGGTAACACCGCCAAAGATCATTTCTCGCGTTCGAGAATGACCATAAGCGCCCATTATAATGCAGCTTGCTTCAATCTCGCGAGCAGCTGCATCCAAAGTCTCCTCTATCGAAGTCGCCACAGAAAGTTGTTTGATTTCGGCCGAAATGCCATGCCGGGACAAAAAGTTACCTGCATCTTCTGCCGGGAAGGCTGAAGAGGCTTCATCGATAACAACCAGATGAACGCTCGCAGCTTTGGAGATAAGCGGCAAGCTGTTTCGAAGAGCATTGGCAGCCTCGGCTGATCCATTCCAAGCGATCATCATTGGTCCGACCGGATCGAAGCTCGAAGCATTAACCGGAAATGCCAGCACAGGAATGGAGACGTGAACCGCTAAATCGGCCGCAATATGAACCGCAGGTGCATCGTCTCCGGAACCACTCCCAACGATGACCATATCAGCCAACCGAGCAGCCATAATCAATTCGCTTACTAGATCGCCTGTGCGCACATACCAATCCCAGGAAGCTCCTTCTTTAGAGAGCCTTGCTTCAATTTCTGTTCGACGGTCCTTGGCTGCTCCTTCGGCATCACGCAGCATTAATCCGTAGGTCATACCGGATGCTTCACCTGCCCAAAGTACGTACGGAAGCGGCAATATTTGCGCGCAGCTCAGATGAGCTTTTTGATCGCGCGCTAGGGCCAAGGCTGATTGCAGGCGGCCTTCCATACCTGAATCTCCGATAATGGGTAGAAGGATGGTTTTCATAGCGGTCCTTTCAGCAAGTCGCGACTGCGCGGTTTGACGAGCATAATGACGGTTGAGCAGTTGAAACGTTACAGTTTGCCGTTGGGTCGGCCGATCCCGAGAAGCTTCTCAAAAGTTGAGACGCAAGCATTGGTGCAGAAATTATATCCCAAGCTTTACCGCAACGTGCGCCAGGACATTAAGATCGAACTGTTCACCGCCAGTGTAACGAAATGAGTAAACCTGCGTCTGTATTGGATACCGCCGGAAATTAATTCTTGGCAGCGCTCGCCCGTCGGGCTGGTAATTTCTTGGGGTTTGCAGACCGGACAGGGCTATTTTTAGGCGCTAACTCGGCAGCCTTCTAGACAGACTAATATACTGATTATTGGAACGGAGAATAAAATGGGTACGTTTGGATGGGGAGTGGCCGTGATTATGGTCATTGTAGTCTCTTGGATATTCTACAAATATCTTGCTCCAAAAGGTTGGCGCGAATGGGCAGGGGCAGGTTTGGTGCAAGCATTTATTATCGCGTTATATGCCGAAATGTATGGCTTTCCGCTGACGGTCTACCTCGCCATCCGCTTTTTTGGCTTGGACAGAGATTATGTAAGTTACAGTTTCTGGTCAACAATGCTCAACTTCAGCGAAACTGGAATGTTTGCGGCGATGATCTTGGGCTATATCGTTGCATTTTTTGGAATAGGGCTTTTCATCAAAGGCTGGCGAGAAGTTTATCTTGCCCGTCAGGAAAGCCGGCTGGTTACGACCGGCCTATACAAGTTTGTCAGACACCCCCAATATACTGGCCTTTTCATTGCCTTGTTCGGCGAAGGGGTCATTCATTGGCCTACCATATTCTCGATCAGCCTTCTCCCGGTTATAATGATTGCTTACTATTTCCTCGCACGTAAGGAAGAGCGCGATATGCTGCGCAAGTTTGGCGATGACTACCGTGTCTATCAAGCTAAAGTACCCATGTTCTTTCCGCGTTGGGGACAGTGGAAAGAAATGAAGAAAAGTTCTCAAGGCTCATGACATAAAATCCAGCATTTGATGGTGGAGGGAATTGGCATTGGGCGGAATTTGCTGCTAATAAATATGCGCCGTATATCCGGATTATGACGTGATACTGAATATTGTAATCATCGCAGCGATAATCTTAGCTAGCGTGGTACAGTTTTCTCGAAGTTTTTTGCAATCATCGTTGTGGCGGGCGACGGTTACTCCACTGGCTTCAATCATCGGTAGCGGGTTTCTCGTTCTCGCCCCCATCTTGGTCTATGCTTACGGGAGCAAAGCCCCTTTTGTGATGGGCGCGTTGGTCCTTGGAGCCTATCTTTTTGGGAGCGCTATCCGCTTCAATATAGCCGTCCGAAACGCCCCGGTTTCCTTTCATGATTTTATCGCAGAGAAGCTGGAAATAGGCGCTTCCTGGGCGCTCGCTTTCGCCTTCATGATATCTGTTACCTATTATCTCAATCTCTTTGGTGCATTCGGGCTTAGTCTAACGCCTTTCGACAGTGCTGCGAATGCCAAGCTCCTTTCCTCCGTCATTTTTGTGATCATTTTGGCAGTTGGTTATACGCGCGGGTTTTCTGCGCTTGAGAAAATGGAATATGCTGCCGTCACATTTAAACTTGCTATCATCGCAGGTTTGTTATTGGGCCTCAGCTATTATTGCTACGCCAAAGCAGTCAATTCAACGCTGGTCCTTCATCCACCACAATTGACCGGCTGGGCGGCCATAACGCTCGCCTTTGGTTTGATCATAACCGTCCAGGGGTTTGAGACCTCCAGATATCTGGACGATGAATATGACGCCGCTTTTCGGATCAGATCGATGCGGCTTGCGCAACTGGTCGCCGCAGCCATTTACACCATCTATATCACGTTGTTTGCCTTTTCGTTTGAACATGAAGAATTCCAGTTAACCGAAACGGCAATCATTGATGTCATGGGAATTGTCGCTCCAATATTGCCCTGGATATTGGTAGCCGGGGCGCTGGCTGCACAATTCAGCGCTGCGATAGCCGATACAAGCGGATCTGGCGGTCTGATCGCAGAATTGACAAAAGGCAGGATTAGCCCGCGCAATGGCTATGTGATACTCGTAATCTTAGGTTTGATATTAACCTGGAGCGCAGACGTTTTTCAGATTATAAGCTATGCCTCTCGCGCCTTTGCCCTTTATTACACCCTGCAGGCAGCAATCGCTGCGCGAATGGCATTTCTCCTTCCAGGGCAGAGTTGGCGCGGCTGTCTCTTCTCGCTTCTTGTGGTTTTTGGTATTCTGATTGTTGGGCTTGGCGATGCAGTTGAAGTCTGACGCGCGCAGTTGCAAATAAAAGCTGAATGTAAGCTAATCGACGCGATTTACTCAACGGTGATATGGCAAGGGATTATTGATAGGGTTAAGCCCGTTTCTTCGTCCAATCACTAGTTGGCATTTTTTCTCCGTCGGCGTTTCAATGGCCAGCGTTTGACAAGAAGTGTCAAACCCGACACCGACATTACGACACCGCTGAGCGCAAAAGCTATGAGCCACCAGCTGTTGAAGTTTTCATGATTTTTCCAGTCCATTATGTGGAGTGACCAGAAGAAGTCATAAAATCGCCAGGTAGGGCTCCGAACGGCCGCAATGTCCCCTGTAGCCAAAGGAATGAATATCCTCACATCATCATCTGTGCTCACCTGCCATGCTGGCAATGCTCCGCGATACTCGATCGAATTCTGATTGATCTTGGCAACTGACGTAAAATCAGGCTCTCCGTCGATCCACGCCTTTTCTGCGATATTGAGGGCTTCATTCTTACCAATTGGCCTACGCGGTTTACCCGTGAGGCCATCAAAAAGATATGTCGTTTCCTTCATATCAATTACTTCGGCAACGGGTCGGTCCATCAGCATGCGGTAGCGCAATGAACGAATGGGCCCATCGATTTTCGCTGCAACAACTCTGGGAGAAACGAGCCCGTTGATATTCCCAATCGGCGGCGCCTCGAGTGATACCAAATGTTCGCTCCGTACGGTTTCGATAGGTAAAATGCTCATGACTGAGCCGCTTACAAACCAGAGTAGTAGCTGCGCGCCGATGATCAGTGCGAGCCATTTATGTATTTTGCTCGCCTTAATATGAACTTTTGTCGACATCTATCCCCCGACAGCGCGCTGACTATTTTCTCTGGAACTTCATCATTCAGTTTTTTTCGGAGCACGAGAAGAAGAATGGTATCTCAAAATTTTCCAGTTATCGCCTTCACGAACCAGTACCGACGTAGCGATGCCGGTGCGCTCGATTTTACGATCATCATGCAAAACTATCACATAGTCATAGGTTTCAGTTGCAAACGCGGTATTATCAACCTGGCTTATCGAGACTGTCGGCTGCGTGAAAGTAAAGCTTTTTACATGACCTAATTCGGGACCCAAATGATGTTCCAGATAATGGAGGAATGTTCCTTCTGCCTTACCATTTTCGAATATTTGAGATTCTTCCGAAAATAGCGCCTTCATTTTTGAAGCATCAAGCTTTTGAATGGCGTCCCGGTAAGCAACTAGAACGTCTTTAGGAGAATATCCTGCAGAATTTTGCGGGTCTTCATTTTCCGCGGAGACCTCAGTTTCAAGTTGAGTGTTGCTGGATTGCGGAATGACGGCACTGGCTGGTGCAACGGCGAGTAATATTGCGTTTAAAATTATCATGTTTCTTTCCCATTGGTTATTATTTCCGGTCTTTTAGCAAAGCCCAGAACCCTTCCGGTCGCTTTGCCAAGTTTGGCTTCCTGCTCACGCCGTTCGTTCACAATAAGCCCTCCATATGATTGCAAGAATTGGAAACCAGTTGTTATCGAGAAATTCCCCTTCTCATTCTTCCCCATTCTTGTTTGAATATCCATGCCGTCCACCACGCATAAACAGAAACATCGTAATGCAAGCTAGCAGCAAGGCGCCCAGTAGCAGATATAATCCAGGGATATGGGCCTGGTGTTGGTGGGTCATCAAATAGCCGCCGACTACGATAGCGCCGAGAAAAACAACAATATAGGTGAGCGTTAACGCAAAACGGCGCGGAGCCGGTTTGTTATTTTTCATCTAACTTTCCTTTGAACGGAACCACTTGAAATCCTGCTAGAACCAGAATCGTATGCCCACGACATAATTGGTGACAGATGGATCTTCACCCGCAGCCCGCGCAAAATCGCGGCTTCCACCGAGCTTCCATTCCTGTTCGATGCCAATATAGGGCGCAAACTCGCGGGCAAATTCATAGCGCAGCCGTAACCCCACTTCCAAGCTATCCAGACCCGCTCCGACACCAAGTTCTGGGATGTCTTGGGCGGCAAGATTGACTTCTGCGCGCGGTTGCAAAATCAGGCGCTGGGTGATTTTCTGATCCAGCTCGCCCTCAATTCTGGCGGTTATATCGCCTTTATTGGATAGAAATAGCGCAGCGTCCACTTCGAAAAGATAGGGTGCCAGACCTTGAATGCCAACCACCGCGTGGGTCCGTTCTGGACCTGTCAGATCTTGTCTGATACCTGCCTGAACATCAAAAAATGGTGCGATTGCCTTACTGTAAAGAGCTTGCACTTCTGCGCTCTCTATGGCTTCGCCAAAGCTGCCTTCGCCTTCACTTTTGAACCAGAGTTTCTCCATATCACCGCCATAATAGCCCTGCAGGTCCCACAGATATCCGTCTTTACCTTCCCGGGCTCGGTACTCTAGACGGTCACCTTGAAACCAAAATACTGGCGTGCCGCTAACCTCTCGGGCAACGCCAGCACGTGAAGCGGCCATTGCCTCTGCGCCAACAAACTGATCAGCGGCATATGTGGGTCCTTCAAACGCTTCTGGCGGTGGAGGCGCATTTACAGGCAAATCTAATGGCATGTCATGACCGGCATGAGGGTCGGCCTCTTCTGACTGCTGGTTCATTTTGCCATGGTCCATTTGACTGTGATCCATCTGTTGATCACTCATGGGACCCATTTGCATTTCCTGAGATGCTTCCGCTTCACCGGTGCCTTCATGCGGCAAACCTTCATGATCCATTTCATCATGATTGACGGGAGCATCATCCTTCGCCGTTTGGCCCCCTTCCATATTATGGCCTGCATGCGGATCGGTTTCATCCGCAACCGGCTTTTCGGCAGGGGCCGCCATATCGGACAAATTGTGCCCGTCGTGACTTTGTGCGAACGCGATATTGGGCGCTGCTGCGCTGGACAGCAGGAGAGCAATCATCAATTTCATGATTTGTCTCCATCCAGCGGGCGCACGGTGACAACCTGAAACATCCCGTTATGCATGTGATAGAGCAAGTGGCAGTGGAACGCCCAATCGCCCGGTTCATCTGCCGTGAGGTCAAATTGGGCGCTGCCGCCTGGTTGCACGATAACCGTGTGTTTCAGAGGTTGGCGATCATTTTTCGCGCCGTTTACCAATTCGAAGAAATGGCCGTGCAAGTGGATAGGATGCGCCATCATCGTATCATTGACGAGCTTGACCCGGACCCGTTCATTGAACGCGAAGCGGATGGGATCATCTGTGACGGCAGAAAATTTCTTGCCGTCAAAGGACCACATATAGCGCTCCATGTTCCCGGTTAGGTGAATTTCCTTAATCCGTGTGGGTGTTCGGACTGTGTTGGGTTTGGCGGCTACCAATTGTTTATAATTGAGAACGCGGTGGCCAACTTTGTCGAGACCGATACCTGGATCACCCATGCGATCGACGGGGTTCATTGCGACCATATCGACGCCGGGGCCGACCTTGACCGAAGGCGGCAATTTGGACGTATCACGCATATTCATGCCGCCCGACATATCCATATCGGCCATTGCCGCACCAGCAACAGCGCCGCTAGCTCCATGTGCCGAATGATCCATTCCACCTTCACCGTGCCCGGACATGCCCATATCCTCCATGGTAAGCAGCGGTGGATCACGAAGCGGGGGAACGGCAGCACGTGCGCCTGGGCGACTTGCGAGCGTAGCAAGACCCATACCTGAGCGGTCCATTGATTCAGCGACGATTGTATAGGCGTCGCTGCTTCCAGGTTCGACGATGACGTCATAGGTTTCGGCATTGCCAATCTGGAATTCGTCCACCTGGACAGGCCGCACATTCTGACCATCAGCTGAGATGACGGTCATTGGCAGGCCGGGAATACGGATATTGAAAAACGTGGCAGCAGCCCCGTTGATAAAGCGCAAACGCACACGTTCGCCCTTCTTGAAAAGATATTCCAGACCATCTTCAGGACCATGTCCGTTGAGAAGATAGGTATAGGTTGCGGCAGATATATCGCTGATATCGGTTGGCATCATCCGCATTTTTGCCCACATCCGGCGGTCATCGGCCGAAAGGGGATAGTCATCTGTCATCGTGCGCTGATTATAATTAAAATAGCCTTCGCCCTTTTTGAGTTTGGCCATGATCGTGTGCGGATTCATGGGTGACCAGTCAGATAGCATTACTACATAATCCCGATCATATTCTGCCGGCTCTGATCCCTTAGGATCGATGATGATTGGCCCATAATGGCCCATTGGTTCCTGCAATGTATGGGCATGCCACCAATAGGTTCCTGCTTGGCGGATCGGGAATTCATAGCGAAATGTCTTGCCAGGTTCGAGCGCGGCCATGGTGACGCCGGGAACACCGTCCATTAAGAACGGAACAAGCAGCCCGTGCCAGTGAATTGAGGTGCCTTCAGAACTATCATTGATCATGTCAACGACAAGGTTCTGGCCTTCCTTGAGGCGCACCAAAGGGCCAGGGATAGTGCCGTTTACGGTAACAGCCGGTCCGCGCCGACTGCCGGTCGTAAACGCGGCATCAGCAACCGTCATTTTCATATATTCGCCGGAGAGAACATCACTGCCTTTGCGGGCTAATGTGCCGCTTTTTGTTGCACGGGCCCATGCGGGCATCGCTGCGGATAGTCCTGCAGCGCCGCCGAGCGCCAAAGATGAAGCAATTAATTTTCTGCGGTCGAGGGAAAGCATAAATTCTGTCCTGAATATAAGGTCTGTGTTCAACCTCATTACGCGCCCAAATGGCCTATCCCTCAAAATTTTTAGCTGCATCCCGCAATTTATTCCGCGCGCGGTAAATTCGCGATTCAACTGCCTTTTCCGAAATGCCTAGAAGAGCAGCCGTTTCAGCCTGACTGCGTCCATCAAAAGTCACCAAAACGAAAGGCTCTCTTAAAGAATGGGGAAGGGTGGCGATTTTTTCTTCCATTAGAGAAAGCAACTGACGGGATTCCAGGTCGGAAGATTGATCCGGTGTTTCGTCAGCTGTTTCTAATTCGTACTCCTGGCCGCTTCCAAACTCAAAAAAGCGGCGCACTTTGCGCCGCCTCAAATGATCACGACATTTATTAAGCGTGATTCTGGTTAGCCATGGAGCCAACTCGCGGCTCAGGTCAAATTGACCTATTTTGAACCATGCTGCGGCCATTGCCTCCTGGACAGCATCTTGCGCTTCGTCTGAATGATGCAACGTTCTAAAAGCAATATTAAGCAAGCGCGGCCCATGACGTTGCATTAAGACTCCAAACGCTCTTCGATCACCCTCTGCAGATTTGCTCGCAAGGACCTCGTCCTGTTCATCTGAAATTGGTTGATCCATTCCAGATTATTCAAAGAATTTCATTGCTGATCAGCAGTAAGTGCATCGCTCACATGACGGTCGAACGCCGCTTGCTGATTGGGCGATAATAGCGAACGCATTTCAAAAACATGCGCGATCGTTGCTTTTTGTAGCTCCCCCATACGGTCATGCACATCTTCCACCGCCAATGCGACTTTAGGGCCAAATTCATGCTCTTCCTCCATAGCGGTAGCAAGCTTGCCATTGGCTGCGCGCAGCGATAGCTCCAAAGTTCGGCGCTTTATGGCAAATTTGTCCTCGATTTCGTCGAGGTTTTTCATTTGGGTTTCTGAAAGACGGAGCTCTTGATGAACAAAACCATGAAGGCTGGCGCTTTCACCATTTTGCGTTGACCATTTATTGGCTGCCAAAGACCCCAAAAATCCCGCAGCCAGTGCCAGAAAAATCAGGAGCGCAATACGAAAAGGCCCCATTCTCATGGCAAAACATGCAGCAATGTAGCTGGTGAATAGTCAGGCCCATCGCTCAAATAACTGGAGCCACTGCTCGCTATAGCTTCATCCCCCCCACTCATCACGCCGACGCTCAGCGCGGCAACCAGCATGATTGCAGCCAAGCCATGACGCCCCCTTGCAAGCTGTCTGTTTTCGAATTGAGATATACGGGACCAAATACCAGCCTCGAAGTCTGGACCGATATCAGGTGCTCTATGATGGCTCAGATCCTCCATAATTTCACTAAACTTCTCAGTCATTCAGTTTTCCTTCCAAAACCGCGTTACTAACTACTTTACGCACGGCGTAGATAAAACCCTCAATAAAATTGTGAGGGGTATGAAAGTTTGCTGCGTAATAGTCACATAGCAGCATCGAAACAAACTGCTAGATTTGGAGCTCAATATGCACTGGCGTTCAATCTGTTTGGTACTGCTTTTAATTCTTACGCCAGCTTCTGCATTGCAGGCGCATGAGGCGCATCGCAATAATGAGCCAGATCCCGTGGCCCAATCGACCGAACACAACCCCGCCGATGAAGGCATGCCGTCGATGCAATCTGGAGATATGCTAGATCCGCATGCCGAACATGCCCATAAGGCGGCAACTGACCAAGGCTTTGACCTCATCGATTTTCTCGGCCGTTTGCATCCTATGGCGGTTCATTTTCCAATCGCTCTTTTCCTGGTTGCCGCGCTGGCCGAGTTTATCATGATTATCAATCCGACAGCAGGTGTAGGGAGTTCGGTTAGGTTCCTTGTCTGGGTCGGCGCTGCCGGCGGCATTGTGGCTGCAATATTGGGATGGCTTGCAGGCGGCATACGCATGAGCGATCGTTCGGAAATTTTGGGACTGCACAGGTGGACAGGCACCGGCATCGCCATAACCGGCATATTGCTCGCTCTT
>Ga0070727_10003573_pt1 | contig 13983 bp, 11 predicted proteins | sample tdAd472_FD_66722 | JGI IMG/M metagenome (GOLD analysis project Ga0070727, IMG submission 66722) | Marine sediment microbial communities from the Atlantic coast under amendment with organic carbon and nitrate - tdAd47.2 | ecosystem: Environmental > Aquatic > Marine > Coastal > Sediment | place...
AATCGACGGACAACCGTTGCAGGATATTCTGCCAGAGGAGGCTGCCGGGATGATGCGGGGCGCGCCCGGAACCGACGTCACCATCACAGTAGTACGGGACGGACAACCAGCACCCTTCGATCTGACCATTACCCGAGAAGTCATCGCCGTTGCCAGCGTCAGGGAGCGCACGCTTGAGCCCGGATATGGATACATTCGTATCGCTCAGTTTCGCGTTAATACAGGGGAAGAAGTCGTAGAGGCAATTGCAGACTTACGCAATGAGAATCCGGACCTCAAGGGTCTGATACTGGATTTGCGTAATAATCCTGGCGGTGTGTTGCCCGCCTCTGTAGCCGTCGTGGACGCATTCATTTCCGAAGGAAGAATCGTCTATACCGAAGGACGCCTGTCTGAAACGGACATGGAGTATGAAGCCACACGCAGCAATCCTGCTGGCGATGTTCCTGTGGTAGTACTGATCAACGAGGGCTCCGCGTCAGCCTCGGAAATTGTCGCCGGGGCATTACAGGACCACGGCCGCGCCATCATCATGGGCAATACCAGCTTTGGCAAGGGCTCGGTACAAACGGTATTACCGCTGGGAGCAGACCGGGCCATCAAGTTGACAACGTCGCTGTATTTCACCCCTTCCGGCCGTTCCATACAGGCACAAGGAATTATCCCTGATATCGTCGTCGAAGAGGCCCTGGTAACGCGACTGGATCGCAGCTCGGCCATGTATACCGAAGCGGATCTGCAAGGCCACCTGGAGAACGGCAATGACGAGCAGCAGGGCGAACCAGGCGCTATTCCGATTGCCAGCGCAGAACAGGTGCTGGTGAATGATTATCCGTTGAATGAGGCACTGAACCTGTTGAAAGGTATCAATGCCTTTGGGGTTAACCGCAGCTTTTCGCCGACCAACTTGAGCAGTGCACTAGACTAACCATCAATAGCTTTATAGACGCATGGTAACGCCATGTGCGGCCATGTATTGTTTGGCTTCCTCGATCGAATATTCGCCAAAGTGGAATATGCTGGCAGCCAGGACGGCGTCGGCATGTCCTTCCAGCACACCGTCTACCAGGTGATGCAGATTGCCAACACCTCCGGAGGCAATCACCGGCACTTCCACAGCGTCACTGATGGTCCGGTTCAGGGCCAGATCGAATCCTTGTTTGGTACCATCCCGATCCATGCTGGTCAAAAGGATTTCTCCGGCTCCGTTTGCCACCATACGTCGCGCCCATTCAACCGCCTCAATGCCAGTCGGATTGCGGCCGCCGTGAGTGAAGACTTCCCAGCGCGGCACTTCATCATCTTTGCTTACCTGCTTGGCATCAATGGCCACCACGATACACTGTGAACCAAAATGCTCAGCTGCCTGCCGCACAAAATCCGGATCTTTGACTGCTGCAGTATTGATAGAAACCTTATCGGCTCCGGCATTTAACATGGTTCTGATGTCATCCAGGGTGCGAATGCCGCCGCCCACTGTTAATGGGATAAAAACCTGCCCGGCAATAGCTTCGACGGTCTGGACCGTGGTTTCCCTTCCCTCGTGGCTGGCAGTAATATCAAGAAAAGTGATCTCATCGGCACCGGCATCACTGTAGCGACGTGACACTTCCACCGGGTCACCGGCGTCTCGTATGTCCAGGAATTTCACTCCCTTTACCACGCGGCCTTTGTCGCAATCGAGACAGGGAATAATTCTTTTTGCCAGGGCCATTATCTGCTGCTCCTTATCTGCATCTTAATCAGACTGGTCCAGCAACTGCTGTGCCTGCTTAAGGTCCAGTGTGCCCTCATAGATTGCCCGGCCGGTTATGGCACCACTGATACCCGCACCGGTAACGGTATTGCTGACAGCTTTGAGAGCGGCAATATCATCCAGGCGGGTGATGCCGCCGGAGGCTATTATCGGGATCGCTGACTGCTCTGCCAACTCCACCGTTGCTTCCACATTGACGCCCTGCATCATGCCATCGCGAGCAATATCAGTGTAAACAATTGCCTCCACGCCAGCATCGGAAAACTGCCGCGCCAGATCAGTGACCGCGATATCGGAAACGGTAGCCCAGCCATCCGTAGCTACCTTGCCGTGTTTGGCGTCGAGACCAACAATTATATGACCAGCAAAGGACTTGCAGGCCTGGGTGACGAAAGCGGGATCCTGCACAGCCCTGGTACCTATAATGACATAGCTCACACCCGCTTCCAGATATGACGCAATAGTTGCCATGTCACGAATCCCGCCGCCTATCTGCAAGGGCAGATCCGGCAGCGCCCGGGCAATTGCCTTGACTATCTCACCGTTCACAGGCTCGCCGGCAAAGGCACCATTTAAATCCACCAGGTGCAAGCGCCTGGCGCCCTGGCTATACCAATGTTGAGCCATCTGCACCGGATCATCGGAGAACACAGTAGAATCTTCCATGCGACCCTGCTTCAGCCTCACACACTGGCCATCCTTGAGATCAATTGCCGGGATAACTATCACTGACTTCCATCCCACTTGAGAAAATTGGCCAACAGGGTAATACCTACATCCTGACTTTTTTCCGGATGAAACTGTACAGCGAATACCTTACCTTTTGCCATGGAAGCGGCAAAGTCCACGCCGTAATGTGTGACTCCCGAAACTTTTTCATTTTTATGTGGCTCTACGTAGTAGCTGTGCACAAAATAAAAACGGCTGTTGTCCGGCACGTCACGCCATAAAGGATGTTGATCGTTCTGTTTGACGCAATTCCAGCCCATGTGTGGCACTTTCAGTCGCTCGCCCTGCTGATCGTGCAGGTTGCGCCCGAAAAACCTGACTGTCCCCTGAAAATATCCCAGGCACTCAACCCCTTCGTTTTCTTCGCTGAATGTCTGCAATGCCTGAAATCCGACGCAGATAGCCAGCATAGGTTTGGTCTCTGCCACGTTAGCCACGATCTCGTCGATGCGCAGGCGTCTTATTTCCGCCATACAATCTCGGATGGCACCTACCCCCGGGAAAATAACACGATCAGCCGCTTCAATAACCGCCGGGTCGGATGTCACACTTACATTTACCGACAACCCGTCTCGATTACTTACGTATTCAACAGCCTTGGCAACGGAATGCAGGTTACCCATACCGTAGTCTATAACTGCAACCTTGTTCATATACTAAATGTACAACCGATGTCGAGAATGCCGAATTACAGCGAGCCCTTGGTGGAGGGGATGGAATCACTGGCCCTTGGGTCTATTTCAAGCGCCATGCGCAAAGCTCTGCCAAAAGCCTTGAATACAGTTTCGATCTGATGATGAGCGTTCTTGCCGCGGAGATTATCGATATGTAAAGTTACACCAGCATGATTCACAAAGCCTTGAAAAAACTCGTGAAACAGATCGACATCAAAATTGCCCACCGCGCCGCGGGCAAAAGGCACGTGATATTCCAGGCCGGGTCGACCGGAAAAATCAATTACCACGCGGGAAAGTGCCTCATCTAGTGGAACATAGGCATGGCCGTAGCGTCGAATGCCGGTCCTGTCCAGCGCCTTGTCCAGCGCCTGACCCAGAGTGATACCGATGTCTTCCACCGTGTGGTGGGCATCAATTTCCAGGTCGCCACTGGCTTCGACGGTCAAATCGATCAACCCATGGCGGGCAATCTGGTCCAGCATATGATCCAGAAATGGCAAACCTGTATTGACTTGCAGCTTGCCGCTACCGTCCAGATTGACGGATACGCTGATCTGGGTCTCCTTGGTATTGCGCTCTACGCTGGCTTTGCGATCAGACATGAGATGTGGCTCCAGGGTAATTTTCGATTACCCCTTTGTTAACCCAGTTACCGGGCAAGCGGTGAATCGAGTGGCGCATTATAAAGCCCCTGCCACGGCAAAACCAGCAGCGGGAGGCAAACCAGGTCACGAGATGACGCTGACGGGATGCAAGGGACCAGTGCATCCGGTAAACTTGTTCACACTACTCAACCAGCGAGCCTTATGCCGTCAATGGGCAAATTAATTTCGTCACTAGTGAAACTTGTAGCAATGGCCGCCCTGGTTTTAATTGTGGTGGTCGTGGCACTGCTGCTGGTAGTCGATGTGGATCAATACACCTCTGCCCTGGAAGAGTTGGCGTTAGAATCAACAGGATTACAACTGGAAGTCGCCGGCGATGTCGAGCTGGTGTTACGCCCCTCTGTAGCACTGAATTTCACTGATTTACGTTTGCGCAGCCCTGGTACGCCGCGGGAGCTGGCCTCCTTGGCATTGCTGAGTTTACGCATTGACCCAATGGAGCTGTTGGGTGGCCGACTGGCAATTCGGGAATTGCGGGCAACTGACCTGCACGCCAACTGGTATACCGACGCTGATGGCAACAATGCCTGGTTAACCAGTTCAATACTGGATCTGTTGAATCGACAGGAACAAGATTTTGATGAAGTTGCCGGCCAGGTAGAGGACCAGGCCGATAACTGGTTGCTGCCAGGCATAGGTCAGATTGTGATAGACAGTGCCAATATCGATATACAAAATCTGCGCAACAGGTATTACTACACATTGAGAGATTTAAACCTGACTGCCCGCAACAGCAACGGCCAGAACCAGCCATTCCCGGTGCAGGGTAATTTACAATTCGTGGATCATTCGGCACCGGAGCCCTGGCCGATCAGTTTTTCCAGTACCAGCAATATCGATGTTGCAAGCGGCCGAGCCACTTTGGATGACCTGCAACTGACTTTGAGCCCGGCCCGGGTTGAAGGTGAGATTGCAATTGACAGTATCGGTGACAACTATAGCTGGACCGCCAGCCTCACTTCCAATGACTTTGATCTGACCTACCTGACCAGCAATCTCAGCGGCAACCCGCCAACTGGTAATACTGCGCTGGTTCCTGGCACCAACACAATTGCAACGCCATTTCGCACTGAATTTCAGCTCACGCTGAGTGGCAATCAATCTGGCATCGAAGTGCAGAAGCTTGATGTCGGGCTTGGTGACATGCAATACCAGACTGAAGCATCGATTCAGTACGCCAGCCAGTATTTACCCGCTAATATAAGTTTCGAGCTTAAGACCAATAACCTTGATTTGAATCCTTACCTGGCCCACAACAATGCCACCACTGTCGATGCAGCCGAACCTAACAATCTGTTTGACAGCACACCGGTTCCAGATGCGTTACAGAATTTTCTTGACTATACCCTGCCTGATCGATTTTTTTCTGGAACTAACATTCAAGGTAATGTCTGGATATCATCGCTGGAATTCAACAACACGCATTTAGGGGAAATAAGTATTTTCACCAACCTGGAAAACGGCGTACTGGATATTGAAGTACAACCAGTAACCCTGCTTGAAGGGAGCGTGCAAGGAAGCCTGCAGTTCAATAACACCGACCCCGGTGGTGAAGTAAGGTCCCGGTTTGAGTTCGACAACGTCAATGTCACTGCCCTGGAGCTACCGCTGCTGTTACCCGATGCTCTGCAGGGCAATCTTTCCCTGGAGTCCAGTTACCTGGCCCGGGGGAATTCACCACGTCAGTGGCTGAACTCAATTACCGGGTCTACCGTATTCGACGTGCGCAGCAGTGCGGTGGATATTGGCGTCATCAAGCAGGTGTTTACGGCCATCTCGGCACTCAGCCCCAGTGGTGCGGAAATTCAGCAGTGGCCGGAGGTTGTGCGCTTTGCGGAGCTCAAAGGATTTCTAATCCTGGACAACGGCATCAGTGCCGACCAACACCTGAAAGTCCGACTGGATAATCTTGACCTGACCGGCACCGGAGGCATTGATCTGGAGGCCGGCAGATTTGACTACGATTTCTTTTTTACTGTTCTTGGCAATCCCGCTCTGCAAAGCATTACCATTGACAACCTTTACCATGACGTGTCGTGGCCGGTAGATTGCAGTGCTGCCTTTTCCGACCCATTCAGCCAGTACTGCAGCCCGATTTTCGCCCAGGTGAGGGAAATATTCAGTGAGCTCGGCCGCGGGCCCGCCCTGACTGATCCGCCACTGGAGGACCAGCAACAGGAGCCGGAAACAGAAGACCCCGTAGGTGGATTTCTTCGCGGCCTGTTTGGCAATTGAAGCGACAGCTACTCAGTGAACAAGCCTGCCACTCAACACCATCTTTTCACCAGCAAAGTACTGGATTGGTTCCAGACCCATGGTCGCAAAGACTTACCCTGGCAACAGAATCCAACACCCTATCGCGTCTGGGTTTCGGAGATCATGCTGCAACAGACTCAGGTTAATACCGTTATTCCTTATTACCAGCGCTTTATGGAGCGCTTTCCGAGTATTGAAACCCTGGCGCAAGCCACTCCAGATGTGGTGTTGCACCACTGGACCGGGCTGGGTTATTACGCCCGGGCACGGAACCTGCACCAGGCCGCCCGGCAGCTTGTAGCGGACCACAACGGCATAATTCCAAACAACGTCGACCAACTCAGTGAACTACCCGGTATTGGTCGTTCCACCGCCGGCGCAATCGTCGCCTTGGCCCACCGCCAGCCAGCAACCATTCTCGATGGCAATGTAAAACGCGTATTAACCCGATGCTTTGCCGTGTCGGGATGGCCGGAACAAAGCAAGGTCAAGAAGCAACTCTGGGAGCTGGCAGAAGCACTCACCCCACACAAAAACACCAATGTCTACACGCAGGCCATCATGGACCTGGGAGCTACGGTCTGCACCCGAAGCAAACCTGATTGCCCGGCCTGCCCGGTAACAGTGCAATGCCTGGCGTTAAAATCCCACAGCATCAGCCACTACCCAGGACGTAAACCAGCAAAAGCGCTACCGGTTAAAGCCACGGTAATGCACATGCTGCACAACTGCCATAACCAGGTGCTGCTGGAGAAACGCCCGCCCAGCGGAATCTGGGGTGGACTTTGGAGTTTTCCGGAAACCCCCGACCCGGAAGAATTTCCCGCCGCCATTGTCTGTGCCAGGGAGTTAAACGAGTCACAGCGCTGGCCGACATTGCGTCATACTTTCAGTCACTACCACCTGGATATCATGCCGATTCATCAGCAAGTGGATGAGTTATCTGACAAGGTGATGGAATCCGATCGCTGGCTGTGGTATCCATTGGATCAGCCAGTGGAAGTGGGCCTGGCGGCGCCGGTAAAGCAGTTGTTGCAACGCCTGGCACAGGCAGTTCGCTGACTATTCTATTGCAGAGGTTATTCATGACACGCACAGTACAATGCCGCAAATACAATAAAGAGCTGCCAGGCCTGCCGGTCCCACCTTATCCGGGACCCAAGGGCCAGGACATCTACGAATCCGTATCCCAGCAGGCCTGGAGTGAGTGGTTGAAACAGCAGACCATGCTGATCAATGAGAAACACCTCAACATGGCTGATGCAGAACACCGCAAGTACCTGCAGGAAGAAATGGAAAAGTTCCTCAGTAACGAAGAGCACGACCAGGCCGAAGGCTACGTGCCAGAAGACGCCTAGCTACTTCCCGGACCCTTGACTAACTAAGGTCTTGAGGGTTTAATACGCGGCTCGCACATTCTGGCCCGGATAACGCAGTCGGGTGAGAACAAGCGTGTTTCAAAGTGGCAGCTTTAGCGCAATTCTAACGACAGCGATCTGTTATCGCTGGCTGGAAGGAGTAGAGGAGCAAAGCGCAGCTTTGCAGTACGTGCAGAATGCACGGAAAATACAGAAATTTCTTAATGCCCAGGTAGCTCAGTCGGTAGAGCAGAGGACTGAAAATCCTCGTGTCGGTGGTTCGATTCCGCCCCTGGGCACCATTTGTTTTCTCCATTTCAGTGCCCCCTTTAATTCATGCAGCAGGTTGAACTTTTCTTCACGCTTATTTGTGCTCGCCCGCTAGCCGCCGTGGCAATTCTGGATTGCCAATCACAAGCTGCGTTGGAACAATATGTCCGGCAACTCAATTAATCCTGTGGTGTAACCAGGTACTTCTCGCCAGTCTTCATTAATCGATAATCCGTCACCGCTTCTTTCGTTAGCATCTCTTCCAAGTTGACCTTGCTCTTGTATGAGCTGACAAATGTAGAAGTCAGACCATTCAGCACACGTTGACGCATGCGCGCCGTCGTTTCCATGCCAGCTTTTTGCAGGTAAGGAAATAGCAGCCAGCCTGACAAAGTCCAGCTAAAGCCATAGGCTGGGGTCAGAATAGTTGGCCCCATGTCCAGTCGACCGTAGATGTACATTTTCTTTTCCTGATTTGAACCGTAGCGTGAATATTCATCCGTTTTCCCCACAGCAACTTGTTCCATTGCCCTGAAGCAGCTGTCCACTGCTTGTCCACCACCAATGGGATCAAAGCCCAGATAGGCGCCGGTGTCGGCAATGGCACCGCACAACTGGCCGGCGAAATCCTCATCAGAGGAATTAACGATATGGTTTGCACCTAGGTTTGAGAGTAATTCGACATGCTCTGCCTTGCGCACGATGTTGACCAGGGCAATATCATCTTCCTGACATATCTTGACCAACATCTGGCCGAGGTTTGAGGCGGCAGCGGTATGAACAATAGCGCTGTGTCCTTCCATTCTTGCAGTCTCTGCGAAGCCAAGTGCAGTCATAGGGTTAACGAATGCAGACGCGCCGTCTTCAGAGGAGATTTCCCCCAGAGGAAGACACATTGTGGCATCAGCAACGCAATACTGTGAATAAGCTGATCCCGGCACGCAGGCAACTCGCTGACCAATCAAAGCTTGTGCTGCTTCACCTTCACCTGCAGCAATCACTGTGCCTGCACCCTCATTACCTACAGGAAGACGTAATCCATGGCGCCCCTTCTGAGCACTGAAGAAAGGCTCCGGCATGCTTGCGACGAATTTTCCGCCTGAATATTCAGCATTTTCGAGATCTGCAGCACCGGTAAGGAGGGCGAGATCAGATGGGTTGATGGGAGCGGCCTCCATCTGAACCAGCACCTGGTTTCCGATAGGATCAGAATAGTTAGTTGCCGCGATCTCGACGGTTAGTTTGCCATCGGCCAGTGTGCTAAAAAGTTGTTTACCTGTGGTCATTTTAAGTTCTCCTTGGTTTTGCGCTTGCATCATTTGTTGCAATGCCGCTAATTTTTCCTGTTCTTCAGCGCTCAGTGGGGGCATGTCTTCACAGCGCAAATCAGTTTCTTGTAATAGAGTCAGTATGTCACGGGCGAATGAATTAAAGGGGTCAGATTTATTTGTTGGCAGGATTCACCAAAATTTGATTGAATTTCATCGCACACTTCCTAGCACACTCTGGTTTCGCACTTTTAACTCATTGATCTAAAAAAGGAATCGGTCAGGCTTACTGCTGATAGTCCTCGTGTCGGTGGTTCGATTAAAATCCTGGTCGAATTAAGCCTACTCGTTATCCGAGTGTGTATTGCTCGATTGAACGTCGACCCCTGGGCACCATCCCTACGCGGGGACTCCTCTGTCACAATGCCGTGTTAAGCAATTATACTATCGGTATCCCCTAGCCTATGACGACGTACAGTCTGACAACAAAAAACCGGGTTTGGAAAATTCCAAACCCGGTTTTCGTTGATGAACAGTAAGAAACTAAGAAAAACTTAGCTTAGCTTAAAGCTGCCTTAGTAACTTTAACGATAATAGCCGCTACTTTATAAGGATCCGAATTAGAAGCGGGGCGACGGTCTTCTAAACGACCTTTCCAACCATCTTCTACAGTACCGATTGGGATTCGGATAGAAGCACCACGATCAGATACGCCATAGCTGTATTGATCTATCGATTGCGTTTCGTGCTGACCAGTCAACCGTTGCTCGTTGTGAGCACCGTAAACAGAAATACACTCAGGAATGTACTTGCCAAATTCTTCACACACCTTGGTGAAAACACTCTCTTCACCGGCATCGCGCATAGGACCGTTAGAAAAGTTCGCATGCATTCCAGAGCCATTCCAGTCGGTGTCACCTAAAGGCTTGGGATGCCAATCTACTGCAAGATCATACTTCTCTGCGGTGCGCTCTAATAAATAACGGGCTAACCATATTTCATCGCCCGCTCTCGCTGCACTCTTCGCGAAAATTTGGAATTCCCACTGCCCTGCGGCTACTTCAGCATTAATACCTTCTACGTTAAGGCCAGCCTCAAGACACAAATCCAAATGCTCATCAATTAATTGACGGCAATAGGCATTACGTGCGCCGACTGAACAGTAGTAGGGGCCTTGTGGTGGTGGGTAGCCGCCAGGGGGGAAGCCGGGAGGTAGGTTAGTTTCAGGATCCCACAAGAAGTACTCCTGCTCAAAACCAAACCAGAAATCGTCGTCATCGTCTTCAATGGTTGCACGACCGTTGGACTCGTGTGGCGTACCGTCAGCATTCAAAACTTCAGTCATAACCAAGTAGGCATCGCTGCGGCCCGGATCAGAAATAATCGCAACTGGCTTCAACAAACAATCCGAAGCGTTACCCTCGGCCTGCAATGTAGAACTCCCGTCGAATGACCACATCGGGCAGTCTTCGAGCTTGCCGCTGAAGTCTTTGCGGATCATGGTTTTACTACGCAGACTCTGGGTCGGTTTGTAGCCATCGAGCCAGATATATTCCAACTTACTTTTCATACTTTTCGTTCTCCGTAAAGGTCGTTTAGATAGTTATAAAATGGAGGGCGAGCCCCGGATTTCAGAAGCCAGAGTATTCTGACGAAATATTTAGCCAATCTGACTTACATTATTCATGCCAAGTCGCTTCTGCTAGCGAAGCCCCTGCCAATGCGCCACAGCGGGCACAGACCAGTCATATGCACCATTTTGAGGAATCATTTCGGTGCAACGCAAAGATAATTGCACCATAATGAAGCAATAATACTAATCAGCAGGTTTTATTTCTCGAGCGGTGCAAAAGCTAAATGCGACTAAGATGAAGTTTGTTGCGGTTTTCCCACAGCCAGTGATATTTTTCGTTGGGCAGCTCCCACAAATCTCGTCTTCAATTATTATTGTAAAAACTGCACCAGATTAGACGCCGCAATATAAATCATCGCTTAGCCGGCATCCACAACTATTGCGGTAATATTGTCTTGCCCGCCCTTTGCCAACGCAGTATCAATTAATGTGCACACAGCCTCTGTAGCGGTATTACCTCGCAGCAATGGATCAATTTCACCCGTAGAGAGATCCTTATACAAGCCATCACTGCAAATCAGAAAGCGATCACCCGCTTGCACCGCATCATAATCAATTTCTAGGTGTAGTGTTTGATGCATACCAACGGCGCGCGTTAATACATGCGCAGAAGGGTGGCAAGCTGCTTGCGCCTCAGTTAACTCACCACGGGCGATTTTATCTTGCGCAAGGCTATGATCTTTGGTTACCAGAGAAAAGCTATCATCACGCAGACGATAGATGCGGCTATCACCCGCCCACAAATAAAAAGCATGGGATCCATAGTTAAATAAAGCCGCAACCGTCGATCCCACCTGCTCGCCAGGAAACGAGGTGCGACAAAGTTTATGCGCATCTCTTAACTTCAATTCCAGTTGTCGGATGCTTTCCGCCAATGTATTCGCCTTTATAAAATGGACAAAGGCTTCCGCAACCACACCACTCGCATAATCGCCACGATTAAGCCCGCCCATACCGTCGGAAACGGCCCACAAACCGTTTTCTGATGAATGATAAAATGCATCCTCATTGTCTTTTCGAACTCGACCCGCATGGCTCTGGGCAGCACTGTGCCAAGAGATCGAGTTTGTTGATTTGCATTCGGCTTCGAGTTGAACCAATTGCTTAAAATCAATGTAGGGCATAACTGAAATACTTTATCTGTTTATAGGTTGCTGCCCAAAACTCGGTGCTCTCTTAGTATCCTTAATATCTCGTCAGCAGAAGCCGGCCTATTATTAGGATCTTTCTCTAAACAACGCATTGCCAGGTCCGCCAACATGTCTGGCACCCGAGTTTTAGATACCTTGCGCGGGTCGGTTGGCACTTCAGTATTAATTTGTTCCAGCAACGTTTGCACATGGTCTCCCAGAAAAGGCGTTACCCCTGTGAGTACTTCATAAAGTATCGAGCCTAAACTGTACAGGTCAGCGCGCGCATTAATACTTGGGTCACGGTCTATCTGCTCTGGCGACATATACATAACCGTGCCTTGCAGTTTTGCTTCTCCCGTCATACCAGGTTCAGCGGCAACTTGGTTCAGCTCAGTTTCGTCATCACTTTTTTCATCATCCTTGTTCCACACCTTCGCCAGTCCCCAATCCAGCAGCAGCACCTCACCATAAGGGCCCACCAAAATATTTTCTGGCTTGATGTCCCGGTGCAACACACCACGTGAATGAGCATATCCCAGCACTTGTGCTACTGGCACAATTAAATCCATGAGTTGCATTAAGTCATAGCGCTCACGAAAATTGAGAACCTCACGCAAGGTATAGCCGTGGACTAATTTCATCGTGAAATAGTAATTGCCGCGGTTATCTCGACCGATTTCATAAGTTGGAATGGTATTCGGGTGCTGCAAAATAGCAGAGATCCGCGCCTCGCGTAGTAACCGCTTGATCTCGATTGGATCGTTTAAAAATTCTGGTCGCAACGATTTATAGCAGATGGTGCGCCCCAAGTGCAGATCGCGACAAGACTGAATTAGAGACTTCCCGCCTTTGGCAATAGTGCTAAAAAACGCATAGCGTGTTTTTGGGTTCAAGGTTTCCGGCAGAGGCTTATCGGTGTCTTCAGCGTAAAGGCGAGAAACATCGGCCTTCTGCTGTGGAAATTCCATCATCATTTGCTCCTTGGGAAGCTGTGCTTAAGTTGCTGCCATATCAGGATAATAAAAGGTATCTCCGAACCTGTGTATTGTCTAGTTTCGTGATCATCCGCTCTCCAGCAATCAGCAAGTGTAAACACCCCCTGGAACTGGTGCATGACTAATTGGAGTTGTCCGGCTTAAACGAGTTGAACAAGGAATTCAAAATCTTTGTAATAATCAAATTTCGTGCGCTATTAAAGTTAAGCAATTACGGCCAATAACAGTAAAATTTATTAGAAAAATTGAAAGCAATAAACAAGGATAAACCAATTGACCAGGACGATATCGCTCATTGACTGAAAATCCTCGTGTCGGTGATTCGACCAACTGCGAAGCAGTTAGCAACGAGCGCGCCAACGCGAGCCCGAAGGGGACACATAGCCCTTAGGCTATTTGGATTATTCCGCCCCTGGCACTAACTTCCTCAGCTTACTTCCACTTAATTCGGCGCGTTGACAACTTCAATGCTCAACAGAGTAGGTTGCTAGTTCTGATTTAAGGAAAATCAAAGCACTCTGGCCCTATTGATCCTCCGCAATTTAGAACTTCAGAATGGAAGTTCGTATGAAGAACTAAAACGCAGATTCCTGACCGTGTTATAGCTGTAGGCTACCGAATTGATGCCATCACTGGGGTCATTGTGCTCGATGAAATAGTGCTTGAATCCACCCGGAGTGGCATAACTGAACATTTTGTTAAAATCTATATAGCCGCGGCCCACATCTACCATATCACCGTTATACAAGCGGTCTTTCACGTGAAGCATGGGATAGCGTCCAGGATACCTGAGGAAGTAAAAGGTCGGGTCATAGCCTGCCTCTTCAGCCCAGAATAGATCCATTTCGAACACGACTAATTCTGGATCAGTCTGGGAGCCGAGAATATCGTAACCAATCCGCCCTTCTTCCTGAAACTCAAACTCAAAGGCGTGATTGTGATAGGCAATCGTGATGCCAGCCTCCCGGGTTTTTTCACCCGCGCGGTTCAGTGTCTCGGCATGACGTTGGTAGTCATCCAGGCGGCGTTCATCCCCTGGCAATGAGGAAACGACGATGTACTGCTGGCCAAGGGTGGCGGCAATGTCGATTTCGCGCTCCAGGTCCTGGCGAATGCTATTCAGTTGCACATGGGTAGCAGGCGAAGTGAGCCCGAAGCCATCCAAGATTCTGCGTACTTCCGCCGGCGACTTACCGTGGTACCCGGCAAATTCCATTTCCGTAAAGCCAATCTCAGCCAGTTG
>Ga0070727_10003578_pt1 | contig 13967 bp, 19 predicted proteins | sample tdAd472_FD_66722 | JGI IMG/M metagenome (GOLD analysis project Ga0070727, IMG submission 66722) | Marine sediment microbial communities from the Atlantic coast under amendment with organic carbon and nitrate - tdAd47.2 | ecosystem: Environmental > Aquatic > Marine > Coastal > Sediment | place...
TATTTTGGGTTCGGCGGTCCAAGCCAAAGCGACATAGGCCTCATCTGATCGAAAAGCGATGCCGGTCGCCGCCCGGAATATTTCAACGACCACTGAATGAATTCGAGTCATCCTCATATTGGAGAACGGATGAGAGAAAAACTGATGACATTAGACCGCGAAGCGTTCCCAATTGGTGTTCCTGTCGTGATTGAGGCAATCATTGACGGCAGCTGCGGATGGGAATTCAGTGCACCCATGCACGTCATGCGCCCGTTTCACCGCTATTTCGAAACTGGCAGCATTTGCGTTGAATCCGTCGAGGAAAAAATCGAAGACCTGATGATTGATTTGGACGCATACGTTTCGCTGTCAGGAGAGGATTCTGTTTGGCCTTACGCCAATTGGGACTACCTGAACGGTTTGTTTCTACGGTGTCGTCGCGGGAAGGGCCGTCAAGGCGTGAGCTATTTTCGCGTGGACGTCACGGTCAGCCATTGGTCAGAAAACGAGAAAGACTGGGTGCGGTATGACACCAAGAGAGTCGTGACGATCCACAACTGAAAACCGGTTATCTACCCAGTCATTGCTAGTTCGAGAGTTGAGGTTTTGATGGATATTAAGGTGTTGGTTCCGGCAGCAGGTTACAAGTGTGTGACGGTTTCTGCTGGTGACGTTGAAAGAGTTCGGTTCAGTCTAGCAGTGCTTTATCCGCTTTCTCCGTATTACAAAATTGTTCGCGACCTGATGTTGGCGGGGTTTTGAAATGGCTGTCTGGGTGATTGCTGATGGAGAGTTGCACGTGCCGTGCGGAGAGAGATGTGCCAGTGTTTCTTACAGCTACCGAAGTCGTATTCCCTACCAGGGGAAAACTTATTTGATAATCCGCGACCTGATGTTGGCCGGATTCTGAAAGCGCGATGTCTTTGTCAGACATCCTCATGTTGTCGGTCTGAACTGCGAATGTATCCAAGATATTTGATGAAAACACACTGAGGACCTTTTGCATACTTAGATTTACAACTTTGACTGACACCTGAAGCGCTTAAGGGAGTTATGAAGATCAAGAAACTCGTAGTACGCTACTTGGCGTGGTGTGCTGATCATCACAGACCAAACACGGTCAAATACTATCGCTGTCGTTTGAAAAATTTCGTTATGAAGTTCGGTAAACGCAAATTTGAGTCTTTATCGCTGATTGAGATCGAGGAGCATCTAGCTCGCGTCGGTCAAGGTCAGTCCAGCAACACGAGGCGGGGGAATGTCGTGGCATTCCTACGCCTGCAGTCGTGGGCGTTGGAGCATGAATTCATCGCGGTTGCCGTCGCGCCTAAGCTGAAGAAACCGAAGGCGCGGAGGCGAGAAAAGATTCCCTCACGCAAAGAGACCGCTATCATTCTGCTGCGTGGAAGCAGACCGTTCCGTTTGATCTATCAAGCACTCCGCTACAGCGGCGCCCGTCCCGGTGAACTCTGTGGAGCGAAGATCTCTGATATTAAGGAAGGCGGAACGGTCATCGAACTGTGGGATCACAAGACTGCCGGAAAGACCGGACGTCCGCGGCGGATCCTCATCGGTCGCAAGCTCGGGAAGATCCTGGCGTGGTCGATCGGTGACCGGACGGAAGGTCCGATTTTTCTGTCTCCGCGCGGGAGGTCGTGGACCGTTGGCAATCTATCGGCAACGTATCGAAACCTTCGCAACGGTTTGGACCTGCCGAAACATCTCGTGGTTTACCTAGCTCGGCATGAATTCGGAACACGCGCGACTGAAAAGTGTGGCATTCATCCCACGATGACCATGATGGGTCACACGCAGATCACGACAACTCAGCAATACGTCCACCCGGACGAAAACATTCTGCGAGAACAACAGGACAAGGTTTTTTGAGGTTTGATGATTTGAAGTAGATCTAAACGCAATTTCAAAGAGGCGGTCAGCACATCGGATCGTCGGCCAATTCAGAGAGTGGGTTTCAGCGGTGTGCGGTTGAGATGGCGGGTTTCGTCATCTCAACCGGTGGCGATAGGTCGTGGGAGTCTTGCTCCCGCCTTCGCTGGGTAATATCAACCCAGCCAATAGGCATGCGACCCGTCGTGAGGAAGGTAACTGCGTACGCGAGCGACGTTAAACAACTCGCGGGGGGAGTTTTTGCTGACCAGTCTTAGCGGTGGAGAAGGATGGCAATCGACATGAGACAGGCTGCCCAGTGGTATGCGGACAATGGGTTTCGCATCTTTCCACTGGATGGAAAGTTTCCACACAGAAAATTCCTCCAACCCTTGGATGGCAAGCAAAGCTGGAAGCCTCTGGTTCAACAGCGACCGTCACCAATTGAGCTTGATCTGTGGTTTGGAAAGCATCGAGCAAACATCGGGCTGGCCACTGGGATCAGCGGTGTGGTGGTCGTCGATTGTGACGACGTGGAAGAAACAAATTGGTGGGTCGAGAACAGACCGTCCACAGACATGATTTGCCTTACTAAGAACGGAGCACATCACTACTACCGCTCGATCGAGGGCGTGAGAAATCAACAGGATGTGTTGATCAACGGTCAAAAACACAACATCGACGTCCGGGGCTTTGGCGGTTACGTCGTTGCACCTCCGTCGATTCATCCGGACGGCGGCCGATACGAACGGGTGGGGGATTGGGATCTGTCCATCGTCCCGGAATTCAATCCAGAGTGGTTTGATCCGAAGGTTTCAACTGGGGCACCGGTCCGCGAACGAAACAATCCGGAACGGGCCGAAGATGTGGCATCTCGGTACATCAATCACATCCAAGCGATCAGCGGACAGCAAGGCCACAACGAAACGTTCCGTGCGGCTTGCAAGCTGATCGAATTTGGATTGAACGCAGGGCACGCCTACGAGGTGATGCAGGAGTGGAACAAAACGAACGCTCATCCACCGTGGTCTGACTCCGAGCTGCGTCACAAAGTGGATGATGCTTTTCAGTCTGTGAAAGGAAGCCGATGACAACGCTGATAGTAACGCTGCCTCCACCCCCTACAGTCCTTAATCCCAATCGTACTTCGCATTGGAGGACCAAGGCGAAGGCTGTAAAGCAATATCGAAATGATGCACATATCGCCGCTTATACAGCATTGAACGAAATGGATCGATGGCATTCCAACCGACCGCGATGGAAACAAGCGGTGATGACGCCGAAGTTCTATTTCCGCGATCGACGGAGGCGGGACCGCGACAATTTTCAGGCTGCCCTCAAGGCCGCGTGCGATGGGCTAGTTGATGCCGGCGTTTTGATTGACGACAGCGGCTTGGCCACCATGCCGGCAGAGTTTGACATTGATGGAAACGACCCGCGCGTAGAACTGCATTTACGCGAGCTTCAGGAAGGGATGCCTTATGCCTCAAACGATTAGAACCGTCACACTCAAGACGGGTGAATCTGTGAAGATCGGAGAATGTGAAATCTCCGTTTCGAGCCGAGTTGAATTGAAGATCACCGTTCCAAGCGGAATAAAAATCCGGCGCGTGAAACGGTCTGTTGAAAAACAACCGTTGCGTGATCTTTCCGGCATAACTTGATCATTGCGGTTGACTGGATAGATATCACGTGCGTAAAATTTCGCCCAGCGGCAAGGCCGTGAGTCAGTGATTAGCGAAGACCGCTTTCGAGCGTAGCTATAGACCGGTTTCGAGCCAAAAAGCTCAGGCTGATCGGGAGGCGAGGCCCCCAACTCAGCGCTGAGCTTTTTTCTTTCTTTGGCCGATTCGGGACCGCTGACAATGCTTCATCAGATGGAGAGGATCGTCAATGTCTGATGGCACTCTCGAAAAGATCGATGTCCGCCTAGCGCGAATCGAATCGAAAATCGACAACGCTATCAAAAAAGGTGAACGGCATTCACGCGTCCTCTTCGGCGAGACGGGAGCCGATGGATTGAGCGGCCGAGTCCAGACTTTAGAGCAATCCGAATCACGGCGGACCTGGCACATTCGAGCTATCTGGACCGCCGTTCTTGGAGCAGTGGTTTCAGCACTGTCGGGTGTGTTTAGTCCGAAATGAGTGACTTCCTGATTCTGGCGGTGGTGATCGCTCCGGTTTATACGGCTTATGTTTTCAAAGGTGACGGCATGAAAAAATTACTGAGCGACAAAGGGAGCAACTCGAAGCCGTTTCGTTGGGACGGTAACGATGGTCGTCAAATCCTACTCTTAGCACTCGCTGCAGGTGGCGGTGCATTTTTGACAAGCTTTCTTGGAAGTATTGATTCCCTTGTTGACAAGGAAGCCTTCGGTGAATGGTCGGCAATCGTTGGGGCTGCCTCGGTTGTCGTGGTCGATGCCTTGAGGAAGCTTCTGGCGGATAACACATGAAAAATATCCTGTTGCTACTCGAAGCGTTGCTGGAAGTCGCTTATTTAATTCTCGGAGGAGACTGATGCGATTCGCGGTTGCGATTGCAGTTTTGCTACTGATGCCGTCTGGGCTGCCGGCTGAGAATCCGCTGCCTCCTCGTGAGCCAACTCCAGTCATCACCGGTCCGACTAGCGTCTACACCGGTGCGATGATTCGATTGTCTGCCGAGAAGTCCGACGCCGACCATTACTCATGGCTGGTTGATACGAGTGACGTCGAACTCCCGCCGGGTGGAGACCCGACGAAAATCAACGAAGCAATCAACGCGGTTGAGGCCAGAGGATTCAAAGTCATCCGCTCCGAAGCCGGTGAAGAGAATCCCACGTTCTCAATCCAGAACGGCGGTCGCGATTTGTTTTTGAGTAGCTATCCGGGGACTTACCGAGTGTTTCTCGCGGTCTCGATCGATGGTGTTGGCGTTGCTCAAACTTCATGGACTGTCAAAGTCAAAGAATGCCGTGGTCCTCCCGATGAGCCGGACCCACCGAAGCCACCTGAACCGCCGGATGAACCCGACCCGCCTACAACCGGTTTCGGTCTCGCAGCGAAAGTTCCTGTTTGGTTGACGAGCGTCCCGCAGGAGCACAGGTCGAATTCAGCCGCCATCAAGGAATCGCTTTCAGCGGTTGGAAAGATTGCCGGGACCGACATCCTGCCAACGGTCAGCGGCGTGAAGACTGCCCTCCTGGCATCACTGACTCTCTCAATCAAAGACAAATCTGCCTGGGCGAAATTCGGGCAGAGTCTTGCGACTGAACTCGAAAAACTCCAATCCGCAGGGACCATCACCACGGCCAAACAGTTTGGTGAAGCTATCCTAGAAGTAGCGGGGGCAATGTGATGCCGACCGACCAACAAATCATCAGGATACTCGACGCGACGGGGCATCTCGCCCACCCGTTCGGCGAACAGCGTACGCTCACAAAACCGCTGCACGAACTCACGCTCAACGATCAATGTGTGATTGATGCCGTTCAGTCCTATCAGGACTTCCATTCTGTTTCGATTGAGCCGATTGTCGCCAAGCATTACCCGATGCGAGTTTCGGCGGCAGTTAAAGCTGACGGCCAAGTCGGCCCGGCGATGCGGGAACTGTTCGACCAGCCGCGATGCCAATGCCCGGACTACAACCCAGCGACCGACCAACAGGCCGCCCAGGGCTCCGGCAATTGGCGGGGCTGCCACAACATCGGCAACTATCACGCGGCAGTCGCGAAGTTCCTCAACGAGCCGCCTAGCTATCTCAAGCCGCATTTTGACGAGGTGTGGAAACGTGTCGTCGATACCTACGCGGAAATCGGACTGCTCTGGAAGCGAGATGACAGTCATTCCAACCCAGATACGAACATTTCATTCGTGCGACCGGATGGTGGATGGATTGGATTGGCTATCGTATCCAACAGGGCGAGTTGCGGATCGAACATCTGGGCGAAATTCGACAATCGGTATCAACCGGCCAATTTGGTTCGAGAATGGACCACGCTGTTTAACCACGAGCTTGGGCACAACTGCGGTCTATCTCATTCACGTGGCGGCATCATGAACAGCTACCTCGTCAAGGGTCTGGCTCCGACCTGGAAGAACGACCCGTCGTACAACTTGGTCGTTTCCCGATTCGGTGGTCAACCTGTCCCGCGCGACGACGACCCCGGTGAACGCAAGATGGTTCTGGCTTGGGAATATCCGGGCGGGCGATTCGAGAAAATCAATGACGTCCCGACGGTGGACGAAGAACAATCATTCTGGCCGGAGGTCTGACACATGGAGCGTACTGGCGAAGACATCATCCGAGAAAAACTTATTGAAGTTGAGGAAGAACTAAACGGTAGCAGTGCGTCAATAAACCTCGCGGGGATACTGACTCTCATCGGCCCCATCTTTGAGTTGATTCGTGGATGCAGTAGCGAGGCGAGAGCATCTCGTCACGTACGACGTGGATCCGCGATTGCACGAAGAAAAGTCGAGAACATGCTCAAGGCTGAGGGGTATGAAGGCGACGCCAAGCAAGCTGCGAAGGAAATTATTAAACGCGGCAAGAAACTTAGCGAAAACGAATTGGCCGCCATTTTGGATGAAGCCAAAGACGACCCTGCACCTCCTCCGGCACCTCCCGGCGGTTGGTGGCCCGTGTGGGACTGAGACATGAAACGAAGAACACTTTTGACGCTTGCGGCCTTGCAGATTCCGTCTATTGCGATGGGGGATTGGTGGCCGACTGCCGAACCTGGGAAAAAGTGCGTTCCCCCTGTTTTGCCTTGGCCTGAAGATCCGCCGCCTGACTATGAAAGTCAGTCTCGCGACCCATTTGCAGGTACGAGGATTCCGATCATTTACTGGGCGCAATTCGGCTGCGCTCCGTGTAAATCTGGCTTGGACGAATTGGGAGCAAAAAGGAACTATGTCAAACCTTTTGCTTCTGGACGGTTCATGATTTATCCGAGGTACGACGCTCCGAATTGGGTAAAAGAATTTCCCACGCTGTATTTTCGTTCCCGCAGGGAAAGCGGGTGGTCTCAACTGACTGGATGGCCTGGAAAAGAGCGATTTGAAGAGATTTATGATGGCGAACAGCAATCGCAACAGCAGGCAGTAGCTTCTCGTCCTCCCCTTGTCAGAACTCGCAGCAGTCGTGCTCACTGGACGAATCCAGGAAGGATTGACGACCACCTCATCAACGACCACGGAGTGAGTCCGTCTCGAATCCGTGGCATGTCTTGGGACCAGATGAAAACATTGCACGACCGCATTCATGAGGCCAACGTATCAGCAAGGTCAAAGTCTAAACGGAAAACGAAACAGAAAGCACGACAGCGTACAACGCGGCGGTCTTATTCATATTGTCCTTCTGGAAGATGTCCATGAGCATTCCAGCGATTCGCGAAGAGTTAGCAATTCTGCGTGGTCGTCAAGCGGAAGACGAAAAGAACATTCGTGGATTGCGCGTACAGATGCAGATCCACGGAAAAACAAAAGACGGTGGTCTCGGCGAACGGATGCTCGATTGGTGCGACCGTCGGCATGCAGACAGCAAAGAACTGGGCCAACTACTCAAGGAGTTTGAGGAATGCGATTGGTAGCATTGTTTTTGGCGTTGGTGGCATCGGTGGCAACCGCCAGCGAACCGCCAGAGGAAATTAAGACTCACCACGACACGATCCCGGTCATCGGCCACGAGTACGAAGACCGTGCGGTCGGTGGCATGTGGAAATCGGCGGATACCTGGGCCGATGGCACGACTCCGCTTGCGACCGAAGACGTTTACATTCCCGTAGGCGTGACTGTTCGCATCTGCGAGAAGTGCGGTCCTGTTCGTGTCGAGAACATCGTCGTTGACGGCACGTTGGACATCGTAGGTGCAGACCTCACGGTGGGAACTCTGACGGTCCTTCCAATGGGGACTCTGCAAGCGGGGACCGTCACACAACCGGCATCGGCCAAAGTCACATTCTCCGCACAACCGATTGAACTTGAAAATGACCCGTACCAATGGGGCAGAGGGATGTTGGTTTTCGGAACCATCAAATTGTACGGAAAACCGAAAACTCCATTTGTGCAGCTAGATGAAAGCGTGATGGCTGGTGACACATCCGCCGAGGTGCTGGAACAGCCTGTCGGATGGGAGCCTGGAGATAATTTAGTATTCACCGACACGCGGCAAATCTGGCGGGCCGATGAAGTCAAGGAAAAGGTGTGGGAGCCGCATTGCGATGAAGTGACCTACAAATCGTCAGTGGGAGCGACCGTAGATTTCACGGCGTTGAAGTATGACCATCTGGAGTTTCCAAACCCGCACGACGACCGTCCTCTGACTGGCCACATTTTGAACTTATCTCGCTCGATCGAGTTTCACAATGAGGACCAGAATCATCGAGCGCATACTGCATGTATCGGGATGGCCAAATCTGACATTCGCTACTGCCGGTATTTCGGTCTGGGACGAACTGACGCCAGTCGAACTCTCAGCAACACGATGGTGATGCCTGATGGAACTTTACACATCGGCACAAATCAGATTGCTCGGTATGCAGATCACTTCCATCACAACATGGTGACCGGAAACAAGAGGATTGGTTGCGTCTCTACCGATACTCTGAAATGGGGATTCACCATCCACGGCACCAACGGTGTCCAGTTTCTTGACAATATTGCTTACAACTGCATGGGCAGCGGATTGCAAATCGAAGACGGCGATGAGGAGAACTGCCGAATAATTGGCAACTTCTTTTGCAAAATCAGCAGCGGCGGAAAGCCTATCGTTAAATATATCAACGCTGCGGGCGAGAAGGTCATCGACATTGGTAGGGATGGAAGCGGATTATGGAGCCGGGGGTGCGACAACATCTACATTGGAAATTTCTCTAATTCTTGTGCATTCGCGGGGTTCATGAACAACGGGTACTACAACCCTGACTGCGAAAATCACAACGGCTATCAAGAGTGGCGAGATAACACCGCCTACGGTTACACACCGAGGGGTTTTTGGCGGGCATGGCCGCAGGCGGAAAGCGTTGACGTGGACGGCCAGTATATGGGGAACTACAAAGAATCCCCCAGCGTTCAGCACAACAATCTCGCATGGGCGATGACTTGGAACGGCTGCGAGTCGTGGCATGACGCGGCATATGAGCAGCACAATTGCGTCTACATCAATGACCCTAAAGTAACAGCCAAGCGTGAACGAAACTTGGTTGTTGGGTGCGTAGGGATTTCGTTTCGGTCGCACTATACGGCATACGGAGCAGTCGTCAAGAATTGCTCTGCATACGGTTTTCACACTGGCGTTGAATTGACAACTGCTCCTGGCCCCATCGACTTCTGGGGACCGACGCTTATCGACGGTGGGACATGGAAGAACAGCGTGAACTTCTTGTACTTGGATCACCCTGGACCTCAAACGCCGGTTCGGTCGCTAATCAAAAACGTTACGCTCGGCCATTACCCTGAATTCAGTCCCACGGAATACATCGACCGACCGGCACACGTTGCGATGCTAGCGGTTCGCAATCCCAAAGGCGGGGTGGTATCCGAGTACGATGCTGCCATTGAAATCCGCGATTACAACGGGGCAGACTTGTTGGTGAACTACGCCGAAGAGTCCCCCGATTATGTGCTGACTTTGGAGCAAGATAAGCGACTGCCGATTGAATTAGTCGGTCTGACAAACCAGCAGGCGAGAAACCAGTTCGGGCAGTCATATCACAACCGGATCACTGACCACGCGGAAACAGTGGACGGGATTATCGGGTTAGTGAAAGTGCTTGACGGTACAGTTCCCGACCCGGAACCCGAACCCGATCCTGAACCAGAACCGGACCCGATCGCGGTCACAATTGAGATTCTGTTTGCGGACCACGAAATCATGGCGGCGACTGCGAGCAGCCTAAGCATCACAATCCCTGAACTAATCAGGCAGTGGATTGACGATGATCTTGAAGCACTTAAAGAGAAAGAGAATTGAATAATGGGATTTCCGGGAACGGTTTTATCTCCAGCAGATGCCTATCGACAGGCGACTGCTACTGCGGGGAGACTCAAAAAAGAGTCGATCATCAAGCGTGCGGTAATGATCGCAGGGGACATCAGTTTTGACGTCGTCATGAGACTCCGTGACGATCTCATTAACGCTGATGCACTGTTTGCGACTGCTGCTGCAGTGCCTGGGATCGTTGAATACGCTCGCGCCCAAAACAATGATCCAGATTACGACATAATCGCGGATTTTGTGGCAATGCGGAATGCAGTTTCTGCTGCACTCACTGCCGTCGAAGCTGCACTGCCCCAATCAGGAGGTTTTCTCTTGAGGGAATCGATTGTCTCCGGTGTCAGCGGCACAACGGTTCGCTCATTCACTTCTCAGCAGGCAGAAACTGCTGGAATCCCGGATAAGCTTGCCGACGTGATTGCCTCAATTGATTGATAGAACATGACCGCTCCCGTTGTCGCCTCAACGGCGATCTACAACGACACGGCCAATGCCGCGTCAATCGCAATAAGCAAACCCTCGGGAACGGTTGAGGGTGATTGGCTGATACTGCACGTCTGTAATCGGTCAACTGAAACTGTTTCTTGCACAGGATTCACGGAGGTTTATTCAGCAACTGTTGGAGTTATCAGGGAAACGGTCCTCAAGAAAAAAGCGGGATCGTCGGAACCGTCCAGTTATACGGTCGAGGCAGCATCTGGCACTCCCCGATGGGCAGCGGCGATCGCCAGGATCACAGGCGGGGATTCGACAGACATCATTGACGTTGTGGGGACGGCGGCAACGGGAACCGACGACGCCCCAATCTCACCGAGCATCACAACGACGGTTGCGGATGCTCTGGTGATGCGTTTCCTGACGTTTGACACTTCTAGTGGAACTTACACGCTCCCATCGGGACTGGATGAAGAATGGAACGCGGATCCCGACGCGGGCGGACGTCCCGAAGTTGTGGCGGCATCACTAGAACAAGCGAGTGCAGGATCGTCGGGAACGGCAACGTGGGCAAAAACCAACGAATTTGATTGGATCACAAACACGGTTTCGCTCGCACCGGCGGGCGGTGCTGAGGAACCGGAGGAGCAACCGGCGATTTTCTTCGGGTGTGTGTTTTAAGGATTGAGTGATGGCTGATCAAAAAATCTCTGAGCTAAACTCACTCGCAGCTGCCAACTTGGCGGCTGACGATCAGTTTGTCCTTGTAGACACATCAGGGACGGAGACGAAGAAAATCTCCAAGAGCGAAGTCGATACTCTCTATGCAGACGCTTCGCACACGCATACCGAGTCGGACATCACGGACCTGGGATCTTATATCGAAGATATTTCCGGTGAGTCTCTGGGAGATTTGTCAGACGTCACGATCACGGCTATTTCATCCGGAGAATTGCTTGTCTGGAACGGTTCGGCTTGGATTAACCAAACTTTGGCGGAAGCTGGGATTGCATCTGCGAGCCACAGTCATGCAGTCTCCGACATCACCAGTGGAACGTTGGCACACGAACGGGGTGGCTTAGAGGCGGACATCTCCGCCATCGTGGACGGTGATTTCATCGTTGGAACGGGATCCGGAACTCTGGGGCTGGAAAGCGGGGACACGGCGCGGACATCGCTAGGATTGGGGACGGGGAATTCTCCCACATTCACGCGGTTGACGGTTTCGCAATCGACGGGAACTGCTCCATTCACGGTTGCGTCAACGACGGTCGTTTCAAATCTCAACGCCGATCTGATTGACGGAATTGAAGGGGCGGAACTGATCCAACGCGACGGCTCGGTTGCCTTCACAGGCAATCAGGCGATGGGGTCGAACCGATTGACCGGTTTGGCCGAACCGACTGCATCAACAGATGCCGCAACTAAGGCTTACGTCGATGCGGCCATTGACGGGTTGGATTACAAAGATTCTGTCCGAGTGGCCACGACTACTGCGGGGACTCTGGCCTCTGATTTCGAGAACGGCGATTCAGTCGATGGTGTGACGCTGGCGACTGGTGATCGGATCTTGGTCAAAAATCAGACCACGGCCAGCGAGAACGGCATCTATACCGTCAACGCCAGTGGTGCACCGAGTCGCGCGGCTGACTTGGCGGCTGCGTCATCAGCTGCAGGTGCGTTCACATTTGTCGAAGAAGGAACAACCAACGGCGACAAGGGTTTCGTCTGTACGGCAAACGATGGTAGCGACGTCGTCGGAACGGATGATCTTGCATGGGCACAATTCAGCGGATCGGGCGGCGGCGGTGAAACCAATACGGCGTCAAACGTCGGCACCGGCCAAGGCGTCTTCAAGCAGAAAACGGGCGTTGATCTCGAGTTCTATGAGATCAAAGCCGGATCTTCGCAGATTACGGTCAGTCTCGTTTCCGACGACATTACGATTGGACTGGGGACGGTCGCTCTTGACGACTTGAGTGATGCAGACATTGGTTCGGCATCGAATGGTGATTTGCTTGAATATGACGGTTCAGTCTGGACGAACATCGCGAAAAGTGCGGTTGACCACGGTGCGTTCGGTGGACTGACTGACGACGACCACACACAGTACGCCTTGCTTGCCGGTCGCTCGGGTGGTCAAGACATCATCGGCGGAACCGCATCCGGCAATGATCTGACGTTCGAATCGACGTCCAACGCAACCAAAGGCCACATTCAGAGCAAAGACAATCACCAGTTTGACAAGACGGCCTATTTCGATGCCGAAGTCGACAACGGCAACAGCGGTACGGCCGACACGATCGATTTCGGGGTCGGCAATAAGCAAAAGAGCACGCTGACGGACAATGTGACGTTCACTTTCACTGCACCTCCGGGTCCATGCAATCTCATTCTCAAGCTTGTTCAAGATGCCACGGGGAGCCGCACGGTTACTTGGCCGGCAACGGTGAAATGGCCGTCCAACGGAACGGCGCCCACATTGAGCACGGGAGCCAATGACGTGGATATTGTGTCGTTCTACTTCGACGGGACCAACTATTACGGTCAAGCCGGACTGGACTTCGCATGACCGATTTCCTTCTCAAGCAGGACGGCGATTATCTGCTCAAAGCGGACGGCGGGCGGATTATTTTGAATCTGGCCGTTGCAGCCATCCCCTACGAATACCGCGTCTGGACGCCTGAGGCGCGGGGGACGGTGTTTTCTGCCGACACGCGGGGAACGGTTTGGACGGGCAACGCGCGTGACGATGCCTTCAGCCCGGACAACAGGTGAGACATGGATGATCACCGCCGCGAAGAGATTGCCGAAGTCGGGCGGCTTTGTTTGCAGCTCCGCGCGGCGAAAACGGATAAGGAACTGATCGAGCGGCTGCGACAGCTGCGGGATCATCTCAATGGAATGAGGACACTGAGGGAGACGCCCCCATGAGCGGAATCACGGCCGATCAAATTTTGACGAAACACTGGGACGAAGATTTGCTCTACGGTGTCTCATTCGCCAATCTGCTCGACAGCGGCGAAACGCTCACGGGCACACCGACGGTCACCGAGCAAACCACGTCGGTGCTCACCATCAGCGGTGCGGCCGTCAATACTGCGGCATTCACCGACGGCGACGGCAACACGGTGGCCATCGGCGAGGGCGTGCAGTTCCGCGTGGAAGATGACAGCGACAATTCCAACGCGGGCAGCACCTATGAAATTCTCGTCAAATGTGCCACGACCGACTCCAATGAACGCGTGGTCTTGGTGAAACTCTACGTCGGGGGCTGAGATGCCGCAGTCCCCCCGCAAACACCAGCCGCAGCACAAACGCACGCGACGGCACCGCTCGCCCGCCAAAGAAAAAACGGCTTATAACCGCCGCGCGTGGCGGGATCGCATTCGCCCGGCCAAGCTGGCACGCGACCCGCTCTGCGAAGATTGCTATGATCGTCACATCATCAAACCCGCGGAGCACGTCGATCACATCGACGGCAACCCCTGGAACAACCGCGAATCCAACCTGATGAGCCTTTGCGTGACGGACCACAGCATGAAAACAGCCAGAGAAGACGGCTCTTTCGGAGCAGCCGTCAATCGCGATCGGGAGCTCGCCCCGGTGACCATCGTCTGCGGAGCTGCCGGCAGTGGCAAAACAACCTACGTGGAGCAGCACCGCGCGGCGAACGACCTGGT
>Ga0070727_10003583_pt1 | contig 13949 bp, 9 predicted proteins | sample tdAd472_FD_66722 | JGI IMG/M metagenome (GOLD analysis project Ga0070727, IMG submission 66722) | Marine sediment microbial communities from the Atlantic coast under amendment with organic carbon and nitrate - tdAd47.2 | ecosystem: Environmental > Aquatic > Marine > Coastal > Sediment | place...
TCGCCGTCGAACACGTCCAGCCCCGCCGCCGCGATCCGGCCCGATTTAAGCGCCGCGATCACCGCATTGTCATCGACGACCGGGCCGCGCGCTGTGTTCACCACCACCGCGCCCTGCGGCAGTTTCTCGATCCGCTCGGCGTTCAGGAAATGCCGCGTCTTGTCGGTCAGCGGGCAGTTGAAGCTGATGAAATCGCAATGCGGCAGCATCTCCTCCGGGTCGGCGTGGAAGATAGCGCCCTGTTCCAGTTCGGGCGAAAGGCGGCTGCGGTTGCTGTAGTGGATTTCCATGTCGAAGCCGCGCGCGCGTTTCGCCAAGGCGCGGCCGATCCGCCCCATGCCCAGAATGCCGAGGCGCTTGCCGGTGACGTGGACGCCCAGCAGGCCCGTCGGCTCCCACCGTTTCCACTGCCCTGTGCGCAGCACCGTCGTCGCGTTATGCGCCATCCGGGCCGCGCCGAGCAGGCAGAGCATGGCGGTATCCGCCGTGGCGTCGTCCAGCACGTTCGGCGTATTGCCGACCTTGATGCCCCGCGCCGCCGCGGCGGCGATGTCGATATGGTCGTGGCCGACGGAAAAGGTGGCCAGCATCTTCACGCTGTCGGGCAGGCGGTCGATGACGTCCTTGGGCATCGGTTCGGTGGGGGAGCACAATATGGCGTCGCGCCCTTCCGCTTTCTTCAGCACTTCGGCGGTGGACCAGATGACGTCGTCCGGATTGGTGAGGGCGTCATAGTCGCGGGCGATCCGCGCTTCCACATTCGGCGGCGTCAGGCGCGTCACCAGCAATTTGGGCTTTCCGCTCACACTCGCTTCCTTTCCCGGGCGCCGTTTCGCCGTCGGTGAACCGCCGACCGGATCGGGCCCGTTTCCTACTCGTTAAACCGATTGGGCGCGCGCCCGGATACCGTTCAAGACAAGAGGCTAAAGCCGGCCCGGTCAATCCTGTGGGCGGCCATTTCTTGCGTCATTGACGCCGCGTCAGGAAGACGGTCTTGCCGGCGGCGCGCACGCGTTCCCGGTAGAAGGTGTAGATGCCCATGCCGATGACGATCGAGGAGCCGACGATCGTCCATGTATCGGGGATGTCGCCGAAGACCAGGAAGCCCAGCAGGATGGCCCAGACCAGGATGGTGTAGCGGAAGGGGGCGACGAAGCCGATCTCGCCGTGGCGCATCGCCATGATGCCGAACAGATAGCCGACGATGACCAGACAGGCGGCGCCGCCCAGGAACAGGAAATGCGTGTCCTGGACCGGCTTCCATTCCCCGAAGAGCAGCAGGCACAGGCCGGACAGGACCGTCACGCCCACGGCGGTCGTCAAAGTGACGTGCATCGAGGGCACGCCGCGCGACAGGCTGCGGGTCGACAGGTCGCGGATGGTGACGAAGACGACGGCGACGACCGCCCAGAGCGCATAGGCGTTGAAGCCTTCCATGCCGGGACGGACGATGATCATCACGCCCAGGAAGCCGACGAAGATGGCGGTATAGCGCCGCCAGCCGACCCGCTCGCCCAGGAACAGCGCCGCGCCCAGCGTCACCGCCAGCGGCATCGACTGCAGGATGGCCGAGGCATTGGCCAGCGGCATGTTGAACAGCGCGTTCAGGAAGCAGAAGGTGCCGCCGACCTCGCCGAACAGGCGCAGGGCCAGCACGCGGGTGTCGCGCCGGTCGGGCCGGTAGAACAGCTCGCCGCGCCAATGGGCCAGCGCGCCGATCAGCACGATGGTGAACAACCCGCGCAGGAAGACGATCTGGAACAGGCTCAGCTCCGCCGAAATCCATTTCATCGTTGCGTCGTTGCAGACGAAACCCGCCATGCTGAGCGACATGTACAGCGCGCCGCGGAAGTTTTCCTCTGCAATAGGGGGCGCCTGGCCCTGGTCGGGGTCTTGGTTCCCGGCTTTGGCGGTCATTCGTTATTCTCGTTTTTTGCCGCATCCCTTGCCGCATCCCTTGAATGCCCGGCCCCGATGTCAGGGGAGGGGACGGGCGCCGGGATGGCGTTTCCTCGGTCGGCGTTTTCTAAGCCGGACGGTGCGCCAGGGCGGCGCGGCGCGCAAGCTGTCTTTCCCGCTGGAAGGTGTAGAAACCCATGCCGACCACGATGGCGGTGCCGACCAGGGTCCAGAAATCCGGCAGATCGGCGAAGACCAGATAGCCGACCAGCGTGGACCAGATCACGATCGTGTAGCGGAAGGGCTGGACGAAGCCGATTTCGCCCTGCCGCATCGAGATGATGCCGAACAGGTAGCCGACGGTGAGCAGGCAGGACGCGCCGGCCAGGAAGCCCAGATGCCGGGCCTCGACAGGGTGCCATTCTGTGAAAGGCAAACACAGGCCGGAGACCACGGTGACCGCGACGCCGGTCGCCAGCGTGATGGAAAGCGACGGCACCCGGCGCGGCAGGCCGCGGGTCGCGAGGTCGCGGATAGAGATCAGGCCGACCGCCACGACGGCCCAGAGCGCGAAGCTGTTGAACCCCTCCATGCCGGGCCGGACGATCACCATCACGCCCAGAAAGCCGATGAAGATCGCGCCGTAGCGGCGCCAGCCCACCTTTTCGCCCAGGAACAGGGCGGCGCCGAAAGTGACGGTCAGCGGCATGGCCTGCATGATCGCCCAGGCGTTCGCCAGCGGCATGTTGAACAGCGCGGTCAGAAAACAGAAGGCGCCGCCGACTTCGCCCACCACCCGCAGCCCGATCAGCCGCGCCTCGTGGCGTGTGGGCCGGTAGAACAGTTCGCCCCGATACTGCGCCAGCGCGCCGACCAGCAGGATGGTGAACAGGCCCCGCAGGAAGAGGATCTGCGGCAGCGACAGGTCGCCCGAAATCCATTTGATCGCGGCGTCGTTGCAGACGAAACCCGCCATGCTGAGGGCCATGAAGGCGGCGCCGCGGAAATTCTCCTGCGCCGGGCTAGGGGCCTCGCCCTCGCCCTCGCCCTCGGTCCCGGCGCTCAAAGCGACCGGCCCTTGATCACGGCGGTGCTGCCCAGTTTCTCCCGGATCTCATCCATCACACGCTCCAGTTTCGCCTGCTTGTCCCGGTCGGGATCGGCCAGATCCGGCACATCCGCGTCTTCCGGCGGGCCCAGATCCGCGCCGCCGATGCCCAGCAGCCGGTATTTGCGACCATCCGCCTCTTTCTCCAAAAGCTCCAGCCCCTGGCGGAACAGAATCTCGGCCAGTTGCGTCGGCGTGGACAGTTTCCGGCTGCGGGTCAGGATCTTGAAATCGGCGGTGCGCAGTTTCAGCTGCACGCTGCCGGCGGAAAATTCGTGCTTCTTCAGCCGCCGTGCGACCGATTCGCAAAGCGGCCAGAGGATATGGGCGAGGTCGTGGAAATCGGACAGGTCCTCCTCGAAGGTGGTCTCGCTCGAAATGCTCTTCGTTTCCGAATTAGGGTCGACCTTGCGGTCGTCGATTCCGCGCGAAAAGTGATACAGTCTTTCGCCCATGGAGCCATATCTCTGTATCATGTTTTTCAGCGGAACATCCCGCAGCTGACCGATCGACGACAGCCCGTCCTGATGCAGTTTCCGCTCCAGCGCCTGGCCCACGCCCCAGATCATCTTCACCGGCTTGTCGGTCAGGAAATCGAGCGCCTCCGCCTCGCCGATCACCGCGAATCCGCGCGGCTTGTCCAGGTCGCTCGACACCTTGGCGAGGAACTTGTTGTAGCTGAGGCCGATGGAGGCGGTGACGCCCGCTTCCCGCTCGATCCGCCGCACCAGACCCGCCAGCGTCCGCGCCGGGCTGCCGCCGTGCAATTGCTCGGTACCGGTCAGGTCGAGGAAGGCCTCGTCGATGGAAAGCGGCTGAACCAGCGGAGTCGCATCGAGCATCATCTGGCGGATTTCCCGCCCGACGCGGCTGTATTTCTCCATGTTCGGGCGGATCACCACGGCGTCCGGGCAGGCCTTCAGGGCCTTGAACATCGGCATGGCGGACCGCACGCCGTACATCCGGGCGACATAACAGGCCGCCGAAACCACGCCGCGCCGGCCGCCGCCGACGATCACCGGCTTGTCGCGGATGTCGGGATTGTCCCGCTTCTCGACCGAGGCGTAGAAGGCGTCGCAGTCGATATGGGCGATGCTCAGCCGGTGCAGCTCCGGATGGCGCTTGGTCCGGCGCGACCGGCAGGCCGGGCAGGTCGGAACCGCCGGGCGCTTTTGCGTGCCGTCGTCTTCCGTCTCCACCGGGGCGGTCCAGACATGAAGGCAATCCCGGCACAGGCAGTCGGGCCCTTCGGAAACCGCCGATTTTTCCGCATCGCCGGGCATGCCGTCAGTCCTCGGGCCAAAGCCAGGCGGCGCCGCGCACCCCGCTGGAATCGCCGTGGGCCGGCGGCAGCAGGCGCGTATTCACGCGGTCGGAAAACACCCAATCGCCCAGCAGGGGCGGAACATTCGTATACAGCCGCGCGAGATTGGAGAGCCCGCCGCCGAGCACCACGGCATCCGGATCGATGATGTTGATCATATGGGCAAGCGCACGGGCAAGGCGGATCTCGTAACGGCGGAACGCCGCTTCGGCCGCGGGCGAGGGATCCTCCGCCAAGGCCTCCGCCGGTTTGTCCTCCCCGCCGTGCAGGCGGTGGTCCCGCGCCAGACCGGGACCGGACAGGAAGGTTTCGATGCAGCCATGCTTGCCGCAATAGCATAGCGGGCCGGGCCGTTCCGCGTCTTCCGGCCAGGGCAGGGGGTTGTGCCCCCATTCGCCGGTGATGCCGTTCGGCCCGTCGACCAGCGCACCGTTCACGACCAGACCGCCGCCGACGCCGGTTCCCAGGATCACCCCGAAAACCACGGCGGCGCCCGCCGCGGCGCCGTCGGCGGCTTCGGAAAGCGCGAAGCAATTGGCATCGTTGCTGACCCGGACCGGCCGGTCGAGCAGGGCCTGGAGGTCCCTGTCGAAGGGCTTTCCGATCAGCCAGACCGAATTCGCGTTCTTCACCAAGCCCGTATCGCGCGAGACGGTCCCCGGTATGCCGATGCCGACCGGCGATTTCCGGCCGGTTTCGGCCTCGAGATCGGAAACGACGCTCTGCACCGCCTCCAAAGTGTCCTGATACCGTCCTTTCGGCGCGCCGATCCGGCGACGCGCGGCGATTGCGCCGTTGCGGTCGAGCGCGATACCCTCAATTTTCGTGCCGCCGAGGTCTATCCCGATCCGCATAACGTGACCTGCAAAGTTTCAAAAATCTCTATAAGGGAAATTGGCTTGTTTTGTTTGAACCGATAGTCTGGTAGACCGATGTTAACCTACTGGTAAGTTTGCTGATATATCCATGCTCTGGAGTTCCGCAAGGAAAACGGGGCGATGTAAATCAAGCGGGCCGTACGGAAGCCTGGGCATGGGCGGTAAAACGCCGGTATGCCGGGGCTTGGCATTCTGCAAGTGAGGGTTCTATGACGCACAAGGTTATGATCGTTGAGGACAACGAGCTGAATATGAAGCTCTTCCACGATCTTTTGGAATCCCGTGGATACGACATAATCGAAACCCGAGATGGCATGGAAGCGCTGAAAATGGCGCGATCCGAGCGGCCTGACCTGATTTTGATGGATATCCAGCTTCCCGAAGTATCGGGCTTGGAAGTCACCAAATGGATCAAGGAGGACGACGACTTGAAGGCCATTCCGATCATCGCGGTCACGGCCTTTGCCATGAAGGGTGATGAAGAGAAAATTCGAGAAGGCGGGTGTGAAGCCTATATCGCCAAGCCGATTTCGGTGACGAACTTTCTGGAAACGGTCGCCCGTTTCCTGAACTAGTTGACCGAATCGATAGCAACAGGACCGACTAGCATGGCGAAGGGACGAGAAACCTTGCATCCTGTTTCTGCCAAAGGCGTCGTTTTTCGCTTTCCTGCCTGTTGCCGCGTAATCTGATCGGCTGACGAAGAAAATACATGACTGCACGCGTCCTAGTCGTCGACGATTTGCTTCCGAATGTGAAGCTGCTGGAAGCCAAGCTGACCAGCGAGTATTTCGACGTCGTCACCGCCGGCGACGGGCCAAGTGCGCTTGACTCGATAGCGCGGAACGCGCCCGACATCGTCCTGCTGGACGTCATGATGCCGGGCATGGACGGGTTCGAGGTCTGCCGGCGCATCAAGGACAATCCGAAAACGACCCATATTCCCGTCGTCATGGTGACCGCGCTGTCGGACAGCGTCGACCGTGTCCGCGGGCTGGAAGCCGGCGCCGACGATTTCCTGACCAAGCCGCTGAACGATACCGCCTTGTTCGCCCGCGTGCGCTCGCTGGTGCGGCTGAAGATGCTGACCGACGAATGGCGTCTGCGCGAACAAACCTCGGGCCAGCTTGGCGTGCTTCAGGAAGAGAAGGCGATGTCCGACGTGGAAACGTCGGGCGCGCGGGTGCTGATCATCGAAGACGGCGAAATCGACTGGATGAAGATCAGCGAGACGCTGAAGACCGAGAATTCCGACCTGGTCCACGCCCGCAACGGCGAGGAAGCGCAGACGGCGGCCATGTCGGGCCCGAGTTTCGATCTGGTCGTCGTGAACCTCAACCTGCGCTCCCAGGATGCCTTGCGCCTGACCAGCCATCTTCGCGCCATGGAACGGACCCGGTATACGCCAATCCTGCTGGTGGCCGAGGAACATGACATGGAGAAGGTCGCCAAGGGCCTGGACCTCGGCGTCAACGACTACCTGATCAAGCCCATCGACCGGAACGAACTGCTCGCTCGCGTCCGGACCCAGATCAAGCGGCAGCGCTATCAGGAACGTCTGCGCGACAATTACGAACGCAGCCTGGTCATGGCGCTGACGGATTCGCTGACCGGGTTGTACAACCGGCGCTACGTCACCGCCCATCTGGGCGGCATGATCGAGCGGCACAAGCAGACCGGCAAGCCGTTGGCCTTGCTGATGTTCGATATCGACTTCTTCAAGAAGGTCAACGACACCTACGGTCATGCCGCGGGCGACGAAGTCCTGATCGAACTGTCCCGCCGCGCGATAGACCATGTGCGCAGCGTGGATACCGTGGCGCGGCTGGGCGGCGAGGAATTCGTCGCCGTGCTGCCGGACACGGAGGAGGAGGTCGCCCTCGTCGTGGCGGAGCGACTGCGCTATACGATGGCCGCCGAAATGTTCGAAATGAAGGCCGCGAGCACCAAGCAGACGGTTACCATCTCGATCGGCGTTTCCCTGCTGCAGGGCGATGACAGCCTGGACAGCCTGATGAACCGGGCCGATGAAGCGCTCTACGCGGCGAAAGGGGCCGGCCGGAACCTCGTGGTGCTTCTGAAAGACGGTCAGACGCAGATCCTGCCGCAAACCAAACCCGGCGCCGAGCCGCCGGAGCCCGCGGCGGCCGGGTAGCGGTCGACCGGTGCCGTCGCCGGCCCGTCGGCATTCCTTCCGTCATTCCGCGAGGGCTCCTTCATCGGGGAAGGATTTGCAGATGGCGATAATCGCATCCAGTTGATTCAGCAGGATGTCGACAAGGGCCGGTTCGAAATGTCTGCCGCGTTCCTCGTGCATGAGGTCGATGATCTTTTCCAACGGCCATGCCGTCTTGTAGCAACGATCGCTTCCAAGGGCGTCGAAGACGTCAGCCAGGGCGGTGATCCTTCCATAGATATGAATATCTTCGCCGCTTTTTCCCTCCGGATAGCCGCTGCCGTCCCATTTTTCATGGTGGTCCCTGGCGATCAGGGCGCCGGCCTGAAGCACGCGTTTGTTCGAGGATTTCAGCATGTCGTATCCCATCTTGGCGTGGGTTTTCATGATTTCCCACTCCCCTGGCGTATGCTTGCCGGGTTTGTGAAGGATGGCGTCGGGGATGCCGATCTTGCCGAGATCGTGCAGCGGAGAGGCGAGACGCAAAATCTCAGCTTCTTCCTCGGATAGGCCATAGTTCAGCCCAATCAATTTACTGAACTCGGCGACGCGTTTCACATGATTGCCGGTTTCCTTCGACCGCGTTTCGACTGCTTCCCCCAGCATGTAGACGATTTCACGCTGGGTTTCCTCGATTTCATGGTGCAGTTCGACATTCTCGAAAGCAATGGCGACATTCCGCTGGAAGACTTCCAGCAGGGAGCGGTCCAGATCGCTGATGTCACGCGTGATGCCCCGCATATAGAGCAGGTTCTCTTTGCCGTTTCTGCCGACAATTCGCCCGATGTAACGGTCATCGACGATGCTGGTATTTTGTTGAACCAGCACTCCTTGGATATCCGTGTGGATCGCCGGCGCGACATCCTCCGTGAGTTGTTTCCCAACAAGATCCTGGTAGTTCCCGGTGGCTGCCACGACGCGAAGATCGGTCCCGGTCCCGCTTGCAGCCAGACCATCACTCTTGCAATAGAAGGCGTCGTCGTGTGCATGCAGCAGGGATGTCAGCTGTTCGAGCACGCCTTTGGCGAATTGCTCTATGGATTTGAGCTCGAAGATGTCGGCGGAGGCTTCGATAATGCGTTCCAAACCGCGCTTGTTGGTGGCAAGGGCAATGATGTCCCGATACGAACGCAGAGACGCATACATCAAGGTGAAGAGTTTTTTCGCGGTGAGCTCGGTCTTTTCCTTGTAATCGTTAATGTCGTAGTTGGTGATCACCCTGCTCTCCGGCGCTTGGCCGGGTTGGCCGGTTCGCAGGACGATCCGGACGGCCTGGTTCGCTGCATTTTCGCGGACGAACCGGGCTACATCCAACCCCGCATGGTCGGTTTCCATGACGACGTCGAGCAAAATGACCGCGGTGTCGGGATTTTCGACGATCGCCTGCTTCGCTTCTTCGCCGGAATACGCGGAAATGAATTGCAGTTCCTTCCCGGCGAAGGAAAAGCCGGACAAAGCCATGCGGGTTACGGCGTGAACGTCGGGTTCATCGTCGACGAGCAATATCTTCCACCTCCGGTCCGAGCCTTTTGGCCGGCCGTCTTCACTGGCGAAACTGAAGTCGTCATTCGATGCGTTGGACGTGTTCATTATTCATCCCCGATACGAAGCGGAAGGCGGATATCGAAAACCACCCCTTCGCCAAGCGTGCTTGTACACTTGATTGCGCCGCCGATTTTTTGTGTGATCAGATTGTAGACGATGTGCATCCCGAGACCGCTGCTTCCGCCGCTCCGGTTGGTCGTGAAAAACGGATCGAAAATCCTCTTGAGGTTCTCCGGCGCTATTCCCCTTCCGCTGTCCCTGTAGAGGAGGCGCGCCATGTCGCCCTCGGAATCGACGCGGATGGATATTCGGCCCGGCTCATCACCGGGAAAACCGTGCGTCACCGAATTCAAGACCAGGTTCGTCAGAATTTGCGCCACGGGGCCGGGATAGCCCACCATGTCCAGGTCTTGATCTCCGTCCAGCGCAACGGAAACGGATGGTTTTTTCCTAAGCTGGGGATCGAGGCTATGCATTACTTCTCGAACGTATTCGAGCAAATTGAACGGACGCGTCTCGTCACTCGACTGGTCGACGGCGACTTGCTTGAAGCTTCGGACGAGGTCCGCCGCCCGTTTGAGGTTGGCCGAAATTATGGCGCTGGACTGCAATGCCGTTTCAAGGAATTCCTCGAGTGAACTCTTTTTCAGATTCCCCTGCGTGAGCATTTCCTTCAGGTCGGCGGAGCGTTCGTGCAGGTGGCTGGCGGCCGTAACGCCGATGCCGATGGGCGTGTTCACCTCATGCGCCACCCCGGCGACCAACCCGCCGAGGGAGGCCAGTTTTTCCGATTGAACCAGTTCCGCTTCGGCCTGTTTCTGGTCGGTGATGTCGGCGCACCATACAATGAAGGTTTGTTGACCTCTGAATTCTATCGGAACGGCATAGATCTTGGCCCACCATTCTTCACCGTTTACTTTCCGCCGTTGCATGATCGAACTGTCGGGACCGATGCCCGTTTCGAAGTGCTGGCGCGCCAATTCGAAATCAACCTTCGATACGAAACTGTTTTCATAGCCAAAAGCCTCAAGCTGTTCGAGGCTGCCGGCGCCGAACAGCCGGAAATACTGGTTGTTTGTGTAGGCTCGTTGGTTGATTTTTTGGCCGATGATCGAAACTCCGATCGGGGACGTTTCCAGCAGATTGCTAAGTTCCACCTCGGCCTGTTTCTGATCGGTGATGTCGTGATGCCAGATAATCGTACTTGGTTCGCCTTCGAACTCCGTCGGTATTGCGTCCAGCAGCGACCACCACCGCTCCCCGTTTGTTCTTACGCGCTCGGATTCATAGCGATGCAGCGCCGTGCCAGATTTGATTGTGGTGTATATCTCTTCCCAGTCTTCTTCAGCTACATACGTGTTCTTGATACCGAAACTGTCCAGTTCGTCCGAGCTTTGAACCGCGAACATATCCAGGAACTGCCTATTCGCGAATGACCGCTTTCCGGTCAAACGGTTCCGAACCGAGATGCCTGCTGGAGAGCTGTCCAGTATTTGACGAAGTCGGGTTTCGCTCCCCTGCAAGGCATCTTTGGAATCTTTCAATTCCGTTAGCGTCGATTCCAGTTTGTTTTCGGTTCTTTTTTGCTCGGTAATGTCCGTATGCCAGACGACGATCGTCCGCTCACCCATGAATTGTGTGGGAACGGCGTCAAGCAGGGCCCACCAACGATCACCATTCACCTTCTTCCGTTCCATGACGAAACGCCTAAACGCCGAACCTGTTTGGATGTAATCCCGCGCTGTTTCCCAGTCTTTTTCCAAAACAAATGTTTCGGCGATGCTGTATTTATTGAGTTCTTCCAAGTCGCGAACGCCAAACATTTCCAGCATACGGGGATTTGCATATATCCGCTGCCCGCTCCCGATGCGCACCGCGACGATGCCCGCCGGTGAACCATCAAAAAGCAGGCGCAGGCGCTCTTCGCTCGCCTGCAGTTCATTTCTGGAAACCTTCAATTCGGCGAGCGCCGATTCCAGTTTATTCTCGGCTTTCTTTTGATCGGTTACGTCGGTATGCCATACGACGATTGTCGGTTCGCCCATGAACGCCAAAGGCACCGCATCGAGAAGCGCCCACCAGCGCTCGCCGTTCACTCTCTTTCGCTCGATAATGTCACGCCTGAATGCCGTGCCGGATTGGATGTAACTGCGGATTTCGTCAAAATCGCTTCTATTCACATAGGTCTCAGCCATATCGTGGGCGTTGAGTTCGTCCAAACTTGCAACGGCAAAAAGTTCCAATAGACGCGGATTGGCATACAACCGTTTGCCGGTCCGAGCATGGACGACGCCAATGCCCGCCGGGCAGCTGTCGAAAAGGAGGCGCAGGTGATCTTGGTTCGTCTGCTTGTTATTGCTCGGACGATCTCGCTGATGCGGGTTCTTCGTGAAAACCCCGCCAAGCCTCGACGTCAAAATGTGTAGCCAGTTATTTAATTGCATAAACCGTCCACAATGCAGTCTGCACTTCGCTTCTTGACGGTCCGCCCAGGTCGGTAGCGGGACTCTGTCCGTCTGGCTGTTTGATCGTCTGGTCGCCAGCGACTGGAGCCGCGGAATTTGCGCGCAGGATTGGGCATCACGGTCCGGGCAGGGAACAATCGGCGAAACAGCGCCAACTCTTGATACGCTTTAAACGGCTCTGTGGATTTGACCTCAATCTGATGATGTCGCGAAGCCGGACAAGGATGCCTCCCCGGTGTGGTTAGGTGTGCGGCGCTCCGCAAATGGAGTGACGTTGGAAGCATTTTGATAGACCCCCATTCTCGCGAAAACCGAAAGGATTGCCGTCCTAAAGCGAAGACTCGCTACCAGTGAATATGGAAAGTTCTAATATACGGTTAAACACGCTGCCTTTCCGGGACTGGTCGCCGGAGAACGGGCTTTTGACCATCGCGGGTGGGTTTTTGTTAACCGCTGTTGACCGGTTGTGCAGAAATGCAAATGCCGGTCATCTTGTTGAGGAGGGCCGTCTATACTGTCCGGACCGGTAAAGGGATAGGGTGTTGGTGAGAGGGGTTCCGAGTGTATCCGGAATGGAGTTCAAAATGCGTACCGACTATGCCTATCAAGATGCCATCCGGCGGGACTTCCGCAACAAGGTGACGGCCGTGATCGCGGTCGGCCTGCTGGCGCTCGTTCTGACCGGTGCAATCGAAGACAGCAGCTTCCTGGCCGGCGGCGATGCGGCTGTCGGAGGGGCGGCCTTGAACCTGCCCGTCACGGAGAATTCCCTGGCGGCGCGCTAGGCGCAGCATCCCTTAGACAATTGCTGTAAAAGAAAGGGCCTCCGCGATGGAGGCCCTTGTTGTTTCCGGTTCAACTCGGGTTTTCCGCCCTTTATGCGGCCCGGATATCCTGCAGGAATTTTTCGACGCGGGACTTCAAACTGGTCGCCTGTTTCGACAATTCCTTCGAGGTCGAGAGAAGTTCCTGGGATGCTTCGTCCGTCTGCTCGGCGGCGGCGCTCACCTCGCCGATATTCTCGCTGACATCCCGTGCCGCGCCCGAGACCTCCTCCACGTTGCGGGAGATCTCGTTGGTCGCGGAATACTGTTCCTCCGTCGCGGCGGCGACGGCGGCGGCCACGTCCAGCACGTCGTCGACCTTTCGGGCAATCAAGGCGATGGCCTCGACCGCCGATGTCGTGCGCTGCTGAACATCCGCGATCTGCCGTGCGATCTGCTCCGTGGCGCTGCCGGTCTGCCCGGCCAAGGCCTTGACCTCGTTGGCGACGACGGCGAATCCTTTGCCGGCCTCGCCGGCGCGGGCGGATTCGATTGTCGCGTTCAGGGCCAGCAGGTTCGTCTGTTCCGAAATGTCCCGGATCAGGTTCACGACTTCGCCGATTTTTTCGGTAACCTCGGCAAGGTTGCGGACCTCCTGTTCGGTCTGCTGCGCCTGTTGCTGGGTTTCCCGTGCAAGATTGTTCGCCGAGGCCATCTGCTGCGTGATCTCCGCGATTGAGGCCGACAGTTCGGTCGCGGCCGTCGCGACGGTTTCCGTGCTGTTCGACGTCTCCTCGGACGAGGCGGCGACGATGGCGGCCCGGCGCGTGGACCCTTCCGCAAGCTGGTTCAGGGACTGCGCCGTCTGCTCCAGCTCCGTCGAAGCGGCGGAGACGATCGAGGTCATTTCCGCGGCGTCGCTCTCGAATTCCTGGGTGATCTTACGGATGCGTTCGGCCCGTTCCAGGTCGGCCTTCTGACGTGCGTCGGCCTCTTGCTGAAGCGTCCGCGCCTCGATCAGCCCTTTGCGGAAGGATTCCAGGGCTTCGGCCATGGATCCGACTTCGTCGCCGCGGCCGGTGCCGGGCACGTTGACTTCATAGGCGCCGCCGGAAAGCGCTTCCATCGTGTCGGTGATGGAGACGATGGGTTTCGAGATGCTGTTGTTGAGCAGGAAGTAGGCGATCACCGCAATGGCGATTCCGAGCACCGAGCCGATAATCGCGGCGGTCAGCAGTATTTCAAAGGCGAGTTCCGAATCGGCGCGGTATTGCGCGAATACGGTGTCGGCGACCTTGCGCAAGGCGGCGTAGGTTCTGGATATGTCGTCGAGATAGGTTTGACCGGTACCGTTCGCCTCGATGATGCGGGCTTCGTCGACGGTCAGCGGCTGGCGCATCAGCTGAATCTGCTGCTGGGCGATGGCGCGCCACGCCGCCGTTTGCTTTTCATACTGGGTCAGCAATTCGGCGGCTTCCGACGTGGTCAGGCGCTGCTTGATGCTGGCCATCGTCGTTTCCATCACGCCGACGCTTTCCGTGAACGCCGTGATGTTTTGCCTGTCGCCGGTGAGCAGAAGCCCGCGGATGACCATCAATTGCTTGTTCGCCTCCGAATGGACTTCATCCAACGAAGTGAGAATGCCTTGAACCCTTTCGGTTCCAACGGCTGCCTGCTGCGCCCGCTGGACGGAAAAGACGGTGGCGAGCGCGCTTGCGATCAGAAGGGCGATCAAGAGGCCGAAGACGATGATCAGTTTCCGGCCGATGCGGAGATTGTTGAACATTTGC
>Ga0070727_10003584_pt1 | contig 13944 bp, 12 predicted proteins | sample tdAd472_FD_66722 | JGI IMG/M metagenome (GOLD analysis project Ga0070727, IMG submission 66722) | Marine sediment microbial communities from the Atlantic coast under amendment with organic carbon and nitrate - tdAd47.2 | ecosystem: Environmental > Aquatic > Marine > Coastal > Sediment | place...
TAATGTAACCATCACCAACTCTGAAGGCACAGAAGTATACAACGATACTAAGGATTACGGTACCATTATCGTAGACAGTATTGCAGAGAATGAATTATTTGATCAGGTGCTCGATCCAGCTGTACTAGCTGCTGACGTCTATTCCGGTGCTTATGTTATCTCTCATGATAGTACGGAGGCTATTACGAATAATGATACTATACGGTTCCAGTTTGTCATGACGGATACCATGTTTCAAAAGGAAGCGGGTTTCGTTTTCGGTGATGCTAGTGGTGTGACACCTGCAGATGACGTAAGTTATTCATTTGGTAATGTATTCTATTGCCCTAATGGCGAAGGTTTTGTGGCCAAGAACATCAGTTTTGGTGTGGCAAATGCCGACGAGCTAGCTGGTCGAAGTGTAACTACTTATTTGTACAAGTGGGCGGATACCAATGATGATGGAATAGCTAACAGTTCCGAATATGGAGATGCACTAGCCATCAACAGTTATAGTTTTGTAGGTACCGAATCTGATGAGGAACTTATCACGATTCCTTTTGATTTTGAAGGAAATGATGTTCCCTTGGAGGATAACACTTTTTATCTCGCTATTGTACAATATATCAACTCTTCTGATGAGCAAGATTTAGCCATGTTGGTAAGTAGAGTTTATGATTATAACGCCACTACCTTTGCCTACCAAGTGGCAGGAACCGCTGCAAGGTACCCAGTTGTACTCAACGTAGGGCCTGAGCCAAGTCCAGATTACAGTACTACTGGTTTTGGTCGCGAAACCATTCCGATGATCAGAATGAGTATTGGTAGTACGGTAAATGCGCCTGAGGTATTAAGTGATGCCAATAAGGTGAAAGTATTCCCGAATCCAACTAATAATGACATCAACCTAGAAGTAGAGCTAGTCAACAGGTCTAGCAAGGTTCAAATCAGCATTATTGATGGTACAGGTCGAATCATTCAGCGCAATGCCTACAATGATTTCAAAGCGGGTAAGTTCAACTATGACTTGTCTAATTTGACAGCTGGGATGTACTTCATTCGTATCCTGACGGACGAAGGACTTCGCACCGAGAAGGTATTTCTACAACGATAGATGATATAGGATTGGTTTAATAGTTTAAGGTTTAAAAGGTTTATGCCACTAAACTTCTCTCTATTAAGCTCATCAGTTCAAAAGTATAAAGGACATTAGCTTCTTACTAGGAGCGCAAAAAAATAGGCCTGGCGGAATTGCTTCCGCCAGGCCTTATTGTTTTACTATAGATCCGATTAAATCCAATAGTTTTCTTACATATTCTTGATGATTTCATCACCAAACTCAGAGCACTTCAATAAAGTAGCGCCATCCATTAGGCGGTGGAAATCGTAAGTTACTCGCTTGCTAGTAATCGCTCCTTCAACGCCTTTCAATACCAAGTCGGCGGCTTCAGTCCAGCCTAAGAATCGGAACATCATTTCACCAGAAAGAATAACAGAGCTTGGGTTTACTTTATCTAAGCCGGCGTACTTAGGTGCTGTACCATGCGTCGCTTCGAAGATGGCACAACCTGACTCGTAATTGATATTGGCACCCGGAGCAATTCCGATACCTCCTACCTGAGCAGCCAATGCATCAGAGATATAATCGCCGTTCAAGTTCAAGGTAGCGATTACATCATACTCTTTAGGTCGCGTCAAAATTTGCTGTAGAAAAGCATCAGCAATAACATCTTTGACCAAGATAGCGCCATTTTTCAAAGCTGCATCTTGAGCGGCATTGGCGGCTTCTTTACCTTGCTCAGCTACCAATCGATCCCACTGCGCCCAAGTAAATACTTTATCACCAAATTCTCGCTCTGCTAACTCATAGCCCCATTCTTTGAACTTACCTTCGGTGAATTTCATGATATTCCCCTTGTGTACTAATGTCACAGAAGATTTACCATTCTCAATCGCATAATTAATAGCTGATCTTACTAAGCGTTCGGTACCTTCTACAGATACTGGTTTGATCCCTAAAGATACAGAATTTGGGAAGCGAATTTGGGTTACCCCTAACTCAGTCTGCAAGAAGTTCTTTAGTTTTTCAACTTCATCTGTACCATTCAGGTATTCGATGCCCGCATAGATATCCTCCGTATTTTCACGGAAAATAACCATATCAATCATTTCTGGCTGTCTTACAGGAGAAGGCACACCATCAAAATATTGAACAGGACGAACACAAGCGTACAAATCCAGTTTTTGTCTAAGTGCAACATTCAAAGAACGAATTCCTCCACCTACAGGAGTAGTCAATGGTCCTTTAATGGCAATTAAATACTTTTTGATATCATCAAGTGTCTCTTGCGGAAGCCACTCGCCCGTCTTATCAAAGGCTTTCTGCCCTGCTAATACTTCATGCCACTGAATCTTCCGAGTTCCACCATAAGCTTTCTCAACCGCCGCATCAAGTACGCGCTCTGAGGCTGCCCAAATATCTGGACCAATTCCATCTCCTTCAATAAATGGAATGATTGGGTCATTAGGCACAGCTAATTTCCCGTTTTCAATCGTTACTTTTGTTCCACTCATATTTTTTTATCTATTTTAACACTTAGTTTCAGAACTAAGATATTGGATTTAAAAAAAGCAGCACAAAGGTAATAAATATTGCCACTAAGCCCTTATTTTTCTTTGAAAAGACTATAAACGAATTTCCGATGAGAAAACTCACTTTATTTATCGTTTTTTTCTTGAGCATTTTTCTCTTTTCCAACTGCAATTCTCAGAAGAAGTTAGGCAGTGAAAATTGTGACACACAAGGAGAGGTAAAAGACTTTTCTATGTTGGATGGTTGCGGTCTTCTGCTGGTCACCCCAGCTGGGAAAAAACTCGCAGTGGTCAACTGGGATCAATGGGAAAGTGTTTTAAAAGTAGATACAAAAATTAAGTTCGGGTATAAAGAGGTAGAGCCCCGGATGAGTATCTGTATGAGTGAAGATGCCTACATCGAAATCACCTGTGCTGAGGCACAATAAGCAAACGAGCTAGATTAGTTATTTATGTCGAATCCAAATTTAGATGCGAGCGGAGAGCAGATGAACCCTGAGGAGCACTTGATTGAAAAAACCTTGCGGCCCACAGAATTGGAAGATTTCAGCGGTCAACCTAAGATTGTAGAAAACTTGAAAGTATTCATTGCTGCCGCCAAACAACGAGATGAAGCCCTGGATCATGTGTTGTTGCATGGTCCTCCGGGCTTAGGTAAAACTACACTATCTCATATTATTGCCAATGAGCTGGATACGAACCTTAAAATGACTTCAGGTCCTGTGTTAGAAAAACCGGGCGACCTGGCTGGACTACTCACCAACTTAGATGAGGGTGACGTCCTCTTTATTGATGAAATCCATCGATTAAATACGGTGGTGGAAGAATACCTCTACTCCGCTATGGAAGACTACCGGATCGACATCATGATTGATAGCGGCCCAAATGCTCGCAGTATTCAACTTACTTTGAATCCTTTTACATTGGTAGGTGCCACGACACGGATGGGACTATTGACGGCTCCCATGCGAGCCAGATTTGGCATCAATTGCCATCTCGATTACTATGATACGGCCACATTGGTCAAAATCATCAAACGCTCTGCCGGGATTCTACAGGTGCCGATTACCCCTGAAGGCGCCCAGGAAATTGGTCGCCGTAGTAGAGGTACCCCTCGAATTGCCAATGCCCTCCTTCGCAGAACCCGAGATTTTGCCCAAATCAAAGGCAATGGTACCATCGATGTCGAAATTGCGGAATATGGCCTTTCTGCCCTAAATGTTGATTCTCATGGCCTCGATGAAATGGACAATAAAATACTGAGCACCATTATTGATAAATTTAAAGGTGGACCCGTAGGTTTAAATACCTTGGCTACGGCCGTAGCAGAAGAATCGGGTACCATCGAAGAAGTACATGAACCTTTCCTCATCATGGAAGGATATGTGATGCGAACGCCTCGTGGTCGAGAAGCCACAGAAAAGGCCTACAAGCACTTAGGTAAAGTTCCTCCTAGTATTAATGGCACCCTATTTGATGTGTAGATCGGTACAAATCTAGGTGATCTAGTAGGGCATTTAATTTAATTCAATCCTCTCTACTTCTTCCGCAAAAAGATATCTCCACTTATCGTTTCCAGAGCGATCAAGGGGCCTCCTCCGTTAATCGAGGTATTGAGCAACTTCGAAAAAGACGTACTGTTCTTGTCCAGTGAGATGTCAAAATCAGTATAAATTTCGCCAGTCACCGATTTGAATTTTAGGGCGGTGGCGGCACCAGAGGCCAAGCCGAGGTCTATGAAGCCACTGATCGTCTTAGCCTTTAGTGGGCCTTTCAAATCTGCTAATTCCAAATTACCGGCAATTGTTTTTAAAGAAACATCGGCGCCTTTTGGCAACATTAATTCAAAGGCCAATTGAAAGCATTGACATTTATCATTACGCTTGTCTTCTTCTTGGTTACAACTCCAGCAATTGTAGCCGTTCTTTTTTGAAAAGGACTCGCTATAATCAGAGGAGATAGTCAAGGTGTTACCAATATCCGTGACTTTCATTTGGTGCAGCCCAAGCAGTTTTTCCTCACCGTAAGTAATGATCGTCTTGAGAAGCAGTTCATTTTTATCCCAGGAGCTTACTTTGATATTCGTCGCAAATTTCAGATCAATGTCAGCCGATTTATTAGCCGACCAGTCATAACTTTGCTCTTCGACTTTCTGCTGTTGCGCTAGCGCTGTTCCTAAAAAGCATAAACACAGAATAAGGCTTGAAAATATTTTAGACATGGTATTTTTTTATACAAAGAATTATAAAATGGGCTTCGATGGAGGACAGGCCTCAAAATTGTTGGAGGACCAAAACATGGCAATTTGACAGTCGGGTGATTTTTGTTAGATCGAACAATAAATGGTTCTCTGAATGGGTATTGATTTCCTATTTACTTTTTCGGATATAAATGGGGCTGCTGACAGAATTGATGCTCAACTCTACACCACCACCATTCAGTAAGCCTTTGCTCGAACGACGGCCCACCACTGTCATTCCATCTTTTCGATCACCAAAGTCTATGTCTAGATCGGTATAAATTTCACCAGTAACCGTATTTAGTTGTAGAGTGGCTTTAGTCGACTTGGCAATACTCACATCAATCCGCCCACTTACATTGGAAATCGCACTAGGCTTAAGGGCGTTGAGACTAGCAAAAATCACATCAATAGAACCAGCCGTAGAACTCGCTATGACGGGCCCAGACACCTTTTCCAAGTGGATAGGCGAGCCATTGGATTTAACTTCAATTTCACCTTGATAGCCTAGTACCTTGTAAGCCCCTTGACTGACCCAGCTCATCTCCTCTATCTTCACCGCTAAATTTTGGGGCAATTTCAATTTAATGCTCAGTTGGTGAGAGGAAGCTTTTTTAATGATGACTTTTCCATCTGAATAGTCTACCATCAAGCCCATTCCCGTATTATCCACCGCCTGATTATAAAGTGGGCGCAAACCTTTGGCACGCGCTGGCGGTGGCCGATAACCTTCGGCTTCTAGGATAATTTCTTGACCACTGTGGCCTTCAATTTCAATACTGGCTCGTTCGAGATAAATTTCAACTCGATTGGCCCCTTTCAAGGGGAATTTTTTGGCTTGATCTTGCGCGCATAAAAATTGAGGTGCCCCTGTAATGAGCGCTAAGATGAGCCCCCATACCATTGATTTGGAATGCATAAAATATCGTTTTATTGATCGAATGATTTATCTGATAAGGTATACTCCTTTCGTCTAACTGATCTGGGTTTCAGATTACAGTAATATCCCAATTCCTTCCGCTGCCTTCCCTTTAACCACTTCTAATAACTCTTCTCTTTCTAACAATGCCTCAAATGTTTTTAATGCTTCTTTTTTCCGGGCTCTTGTCAATGCTTCAATCAGGGCAATTTGCACCTGCGGATAAGCTTGATTGAGCAGGCTTTCTAGCAACATATTGACCACCTCTTCTTCTCCTAAAAACTGGGACATGGCTTGCACTGCCTTTAGTCGAACATTGACATTATCATCATAATTTAAGGTGTGAACTAAGGCCTTCAAGATTTGATCATCTACCCTCGTTTCACTAATTGAAACATTCACAGCTTGCAGCCGATCACTTGCTGATGGATTTTGTAACATAGATAAGATCAGCAGTTTCTTGGTTTCTTCCATCTCCAACTGCAATTGGCTGATTTGCGCTTGTTGTCCCTGCTTCAATTGTAAGGTGTAGCCAAGTGTTGCGATGAGCAACAAACTAATAGCCGCAGCCAGCGTGCGCCAAGACACTAAAGACAAGCGTTTTCCGGGTGTCGATTGTCTTGCCTTCTCCTGCTCCAAAAAATGATAAAACTGCTGATCTACACGCTCAGACGGATATTGCTCCTCCGCCGCCTCTATTTCCGTATATAATTCCTGCAGGCTTGCCCATTCTTCTTGTAGAGATTGAGATTCACTCAGTTCCTGTCTTAGTTGATCCACCTCTGCGGTAGAAAGCGTTCCTTCTAAATAGGCAACTAATCGAATGCTATTTTTTTCTTGTTCCTCCATTTAATTCACTTCTTTTCAATTCGGTAATTTGGCATATTCTGTCTTCAGTCTGGCCAGCGCCCGATGCACCTTGACTTTAACCGCTCCTTCTGTACATTTATATAATTCTCCGATTTCCTTGTAAGGTATTTTCTGAAACTTGCTGAGCAATATAATTTCTTTTTGAGCGGGCGGCAGCCGATCCAGGGCTAACCACAGGCGCTTCTTTTCCTCCTCTTTCTCAAGTTTTTGGTCTATCCCTGGTGCTTCTATAGCTACTCCTGATTTCCATTCTGCATAAACCATTCTCCTCTTTTCTTGCTTTTGGTAGGCGGTATAGCTCACATTCCTTGCCATCTGAAACAACCAGGTTTTAACACTCATTCCTTTTGTATAGGTACTCCGGTATTTAATCATACGTTCAAACACAGTCTGCGTAAAATCCTCACTCTCCGTCCGCTTGTTGGTCATTCTATAAAAGAAGTTAAACAGCGGACGCTTCCAACGCTCGAAGAGCAAAGCAGCAGCGTCAAAGTTTCCCAACTGGAGTTCTAGCATGAGTTGTTCGTCGGACAAAATGAATGTAATTAATGGGCCGTTTTCAATTGCTCTAGGCAAAGTATAATTCTCTCTAAATCTCCTCTCCTAATCAACTTACAATAACGGATACTTCGCTTATTGTAGATGGTTACAAAAAAATGCAAAAAAAAAGCAGTCCAACAAAATGGACTGCTTCTCCAGTGTATAAAAAGAAACAAGTAGATAAAAGATCTTAGCTAAGCTAGACTTCAGAAGTTTTATTAGGCAGGACAAAGAAAACTTCTGAAGTCTAAAGGGCGAGGATTTATTCCTTGACAAATTTCCGCGTCAGATCACTGCCCGCCGCTCGTAAGCGCAGAACATACATCCCAGCTGGTAATTCATTTACCCCGAGCAGAATTCGGTTTTCTCCATTCAGGAGTCGACCCTGATCGGTTTTCATCAATTTACCTTGGATATTGAAAACCTGCAACTGATAGGGCATAGCATCTTTAGCTGCCAGTACTAGGGTAAGTTCCTGCTGAACCGGGTTGGGCATTAACCGCTCGATAGTCGCCTTTTCCTCTACTTCTTCCGTGTTAGAAACGATGCGGAAACTCGGACTTGCTGTAAAGTCATTGCTGTCCAAGTTGATTATGGTGCTGTAGGTGCTTTCGCAACCCGCAGCAGTAGTGAGGGTCAAGACTACCGTGTACACTCCCGGAGCAGCATAATAATGGGCGGGCGTAAACTCCGTACTAGTGCTACCATCTCCAAAATCCCAATGGATATTCTGCGCATCCGCTGAGGATAAGTTGAGGAAAAACACACTCAAAGAATCACTGTCAATGAAAGGCAGGAATAGCGCACGGCATTCATCCTCATATTGAATATTATCTGCCGTAGTCAATAGTACACTCATAGCGCTTTGACAACCTGAAGTGGTTTCGATATCCAGCGTAACCAAGTAGACACCGGGCGTCGTATATTGGTGAATGGGTACTGGCTCCTGGCTCGTTTCTCCATCTCCGAAATCCCATTGCCAGGCAATCACGTCTCCCAATGAAACGTCCATGAATTGGAATTCAGCATTTTCTCCCAGCTGCTCAAAGAAGAAAATAGCCTGGCATTCGGGGCCTTCTACCACTTCATTGTCTCCAATACAAATGTGCTGAATAATCGTGCTACCGCAACCGGTAGAAGATTCGATAGACAGCCATACCTCATACACGCCTCCTGAATCATACACATGGACAGGACTCCGCTCTTCACTAGACTGACCATCTCCAAAATCCCATTTCCAACTGATAATTTCACCCTCCAAGCTAAAGGAATGATCTTCAAATACCACCTCTAAACTCGTTTGGTCTGAATAGTCAATAATAAATTCAGCTTGGCAGTAAAAAGCTGTTGTATCACAAGGAATAAAGATCGTGTCCTGCACAATACCTGAAGAATCAATCGGGATAATCAGGGTATCGCAAGGATTACCAAAACCATCACAAGGGAATAATTGTGCGGGATCATAGCCCTCACATAGCGCCGTACACATATTGGGGAAGCTGCGCCATTCTCCATTGTCATCATAAGTACAGACAGGCCAGTATTCATCGTCGCATTGACAATCAGGTGGATAAACATCACATTGCACGAGCAGACTGTCCGAATAACCCTCGCAAATAGCGAAGCAAGCATTAGGGAACTGTAAGGTATCCCCCACTGCTGTCACGACGCAAACCGGGATAAATACATCCGGGCAGACGCAAGGATCCGGATTTTCACAATCCACCAATTGGTGGGGGCCATAGCCAGCACAAGCTGCTTCACATTCGTTTCCAAAAGTCACCACTACCCCATCGGCTCCCAATACACAAACCGGAGCGTAAATATCGGGACAGATGCAAGAATCTGGTTCACAAGGCACAAATAGCGGTTCGCCTAAGCCTTGGCAGATCGCTTCACAAGCGTTGTTAAAAGTTTGGATTAAACCATTCGGCATCAATACACAAACTGGATCGTAAATATCTGGGCAACCGCAATTCGTAGAATCCGGATAGCAGGAGAAAATCTCGTTGGGACCAAAGCCATCGCAAGCGGCAAAACAAGGATTTGAAAACTGTAAGGTATCTCCCACTGCTGTCACGACGCACACCGGATCATAGTACTCGGGGCACTCACAGCCTTCTCCCTCACAAGGGACAAAACTGTCACTATTGAACCCAGCACATAAGGCCTCACAAGGATTGGAGTATTGCCGTATTTCGCCATTTGCATCGATCACACAAGTCGGAATATATACCGCATCACAACCGCATACGCCATCTTCCAATACGGTTACCAACTGGGTTAAAGTGCTTTGACAGGTATCACTTACAATGGTTAAGGTCACCGGATAAACACCTGAAGAATCGTAAGTATGAACGGGCACATTTTCGACAGAGCTAGTTCCATCTCCAAAATCCCAGAAAATAGTATCGATAGAAGCACTCGTAAAAGACAGGTCTTGGAAAAGTATTTGATAATCAGGACCAAAGCTAATTTGCTCGTAGGTGAAATAGGCCTCGCATCCTTCTACTTCCGGAGGAGTGATCACATTTGCACAAAGATGGAAAAAGAAAAAGGCACTGTCAGGTATTGCTTCTTTCACCAGTTCTATGCCTGTACAAAGGTCAAAAACACTCACTTGAATTAAAGGTTCTCCATTCGCACTGACTAGTGATCCTGCAAAAAAGCCTTCTTCATTCGTAACAGTTTCTTCCTCTCCTTCCCCATACACTAAACGCACAGGATACCCGGGAACGGGCTGCTGATCCTGGCCGAATACCACTGTCCCGAGGGCCACTTCTTGGGCACTCAGACGGGGGCCGGCTAGGAATAAAAGTAGGGTAGAAAAGATAAGCCCACCCCAGCATTTTAGGCGAGGTTGAGCATGGTGGTTACGGATTGTTTTCATAACTTTTTCATAGTTTTTGCTTCCATTAAATAATATAGCTTGCTTTCATTTAAGTGCTTGATCACTCCGCAATGATTAATTTTCTAAACCTCGGACCATATGGGGTCATGAGTTTGAGAACTACGGGGCCGGTCGGTAAAAAGTCAATAGGTAGTTTTAGTTTCTTCGTCTTATTGAGTGGCAGGGAAAATAAGGTCTGTCCACTCAAGCTATGGATACTGATGCCATCTAGGTCGATACTTGAATTAATCTCCAGCACTTCACTGGCTGGGTTGGGGAAAAGATGAATTACAATATCTCTATCCTTGTCAATTATATCCGATATAGCTGCTGGATGAATTAGGTTCAGATGCAAACTATCTCGTACCACTGGAATCTGATTGAAGTTGCCATCAATTATTCCTACTCCCACTACACTAATCGCAACGGGTAGCCGGTCTATATTATCTTGGAACAGCTCAATCAGGTCATCTTCAATAATAATGGATAAGGTGCCAATGCGACCAAAGCTAGTCACGGGGGCGTTTCCTAGCCGGGTCATCGCCATATCCAGCTGTCCCTCGTTTGCCGTGTCATTCTCTACATGCGACTGCAGTAGAAAAACTTGGCCATCACCTCCTAGCCATAAGGGATCGATGGTCAACTGTACATCAGCAATCAACTCATCATCATAGGTAATGGAAAAAGCTATCCCATTAATATCAGTAATGGGTTGTTCTAGGCTGCCAAGAACTAAGGGAATTTCAAGGCTAGCGTTTTCTGTAATGATGGCGGGAACCGCTGTTCGGTCGAAGCTAATCGTGGGATCTAAGCCAGCTACTCCTTCTTGAAAAATGGTCGTGTTTACCGCAGCATGTTCTTCACCATAGTTGCTAGAAATCGTCAATAAGTCTGCAAAATCTATCGCTCCATTTCCATCGGCATCTGCAAAGACAAAATTTTGTCCCGTTGGAAACATAGCCTCCCATAAAACACTAATAAATGACTCTGTATCTTGAGGGGTATTTCCCAAGCGTGCTGGACCAATCTCACCGTAGGCAAAACCTGTATACAGCACGTCGAAATTTTCTACTCGTCCATTATTATCTGCATCCCCAGGAAACACTTGGGCATAGTTGTCGACTTGCCCAACTAGGCAAAGAGCAAGGCCAAGAAGCAGCCGAAATAGGTATTTCATGGGCAATTCGTTCATTTTGACTACAAAGTTAAGCGGTGCTTAGGTCGATTACAATTACATTTTTTCTGTTTTATCAGATTTTTTTGTCTTCTATTTTCTTTATACTAAATATTAAATGCCTGTATTTCAATTAATTGATATATTTTCACAAATTACATTTATCAGATTTTTTCTGCATGAAGAACAGTAAACTGATTCAAATTCTGGCCACTTTTGATGGTAGGCAAAGGCGTGCTTTCGAAGATTTTGTCGAATCCCCCTACTTTAATAAGCAAGAAGAACTCATTCATTTTTATAAATACCTCAAAAAAAGCAGCAGCAAGGGCTTTTCAGAGAAGCGCTTGGATCGCTATCACCTCTACCAGCAACTGTTCCCTGAAGCGGACTATGATGAGAAACATTTGAACTACTTGAGTAGCCAATTATTGAAGCTAGCTGAACGATACGTTGGAATCAGTAGCTTTGAAAAAGCAGCCGTCCTGCCCGAATATTTCCAGTTGCATTATTTCGTAGATCAGCGGCTTGAAAAGCATTATCAATATAACATGAGTCAGGCCCAACGAAAACTGGAAAACGCCAGGGAGGATACCGAACAATACCTGTATCAAAAATACTTGCTAGCCGGCCTAAGAGAAAAGCACTTTTCCAGTTTGAAACAGCGTCGATTTGATGAAAACTTACAAGAAGCCGCAGACTCCTTTGATCAATTCTACCTTTTCAAAAAGCTCTACCTTCTATGCGCGATGCTCGACCGCCAAAATGTGGTCACGCCCAGTTATAAAGCCCAATTTATTCCCGAAATCCAGTCTATTCTACAGCAGCACAAATTTGACGATCCGGCCATAAAAACCCTAGAACAATTACTGCTGAGTTTGACGGCCGAAGACACCGCTCATCACTTTGGTCAATTGCGCAGCTATCTTGGGCAGTACAGTCATCTTTTCTCCTCCGCGATGTTGCGAGATCTGTACTTCAGTATCATCAATTTTTGTATTCGGAAGATTCGTTTTGGAGAAAAGGATTATGCAACGGCTTTGATGTCTATCTATCAAGAAGGAATCGAGAAAGGAGTTCTATTTGAGGATGGCTACCTCTCTCCCTGGACATTTAAGAACTTGGTGAAATTAGGTATTGGTCTGAAGGCCTATGATTGGACCAAAACCTTTATCGCTGAGTATGCTCCTCAACTACCCCCACATATGCAGGAAGATGCCTTACACTTCAACTTGGCAGATCTTTATTACGCTTTACGTGATTATGATCAAGCACAAATACACTTACGACAGGTAGAATTTAGCGATGTCCAATACAGTTTCGGGGCCAAGCTCACCCTTACTAAAATTTATTATGAAACGGGGCAGACCGAAGCACTTTATTCCTTGCTATCATCTTTTAAGATCTTCTTACAGCGAAAGAAGCTGATTACGAAGGACGTGAAAAAACCCTATCTAAATTTCATCCAGTTTGTGCATCGCCTAGAAAAAGCAAAGCCAGATCAATTGGTCAGCTTGGAAGAAAAAATTAACAGCACAGAAATGTTAACGGCGAGAAGTTGGTTGCTTGGGCAACTTCAAAAGATGAAATTGCTATAATTGCTCCCACTCAGCACGTAGTTTCTTGGTGAATCCTTTCACCACCAGATCATAAGAATGATCGATCAATTCGCGTAGGAATCCATCCTCCAGTTCTTGTTCAAAGTAAACCGTATTCCAGTGCTTCTTGCTCATATGCCATCCCGGTTGTACGTCTGGGTATTGCTCCCGCAATTCCAGCGCCCAATCTGGGTCACACTTGAGATTAACCCGAAAGTCAGCATATTCCAAGCCCGTCAAGGCAAACATTTTTCCCATCACTTTAAAGACGAGCGTTTGTTCATCAAATGGAAAGGTCTCTTCGACTCCTTTTTTGGACATACAATAGGCATGGAAGGCTTCGATATTCATGGTTTAAGGTGTAATGGGTAATGTTGAAGGTTGAAGGTTTAGTTAAGTGTAGCGAATTTTAGCATTTTTAGGGCAAATATTCAGTAGTAGGTTTAAAGATAAAAAGTGCTTAGTAAATTACAAACTAATGTTTCTTTTTTACACTTTTTTGTTTTACCTCATAAAAAATAATAGCTCATGAATGCTAATACCTATCAAAAACTAGCCAACCGTACCTTGATCGATCGTCCCGATTTTGAGATTACGGATGAACAGACTATGATTGCCTGGAATGCTATCGGCCTCACTGGCGAAGCGGGCGAGGTGGCTGATTTGGTCAAAAAACAGATTTTCCATCAACAGGGTATTGATCGAAACCATATGAAAAAAGAATTGGGGGATGTACTTTGGTACGTGGCTGCGCTCTGCACCGAATTCGGTTTTACTTTAGAAGAAGTCATGCAGCACAATATTGAAAAGCTGAAGGCTCGGTTTCCCGATGGTTATTCGCCGGATCGGACTACTTTTCGAGAGGGGGAGGCGGGGTGAGGGGAAGTTGTGAAGTAGGGGAAGAAGGGGAAGTGGTGAAGAAGGTGAAGACGTCAGAAGTGGGTTGGTCGATACTGTCAAAATAACTTTTCTTATGGGTACCATTTTTGGATATTAATATTCAATTCGGTCATCCATTTCGGCGATTAAGTTTCACCCATTTATGTGGTTTTCAATAATTGAAGTGTTCGTACAAGCTTGGATTTACCTTCGGTGACCTACTTTTTTTCATTGCCAAAAAAAGTAGGCAAAAAACGCTAGGCAAAA
>Ga0070727_10003585_pt1 | contig 13941 bp, 20 predicted proteins | sample tdAd472_FD_66722 | JGI IMG/M metagenome (GOLD analysis project Ga0070727, IMG submission 66722) | Marine sediment microbial communities from the Atlantic coast under amendment with organic carbon and nitrate - tdAd47.2 | ecosystem: Environmental > Aquatic > Marine > Coastal > Sediment | place...
AGGAAGAAAATGAGCATCTCAAGAAGATCATTTCTTGGAGGGGTTGTTGCTGCTCTTAGTTCGACCGTTTTGGGTGGAGCTAAGGTTTTAGCTGAAAATAATGTAAGGAACGAGTTAAAACCAGAAAGTTATGAAGATATAAAAAACTGGGGTATCGATCATATTGACGAGACAACTAAAAAAGAGCTTCTTTATGGCCAATGGAATATCAAAGAAGGCAGAGACTATCTTATAAAAGAAACGGGGAAGCGAATTAAAATTAGCAATGTGACCCTATATGATCCTTATCCTGAAGTAGGATTTGCTGTTCTAGATAATCGCAGAGTTATACTAAGTGGAGATTATTAATGCCTGAATATACATTAAAGTGTGATAAATGTAATCATATTTTTACAAAAGTTTGGAAGATATCTGAATATGATGAAAAGTTTAAGAATGTTAAATGTAAACAGTGTAAAAGTCGTAAAATCTATAGAGAATATTCTCAAGATAGTGTAGTACCTAATTACATAAAGAGCCTACATGAATGTTCTACTCTCGGAGAGTATGCAGAAAAGCAATCTAAAAAGTACGGAAAAGCTAAATGTGAGGCTATGGAGAGAAGCTTTGTTACTCAACAAGAACCTGAATCGGGGATTAAAGAGCTTCCTACAGGTATGTCTAGAGTTAAAGAAGATAAAGATCTAGCTAGATATATGGAAAAAGATGAAATCAAAAATAGAAGAAAGAAAGAAAAGTAACATGACACATTTCACTATCAACGAAGAAAAGAAAAAAGATGAACCGTTTTACTATGAAGTATATACCTTTTTTGGAAAACATGATTATCTAGATGAGAATAAAAATCCATTACTAGATTATGAAATAGACGAAAAAAATAAAGATGAAGTCTTTTCTCTAAAAGATGCATATGCACTTAAGTTTACAAAAGGTAATAGGTCTAACTACTACGTTAAACGGAATAGGCATGGGAGGCTGTATGACCCTGTAGGCATGTACTCTGAAGGTAGGGCTGACATCTTTATGAATGAAGCAGGTAGGCCTCAATGGAAATTTGAACCAGTATCGAAAAAGGTTTTCGATCTTTATGTTAATTACTTAAAAACAAAAAATCCGGCTTGGATTAACAACGCTAATAGAGAGGTTTGATTATGAAAAAAGGTAAGATGACACAAGTAGAAAAATACTGTGTAGATAATATGGCTAAAGAAGGTGAAAGCTCTCAAGATATTGCTGAGTTTTTAGATAGGCCTGTGGCATTAGTGGAAAAATATATGCCAGAGCTTCCAAAAGAAGAAGAGCTTAAAAAAAGACCATCAACTAAAATAAATAAAACTCAATTTATTAGAGAAACAGCAGCTAAGAAAGAAAAGGCTGTTAGCATCATGACTGGTCAAGAGTCTTCAAGGTCAGAACAAACTAGAAGCTCAAGGGTCGGTCGCGATAAAGTTATTAAGAAATATCAAAAAGTTATTCATAAAATTAAAGATGAAGATTAATGGCTAAAGAAAGAACTGAAAAGAGTCGATACCCGTCTAGATATTCTCCACAAGGATGGGTACACTCTGCTCAATATGTTACAGAACTAATATGCGAAAAAAAGGCTAAAACAGAAGGTAAAGAGTTACCTTTAAAATTTTGGGACTTAAAGGATTGGAATAAGTTTTTTAAATATCAAATCATGTTAGCTAATAGATTGATAAAAGAATATGGAGAGCATGTAATAATATCGGCACTCAACGATAAAAGGATGTGGAAGACATACTCATTAAGAAGTCCTTTCTTGAAAAATATTTGTGAAGAATATAAGAAAAAGCAAGACATATCTAAGAAGATAGCTAAAAACCTTGAGTATGATTTCTCTGAGAAAAAAACTTTCTCTAGTAGCAACAAGAAAAGTAAAAAATCAATTATTTCTAAATTAGAGGAACTTGAATGACAGAAGAGAATAAAGAAGATACAAAGGTAGAAGAAACTAAAACTAAGAAAAAGAAGAAAAAGACTCCTGCTGAACCTAAAAAAGAGGTTGACGCAAGAGATAAAGATATTATTAAAAAGTATGGGGAAATTATTTGGAGTGCTTATGAATTTATTGATAATCCACCACCTGTAATATCTGTTAGTCCTAAAATTGATGTAGCACTCGGTGGAGGCGTTCCAGAGGGATGTCTTTTTATTATGACTGGACCTGAAAAGGTAGGGAAAACAGTCACTGCTTTGAACTTTGTAAGGAATGCTCAAAAGGTAAAACTTGATAATGGTCAGACCAGAACTACGCACTATGCTAATATTGAGGGTCGTATTAAAAAAAGAGATCTTCAAGGTATTTATGGATTAAATCTTGATCCTGCTGTCTTTAAAATCATAGGTTCTAAGGTTGGACATATCCTTTCTGGCGAAGACTATGTATCTATTTTAGACAATAGAATTCATAATGACCCACATAGTGTCTGCGTTGTAGATTCATTTTCAGCTTTAGCTTCTGAGGAAGAGCTAAATAAAGAAATTAATGAGTCTAGCGTTGCACCAATGAATAGAGTGCTTAGCAAGTTCACAAGAAGATTTGCTAACGTTTTGCCTGTTAATAGAGTAACTTTAGTCGGCATTACTCACCTTATGGCTAATATTAAAAAGTTTGGAGCAGGTAAAGAGAAAACAGAAAAATCTGGAAATGCCCTTAAGTACGCCCAAGACGTTAAACTTTGGGCTACCCATAAGGAAATGTTGAAGCAGGGAGAATCTATTATCGGCCAGAAGGTCCATTGGGTTATAGAAAACTCAGCAATTGGTCCTCCGGGGCAAAAGGTGACTAGTATAATTAAGTTTGGAAGAGGAATCTGGGAAGAATATGAAGTTTTAGAATTGGCACAAGATTTTGGCATTGTAGAGAATTCAACTTGGCTAAGCCTACCTAGTGGAGAAAAAATACAAGGGAAATCTAAATATTGTCAGTATCTTGAAGAAAATGAAAATGCCTTTTTAGACCTAAAGTCACAAGTCTATGAACTTGTTGGAATTTAAATTAAGGATATATTATGGAAACCGATCTAGATTTATCTGAAGAGCTATTTGAAAAACACTACTTAGAGCCCGGTATGGCTCCAGAGTACCCTATTGATTTTTTATCCTTATCAAAAGGGGGAATGCCTGACCCCTACAGCAAGGATTTTGATTGTTTTTTTATAAATGAAAATGGAAATCCAGAAATACAAAAACAACAAGATTATGCTATTTTCCCTATTATTCAAATTAAATCTGATTTTTTTAGCGCAACAGGTTCTGATAAAGAAAACCTTGACAAATTAGCTATAGAAGATTTAAGAAAACAAAAAAATAAATCTATCTGTAGGCTTTTACAGTTTGCCAGCGAGCACTCTAAGAATACATGCTGTTCTTATGGTCATTTTTATAATTCTCCTTTATTGTATGCTATTGAATCTGCTCTTTCGTCTTTCAAAGCTTCTCATATAGCAATGAATACTAAACTTTATAAAGAAGTTTTTAAAAAGATAGTTGGTCAAAATAAAACAGCGAGGGGTCATATAAAAACAGTAGTTAAGGGGGAAAAAATTACAATATTCCCTTCTGATGAGGTAGATATGGCAGTATTAATTGACACTAGCAGAAATGGACTTATTAATCCATGCACGCAAGACGATTTTTGTTGGCAGGCTTATAGACTAAGGTGGGAGAATGAGTCTGTTGCTTGGACAGATTGTAATTATGCTATACTTGGATCAGATTTAGTCGTGAGGGCAACATGAAAGTTAAATATCTAGACGGTGAAGTTACTAACTGGATAATTAAGGGGGACATAGTAAGTGCTGGAGAAAAAAGATCTAAAAGGTCTAAGCTTCATGTTCAGGCTAGAGAGATTATATATTCGCTATTTCCAACTATGAGGATTTTAGAAGAGGTCTCCTTTAGTCCCAAAAGGGGGACAACTCAATACTTTGATTTCTATATAAGTAACATCCAGCTAGTAGTAGAAGTTCACGGACAACAGCACTATAAGTTTAACTCTTTGTTTCATGGGTCAGTAAGAGATTTTTTGATGCAGAAGAAAAAAGATAATGAAAAAAAAGAGTGGTGTGAAATCAACGGGATAACATATATAGAGCTTCCATATAATGAAAAGGTAGAAGAATGGCAGAAGAGAATAGAACTCCGATAGACAGGATGAAAAATGTTGATAGAATTTTAGATGAATATGAAAATAAGATAGGTCTATCAAAATATGAAGATGATATCAACGACAACGGGGCACAGAAATACCTATCATTAAGTAGAGAAGAAATGGAGAGGCTTGACCTAGAAGATTGTGCTGAAATATCGGTTGTCCTCAACTCTCTTGCCTACCATATACAAAGGTGTCATAATCGTGAGACTTCTCGTGTGTTTTGGGCTAATAGTCAACTTAAACAACTAGTATCTGGAAAAGAAACTCAGTTTTCTGGTTCATGGGAAAGTCAGTATAATCAAGCAATACAATCGGATGACTACACAAGAAAACTATACAGCATATATCAACATGCTAAGCAAAGGGCTGAACGATTATCTTTCCTAGCTAATTCAATAAAGAGCGTTGGTGAGTCTTTTGTCAATCTACAAAGAGCGAAGGGTATGAAATGAGTAAAAAAGCAGCATTAATAAAAGCTATCTTAGACTCTTTATCAGAGGAAGATTTAGAAAAAATACTAGATAGCACTAATGAAGAAGAAGAAGAAAAAAAAGAGAATACCAACTACCATACCATCAGAAGGAGGGGTTCTGGCTACAATAAAGCTAAAAATAAAGCCAAAAAGGAACCAAACAGGTCTGGAAACAAAAAAAGCGGTAGTAGATTTAATGGTAGAGGTAAAGACAACGGCAGGGTCGAGCAAATGGAACTCTCCAATAAAAGGGAGAATAAATTTAGACCAGAAAAATACATAAGACTAATGAGCCAAAGTGAAAGAAAAGAATTTCAAGAGGCTGTTAAAGATGATAAAGAAGTAAAAGAACTATACGAAAAGGGTTTAGTTAAAAAGGACTTCAGGAATAATCATCTTATTGATGTTGTATGTACAGTCTGTGGTAAAGAAGAGACAGTCTCTTCCTCTATTGTTTTTAAAAAAAATACTTATAAATGTAACGACTGTTGTTGTGTGAGGTAAATATGGTTTTATCAGATGAAGTAGCAGAAAAAGCAGTTCTTGCTGGAATTTTTAGGCATGGATCAGAAGCTTACTTTGATGTATGCGATATTATTAGTGAGAGTTCTTTTACTAATCAATCTAATGAAATTATATACTCATGTTTTAAAAAGATACTAGAAACAGACGACACGAGGAAACTCGATGTACCTTCTATTCTATCTTCTGCACAAGAATTAGGGCTAAAAAACTATTTCTCTAGACCTCAAGAGCTTAGCCACCTATCGGGTATTGCTAAGTATCCTGTTAACTTTGATAACATAAGAAGGTTTGGGGCTAAAATTAGGAAGCTAGAAGTTGGTCGTCTTATGCACGAGCAGCTAGAATTAGCTCAAGGTAAGTATGAAAATATTACTGGCGAAGAAACAATCTCGCATATCCTTGGTATTGCTGAAGAATCTATTTTTGATTTCACATCACTACTAAATGATCATGATGATGCTCCAGAAAAATTATTTGAAGACTTGGATGAACACCTAGAAGAGCGTGCGGCTAACCCTATTGATCAAGTAGGTATTGCTACAGGTTTTCCTAAGTACGATTTTTCTATCGGTGGAGGCTTAAGAAAGGGAGCTATTAGCGTAATTGGAGCTAGAACTAAGGTTGGTAAAAGTTTGATTGGCCTTAATATGGCCTCCCATATATCTAAAAATAATATCCCTGTTCTATACATGGATACAGAAATGACAAAGACCGACCAACAGCTTCGTGGCGGCTCTATGCTTTCCTATAACACTAAAGGAAAGTCTACAATCAATGAGATCGAAACTGGTAAGTTTGCTTCAAACAACTACAGAAAAGATCAAATGATGGCTATGGCCAGAGAAAATAAAGATCTTCCTTTCTACCATAAAAATATTGGTGGTCGATCTTTTGAAGACCAACTATCTATTATGAGAAGGTGGATTAATAAGGTAGTAGGATCTAATGATAAAGGTAAAGCTAAAGACTGTGTTATTATATATGACTATGTAAAGCTTATGGAAATGTCAGAACTAGCTAAGAGTGATCTTAAAGAGTTTCAGCTTTTAGGTTTTATGATGACATCCTTGCATAACTTTGCCTTGCGTTATGAAGTTCCAATCTTAGCGTTTATCCAACTCAATAGAGATGGTATTACTAAAGAATCTACTGATGCGGCTAGTGGTTCTGACCGTATTATGTGGTTATGTTCTAACTTCACTATTTATAAAGTTAAATCTGATGAAGAGATAGCTAGTGATGGTCCAGAACATGGTAATAGAAAAATGGTTCCTGTTATCGCAAGACAAGGTGAAGGTCTTGAGAATGGGGACTACATTAATGTCTCTATGGAAGGTAAATACGCTAAGCTTATTGAAGGTAAAACTGCCTACGAGATTAATAACGATAAAGACTCAGAAGGTTCATATGATGAAGAAGAAGATATCCAATTCTAGATATATGCGGGATCAAACTAAACTTAATAAGCTTACATCTATAGTCTTGGAGGATATAGAAAACATATATAATTTTTTTGATGTAGAATCGTATAAGGGTACTAGAGTCTATTTCTCTACATGCTTTATTCATGGGGGCGATAATAGAAGTGCCCTTAATTTATACTATGATGCAGACTATAGAGTGCATTATAAATGTAGAACGCACCTTTGTGAAAATCACTTTGGGACTTCTTTAATAAGTATGATTAGAGGCGGATTGTCTCACTTAAAATATGACTGGAAAGTTCCGGGCGATCAAACTGTAAGCTTTAATGAGACTATTGATTTTCTATTAAAAAGATATAACCTAACTTTTGATGAGCTTGAAACCTCTGAGCCTGAATTTAAAACTATTAGTAGACCTAAAAAGCCAATCAAAAGGAAAAGGGTTAAGGGCACTATTGAAAGAGATTTCTTCAGGCAAAGAATATATATGCCTTCTTGGTACCATGTAAATAGAGGCTATTCAAAAGAGATACTAGACAAGTACGATGTAGGTATTTGTAAGACTAGAGGTAAGTACTTTTTCAATAGGTCAGTGGTACCTGTCTATGACGAAGATGGTAGACTCATAGTTGGTTTTACAGGTAGGAGCATTTTTGAAGAATGCGAAAAGTGTGGAAATTATCATAGCCCAGACTCTTATAAGTGTTTCTTTTGTCCCAAATGGAAGCACAGTAAAAATCTAGAAGTAGAAAGGTTGTTGTATAATTTTAGCAATGCCAAAGAGTATATCAAGAAAACTAGTGTTGCGATCTTAGTAGAGTCTCCGGGTAATGTATGGAGGCTTGAAGAGGCTGGAGTACATAATTCTGTTGCAATATTTGGAACTTCACTAAATATAGAACAAAAAATGATGCTAGAAGAATGTGGAATTTCAGCTTTGATATTAATCATGGACTCGGATGAAAATCTTGCAGGTCAAAAGGCGGCAGAGATCATCAAAGAACAGTGTAAAGACAATGATTATGAGGTTCGTATTATAGAGCCTACTAAGGAAGATATTAGTGAAATGACTGTCGATGAAGTAATCGATGAAATTTTACCTTGTATTAAAAATATAGAGAAAGTTAACTCATGACACAAATTATTGCGTTTGCTGGTAAAAAACAAAGTGGTAAAAATACATGTTGCAATTTTATCACTGCTCTTAAGCTTATTGAAAATGGAGTTTGCAAGAGTTCAAGAATAAATGAAGATGGAGAAATAGAAGTAACTGATATCTTTGGAGAGTCAGGAAATAAAAAGTGGATGCTTTTTAAAAAGCCGTATGTAAATGCTCCTCAAGTTTTAAAAGATTTAAACAAGGTTAGGATTTATGGCTTTGCAGATGCTCTAAAAGATTTAGTCATTGATATTTTCAACCTGCCGAGGGAAAAGGTCTACGGCAGCGATGCAGATAAAATGACTGAGACTTATTTGAGATGGGAAAATATGCCGGGAGTTGTAACAAATAAAAAGCTATTTGACTCTATTACAAAAAAATGTCTTGGACCGAATATGCCAAAAAGTCATCAGGACGAAAATTTCTTACTAGTTTATCACGAGCCGGGACCAATGGCCATAAGAGATATTCTACAGTTTGTAGGCACTGAGATATTCAGAAAAATGTATCAGCCAGTATGGCTTGAAGTTCTATTCAGAAGAATTAAAGAAGATAATCCAGAACTAGCTTTAATCTATGATGCAAGATTTGATAATGAGCTTATCAGTGTAGATAGAGCGGGTGGGATAGTAGTAGGTTTAAAGAAAGATATATTTAAGTCTAAAGATCTGCATAAAAGCGAAGAAATTAATTTTAACCTTTGCCATAAAGTAGTAGAAAATGGCAGCATGACTTTTGACGAACAATTTAGAGCGGTATACGAAGCCCTTGTAGAGCTTGGATGTAAAAATCTTACAGTAGTACCGGAATAAAACACTCTGGAGATAAAATGGGAATACCAATAGTTTATTTTAGAAGTAGCTCCTTTAATACTCATCGCTTTTGCCCTATGCAGTATTATATTGAATATACATTAGGGATTAGAGGTAATGGTGGCAAAAAGGCTGATAAGGGCACAATTACTCATAAGATACTTGAGGTTTGTGCTTTGGCTAAGAAAGCTATTCAGGAAGGCAAAGAAACCTATCAGGACGAAGAGATTGGTGAAGTTATAACTAATAACTATGACCCTAAGTATTTGAAACAAATATCTTTAAAAGTATATAATTACTATACTAATAAATTCGACTACCATGTATGGGAAAAGAAGGATTTTAAAGACTGTTTTAATTGGGCTTGGAAGGCGTTGCACCATAAAGGTGGAATGTTCGATCCTAGAAACAGGGACATAGTAGACGCCGAGCCTCACTTTGACTTTGAAATAAAAGAAGATTGGGCTAAGTTTGACTATCCAAAACATGACCTAAAGGGCTACTTATCCCTTAAAGGAACTATTGACCTAATATCAGATATGGGTGATGGAGTATATGAGGTATTGGACTGGAAGACTGGAATGAGGAAGGATTGGGCTACTGATAAAGAAAAGACTCAAGAAAACCTTTTCTATGATCCGCAATTAAGGCTTTACCATTACGCGGTAAAACGCCTATATCCTCATGTACACACTTTCCTTATTACTATATATTACATAAACACTGGGGGTCCATTTACTATCCTCCTGCAAGATTCTGATCTAGAAGATACAGAAAAAATAATAAAAACTAGATTTGAAGCGATCAGAGATACTGAAATGCCAACTCAAGTCAAAACAAAGTATCCACATAAAAAATGGAAATGTACTAAGTTCTGTGATGCTGGAATGAATTCTTTTGAAGAGATGGGTAGTAATATCGTATCTATTGACGAGTTCAGATTTGGTAAAATAAGATCGAGGGGTGAAAAGATGTCTATATGCGATCAGGTTCAACATATGATTAAAGAAAAGGGTATAGACTGGGTAACTGATAACTATATCCATCCAGACCATAGTCATGGAAGATATGGATCAGGTGGCGGTAAAATTCAAGACTAGATTTAGGGTATGGCAAATGCTACAAGTTAAAATTACTAAAGAAATGAAACTAAAGGCCTACCATAAAGCCCTAGAGATGGGAGAAATCAGAAACTCCATCACAAAAGGAGAAGGCAATATTGCTGGATTTTTAGGGGAAGAGATAGCGAATGCCGTTTTGTGTGGTACAATTGAGAATACGAGGGACTACGATTTAATCCACAGTAGCCTACGCTACGACGTTAAAACCAAAAGATGTACTAGTAAGCCAAAACCTTATTACGAATGCTCAATCGCTGCCTACAACACTAGGCAAAGGTGTGATCGTTATCTATTTATTAGAATAGAGTGGGTAAATGAAAAGGCGACTAGAGCTTGGATATTGGGATGGATGGACAAAGAAGAGTACTTTCAAAATTCTCATAAGCTTAAGAAGGGGGAGATTGACCCCTCTAACAATTTTAAAGTCAAAGCTGATTGCTATAACTTACCAATTTCAAAATTAAACCCGATAGAGGAATTAATATGAAAAGCTATACCCCACTCCGTGTACATTCTGAATACTCCTTGCTTAGGGGGATGGGAAAGTGCGAAGATATTGCTGAAAGAACCGAAAAGATTGGGGCTAGTGCTTGTGCTTTGACAGATTATGGTTCTGTTTCTGGTGCTATTGATTTCTCTACAGAGATGGAAGATGCTGGGCTAAGGCCTATCGTTGGCTGTGACTTTAATATTTGTGTAAAAGGTCCGGCAACTATGAGGGATAAGGCTAATTCTCAACTTTATAATCAGCTAATCATTGCTAAAAATATAGAGGGATGGAAAGACCTACTTAAGCTGGTATCAACTTCAAATAAAAAAGAAAACTTCTATCATAAGCCAAGGTTAGATGTTGAGCTATTAAAGCCTATCGCCTCCAAGGGTAATCTAGTATCTCTTGGTGGTTCAGTAGGGTCTTTGCTATCTAGTGTAATAACTGATGGTGAAAATATCTACCCTAATTGGAAGAGGGATGGGGTAAGGATGGCCGAAAAGCTAAGAGATATCTTTGGTAAAAACAATTTTTTTATTGAAATACAATTAATTGACAGTAAGATTAATAAGCTAACAGGTGTAGTAGCTAATGCATTAAGAGAAATATCTAGTATAACTAATATACCATGCGTTGCTACCCCTAATGCTCATTACTGCGAAAGAAATGACGCAGAAGATCAAAGAATATTGCTATGCACTAGTCATAAAAAAACAGTAGGACAGATCAATCGAGAGATTAAGTCTGGATCAGCAAAATCGTCACTAAGGACTTTCTTTGAATCTAATAACTATCACATTCCTTCTTATGAAGATATGGCAGAGTTCCATACGGAAGAAGAGCTATCAAACACTAATCTTATTCTAGATATGTGTGAAAAATACTCTGTAACTAGGGCTCCTGAGCCACCCCAATTTAAATGTCCTCAAGGTATGTCTCCAGAAGATTATCTGAGGAAACTAAGTAGAGAGGGTTGGGCTCAAAAGATGTCTCATATCACTAAGGATCATCCAGACTTTTCTAAATACGGAGAAAGGGTTAATCATGAACTCGAAATTTTCACTTCAATCGGCTTGTCAAGCTATTTTCTCATTGTTGAAGACATCCTTAAATTTGTTCGCAATTCTGGCTACATTACTGGCCCCGGTCGTGGTAGTTCTGCTGGCTGTATTGTTGCTGATCTCCTTGGGATAACCCAAGTAGACCCGATACCTTACGACCTTATCTTTGAAAGATTTTATAACGCAGGAAGAAACTCTCCGGGTAAAATATCTTGGCCAGATATTGACTTTGATATTCCTAAAGCCGCGAGAGAAAAAACTATTGAATACATGCGTGATAAATACGGAGAAGAAAGTGTAGCTCAAATTATTACTTTTCAAACGCTGAAAGGTAAAGCCTCTCTTACCCGAGTAATGAGTGCTCTTGGTGATGTATCATTTGATGAGCAAAAGATGATCACAAAATGCATTATGGACGAAAGTAAGGTTTCTGATGACCTAAAAGGCATTGAAGAAGAGTATGGCTTTTCTAGCTCTATAATCTGGTCTCTTGAGAATACTCCAGAAAAACTAAAAGACTGGTGCAAGATAAATAAGGATGGAGAACTGGAAGGGCCTCTTGCTAGTACATTTGAACAAGCCATTAGGCTTGAGCACACAAAGATCATTGCAGGAACACACGCCGCTGGTATTGTTATATCTAATGGTCCAGTTAGTGATTACTGCCCTATGGTTCTTGATACCAAAGGTAAAGGATATAGGGCTGGTTTTGAAGGCCCCGGATGCGAAGGTGCAGGCCTGCTTAAGCTTGACTGTCTAGGTATTCGTAGCCTAGATAAAGTTATGGACGTTGTTAGTGTCGTAGGTGGAGAGGATATTTGCTGATGATAATTAAAGTAACTAAATGTAAAAATAATTTCGCTGACCTTTCAGAGAAACAAGAGGTTGTTTTTCTAGAATTAGAAGGGGAAGAGATTTTATATGCAAACGCTTTTGCGGTTAGTAAAGTAAAATTTGTTAACCTAGCGTTCCAAAAGAGAAAACGTTTAATTAATTTTATTCAAATGGGAACTTTTAAAAAACTTATTACTATAGATAATAAGCCTTGTGCTTTTATGGAGACAATCAAAATATGAAAAATGATAGGCCAATTATAGTTTACGACTTTGAAACTGACGCCCCTGATCCAGAGAAATGTAATCCGGTTCAATTGGCGGCTGTTCCTATTGATCCAGAGACTTTGGAAATATTGGAAGATAGAATTTTTTCTATCGATATCAAACCTAATGGTATTGATAAGGATGAATATTTTGAACAGCCAAAAAGGGAAGATACTATCAAGTGGCACGCTAAAAACTATGGAATCACTTATGATGAAGTAGTAGAAAAATGGCGTAACGGGACTAACGAGAAAGCTGCTTGGAAGAGCTTTTGTACCTATGCACAAGGATTTAAAGGCACTAAGAAGAAGGGGCAGTATTATACTGAGCCTATTTCTGCTGGGTATAACATTATTGGGTATGACGCTATTATAGTTGAGGCTTTATGTAAGAGGCATAAGACTAAGAATCCATTTTCTAAGTTGAATAAGATGGATATCCTAGATATGCTATTTTACTGGATGAGTCATTTAGAAGAGCCTAGTGATTTTAAGTTCGATACAATGCGTGACTTTTTTGGAATTCCCAGAAAAGGTATTGCTCATGATGCTGTTACTGATGTACTAGAGGAAGCCGCCTTATTGGTTAGGTTTTTACAGTTCTTTCGTAAGCAGTCAAGTGTTGCTAAATTTAAGGGAGCTTTTAGTAATGCTTAATAAAAAAACTTGGACTATAATGCTTAGTGAGTCTTATAATGAATATTTGGAGAAGGGCGAAGCTTATTGTTCAGTCTTGTCTACTTATCATTATGATGAGGTTACTCCATCGTCAGCAGTAGGCTGTAGTTTGATAGCAAAAGCAGTAGAAAAGTTTGGTGATAGAGTATTTGTTGTCGAAGTAATACCATTTAAACTTAATGTTAATGTACGAGTTGGTGAACAACATGTATGAGTATAAAGCAAAAGTTGATCGAGTTGTAGATGGTGATACTATAGATTTTATAGTTGATCTTGGTTTTAATGTTAGCACTAAAATTAGAACTAGGCTTATCGGTGTTAATACCCCAGAAAGGGGACATCCAGATTGGGATAAAGCCACAAATAAATGTAAACACTTGCTGAAGTCGGTCGCTAATATTGAATTCCAAAATGAACCAGATGAAACTCTTTGGGTAACTATCAGAACCCATAAAACAGGGAAGTATGGTAGGTGGTTAGTAGAAATAGACGGTGTAACGGATAAGCTGGCTGAAATTTGGCCTTATGAGGTTAGTTAAATGATTCAATTCCCATGTGGTTGTCAATTCAAAAAAAATGAAAAAGGTCTTCCTATATTCGATCCGAATGTAGACACTCTGCCGTTGGAATGCAGTAGAACATGGGATATGATATGCGAAGGTAATACTAAAGGTGTTTTCCAGCTTGAGTCTAACTTAGGTCAAAGTAAAGCTTCTCAAGTTAACCCTAGAAACATTAACGAGCTATCTGATTTGCTAGCAATTATCAGGCCGGGCTGCGGAGATTCTATTGTAGATGGTAAGTCTCTAACTCAGCACTATATCGATAGAAAGTCTAAAAAAGATCCAGTTAAATTCTTTGATCCACGACTAGAGCCTATTCTTGGCTCAACTTATGGAATTCTAGTTTATCAAGAGCAA
>Ga0070727_10003588_pt1 | contig 13932 bp, 12 predicted proteins | sample tdAd472_FD_66722 | JGI IMG/M metagenome (GOLD analysis project Ga0070727, IMG submission 66722) | Marine sediment microbial communities from the Atlantic coast under amendment with organic carbon and nitrate - tdAd47.2 | ecosystem: Environmental > Aquatic > Marine > Coastal > Sediment | place...
GGGTCGAACCTACCCGCGGTCTGACCCAAGGTCAGACTGCAGGTGGGTCGAACCTACCCGCGGTCTGACCCAAGGTCAGACTGCAGGTGGGTCGAACCTACCCGCGGTCTGACCCAAGGTCAGACTGCAGGGGGGTCGAACCTACCCGCGGTCTGACCCAAGGTCAGACTGCAGGGGGGTCGAACCTACCCGCGGTCTGACCCTGGGTCAGATTCCGGCCAGCTCGAGGCGCCTGCGGGCTGACGCTGGATCGTATGCGCGTGCAGGTTCGGCCTAACTGCCTTGCTCGCAGTTTTTTGCGGTCCTGCTGGCCGCCCTGGCGGAGGAAACTTGGATTTTCTCGGTCACGTTTCCCGGAGCTGTTGCTCTACACGGATGAAGGGGGTGCGAGCCGGAGGAGATGGGGGTGCGAGCCGGAGGAGACGACGACGACCGTGACGTTCGACTCGACACTCCTGGTGCAGGCCGCGCAGCGGGGGGACCACGACGCCGAACCGCACCCGCCCGCTGCTGCGCGGGGTCGTCGGCCGGCGAGTGGGCCGTCAGCCGGCGGCGGTCTGCGACGGTTCGCGGCTCGCCGCACGCGAACGTCCCGGGGCGCGTTTCTGGTTCCGACGGCTATACTTCGGCCCATGGACTACCGCCTCCAGCTGGCCCTGATGGCCGCGATCGCGCTCAGCGTGATCACCGTGGTGACCGCCTTCCTCCGCGGCGAGCGCAAGCGGGCCGAGGATCGCGGGGTCGCCCCCGTGGGCTCGGTGGGCGAGGCGCTGCGCCGGGTGCCCTTCGGCGGCAAGGTCCTGATCCTGCACCTGCCCAGCGACGAGGCGGGCGAGGCCGCCGAGGCCGCCACCCGGGAACCCGAGGTCGAGCGGGCGCTGGGCGTCCCCGAGCTGCGCTACGTGCTCCTCCGCGCCGGGTCCGACCCCGAGGTCGCCGCCCACGTGTTCAAGAAATACGCCGGCGAAGAGCCCCAGGGGGTGAGCGCCGTGGTCCTCGACCACAAGGGCAAGAAGCTGACCCTCGCCCACGCCGAGGGGCGCCCGGTCGGGGAGTGGTTGCCAGCTTTGCTGGCCTAGGGCGCTGCATCGCTGGAGTTGCGCCTCGCGCTCAGGTTCGTTTCACCCGCTTCGCCGGTGCGCTGTCGAGCCCCGACATTCGCGCCAAACCCACTGGAGGTTCCCCGGCACGACGTGTGCGCTGACGAGCGGTGGAGGAGGGTCCCATGACCACGATCGCTGCGCCCCAGCGCTTGAATTGGGGAGAGGCCCTGCCCGCGCTGTGCTGTTTCTCGACCGCGGCGACGCTGCCGGCCTGGTTGATCCTGTATGGCCTGTCGCTCTCGGGCTTGGTGCTCCTGACCTTCGCGGTTCTGATCCAGCTGCTGGGCCTCGTGTTTGGCATCTACGGCGCCGCGCTCACCGGCTACCGACACATCCGTCACCTGAGCTTCGTGGCGATCGGACTGAATCTCGTGGCTTGGCTTCCCTTCCTCGTCGCCCTGGGCAACGGAACCAAATCGTTCTAGCGCGAGTATGAGTTTCGCGCGCGAGTATGAGTAAAGCGCGAGCCTTCAGCCCGTTGGGGGTGAGTGCTCGCGGCTTTGCCGCGAGTGCGAGGGGGCCTCGGAGAGGCCCCCCATGAAAGCGAGAGCCTTCAGCCCGTTGGGGGTGAGTGCTCGCGGCTTTGCCGCGAGTGCGAGGGGGCCTCGGAGAGGCCCCCTATAAGAAAAGGGGCCGCAGCATCTGGCCTCGCTGCGGCCCCCGGAACCAGGACTTGCGATCGTCGACGACGTTTAAGACAGCACCGGATGTTTGAACGACTCTGCTCTACCGCTGAGCTACCCGCACTGGTGTGTGCCAGAGGAAACGTGCGGGACGGGATTCGAACCCGCCCCCGAGTCGGGGTGGTGCCGCCGAGGGATTCGACGAACCTGGGAATGCTCAATCTTGGAGTAAATCTAAGCTTGAGCGGCCTTCCAAGGGAGCAGTGTCAGCCGACGCCCACGGTGTGAGCGACGGTGTCTGCCAGTTCCACCACCCCCAGGCGTATCCGGGGGGCAGGATTCGAACCTGCACGCTGACGGTTCTCTCGGTCGGCTCGAAGTTGAAGCTGAGCCTGAGGCTGTCTCCAATCGTTAGGGGTTAGTAGGAGGCCAGGACGAATCGACCTGGCCCCGCGTAGGGCTCACCCCCAACAGGCTGAAAGCGCGAGCCTTCAGCCCGTTGGGGGTGAGCCCGAGCAATTCACTTGCTCGGGCGAGGGGGTCTTGGAAAGACCCCCCATGAAATCGCGAGCCTTCAGCCCGTTGGGGGTGAGCGCTCGCGGCTTTGCCGCGAGTGCGAGGGGGCCTCGGAGAGGCCCCCCATGAAGTCACTGAAACAGGAAGTCGAACACGGCCTGGCCGACCTCTCGCGGGGTCGCCTCGGTCGCGTTCGCGGTCTCGCGCGCGAACTTGACCGCCTTGTTCAGGCGGTCGATCCGCTCGAGCAGCACGGCCTTGCGCGGGGCAGGCAGCGCGCCCGACTGCTTGACCGTCAGCCAGTCACCGACGACGACGTCCTCGCTGATCAGCTGCGTCTGCGCCGGGTGCTCCTTGGTCGCCTGGTAGAGCACGATCGGCCGCTGGACCTTCTTGGTGCGGGTCGTCAGCGTCGGCGCCGTCTTGTAGAGGTTCGTGCTCTCGTCGAAGTTCCAGTCCTCCGCCGGGTCGAGCACGGGGATCTTCGAGACGAAGGTCTTGAGGTCCGCGAGCTGCTTCTCGACGAAGAGCAGGAAGGTCGCCGGCACGTTCTTCAGCAGCACCTCGCCGCCGAGGACCACGTCGGCGCGCGCGGCGCAGTTGGCGAAGTCCTTGGCCGCGGTGACGTCGAACAGCTCGCTCAGCAGGCGTCCGGCCTCGCGCAGCATGTCGCTGGCGACGAGCTGCACGCGCTGACGCTCGGGCGGGTAGTCGTCGCCGTCTTCGTTGCGCTTCTGATAGGTCTTGGAGAAGCCGTTGAGCAGGCTCGGCTTCTGCAGGGCGTTGTGCATCGTGGTGATCTCGCCGAAGATTCGGCTCTTGGTGCTCTTCTCGATCGCCAGGATCTGGTTCAGCTTGGTGGTCATGGGCCACCTCCTCGTCATTTTGCGCGCGTCGGGCGCGTGTCCTCGTTCTGTGTCGCCCGTGTGAAGCGCGCGCGGGCCTCACCTGTCACTCGAGTGGAGCGAAAAACGTGAGAGCGACCAAGCGGCTGCTGCGGCAAGAGCTCGAGACCATCGTCGAGCTCGAGACCCACCTCGCCAGGCATGGAACCTTGGCCGGGGCCGTGCTCCAGGGGCTCGACCTCTCGAACGTGCGCAGCCTCGACGACGCCGACTTGACCGGGACCGTGTTCCTCGGCTGCTCGTTCAAGGACCTCGCCCAGGAGCGCACCTTCGCCGACCGCGGCGCGGCGGTGTTCCCCCGGCTGCTGGGGCTGCCCTACAAGGTCTACCGCAAGCACCTCTACACCGTCGACGAGCTGCTCGAGGGCTACGCCGACGGCGGCTACCGCGGGACCCTCGACTTCGCGATCTACACCCACTACGACCGCGCGCGGCGGCTCGAGACGGGGACCAACCCGCGGGAGTTCCTCGCCCAGCGCCTGCACGACTACGGGATCGACGACGCGCTCAGCGAGCTGCTCGAGAAGCGCTCGGGCAATGGCGTGGTCGGGATCATGGGCGGCCACAGCACAGGGCGCGCCGACCCCTACTACGCCAAGGTCGCGCGCCTGGCCTGGGAGCTCGCCCGCGACGGCTACCTCGTCGCCAGCGGCGGCGGCCCCGGGATCATGGAGGCGGCGAACCTGGGGGCCTGGCTCGCGCCCTACGCCAACCCGGAGGTGATCGAGGCCGCCCTCGAGCTGCTGCGCCCGGCGGATCGCTTCTCAGGCGGCCACCCCGAAGGAACACCGGACTACCTGACCGCGATCCAGCGCTTCTTCCAGTGTGCGCAGGACGTGGTGCACCGCTTCGCCAAGCCCGGGGCCGAGGATCGTGCGCGCTTCCAGCGCTCCGACGCTCCCGAGCCCGGGCGCAGCCTGGCGATCCCCACGTGGTTCTATGGCCACGAGCCGACCAACCTCTTCGGCAGCTACGTGGCCAAGTACTTCTCCAACAGCCTCCGCGAGGACGGGCTGCTGGCGATCGCCAACGCGGGGGTGATCTACGCCCCCGGCAGCGCCGGCACCCTGCAGGAGGTCTTCGTCGACCTCGCCCAGAACCACTACGCGACCTTCCGCTTTCGCAGCCCGATGGTCTTCCTCGGCGACGCGACCTACCGCACCCTGGTCGACTGGATCCGCGAGTTCGTCGGGCGCAAGGACATGCAGGGGGTCTACGGGGACCTGATCACCCTCGTCGAGGAGCCGGGGGACGCGGCGGCGTTCGTCCGCGACAACCCGCCCCGCCCCGCTCCGCGCGGGGTTCCTCTCTACGACCTCTGAGTACAAAAGCAAAGGCGGGCCGCACCGCACGTCCCGCCTTTGCTTGAGTTGGAGAGAGAGAAAGAAGGTTTGACAAGGACGGTGGTGTCCCAGTCGATAGAACCTTTTGCATGCCCCGTACCGCAGGGTGCGGACTTCACTTTCCAGGGGTTACGTCTTGACGAAGCCCCGCGTCTTGGAAGATGGCCGACACGTGGCTGAATCGGACACGAATCGAATCACACTCAGGGTCCGACCCCAGGAGGCCGGGCTGCGGGTGGAGAAGCTGCTCAGCCGTCAGTGGCCCGAAAAACACTGGAGTTACGTGCAGAAGCTGCTCCGCCAGGAGCGGGTGGTGAGCGACGGGATTCCGCTTCACCGGGGCCAGCTGGTCTTCGCCGGCCAGGCCCTCGAGGTGCTCCCCGGAAAGGAGTCCGCCCCGCCGTTGCCCAACCGCAAGCTGCGGGTCGAGATCCTGCACCTGGACCCCGAGCTGGCCGTGGTGTTCAAGCCCTGCGGGCGGGCCATGCACCCCGGACCAGGGCACGGGAGCGACACCTTGCTCAACGGCCTGATCGCCCGCTTCCCCGAGCTGCTCGAGCTGGGGACCGAGCGAGGCTACGGGCTCGTGCACCGGCTGGACCTCGAGACCTCGGGGCCGCTGGTCGTGGCCCGGACCGCCGCTGGCTACGACGGGCTGACCGCGGCCTTCCGCGAGCGGCGGGTCGAGAAGCGCTACGTGGCCCTGGTCGACGGCCCGCTCGAGGGAGAGGGGACCATCGAGGAGCCGCTCGACGGCAAGGAAGCCCTGAGCCGCTACCGCGTGCTGGAACGCGCCGGGCGCTACGCCTGGGTCGAGCTCCACCCGATCACCGGGCGCACCCACCAGCTGCGGCTGCACCTCGCGGGGCTCGGGTCCCCGGTGCTGGGCGACCCGCGCTACGGCGCGGGCCTGGACGAGACGACCCGCCGGCTGGGGCTGCCGCGGCTGGGCCTGCACTGTGAGCTGCTGGCCTTCGCCCATCCTCTGACCGGGGAGCGGGTGGAGGTCGAGCGCCCCGCGCCCAAGCTCCTGCGCAGGGCCTGGAAGCGCGCGCAGAAGGCCGCGGGCACGGGCTAGGGGACCCCGCTATCCTCGCCCCGAGAGGGGGAGACGTGGCTCAGCTGCAGTTCTACGGGGCGGTGCGTTCGGTGACCGGGTCCATGCACGTGATCCGGCGCGGCGAGAGCGAGGTCCTGCTCGAGTGCGGGCTCTACCAGGGCAAGCGGGCCGACGCGCTCAAGCGCAACCGGCACCTGCCCTTCGACCCGAGCAAGCTCACCGCCTGCACCCTGAGCCACGCGCACATCGACCACTCGGGGAACCTGCCGAACCTGGTCAAGAACGGCTACGACGGCCCGGTCTACGCCACCCAGGCCACCTGCGACCTCGGGCGCGCGCTGCTCAAGGACTCGGCCTACATCCAGCAGAAGGACGCCGAGTACTGGAACCGAAAGAACAAGGACAAGCCGCCCATCGAGCCGATCTACACCGAGCAGGACGCCCTCGAGGCGCTGACTCGCTTCCAGACCATCGACTACCACAAGCGGTTCGAGGTCGCGCCGGGGATCCACGCCACCTTCTACGACGCGGGGCACATCCTGGGCAGCGCGGCCACGCTCTACGAGATCGAGGAGAACGGGCGCACGATCCGGATCGGCTTCACCGGCGACCTCGGGCGCCCGAACCACCCGATCCTCCGCGACCCGCAGTACATGCCCGGCATGGACTACCTGATCACCGAGAGCACCTACGGGAACCGGGTGCACGAGGCGGTGACCAGCATGAAGGACCGCCTGCGCGAGGTGGTCCAGCGGACCATCGACGGCGGCGGGCGGGTGATCATTCCCGCGTTCTCGGTGGGGCGGACCCAGAACCTCGTCTACTACCTGGCCGAGCTGTTCCACGAGGGGGCCCTCGACCCGCTCCCGGTCTACGTCGACAGCCCGCTGGCGATCAACGCCAGCAAGGCCTACCGCGACCACCCCGACTGCTACGACGAAGAGACCAAGGAGCTGCTCGCCGACGGCGGCAAGCCCTTCGGCTTCGACCTGCTGACCTACACCCGCTCGGTGGAGGCCTCCAAGGAGATCAACAACTCCAAGCACCCCTGCGTGATCATCTCCGCCTCGGGCATGTGCGAGGGCGGGCGGATCCTGCACCACCTCAAGCACAGCGTCAGCGAGCCCAAGAACACGATCCTCATCGTCGGCTACCAGGCGGTGAACACCCTCGGGCGGCGGATCGTGGACGAGGTGCCGAAGATCAAGATCTACGGGAAGACCTACCCGCTGCGGGCCAAGGTCCAGCGCATGAACGGCTTCAGCGCCCACGCCGACCGCGACGAAATGGCCACCTACGTGAAGAACATTCCCGGCCTGAAGAAGGTGTTCGTCGTCCACGGCGAGGAGAACTCGTCCCTGGCGTTCCAGAGCTACCTCGAAGGGCTCGGTCTCAGCGCCTACGTCCCTCAGCCCCTGGAGTGCGTGGACCTGTAGGCGCGGAGCTTGCCTCCACCCGCGCTCAGCGCCGCGGCGCGGGCGCGATCCGGTAGCTGAGGTCGGGGCAGCGCTTGCGGGTGATCGCGCGCGCGACCTCGCGGCGCAGGGCCGGGGCCAGGCCCTCGACCCGGGCGTGGAGCCCGGCCAGCTGGCCGGGGCCGCCCGGGGCCTGGAGCAGCACGATCAGCCGCGCCGGGTCGGCGTCGGGGATCACGTCGCGGACCTCGAGCTCGAGGTCCGCGGGGAGCACCAGCTCCAGGGTCCGGCGGACCTGGCTGCAGAGCGCGCGCAGCTTGTGTTCAGGGGGCCTCTTCGAGGCCCCCTCGCCCTCGCGGCAGAGCCGCGCGGGCTCACCCCCAAGGAGCTGAAGGCTCTGCTCGCTGCTGCGCCGTGAGCCGCCGGTTCGGCGCGGGGGCGCGACCCCGTCCTCGGGGTGCAGCTCGGCTACGTAGTTGGAGATCTCGTCGTGGTTGGGCACGCGCGTTGGACGCGCGCGGCCGGGGCGACTGTCAGCGCGTGCGCTACTTCTTCCGCTTCCGCCACGGCGCGTCCTTGGTCTGCTTGGCCAGGTCGTGGAGGAGCTGGCCCCATTGCATGAGTTCTACCTCGTAGCCCTCGTACTCGGGCTTGAGGAAGTCTCGATCGGAGGGGTCTACGTAGGGGCCGTGGGGGTCGTAGAGCAGCTCGGTCATCCCGTCCAGTGCCCGCGTGAGCTTCGTCATCGCCTCCTCGGCGGCCCCCTGGTCTCCGGAGGCCGCGAAGCGCCGGAAGGCGGCTTCGCCCTCCTTCGCTTTCTCGCGCAAGCGATTCAACGCCGCGGCGTCGTCGCGCGGCTTCGCCGGCTCGACCGCCTCGGAGGGCTTGGCCTCAGCGGACCGTCGCTCGCGGACGGTGATCACGGGGCCCTTTCGGTTCGCCTCCACCACGTCGGAGTAGAGCTCGAGGACCGCGGCGAGCGCGTCCTCGACGGGGGCCCGCTTGAAGGTCGTGGTGACCTTCACGGCGGCCAGTCGCGGCGTGACCCGGATCGCGACGGAGAGGCTCTCGGAGCCCTGGACGATCCAACGCAGCGCCTGCACCAGGGGCACGTCCTCGAGGGTGCCGGAGACGAGGTCGGTGATGCGCCCGAAGTTGATCTCCTTGGCCAGCGCGTCGAGCTGCTCCTTGCTCACGCTCCCCTCCAGCTGGCCCAGCTCCTTGAGCTTGGCCAGGCGTATGTCCTGCGGGTAGACGTAGTGCGACCGCGCGTGTTGGAGCGGATTCATCTCGGCCGGATCCTGAGCCCAGGCGGCGGCCGGGACGAGCAGGCAGGCGAGGAGCAGGGCGCGGATCATGGGGGCCTCCAAGGGCCCCGAACCTACCCGATCCCTACTTCAGGCGCAGCGAGTCGCGGCTGACCCGGACCGAGCTCCCGCGGCCCTTGAGCCGGGGGAGCCGGACCACGAAGGTCGCGCCCTGGCGGACGCCCTTGCTCTCGGCGTGGATCGCGCCCTCGTGGCGCTCGAGGGTCCCGTAGACCAGCGAGAGCCCGAGCCCGGTGCCCTCGCCCTCCTTGGCGGTGGTGAAGAACGGCTCGAAGATCTTCTCCAGGTCCGGGGGGGCGATCCCCTTGCCCGTGTCCTTGACCCGGATCACGACCGCGTCCTTCTCCGTGCGCGCGCTGACCTCGACGTAACCCCCGGGGGTCTCGCGCACGGCCTTCAGCGCGTTGAACAGCAGGTTCAACAGCGCCTCCTTGAGCCCGTCCTCGTCGCCGCGGACGTAGAGCGGGAGCGGCCCGTCGGGGCCCTCGCGCAGGTCGAGCTGGACCGGGTGCTCCTTGGCCAGGGGGTCGAGCCGCGCCAGCGAGACCGCGTCGTGGATCACCGGGGCCAGGTCGAGGGGCGAGAGCTTGGTCGGCTTGTTGCGCGAGAAGTCGAGCAGGCGGCGCACGAGGCGCTTGAGCCGGTAGGCCTCGCTCTCGATGGTCTCGAGGTAGTCGGGGAAGTCCTCGAAGGCCTCGACCTGCTTCAGCTCCTCGTCCTGGGCGCGGTCGCGCAGGCCCTCGGCGGCGCCGGCGATCACGGTCAGCGGGCTCGAGACCTCGTGGGCCACGCCGGTGGCCAGGCGCCCGATCGCGGCCAGCCGCCGCTCGCGCTCGAGGTCCTCCTCGCGCATGCGCAGCTCGTCGGTGCGCTTGCGGACCTCGGCCTCCAGCCCGCTGTAGACCTGCTTCAGGCGCAGGGTCATGTCGTTGAAGGCGCGCGAGAGCTGAGCCAGCTCGTCGTTGCCGCGCACCGAGACCGAGACGTCGAGGTTCCCGTGGCCGACCTCGCGGGCCGCGCGCAGCAGGCGCACGATCGGCTGGGCGGTGACCCGCGCGAGCACGATCGCGCTCACCAGGGTCAGGATCACCGCGAGGCTCAGCCCGCCGAAGGTCACCCAGCGGTTGAGCCGCTCGGCCCGGCGGACCACGCGCTTGATCGCCAGGCGCGCCTCCTTACCCACCGGCTCGATCACGCCCTCGTCCTGGAGCAGGGAGAGCCGCTCGTAGGTCTCTTTGGCGGCGTTGCGCGCAGGGAGCACCTGCTCCGGAGGTCGCTCCTCCTTGATCGCCTGGGCGTAGCCCCGCCCGGCCTGGCGGTAGTTGCTGACCACCGTCACCACCCGCTCGATCGCCGCCCGCGAGCGCTCGGTGCTGGTCAGCTTTCCGAGGCTGGTGCAGAGGATCAGGATTCGATCGGCGGTGTCGGTCAGCTTGCGCGTCCACGAGCCGCCCGGCGTGTTCGTGCCCGCCTTGGCCAGGTCGCGGTAGTTGGGCAGGCGCGCGAGCTCGGTCTTGACCTGGGCGCAGAGGTCGTCGGTCTGGGTGTAGCGCTGCAGGCGGTCGACGTCGGTCCCCACCTGCCCCAGGCCATACGCCGCGACCAGCCCCTCGAGCAGGAGGAAGCCACCCGAGGCGAGGAACAGGAACAGGAGCTTGGTACGAAGTCTCACGCCGAGCCCATGTTACGCCCGGGGAGGACCGCCGCGCGCGGGAAACCACCAGGGGAAGCGAGAGCCTTCAGCCCGTTGGGGGTGAGCCCGAGCAGCTTGCTGCGAGGGCGAGGGGGTCTTGGAAAGACCCCCTGAAAACGAGAGCCTTCAGCCCGTTGGGGGTGAGCCCGAGCAGCTTGCTGCGAGGGCGAGGGGGTCTTGGAAAGACCCCCTGAGACTCAGTAGCCTGCGAGGTGCTCCGAGCGGATCTGCGCCTGGAACTCGCGCCACTTGGCGTAGAGGTTCCCCGGCGGCTTGCGCAGCGCGATCGCCTGGTCGATGGAGTAGCTCGCCTCTTCCCACTCTTCGTAGAACACGTGGACCCGGATCAGCACGTAGTAGGCCCAGCCCCGCTGGCGGTCGCTGTCGCCGTGGTGGGCCACGTGGTCGAGGTTCTCGCGCGCCTTCTCGTACCAGGGCACCGCCTTGGCCCGCAGCGCGTTGGCCTCGCGGGCGGCGGAGAGGGCCTCCTGGCGCTTGCCGCTGGCGAGCAGGCGCTTGGCCAGTCGCCGCGCCTGGCGCTCGCGCACGTGCTCGGCCTCGCCCAGCTCGAACTGCAGGCGACCGAGGGCGAAGCGCATCGGCATGTGGCCCGAGTACTGGTTCGAGCCCTCGGAGAGGGTCTTGACGGCCCCCAGGATGTTCCCCGACTCGGCCTGGTTCAGCCCGCGCTCGTAGATCTCATTGCTGGCTGAGTTTACGCTGCTGCAGCCGCAGCTCAGCCCGACCACCCATGCCCCCAGCAGACCGAGCGCCCGGCAGTACTTACGCACGTGGGTCAAGGAGCCTCCTGGGGGAAGAACGAGCGGTCGAGGGACCGGGTTTAGTGGGCTACGTGATAGCACATTAGTCCGTCGACCTATAGCGGTTAGCGGCCAATCCGGGGCAGCTGGCGCGGACTCAGCGAGGATCGCGCACGTCGAAGCCGGGGAGGACGCCCTTGTCGATCGGCGCGGCCTCGCCGGTGAGCTTGAGGTTGGCCAGGTAGTCCTCGATCGCCTGCTTGACCTGGGTGTGCTTGACCCGGGTGGGGTCCTCGGCGGGGACCTCCTGGCGGTCCATGCGCGCGATCACGGCCTCGAGCCAGGTCAGCGCTTCGCCGTAGTTCTGCAGGAAGAAGTGCAGCCGCCACACGTACTCATGCAGCGCCTTGTCCTCGGGGTGCAGGCGCTGGTAGATCGTGAAGTGCCGCAGCGAGGCCTCCGCGGCCCGGCGGATCCCCTGGTTGGCCCGCTCGAGGTAGGGCTCGTAGTCGCCGAGCAAGCCCTCGACGTCTTCGTCGCTGAGCTCGACCTCACGCCCGAACTCGTCCTTGGGGGTCCGCCGGTTGACGCTCACGAACTGCATGTTCCAGGCGATCACGTCGGCGACCTTGAACCAGTAGGCCGCGATCTGGTACTGGGTCGTGGCCATCATCAGCTGCGGCTCGGAGGCCTCGGGGACGTAGCGCAGGATCTCGTCGAGGATCTCGATCGCCTGCAGGAGGCACGGCGGGTCGCTCTTGATGCAGCGCATGGCGGCGTTCCTGCGCTGGGTGACGAAGAACGCCTTGTCCGACGGCGACTTGTCGCCGGTGCGAGTGACCTCGATCTCGTCCCAGGTGAAGTCGAACTCGACGTCGATCCGGTTGTCGAGGCCGTAGGGCCCGCTGTAGCTCGGGCGGTCGGGCTGCTCGTCGACGCTCGAGCAGCCGCCGACGGCGAGCACGGCCGCGGTGGCGAGCAAAAGGCGAGGGATCATGCGTCCTCCTGGTTCTGAGAGCGCAGCAGGCGCTCGAGGCGAGCGGGGTCACCGCCAGCGCGCACGGTCTTGGCGTTGGAGATCTGGACCAGCCCCGGCTTGGCGCCCTTGGGCTTCTTGACCCACTTGCGCGGGGTGTAGCTCACGTCCACGGCGCCGCGGTTGCGGGCCTTGCTGTAGTAGGCGGCCAGCGCGCCGGCGTCGATCAGGCTCTCGTGGTTCGGCGGTCGCTTGGGGTCGACCCGCAGGATCACGTGCGAGCCCGGGCAGCCGCGGACGTGGAAGAACAGGTCGCGGCCCCGCGCCGTGCGCATCGTCAGCTTGTCGTTCTCGTCGTCGTTGCGGCCCACGAGCACCTCGTGGCCCTCGAGGGTGCGAAAGCTGCGGGGGCCCTGATTGACCTGCTGCTTGGGCTGCTTGGGTCCCTGAGCCTTGGGCAGCAAGCCGTGCTTGCGCAGCTTGGCCTCGTAGGCGTCGAGGGCGGCGTCGTCGCCCTCGCTGAGGGTCTCGCCCTCGTCGAGCAGCGCCTGGGCGTCGCTGCAGCGGGCGTCGGTCTCGCCCAGCCGCGTGCGCACCGCGACCTCGCCCTTGCGCAGCTTCTTGGCCTTCTTGTAGAGGGCCTTCATGTTCTCCTGGACCGTCTTCTTGGGGTCGAGCTCGAGCTCGAGGGTCACCGGCTCGGGCTGGGCGCCGTAGTCGGTGACCGTGACCTTGGGGGCGCGGCCCGGCAGCTCGCCGAGGTTGGCCTTGAGCAGGTCGGCCCGGCGCTCGAGCCCGTCGGCGCGCTCGATCTCGGCCACCTGCTTCTCGAGCTTCTTGACCAGGGCCTGCAGCCGCTTGAGCCCCTGACGCGCCGAGCGGCGCAGCCCGACCAGTCGCCCGCTGGCGCGCTCGGCCTGCTCGACCTCGCGCTGAACCTCCGCCACCGCCAGGCCCAGCGCCAGGGTCTCGGGGTTGGGCTCTACGTCCACAGCGAGGGAGGCCGGTGGCGGGTCCCCGTCGCGGGGCGTGGGCAAGACGTAGGGGGTCCCGCGGCTGAAGGGGCGCGAGCCGCGCCCGGTGTTCAACGAGCCGAGGCAGCGCGGCTCGCTGGGCGGCGCCATCAGGATCGCGTTCCCTTGCCGGCCGAAGAGCTCCACCGCCAGCCGCAGCGCGCGGGGGCCCTCGACCTCGTCGTCGACGTGCTCCACGTCGAGGAACACGATCCGGTCCCGCGGGGCGACGCTGAGGTCCTCGATCCGGGCGCCGACCAGGTGCTTGCGGAGGAGGGTCACGAAGGGGTGCGTGTCCTTCTTCCAGGCCTTCTTCTTCTTCTTGTCGTCGGCGTCGACCGCCTCCGGCGGCAGCGCCAGCGCGCGGAACCAGGCGCCGTTGCCGAGGGCTACCTCCCAGGCCACCCGCCGGATCGCGGGCTGCTCGGGGTCGCCGTCAGCGTGGTGCCGGGTGAACACGACGAGGGTGTCGTCGTCGACGCGCCACACCCGGTGCACGAAGGCCCCGCGCAAGGCGGGGCCCGCCTCACTCGTCCAGCGCGCAACGTCGGCAGCGGTGACCACGCCGCGAGTATGCCGCAAGCGCGGTCATAGTGTAGTCACGATTCGAGTTGCAGCGCGTACACGCCACGAGCAGACCGGGACTCCGGTCTGCTCGCGGGCCTCGGAGAGGCCCCCTGAAAGCGCGAGCCTTCAGCCCGTTGGGGGTGAGCGGGAGCGGCTTTGCCGCGAGCGCGAGGGGGCCTCGGAGAGGCCCCCCATAAGAATCAGTCGCAGAGGTGCAGGTCGGCGTCGGCGGTCGACCAGTCGAGCACGCCGTCTCCGCTGGGGAAGAACAGCCCCAGCTCGCGCTCGGCGGCCTCGGGGCTGTCGGAGCCGTGGACGAGGTTGAACTGGTTCGAGATCCCGAAGTCGCCGCGGATCGTGCCCGGGTCGGCCTTGAAGCCGAAGGTCGCGCCCATCAGCTTGCGCGAGACCTCGATCGCGTTCGGGCCCTCGAGGGCCAGCGCGACCAGGGGCGAGGAGGTCATGAACTTGACCAGGCCCGGGTAGAAGGGGCGCTCCTTGTGAGCCTCGTAGTGCTTGGCGGCCAGCGCCTCGTCCATGTGCATCAGCTTCATGCCGGCGATACGCAGGCCCTTGTTCTCGAAGCGGGTCAGGATCTGGCCGATCAGGCGGCGCTTGACCGCGTCGGG
>Ga0070727_10003590_pt1 | contig 13931 bp, 3 predicted proteins | sample tdAd472_FD_66722 | JGI IMG/M metagenome (GOLD analysis project Ga0070727, IMG submission 66722) | Marine sediment microbial communities from the Atlantic coast under amendment with organic carbon and nitrate - tdAd47.2 | ecosystem: Environmental > Aquatic > Marine > Coastal > Sediment | place...
AGCTGTTGCTTTTGAAAGAGAAATTGCTCGTGTAGTTCAGGTTACTGGGGCTTCCGAAAAAGGCATCAATGGTTTAAAAAGTACAATTGATGGCCTTTCTACAAGTCTTGGTATTAGTGCTAATGAGTTAGCTGCTACTGCTGTTACTCTTGCACAAACTGGTCAAACTATTGATGAAGTTAGAGACTCTCTAAAAGCTATTTCTAGAGCTACCCTTGCTCCTACTTTTGGTGATCTAAAGAGTACGACAGAGGGTGTTATTGCTGCTCTTAACCAATTTAATATCCAAGCTGATAGAACAGAAGCGGTTCTTGGTTCATTAAATGCTGTATCTAAGAACTTCGCTGTTGAATCTGAAGACTTGATTTCTGTTATTCGTCGTGCTGGTGGTGTTTTTGCTACTGCTGCGGGTGATATTCAAAAACCAGAAGAGGCTTTGGCCGAGCTTGTTGGTATCTTTACTGCTGTTCGTTCTACTACTCGTGAAACAGCGGATACTATTGCTACCGGTCTTCGTACTATCTTCTCTAGAATTCAACGTCGTTCCACTATTGACTTCTTGAAGAAGTTTAATATTGAACTTGTAGATTCTAATAATAAATTTGTAGGTTTCTTTGAGGCTTTCAAAAGAATTTCTGCTGGACTTGAAGACCTACAGAAAAAGGGTGATAGCGTAACTATTGCTGGTGTAGTAGAAGAGCTTGGTGGTATTCGTCAAATCGGTAAAATCCTTCCTGCTATTCAACAGTTTGCTAAGGCAGAAGAGGCTAGAAGAGTAGCCCTTGCTGGTACAGCTAGTATTAGTAAAGACGTTGCTATAGCCACTCAAACCCTTTCTGTTCAAGTACAAAACCTACAACAAAAGTTCCAAAAGCTAATACGTGATATATCTGATTCAGATACATTCCAAAATCTTGCTAGGTTTGCTCTATCTACTGCTGACGCCTTTATTACTCTTGCGGACACTTTAAGGCCAGTTCTACCTCTTCTTACTACTATAGCTAGTGTTAAGATTGCCGGTGCGGCTTTTGAATTCACAAAGGGTTTTGTGGGCGGTATTAAAAGAGGCGGAGCAGGTGGAGGTAGCGTTTCAGGTGGATTGGGTTCCGCTATAGGTAAAGCTGCTAGTGGCAATGCTGTTTCTTCAAATGCTAAACTAGTTCAAGCTCAAAATGAAAATACCACTGCTGTACTTGCTAATACAAATAGCATGGGTACACTAAATGCCTCTATGAAAACTTTAGAGTCATCTACACTTAGATTAAATAGCACATCTAGTACTATAGCTAGTAGTCTTCCAGCTTTACTTTCAGCTTTAAGAACAAGTACTGCTAAGTCTTCTGTCGGTGGTAGTTTTTCTAGACCACCAAGAAGAAGATCTTCTGGCGGTAGTATACAAAGGTTTGCTACAGGTGGCTCTGTTAGAATGAATAATGGTGGGCTAACTTCAGAAGAAGAATCTGAACTAAAAAGACTAAAAGGCCTTGGAAGTGCCGCTAATCCTAAATCTAAGAGCAGAATTAAGCAATTACTATCAAAGAAGGGTGCTGCTTCTGGTACTTTAGCTAGACCTACAATTTCTGGTGGCTCCATAAAATCAAGATTTGGTGCCTCTTTTATTGAGGGTGCAAACCCCGGTGTGCTTTCAGCTACTATAAATCAAGTTAGAGCTAATGCTCCCAAGCAGGGCAGAGATGTGCTAGAGGATATGATAGGTAAATCTATCGTTAAGCCGGGGTCAAAAATAACCGCTCCAAACGCTAAGACTGGAATTCTATCTAGTAAAGGTAAAGAAATATTTCAAGATGAACTAGTAGATGGTTTAGTTCCTCTTTTTGATCAAGCTACACAAAAGTTTGGAAGCCCTCTTAATCCGGGTAAAGTCTCTTTAGATCAAATTATATCTAACTCAGCTATCCAATCTGTTAAGGGTAACTTTTTTGAGGGCTTTGCTAGAAGGATTAGTCAAAATGTTATAGCCGATTCAAATGTTGACGCTTTATTTGACTTTGATAAGTCAACTAAAAATATTGAAGACTTAAAAACTCTTTTTGGTGGTACATTTAGCCTTCCTAACGAATTTAAGATTAGCTCTACTACTGATAATATAGCTAGTATTTTGGGTAAGTCTTTGGCTGAAAATCCAAAATCTTTAACTCTAGAGTCTTCAGTTTCAAAAGCAAAAAGTGCAAAAGGTGGAGTTCCTAACTCTGTAGACGCTTTGTTGACTCCGGGTGAGCTTGTGTTCGGGCCAGAGGCTGTTGCCCAAGCTGGTGTTAGCAATCTGGAGAAATTTAATAGAACTGGTGACGCTTCATCTTTAGGAAACTTCGATCTGTCTGGCGTTGGCGTTGTTCCGGGTGTTGGGTCTGGCGATACTGTATCTAGAGTTCTTGAGCCGGGTTCTTTTGTTATTAAGAAAAGTTCTTCAGAGGATTCAGGGTTACAGCAGGATGTTCAAAAATTTGCCAAAGGTGGCTCTGTAGGTGTTCGTAGATTTGCTAATGGTGGATCTTCTGGAAAGGGTAAGGGCTCTAGGCTTGCTGGTATATTCCAAAAAATTGAAGGCTCAGCCCTTGGGTTATTGGGTAGTTTTACACTTCTTTCTTCTATCGATTTTACTAGTATAGAATCGCTTACTGCTAATATTGGTGGTTTAGTTTTTGCTGCTAGTCAATTTTTACCAGTAATTAATTCTTTAACTGCTACTTCGGCAGCAAACACGGCAGAAGAGGTCGCTAATACAGCTAGTATCGCTGCTAATACCGCTGTTGTTCAGGCTTCTACAAAAGCAAAAGCCGCTAGTTCTTTCACTAAGCAGTCAGTCGCTGGAGAAGGTTTACCTTTAAATGAAGAGGATCTGCTTACTTATGGTGTTCCTCAAGGTGATTTCAAAACTACTAAGCCTAAAAAGAGTGCATTTAATCAACAAGTCGAAGATGCTAAAAGACCAAATAATAGAAGTTTTTCTCGTAAAGATAGAGCTTCTAATATTAATGCTAAACGTTTAGCTCAAGGTAAGAGCCCGCTTAACTTTGCAAAATCTAAAGCCTTTAGTCTACAGGGGTCGTTTAGCCCTAAGAATATTGCTACAGCATTCAAGGGTGGCGTTGGACTTAGTATTGGTACAGCTATTGCTGCTTCTTTGGTTGGACCTCTTGCTGACTCTATAGCTGATGGTTTCGGTAGAGCAGAAAAAAATGGTGCTGTAGGATTTAGTCAAGCTAATGGTGGTGCTGTTGCCGCTGGTATATCTGGTGCTGGTGTGGGTGCCGCTAAAGGTGCTGCTTTTGGTGCTAGTGTAGGTTCATTTGCTGGCCCTGTAGGTATAGCTATAGGTACTGTTGGTGGAGCTATAGCCGGTGGTGTAACTGGGCTTTTTACAAGTTTAGATGATCAGTTTAAATTTGAGCAATTTGAGAAGCTTGAAAGTTCAGCCAGAAGTTTTGCTTCAGCACTAGATAGCCTTAGTAATAATTTTGATAATGCAGAAAAAGTAGAAAGAGTTATAACGGCTCAAGATGGCTTATTTGACCAAGTAGTAAGGACAACATCAGCCCTTGAAAATTCAGAGGGTTCATTTGTAGATTTTCTTAGAATTATAGGTACAACCGCTTCTGGAATGGGTGGCTTATCATCTAGGTTTGGCAGTCTTGTAATATCTGTTGCAAATTACGCAACATTTCTAAATACCGCTAACAGTGCGTTAGCAAGACAGGCTACAACTTTTGATAAGTTATCATTAACTACTGATCTTTTAGCAGACGCTTTTAGTAGAGTTCCGGGGTCGGCATTTATACAGGGCCTTCTAGATGGAGCTTCTGGATTCATACAGGGTAAATCTGGTCAGCAAGTAGCTAGTGAAAGATCTAGTAGAGTAAATAATGAGCTTGTTAGTGCTGCTGCCGCAAAAGGTATTGATGAATTTATAACATCTGTTAACTCATTAGACTCTGGTTCTCTTGAAAGGGCTCAAACAGCCTTCTCTGGTATCGCTGGAGAAGCCCTTAAGGGCCTATCAGATGAAGAGATTTCTAAAATAGATTTTAATAACTTAGGGTTTGACGAGCTAAATGATGTTCTAAATAAAGCTTCTGGAGGAAGCACTAAGGTCACTGATGCACTTAAAAGCTTTAATAAGACAGCAGCTTTAGCGGCTGGTAAAGATACATTTAGTGCTATTGAAGGATTAAGTTCAGATGGATTAAATGCTAAGCTTAAAGATGCCGTTATAGTGCCTATTAGAAACTTTAATAAATCACTTTCTAAAGATTTATCTCCAGAAGAAGCTTTAACTTCATTCAGTAAATCATTTATATCTAACCTTAATAGAAAAGTTGGTGATGCTGGTGATTTTTTAGAAATAGATAAGTCTAAGTTTGGCAATCTAGATGCTATCCAAGCCGCTATTGATAAGATTATAAAAAATGATCCTGAGAAGGCTAAACAGTTAGCTGAGGCTTTTGGTATAAGCCAAGGCTCCCTTGGCCAGCTTAATATTGTGCTTGATCAATTCCAAGAGAAATCTACTAACGCAACCGCTTCGCTTTTCGCAGTTACTGGAGCACAGGATAAATTAAATAGAATATTAGCTTCAGTTACAAGTTCTGTTGACGGTCTAGCTTCAGCTTTTGATGAGCTTAATGATAGAATAGCTGGTGCTGTTAGTGATTTTTCTGTTAATACATCAAATATCGAAGCTGAAAGATCAAGAATAGCTAGTGGTGACAATACGGTCGTGGCTAGGTCTAGAATAAATCCTTTTGAAAATATTGCTGGAAGATCAGACGCTGAACTACAATCTGGTTTGGATAGAATAACAACTGCTACTGGAAGCTCAGAGGCCTTTGCAGATACTACTGGAATTGTATCATTCTCTAGAGACTTACCTTTCTTGTTTAAGAATGTTATTGATAGCCTAAAGAATCAAAATCCCGGCTCTAATGCTGGTACCTTTAATGCTAGTGATATTCTAAAAGAATTTAGTGCAAATTCAAACTTTGATCAGCTACCCGATGTTGTTAAGGAGCAGTTTGAAGGCCTTATAACATCTCAAGTTTCTGGTGGTAGACAAGGAGACATTGGACTTGGAGAATTAGAAAAAATTCTTACTAGTGAAGGTGCTGATGCACTTAGGGATGCGTTTTTAGAATTGGGAGATAAGACTAGAGAGTCTTACTCTAAAACTATAAATGAGATTGATGCATTTACAGCTAAAATTATCGAATCCAGCAATGCGTATGTTCAAATAAACCAACAAAGACAAAAGGCTGAGCTTGCTGCTCTAGATCGTCGTAACTCTATAGAAGACAGGCTTAATAAGTTTATTGCTTCTGGTGCCGACGCTAGGGTTAGAGCAGAAGATAGGCTAAGAGCTAAACTTGAAACAGTAATTCAAGCTGGTGGTGCAGCTAGTGTTGGCGGTACTGACGTTCTTAATGCCGACTCACTTTTCAATAGAAAAGCAGCACTGGAAGAGAAGAGAGCTACTCAAACCGCAGCATTGGAGGCTAATCCACTTCAGGATAATGAGCCGCTTGTTAAAGAGCTTGGTAATACAGTTTCGGCTCTTAACGCTACTAATCAAGCTATAGAACTTCTTAGTGAGGATGTTTCTTCCCTTGAGGCTGTAGAGTCTGAACTAACAAGAGTACAAAGTGCTAGACTTTCAGCTAGACAAAGATCAAGAGTTGATGCTCAAAGGCTTGCTGATGCGAAAACCCCTCAAGAAAGAATTCAAGCTCTAAATACTATTATAAGACCAGCACTAGTAGCAGCGGCTATTAGGGATGGCGTTCAGGTTAGTCTATCAGATGCGGCCCTATTTGAATCAGATTCAGAAAGAGCTACCGCAGGTATAGGCATTACAGACCCAGCAGAAATTGAAAGAATGAGAGCTAGAAATAATGCTAATATTGAAGGCCAAATTGCTGGTGAAATTGATGCGGCTGGTGGTGGCCGTGGAGTTGGTAGATCATTTGCTAGAGGTACATATGGTGCTGGAAGTTCAGCAGCAGGAACAACTGATGAAGAGAAAGCTTTGTTTGAGCAAGCTAAATCTTTCGGTGACCAACAAGCTAAAATAATTACTAGATTAGCAGCAGAAAACTCAGCTAGGCTTCAAACACAGCAAATGGAGTATAGAAAAGAGATAGATTTAACTAGAGCTAAGCTTAAAGAAGCTGGAGACGCATTCAAAGAACTTAGAGATAAAGCTATAGGTAACTTTGTAGCGGCAGCAAAAGACCCAGAGAATGTACCTAGAGTGTTCAAGGAAGGGGAATTAACTACATCTAATTCTTCTCCTACTTCATCATCAAGTAGTTCTACTTCTCCAGATTCGAATAATCCAGCACCTACAGCTTCTCCTGATAAGGCAACAAGGGAGTCAGCGGGACTGATAGCTGAAGCTTCACAAAACTTAAGTCAAGGTGCTAATATATTTGGTGAAAACTTTAGCGTAGCAATGCAGCAGTTTTCTCTAATTACTCAGCAAATGAATCAAGCAGCCGATAAACTTGCAGCCTTGCCAGAGCTACAGATTAGGCTAGATGCTAATGTTGGGCCAGTTGAGGTAATCCTTAATGGTGCTTCTATAATTAGCGAATTTGGACAAAGAGTTAAATCTGAAATACTACAAGCAGTAGGTGAAAAGCTAACACAAATGGGCTTAACTGGTAACCCAACATCACCAATTAAAGACCCATCACTATAAAGGAATTAATATATGTCTGTTTTATTTAAATACGGAGACTATAGGTTTAGACCAGCTCCCCTTTTAACTATCAATATGGAACCAGTTAAAAGTAGCGATCATACTGGGCATGGTATTGTACATACTATTAGCCTAGAGGGTACTATTATACTTACTGGCACAGAAGTTTCTGGCGGAGCACCTTTGGTTTTTAGCAAAATAGACGAACTAAGGGCTGGCCTAGATCAGGAAGGTAGACTTTTAGTTGCTTCATGTAACAACGAGCCTTTAATTAGTGGTAGACCTTCAATAGAAGGTATATCTATAGATGGTAGTAGAGACAACTATACCAGAACAGCTAATTATAAAGTTGAATTTAAAATGGATGGCTTAGTTGTTGGTAGCGGCTCTGATAGGTTTAATCAAGAGGCACCAGAGTTTCCTCCATATATCGAGTCAAAAAGCGAAAGCTGGGAAATTGATTTTCTTAATGAAAGAATGCCTTTTAGCTGGACTCTTTCTGATGGTACTACAGAGGGTTTTGGATATCAATTGTCAGTAACTCACTCTGTTGACGTTAAGGCTAGAGTAAATTATACCGGTAACGATACCGGCACTCCTAAAAATAACACTTGGGAAGATGCTAAAAATTACGCTACAAGCTTGCTTGGCTTTGATTCTACATATGTTAGCATGCCTACTATCATAAACTTCACCAGTGGCAATTACGGTGTATATAATAACTATAGGCAGGTATCAAATAATGTAACAGAAGGAAGCATACAGGTAACAGAAACTTTTGTGGCTAGTGCCTCTGGTTCTAATCTTCCACAAGATGCTATTGAAACTTTTGATATTTCTTCTTCACAAAGTGAAGGTATAACAACAATAAGTATTAATGGTGAAATTCAGGGTCTATTCCAAGCTGACTATAGTAATTCTAGTGGTTTATCTGTTACTAGTAGTAAATTTTCTGCTGCATCTGGATATTATAATATAATAAAAAATAGAATATACGATAGGGCCAAAACAGCTTATTCTGGCATAAACTCAAGTGATAGTTGTTTTTATAGGCCATTAAATCCAACTGTTGTTAGTAGAACTGTTGGAATGAATCCTATAGAAGGAACAATAAGTTATGATTACGAATATAATACAGCTACACAAGGATGCATAACAGGGTCTTGCCTATTGTCTCAAAGTATATCAATTGACGACACTTTGGCTACTGATGTTTTTGCCTCTCATACAATAATAGGAAGAACTTTTGGTCCTATTTTGCAGGATATAAACACAATAACAGCAAGAGTAAGAACAGTCAATGTGGAACTAGTAACCCTTGCTCCAACAGGTTGTTCAAGTATAGCAGAAATGTATAAGCCTGTACCAACTGGTGCTGTTAACGATTTTATTAGTGTAGTCTCTGGAGATTTAGTTTCAAATTATGGTCAAGTTTTTGTATCTACAAACTCTCAAAACTGGGCGTTTACTAATGGTAGATATACTAGGAATATTGGATTTACATATAACACATGTAGTGGTTAATCAATTAAATTAAGGTAGGAAAATATGGCACAATTAGGCATAAACACTTGCGAACCAGCTAGAATATATGGACCACTGAGTCCAACTATTTTTTGTGGTTGCTCTGTTAAAAGCTTTTCTATAAGTACAGGATGGAATGAGCAAGCGTCTTCACTTACGGTAGAGCTTGTAGAGGATTCGTGTGCAGGTAAGAGGATTTGGTGGGATGAGTCTTTAAATAGGCAGGTTTCTGAGAGCATGGCTGACCCCGGTTTTATAGAACCTGAGCCGGGCTGTGCTGCTTATTTTAGAGTAGAAGAATATAGCGATGGGTCTACTGAGGCAGAACGAGGTGGATTTGAATATTGTGGTATTATAGAAAGCTGGAATAGAAAAAAAGATGCTGGTAACAATCCAACATATACTGTTAAGCTTACAGATCCAAGAGCAATATTAGAAAATAGTCAAGTAATCGTAAATGATTTTCCGGGCACCACATCTGGCGTTTGGAATATGATCAATGCTTATGCTTACGTAGAAAGCCTTGGTGGTTCTTGTGGAAGTTCACCCGCTGGTGGTTTTGGTGGCGTTACAGGTGCCAACTCAACACTATCAATAGCTAATGATAGAGGTATGATATGGGGTGATGTCAGATGTGCTATACATACCCTAACATCGTCAGTTGATAGAAGTCTGGCTTCATCTTTATATGGAGGATATTGTAAAGATGGCAGGCTAGTTAATGTTGGGCCTACTGAGGGCAATGATGGTTATGGAATAATTAAAAAAGACAATACAATTATTGATCCTGTTTATTCAACTATACAGAACGCCAATACAAACGTACAGTACTACACTGTCGATCTAACAGAGATACCGTTTACTCCTATTTCTTATAGAATATCTGGCCCTAATATCAGTATTATGGAAATAATTAGTCAGGTATGTCAAGACGCTGGATGTGATTATTATGTAGAGCTTCTTCCTATCAAAAATGGCTCTAGTGTAATAAAAATGATTAAGGTTAGAGTAGCAGTAAGGTCTTCTCAACCTCAGCTAGGAAGGCTTGATGACTTTATACAAGCTAAGCAGGACCAAGCTTCAGGTTCTAATGGTGGTGTTATATCTTATACGCAAGGTTCTGAGTTAAGAAATGAAGAGACTTCTTTCTACCTTATAGGGGCCAACAGAAGAGATCCGTTTGAAGCAGACAGCACTCAAGTTTTACCGTTCTGGGGGTTAGATACAGACGGAAATCTTATACAGGCTACAGTTTCTAATGGTCAATATTTTGTAAGGTTAGACTTAGCTAGGCTAAATGCAAGCTTATATACGCCATTCACTTCTCAATATAAATGGATTAGTGAAATGGAACTTAGAGCAGCTATGAGTGATATTGACTCATGGAAGCTAGTAACTCAAGTGCTTAACGGCGATTTTTGGACTTATTTAAATAATATATCACAGCCACCTATAGTTTTAGCTAGACTACTTGGAGATGTTATAGATGGTAAAAAAGGTGCCCATGCTGCCTATGCTGGACTTAGCGATTCAGCAAGTTTAGATAAAATAAACGAAGAGTCTGCAAAAGACCTAGATAAAGTATATGAATTTGTAAGCAATTATGCTAATGAGTTTTATGGTAAGCAATTTATTGTTAATGCCCCATTTGTATGCTACGCTATAGATAATGAAACAAATAAATATAAGTTTTCTCATATGCCTTCTACAGAGGGTTGCTGGGTAGAAGATTCTACAGATACAGTTATAGGCCTTATCCACAATAGTTTAGCATCAGATTTCTTCAGAGAAGATAATGGTGTTTATAATCCTATTCTTAAGTTTCCATTAATAAATGCAACAGACCTAACTGGAGCAGGATCACACACTGCTGACCCATCTAAACTTAATGATGATAACTATATAACAGATGCAGTAGATGAAATATGGGTAAAGGCTGATGTTGACCCTAACTGGGTAATTGGTACTCCTTTATCTCCATCCTCTTCAACAGCTTCTTTTCTACTTAAAATAGATTCACCTGTTGTAAAATCAGCCAATGAAAGTAATTATATACCAAACTTTCTTGGTGCGGCAGCGGCTGTAGATCCTAGCGGTAACGTTACCCTTCCTAACCCTAAAGTTTTAGATAGAAGCAGTATTGCTTATGGTTCATTTCCAGCATCAGTTATACCTTCAGCAGCCCTATGTCCTACTCTAAATAAAGTTCAAGTTTATGGGCCTTGGGGAGTTGCTGGTCTTCCGGGTCAGGTACACTTAGAGACAGATGAAGGCTATAGCCCTTGGGAGTATGGTAGTGATACAGTTATGTATAGAGCAGCCTTAGAAAAGGTTGCAAATGCTGTTACTCAAATGAGAAAAGGAGAAAGAGGCTCTATAACGGTTGCTGGCTTTCCTAACATACCGATTGGTGCTGAACTATTTTCTGTTGATACTGTAAATCCTCCAGAGTCTATGGGGGCTAAAAAATATGTAGGTACTAGAACATACTCAACAGATCAATGCTCTCTATATATACCATATATATATTGTGAGATGAATGCGTGGACTGGTGAGTTTGGACCCAATGTAACTAACGTTAATGTTCAAGTTGGCGAAAATGGATTTACTACTGATTATCAGTTTAGTACTTATACTCCACAATTTGGTAGATTTAATAAAGACAACTCTGAAAGGCTTAAGAAGGTAGGTCAAAATAGACTTCAGAGTATGAGAAACATGAGGGCACAAGCTAATCTTAAAAATAATATAAGAGGAACTAGTGCTAGAGCACAATCTAGATATGTTGAAAAACAACAGTCTGTTTCTTCTAGAAGCCCAAGATCAGCAAATCACTTTTTAGTTGGCGGATATTGTGATAGCGGAACAGGTAGGCCAGAAATAAATAGTCAAGGTGTTAGGGATGTTTCTCTAGGTATATCTTCTGATGAGCGTTACTCAAAAACAGCAGTTATGAGTATGGATGGTATGTATAGGCCTGTCTCTAAATCTGGGGATGGAGAGCTAAGTCGTTTCATTAGTTATACAACTGGTTGCCCTAAGACTAGGCATATGAGTAAGATGCCAGACCCACCTTATAAAGAATATACTCCAGTTGGTATTAATCAGGCCTTTATTGACCCTATTTCAAACCCAAGTTCAAAATTACTAACTACCCTTTCAGACACTCCTACAGAAGGGCACGATATAGAAGTCCTTGGTAGAAACGCTACACCTCCCGGAAGCGGCTGGGCAATAAAAGAAGGGGAAGAAGCTGGCGTTGGTGGCTACGCTGATGATTATAGATTTTTTGCCCTTAGAGGCCCTATGATGATTCAGCAATGGGGATTTGACTTAGCTGGTAAACCAGTTCCTAATAAAGCTGATGATGAAGATTCTTGTAAGCTTGGGGTTTTCACTGATGAAGGCTTGAAAGACAAGTTTTTAGATGGCTGGCTTCAAAAGCCTAAAACTTGGCCTGTTGGTATACTTGATTTACGTTTAGATAGAGAAAGAGGCGTTTGGACTGTTCCTCCACCGCCAAGAACTCTTCATGTTACTCCAGTTGGTAGTTGTTTGCTAGATACACCTGAAGCAACAGTAGATAATGCTGCTACTGTATATGACAGTGATGGTACAGAAGTAGCGTCTCCTACCGTGGACGTAGCTTGGCCTTGGACTATTAATCCTCCAGCAGATATCGGTAGATTGCCTGTATATTTTGACACTCAAGATTGTGTTTACTACGCTTACCCAATAAATAGATTTGATGTAGCAGAAGGTAGTGATATAAATACTATTAGTAATAATTATCAAGATATTAAAAGGATCATATTTAGTAACACTGTTGGAGCGGGTGGCAGTTCTTGTGCCAGCAGTAGTACTAGTTCTAGATTTGTTCTTCAAACTAATTTTGATCAATGCACTAGGGATATTTTCGTTAGTATCAGTGGCGGCGGAGGCAATATTAGTGGTATAGATGGTGCTGGCAATTGTGCTGGCAGTTCTTTAGGAACTACTAGCCCATTTAGTACAATAGCTTTTGGTACAGGTTTACGTGTAAGGGCTATAGACTCTTGTGCCTATAGGGTTGATGTAAATCTTTTTGCTTATGGCTCAGATGACGCCTGCGGTGCCGGAAGTCCAGTAGGCCCTAAAGTTCCAAACTATTTAGTATTTGGTTCGGGTTTAATCTCATCTTATGATGAGGGGAGCTGTAATTTTACAGTAAATTCAAGCAATAGAATTGAGTCTATTGGTGCTGATTGTTACCCAGTTGCTGGCCCATTTCAATTTGAGCTTTTACAGGTTAGCGGTCTTGGTTTGACTACAAACGGTAATGGCTGTCAGTATGTAATTGAACATAAACAGTACTTATCAAAAACCGCAGGTTGTGAAGTAGAGGTCGGTAGTGAGCTAGATGGTGAATCATCTTTATCTGAAAGGCCCTTTAACACCTTGAATTTTAGTACGGGTCTTCGGGTGATTGAAAACGTTGTTGAAGGAGACTGTACTTATGATATTATGGGTGGAATAAAGGTTAGTGCTAGATCCTGTGGTGCTGGTTTTGATGATTTCGATGACTGGTTTAGTAGAATAAAAGTTGGTAGTGGTCTAGAAGCTTTGAGGGAAAACGATAGCGACTGTCAGGTTACGATACACGCCCCTATAGCGATTGAATCTTCTACAATAGCTGGCCAAACATTTACAAAAACATCTAGTTGTGTGTCTGGAGCACCAACCCCTACATTTATTTGTACTTCTGGGCAATGTGGTCAGAGTCTTGTTGATACTGGACCATATTGTGATAGAATTCCACCTAAATATGTTACAGAAATTTGGGCTGGTAGAGGTATAGGTATAACATCTTGTAGTGAATGTCAGCTTATACTTTTCAATAATCATAGAGATATAGGCATATCTGGAGACTGCTCTCCTGTAGAGATAGGTCAGGTTGGCGTTCATACTTGGAGTCACGACTTTGAGCTTGAAGGCGGCGGTGAATCTGGTGGAGCATGTGATGGTCTAGATGAGACGCTTGATACTAGTATCAAACTTAGCGAAGGTGGCGGAGACTGGTCATTTAGCATGATTACATCAATTACTTGCATAAAAGATGGTCCATACATAACATCAATAAGTTGTGGAACGGATACAATCAGTGGTAAGAAATCTTGTAATGACACATATTGGATAAGAAGTATAACTAACGAAGGCAATACTGCTGGATGCACAGCCTGTTCTTAATGGAGAATTTTAAATGTCAGAGATAAAACAAAAACTAGAAGAAGTTGTAAGACACTTAGAAAATGATGAAGATGTAAGGCTTGAAAACTATAAGAATAAAGACCCAGAAGGTCTTGGAGATAGTTTAGAGAGGGCGTTTTCTAAATTTGGTATTGATGAAGATTTTATTAGTAAAGCTATGGGTATCGGCGGATGCGGTTGCCAAAAAACTAAGAAATTTCTAAATCAGATTTTTCCTTATCGAAAGAAGGATAAATAGATATTAAAAAAGGGGGCTAAACTGCCCCCTTTGTTTTTATTCACTCTTCTTAAAAATGAACCATCCACCATTTGGTAGATAGCCATTATGCTTTTCAGCATAGTCATGTTCATCTTTACGCTGCTCTTGCTGTGTTTCGGATAAGTTATTCCATCTGGTCTTAGGATAGATTTCTCCACCCTTACCTTTAGTTTGACCGAATACTAA
>Ga0070727_10003592_pt1 | contig 13926 bp, 12 predicted proteins | sample tdAd472_FD_66722 | JGI IMG/M metagenome (GOLD analysis project Ga0070727, IMG submission 66722) | Marine sediment microbial communities from the Atlantic coast under amendment with organic carbon and nitrate - tdAd47.2 | ecosystem: Environmental > Aquatic > Marine > Coastal > Sediment | place...
GCATCAATACCAATGAGATTGAACGAGTACTTGTGCTTTCTCCCATAATCCGCGATCAATCTTAATATGTCCCCGTGGCCACAACCCAAATCAATTAGGGTGTAGGTTTTATCCTTGGGTTGATCTTTTATCAATTGTCGCAGTCCATTCAAGGTCACATAATTTCCGCCCAACCATTTATTGATTTTACCCAGTTTATCCAAAGTATCCCGAAGTAACTCACCTTTTATGGAAAAATCATCCATAAGTTCTGTGGCATTACTTCTGTATGTAGTGTTTACAAATAAACTCATTAAACTTTTATGGGTTTTCCGTGTGTCATTCTAATAATTAACGGAATCAAAAAGGGTACCCTCCTTAAAACTACCAGTAATTTTGGTGCCAACCAATCTTGTCTGAATAAATAGGCAATACTATGGCCAACTTTTAATCTAAGACTGAATGTTTTGTTCCAAACTTTGGCATACTTTCGCTCTAATGCCGCTCGAGTATCTATTTTATTTTGAAGATAGTCAATTATAAGGCCTGATGCTAATTGTGCACTTCTTATTGCCATGGCCATTCCATTTCCACAGAGTGGATGAATCATTCCTGCCGAATCGCCGCACATGATCATATGGTTCTCAATGGGATTTTTGGTCTCAAAAGATATTTGACTGATGGTCAATGGCTTATCGAATTCAATATTTGAATTCTGAAATAGCTCCTTTAAGGCAAGGTTTTTAAATATAACGTCATTTTGAAAGGCATCAATATCTTTATAACGCTTAAATGCTTCATAATTAGTGATGTAACATAGATTAATGTGGTCGTTCTCAACCTTGGACACACCACAATAGCCACCTTTAAAATTGTGAAGTGCGACCTTATTTTCAGGAAAATTACCAGACATATGAATCTTTACACCTAAGTATGGAGATTTTTTGGTGATAAACGAACGCTGCAAGGTAGTGTCCAAATTAGATCGTTTCCCAAAGGCACCCATGGTGATTTTTGAAGTAAAACTTTGACCTGATTTAGTTTGAACGCTAAAAACGTCATTCTCAAATATCACATTAATCACTGTATCCTTCAATACGGTAACCTTTTGCTTTAGTGCCAACTGATAAAGCTGAAAATCCATTTCGTATCGGCTCATTCCAAATCCTCCAAGGGGCAATTCAGTTTGTATGGTTTTGTTGTTGTGTGTGGTAAGTTCAAAATTGGTGATGCGCTTTGCCCCAAATTCAAAAGGGTTGAAGCCTAAATATTCCAAATAGGGCAAAACTTCGTTGGACACATATTCGCCACAGACCTTGTGCTTGGGGAAACTGTTTTTTTCAATGAGTAGTACCTTGAAATTATTTTGCGACAAATCAATGGCACTTGTTAATCCAGCCAAACCGCCTCCTATAATTATCACGTCAAATTGTTGGCTTGTCATTTATAGTTTTTGATCATGAACTACCCAAATGGTAAGCATCAAGTATTTATGGTTCTTAACAAGTAGATACTTGTTTTTCTGAAAGATGTGCTTCTCCTACATCTATTGCTGTTACAATTGCAGATATTGTTGATTTTACAAGAAATGGATTTGAGTTAGATGTTTGAATCTAATTCTTTTTTTGTTATAAATCAATTTAGGGCAGATATAGTTTTGACAACATAATGGATTCACTTTTTAAGATAAGGCAAAATATGCTTTTCAAAAATCAATTCGGGTTGTTGAGTTTTTCCGTTTGTGTAGTTTCCGGAAGTTATTACAGCCACCGTTTTTAACTCAGGAATCACAAAAATGTATTGCCCACCAGCTCCTCTGGCCTCAATAGAATTTATGGGTTTACCATTGACTTGATAGGTGTGGTGCCACCACAAATAACCATAACCATTTTTATCTGGTACATTTTCTAAATGATGATGTTCCTTAAACGAGTTGGCAACCCATTTTTTGGAAACTACACGCCTTCCTTTCCATTTGCCCTTGGCAAGATACAGTTCGCCAAATTTCAACATATCTTTTGGAGTCAGATACATTCCGCCGCCAAAATATGGGGTGCCTTGCAAATCTGTTTGTATGATATAATTTGAGATGTTAAGTTTTTGAAAAAGGTGTTGGTCCATAAACAATTCCAAGGGGCCAGAAACAACAGAATCCATCGCAATGCCAAGTAAAAACGGATTTGCCGAACCATAATTGGCGGCTGTATTTGGGGTGTTCAGCATAGGGGCTTTTAATACTGTTTTCGCCCAATCATCAGTCGACTGATAATGGTTCTCGGATGCCAATGAAGTTCTTTCCTGTGTATAATCATCAGCATCCAATCCGGAGCTCATCGTTAAAAGACTTTGAATATCTATTTTGGATTTTAAACTATCTTTGAGGCACTTATATTTTTCAGGCAGAAAATCGAAGATGGATTGCTCTACGGTGGCAAATAACAATTCATCTTTAGCTATTCCTACTACGGCAGATGAAATGCTTTTGGATGCGGAACGCATATCGTGTGGAATATTTGCGTCATACCCTTGAAAATAGTTTTCATAAATCAATTTTCCATTTTTTGAAACTAAAACGGAATGGGTGTTCGGGTAAGAATCCTTTGCAATACGGTTTTCCATTTCGGTAAGCTCTAGCGTGGAGGTTTTATTTGGGCTGGCAAAGCCGCCAATCTTCCAATCCGTTGTAGATTTTTGTAGGGCTATCTCAGTGAGCAAATTCTCCCCTAAAAGAACCTCTAAGCGAATATTATTTTTAAATAGCTGCCCTTTAAATTGAAGCCCGGTTTTAAAATCGGTAAAATAAATAACATCATTCTCTTTTTTAAAATTAGAACACCAGGTTCCTGTAAAACGATTGTCTCCTAAAATTGGATACGCTTGGTAATCATTACCTTTTCCATTTTCCACACTCAAATAAAAATCGAGTGATTTCAATTTATCCACCATCAATAGATTCCAAATTCCCGTGAAGGTATTGGCCTTGGATTTGACAAGTTTTATGTGATAAAGAAGTAACCCGGATTTGATAAACCCATTGATTTCCTTTCCATTTTCCGATACTATACCTTCAAAAATATAATTGTCGGAAAAAGAGATTTTTAATTCTGGAGTATTGGTTTTTTTAAACGTTTGATCAATGATATTTCTGTTGTTATAAATTTTAAATTTTGGATTTTCAGAATCCAGATTTTCTATAGCAACCTTTAGGTTGAATTCCTTTGTAGTCTTAATTTTTCCTTCCCAACCTCCAGTATAATCGGCCATATCTTGGCTAAAAAGACTAAAGGAAAGAAGTGCGAAAAAGGTGGTAGCGATGTTTTTAAGTTCCATTTTTTGATTGATTTTTGATGAAGAAGCAAAGATGAAACTATATACAGCCGCAAAATTGTATAAAATTAACATCAGCTAATTTTTTTCAACAACGCTGTTGGGGTGGAACGATAAACCCGCTTAAAGTTTGAGATGAAATGACTCTGATCGTAGAAACCACATTGATAACAGATTTCTGTCATTGAAAATTTGTTGGAAGCAAGCAGGCAAAATGCTTTGTTCAGTTTTACCAATCGAATGTAGTTGCCAAGGCTTGTTCCAAAATACCGGTTAAATTCCCTTGATAAATGTACTGGATGAATCTCCAGCGCTGAACTCAATCCTTTTAAGGAATGATCCATTTGTTCCTCAAGCAACAATTCTTTTAATCGATTTACCCAAGCTGGCTTTTGTGAACTTTCCTCTTTACCACTTTTTACAGCATTGAAAATAGCAATCAAATGATTGTCAATACTCAAATTTGAATAGGGGTCGTTTATTTTACTCTCAATGAAAATCTGGTTCATTGAGTTTTTGATTATGGGATTCTTTAAATTGATACTCCCTTCAAAATTGGACAATTCGATGTCAAAGTTGGAAAACCAATCTTCATTCATTTCAATGTGAAAACCTCGTGTGAATTCATTTGGTTTTATATTGTAATGTGCATCTTGCCAGTTATGGAACAACAAATTTCCAGGTGCTAAATAATAGGATTCTTTTTTATTGGATTCAAACAATTTGCCCTGAAGCAGATAGGTGAAATAGGGATTTTCGTGATAGTGCCAATCCACTTTCTTCTCGGTATACTCGGTATCGGTAACAATAAAGTTATCGTAAGCCGATTTTTGATAATGTGTTCCGTAATACTCACCGGGTTCTAGCTTGTCCATTATTTTTTCAGCTTACAATTTGCCCATATCCTCGAACAAAGTCCATTCGTTGGGATCCAAAACAATGGAATCGGGTTGGTCTTTGGTTTCGATTGCGATATTTTGGTTGCGTTGGTTCACCTCGATTGTTTTGATGGTCAGTTTCCCATCTTTTACTATACCTATTTCCAAAGGAAATACAAATACGTGATGGTCTTGTAATTGCTTTATGTTGAGGTTGATGTTTTCATTGCTGTAATCCCAGTTCCATTGGATTTGAGGGTGTCCCTTGACAAACAACCATTGTTGAAAAAATGATTCCAAATCTTCTCCTGACACCTGTTCCATCATATGCCGAAAATCCTCGGTAAGTACATTGCTGTTTTGGTAGGTGGCATAGTAGTTTCGGATGCCCTCCCAAAAAGCGCCATCACCTAATCTGTGACGGAGCATGTTCAGTACCCATCCTCCTTTTTGGTAGGTGTTGGTACTCAACACTTTCATGGGATCCTTTATGCTGAGGTCCACAATGGGAGCAGGATTTTTTCGGTAATAGTCAAAGATTTGCTGTTTGTCGATGGCCAGTTCCTCTTTTCTACGCTCATCGCCGTACACACTTTCCAAATACAGGATACAGAAATAGGTAGCAAAGCCTTCGCTGAGCCAAACATGGTTCCAGCTTTTTTCCGTAGCAGAATTTCCAAACCATTGATGGGCGATTTCGTGGGCAATCAATGGTTCCACAGTTTTGTTCCCCGTTACCGAATTTTCAAAATAAGCGATGGTGCCGGCATTTTCCAGCCCGCCCCATTGCGTCTTGGCTTGCATATTGGCCAGTTTGGCATAAGAATACGGACCGATATGATCAATGAAGTAGTCGAGCACATTTGCTGCAATCGTATAATCGCCAAATCCTTCCAAACGGTTTTGTGGATACACCCAGGCAGAAACTTCAATGCCTTCAATGTTGTCCACCAACCTTGAGGCAAATTTAGTGACACCGATGGTCATCACTTTAGTGGCCACCGGAGCAGGTTCGCTATAAATGGTGAGTTTATAGCCATTTTCAAGATTGCTTTCTTCTATTTTTTTGCCCGTTGCCACCACATCGTAGTGGTCTGGAGCGGTAATCTGGAATTCCACACTGGCTTTATCGTACGGATGGTCTACCGAGGGCAGCCAATGCCGCGCCAAGTTGGGCCAATTGTCGCCAAAAAAGGAACGCTTCCCAAATTTTGTGGTGTCGATGACCAAGCCCTTTTCTGGAACACCTTGGTATTTGATGGTGTAGGTCTGGATGGAATCCTTCGAATTCTTCGGAACAATATTGATTTTGTTATCGTTGTACGTATAGTTGGCTTGGGAACTATTTTCCATCACTTTGGTGACTTCCATACCAAATGCACCGTTTTTTTGGATGAGGTCCAAAGAGAAAGGAGCAGGGTTTTCTTTAAACAGAACCCTTACCTGTGTTTCTCCTTTAATTTCGTTGGATGCATCGTTCAAATGAAGACCAAAAACATAGTTTTGGATATCGACGGATTCATTTTTCGCATACACATCCTGTGCAAATGAAAAATTGGAAAAAGTAACGACTAGAAAAAAGCTGAGTAAAATTCTGATGGACATAAAATCAAGTTGAAAGCCTAAGGCTTAAATTTCAACCCAATTTATCTATTTTAGGCCAAAACCTTTTCCATTTTCTCTTTTATCTGCTCCAAACACAGATTGCCCAAGCTGCCTTCGTGGGTGTGGTCAATATCCCGTTTGGGTTTAAAATTGCCATTTTCTATGGCTTTGCCCATAGTTTTGTAGGCATCGCGGAAGGGCATTCCACTTTTTACAAGCTCGTTCAAGGTGTCCACACTAAACAGATAATCGTACTTGGGGTCGTCCAAAATGTTTTTGTTCACTTTGATTTCCTTCAAGCTGAAGGTCATCATCTCCAAACAAGCGTGCATGTCCTGCAAAGCGGGCACAATCACTTCCTTAACCAATTGCAGGTCCCTATGGTAACCACTGGGCAAATTGTTCATGATCATGATCAATTGGTTCGGCACCGCTTGAATCTTATTGCATTTCCCCCTGATCAATTCAAATACATCCGGGTTTTTCTTGTGCGGCATAATGCTGCTTCCCGTAGTGAGCTCGTTCGGAAAGGAGATAAAATCAAAATTCTGACTCATGTACAGGCAAATGTCCATCGCCATTTTGGATAGCGTAGCGGCCACGCTGGATATTCCAAATGCAGTGGCTTTTTCCACTTTGCCACGACCCATTTGTGCGGCCACCACATTGTATTTTTGAGTGGCAAAGTCCATTTCTTCGGTAGTGAAACTTCTATCGATGGGAAAGGAGCTTCCGTAGCCCGCGGCGCTACCCAATGGATTTTGATCAGCAACTTTATAAGCGGCCTGTACAAAGTACAGATCGTCCACCAAACTCTCGGCATAGGCGGAAAACCAGAGCCCAAAAGAGGAAGGCATTGCGATTTGCAGATGGGTGTATCCCGGCAGCAAAACATTTTTGTGCTTGTCCGCTAGTTTCATTAATAAGTCAAACAGTGTTTTTACCTGAGTTTTAATTTCGGTCAACTCATCTTTAAGGAACAATTGCATGGCGACCAAAACTTGGTCGTTTCGAGAACGGGCAGAATGAATTTTTTTACCGGTATCTCCCAATTTTTCGGTCAGCATAAACTCTATTTTCGAGTGCATGTCCTCGAAATCATCCTCGATGATAAATTTTCCCTTTTCAATATCCTTGGCAATGGCATCCAATGCTTTTACCAAGTCTTTGGTCTCATCTTCAGTAATCAAACCTACCTTGCCCAGCATTTTGGCGTGTGCCTTGGAAGCGATCACGTCATATTTTGCCAATACTAAATCCAGTTCACGGTCGTTGCCAACGGTAAAATGGTCTATTTTTTTATCGGTACTGAATCCTTTGTCCCAGAGTTTCATAGTTTTTCTTTTGTCATTCCCATGAAAATGGGAATCTTATACTTTCAATATCTATAGCCCTTCGACTACGCTCAGGGCCCAATTTTTGTTCTATTGCAAAAATCCCGTAAGAATTTTAATGTAAATATCTATTCCTTCCTCTATTTCTTTTACAAAGATAAATTCGTTGGCCGAGTGGGAGCGTGTACTGTCACCAGGCCCCAATTTTACCGATTGACAGGTCAAAGCGGCTTGATCGGACAAGGTCGGGGAACCATAAGTTTTTCTACCCAAGGCCAATCCACTTTTTATCAAATCATGATCAGGGTCTATACACGATGAGTTCAATCGTAAAGAACGAGGTGTCATTTTGCACGGTGCTTCCCTCTGAAGGATATCCGCTATTTCCTGATTACTGTAACAATCGTTCACCCGAACATCAATCACCAAATCCACGTGGCCAGGTACTACGTTATGCTGGTTTCCTGCACTGATTTGGGTTGTGGTCAGTTTTACTTCGCCCAAAGCATCAGAAACTTTATCAAAGGAATAATCTTTGAGCCATTGTAATACTTCAATGGTGTTGTAAATGGAATTATTGTCGTTGGGATGTGCAGCGTGTGATGGAGTTCCCTCCACAACGGCATCAAAAACCACCAACCCCTTTTCTGCAATGGCCAAATCCATTAAAGTGGGTTCGCCCACAACGGCCACATCAATTTTGGGTAGTATGGGAAGCAAAGCGCGGATACTTTTTTCACCAGCATCCTCTTCTTCACCCGTGGCAGCCATAATTATATTATGACTCAGGTTTTCGTTTTCATAAAAATGAACAAAAGAGGCCAAAAGTGATACTAAGCATCCACCTGCATCATTACTGCCAAGTCCGTACAATTTACCATCCTCAATATGGGCATGAAAGGGGTCTTTGGTATAAGCACTGTTCGGTTTTACGGTATCGTGGTGTGAGTTGAGCAACAAGGTTGGTTTGCTTTCATCAAAATGTTTGTTGAACGCATAAATGTTGTTGTGTTGTCTTTTTGTTTCCACCCCAAATCCCTGCAGAAATTCCTCAATGGCATCCCCCGTTTTATCCTCTTCCCCTGAAAAGGAAGGTGTGCTGATAAGTTTTTTCAGCAGTTCAATGGCTTTTTCCGTTAATATATCTTGGTCGATTTTCATAAGGTTAATGTGGTATAATCTGAATTACCTGCTTCGAGCATAGTGGTGTTTCCTACGCAAACTTTGGATACCTTGTTGCGCAGGGCATAAAAACAATTGTGCATTTTGGGAAGCATACCATCCGCAATAATCCCATAGGCCAAAAGTTCGTCATACCCTTTGGAGTCAATATGCTGAATCACGGAATTTTCGTCCTCAATATCTTCAAGCACCCCTTTTTTTTCGAAGCAATAGTAAAGAGTGGTTTCAAACTGGTCGGACATGGCAATGGCCAGTTCCGCCGCGATGGTATCGGCATTGGTGTTGAGCATTTGTCCTTTTCCATCGTGGGTGAGGGCACAGAAAATCGGCGTAAAGCCTGCCTGCAGTAGTTTAAAAACTCCGTAGGTATTCACCATGTCCACGTCGCCGACAAAGCCAAAATCGATATTTTTTTTTGGTCTTTTGTGTGCTAGAATGGCGTTTGCGTCGGCACCGCTCATTCCAATGGCATCGGTACCCAGAGATTGCAAGTTGGCTACTATTTTTTTACTATATAATCCTCCGTATACCATTAGCGCTATGTCCAAGGTTTCTGCGTTGGTAATACGTCTTCCGTTTACCATTTTGGATTCCACCCCCATTTGATGGGCCAGTTCTGTGGCTTTATTTCCACCTCCGTGGACCAAAATTTTGTTGCCGTCCATTTTAGAGAACAGTCCCAATACGTGCTTGCACACCGCTGCGTCCTCTATTAGGTTACCGCCTATTTTCACTACGGATAATTTCTGTTTCATTTTATGTATTTATAATCCCTCCATCTATGGTCACTGTGGTTCCCGTAATCCAAGAACTATCATCAGAAACCAAAAAAAGCACAAGTTTAGTAATATCTTCAGGTGTGCCCAACCTTTTTAACAGTGTAGTCTTTTTCGCATTTTCCACAGCGGTGTCCGGTTGCTCAAATGCTTTGGCAGATTCCCACAATAAGGGAGTGTCTACGGGACCGGGACAAATAGCGTTCACTCTAATTTTTGGGGCATAATCAACTGCCATTTGCTTAGTTAAGGCAACAGCTGCTGCTTTTGAAGCGCAATAAGCCGGGTGATTCGGGAAACTCTTAAAGGCGGCAATGGATGCATTGATCAAAATATTGCCTTGCGGTTCTTTCTGTAAGTAGGGGAGTGCATATTTACAAAGATAAAATATGGAACTCAAATTGGTGTCGATGGTCTTACGCCATAAATCAATAGAAAGATTCTCAACATTTCCAATACCGAGAACACCAGCATTCAACGAAAGGGTATCCAGCTTGCCAAAAGTTTCCATCGCTGTATCGACCAGTTTTTTGTTGTAAGATGGATCGGTAACATCTCCTGGAACAAATACGGCATTATCCAGACTGTCTTCCAACGCTTTGCCGCTTTCTTGGTTTCTGCCTGAAAGCACCAAATTGGCTCCTTCACAAGAAAGTGTCTCGGCTATGGCTTTTCCCATGCCACTTGTTGCGCCAGTTACAATACAGACCTTATCCTTTAGTTTCATTTGTCTTCCAATATTTTCTTTAATACAATTTGAGCTGAGAAAATCCTGTTTTTTGCTTGTTCCACTACTAAGGATTGTTCACTGTCCAAAACAGCATCCTCCACAATCATATTTCTACGAACAGGGAGACAGTGCATAAACTTAGCATTTCCCAATTTTTCTTTTGTAATCGTCCAACTTTTATCCTTGTTCAAAACCTTTCCATAATCGGAATAACTACTCCAATTTTTCACGTAGACAAAATCGGCATCCTCCAATGCTTTGTCTTGGTCGTATTCTATTTGGCATCCTTGGGTCAATTCTGGATTAAGTTCATATTCTTTGGGATGCGTAATCACGAAATCCGCCTCCTGCTTCTTCATCATCTGAATAAATGAATTAGCTACGGCGTGCGGCAATGCTTTTGGGTGCGGAGCCCAAGAAAGCACGATTTTGGGCCTCTTTTTGGTTTCGTTTTCCTTCAAGGTGATGGCATCTGCCAACGCCTGAAGCGGGTGTCCCACCGAACTTTCCATATTTACTACGGGGATTGTCGCATACTTGGCGAACCCGTTGATGACTTCTTCCGCTTCATCCTTTTCTTTGTCGACCAATCCCGCAAACGCTCTTATGGCCACAATGTCGGAATATTGTGAAACCACTTGTGCAGCTTCTTTAATGTGTTCCGAGGTACCTTTGTCCATTACGGTGCCATCACCATATTCCAAAGCCCAGCCTTCGTTCCCGAAATTCATGATCATTACTTCCATACCAAGGTGCATGGCCGCTTTTTGTGTACTTAAGCGTGTCCTAAGACTATTGTTGAAAAACAACAAACAGATTGTTTTTCGTTTGCCCAAATCTTCGAACTGATACGGGTCTTTTTTTAGGTTGATCGCTTCGTCGACCCAATCGGGCAGTGATGCTATATCGTTTACTGTTAAATAATGCTTCATTATAATGTTTTTTTCAGCGCTTCGAAAAATAGGTCTATGTCTTCTTTGGTGATGTTCAAGGCAGGCAAGAAGCGCAATAATTTTTTGTTTTTGGCACTTCCCGTGAACATATGCTGTTCCAAAATCATTTTTTTTCTTAGGTCGGCGATTTCGAAGTCAAACTCCAGACCTATCATCAATCCTTTTCCTTTTACGTTTTTGATTTGTGGTATCTCCGCAGCTTTTTTTCTGAAATATAATCCGACTTTAGCAGCATTATCCATCAAATTTTCATCCTCCAAAACTTCCAGAACCGCAAGACATGCTGCACAGGCCAGATGGTTACCGCCAAAGGTGGTGCCCAAAAGTCCGTAGGAGGGTTTAAAAGAGTCATGAATCAAGATACCACCAACAGGAAAACCGTTTCCCATACCCTTGGCAATAGAAATGATATCAGGTTTGATTCCATGATGCTGAAAAGCGAAGAATTTACCACTTCGTCCGTAGCCTGATTGTACTTCATCGGCAATAAGAACCACATTGTTTTCTTTACATTTTTCAGCAATGTACTGGAAGAATTCTGTGGTAGGTTCGTCCAATCCACCTACTCCTTGAATGGCTTCCAAAATTACGGCACAATAGTCATCGGAGGTGATTGCTTTTTCAAAAGCCTCTTTATCGTTCAAAGGCAAAAAAGTAACCTCTTGTTGTTTGTTGATGGGTGCATTGATGCTCGGATTGTCCGTTGCGGCAACGGCGGCTGAGGTTCTCCCATGAAAACTATTGGTGAAAGCGATTACTTTGGATTTTCCTGTGTGGAAAGAAGCCATTTTTAAGGCATTTTCATTGGCTTCTGCCCCTGAATTACACATAAAAAGATCGTAGTCCTCACAGCCGGACATTTCTCCTAATTTTTTGGCCAATTCCTTTTGCAACGGATTTTGGACAGAATTGCTATAAAACGCCATATTGTCCAATTGCTCCTTGATACGTTTTACATAATGCGGATGGGTATGGCCAATGGAAATTACGGCGTGCCCGCCATAAAAATCCAAATATTTTTCTCCTTTATCGTCCCAGACCTCAATGCCTTTAGCCTTTACGGGAGTGACATCATAAAGTGGATATACGTCGAATAGTTTCATAATCTTTTATTTGTCACCTCGAGCGCAGCCGAGAGGTGTTTTTATATTTTTCTTCAATAAAGGTCTCGCATCTCGACTCCGCTCGATGTGACAGCTCGACCTAACATTTTTATCCTTTTCTGATTTGGCTTATTTTTTCAAATGAGGAAACAATTCCCTTGATCAATGATGAGCTCAATCCTTGGTGTTCCATTTCGTTCAAGCCTTCAATGGTGCATCCTTTTGGCGTGGTCACGCGATCTATTTCTTTTTCGGGATGACTGCCGGATTCAATTAATAGACTTGCGGCCCCATTACAGGTATGCATGGCCAGTTCTTGAGCTTCTTTTGCATCAAACCCCAATTGTATGGCCCCTTGTGTTGTGGCACGAATCAAACGCATCCAAAAAGCAATACCGCTGGCACAAATCACCGTTGCCGCCTGCATTTGATCTTCTGGAATTTCCATGGTATGACCCATGCGGTTAAAAATGGCCTTGGCCAAGTCAACCCGTTTTTTGCCGGGCTCGTTACTACAAATACAGGTCATTGACTTACCCACAGAAATAGCCGTGTTGGGCATGCTTCGGATAATGAATTTATCATTGCCTATGATTTCCTCGATTTTCGGAATGCGGAAACCCGTAATGGTGCTGATCACCACGTGCTTTTCGGTGAGCAGGTCTTTGGTTTCTTCCAAAATGGAGGCAAAATGCCCCGGTTGCACCGCAAAAACAAGGATGTCCGAATTTTTGACTGCTTCTTGGTTATCCGAAGTGACGGTTACATTGCCGTATTTTTCAAATTCCTTGATGGATTCGGTGTTCCGTTTGGTGAGGTACATTGTGGTGGCTCCGTTGCTGTGCAAAATGCCTTTGGCAATGGCCATTCCCAAATTTCCCGCTCCTATGATGGCTATTTTCATGGTTTCTTTAGTTTTGTCATCTCGAGCGCAGTCGAGAGATGTTTCAAGTTTTTGAATATGGTCTCGCATCTCGACTCCGCTCGATGTGACAGCTCGACCTCATAATTTTAAAACACGCCTGCCTTTAACAACAGACCTTCGGTTTCCGGGAAACCGAACATCAAATTCATATTTTGTACTGCTTGCCCAGATGCCCCTTTCAATAAATTATCAATGGCCGAGGTCACCAAAAGGAGGTCATCGTACTTATGCAAATGGATGTGGCATTGGTTTGTGTTTACCACTTGTTTCAAATGCAGTTCATCTTCTGACATATGCGTAAATGCGGCATCTTTGTAAAAGTCGTTGTACAACTGTTTTGCTTCTTCCAAGCTGCCGTCGTATTTGGTGTAAGCGGTGGCCAAAATCCCTCTGGTAAAGTTGCCACGGTTCGGCAAGAACATCAGCTTGCCTACGGAGTTTCCGAAGGAGTTCAAGCTTTCACCGATTTCTCCCAAATGTTGGTGTGTAAAAGGCTTGTACCAAGAAACATTGTTGTTCCTCCAGCTAAAATGTGAAGTTGCGGATAGACCAACTCCAGCACCTGTACTGCCTGTTACTGCATTAATATGGACATCATCGTTCAACAAACCTGCTTTTGCCAAAGGCAAAAGTCCCAATTGAATCGCAGTGGCAAAACAACCGGGGTTGGCAATGGCCTCTGCAGCTTTTATGGCAGACTTGTTCAATTCGGGTAGTCCATAAATAAATCGTTGACCATTAAAATTGGCATCGGCCTGTAATCTGAAATCGTTACTGAGGTCGATGATTTTTGTTGATGCTGAAAACTGGTTTTCGTTCAAAAATGAGGTAGAATTTCCATGTCCCAGACAAAGAAGAACAACATCCACTTCAGGATTTATCTCACCTGTAAACTTAAGTGCCGTTTGTCCCAACAAATCTTGATGGGCAGAGGTGATGGGTTTTCCTGCCCTTGTGGTGCTGTACACAAAGTCAATCTCGGTTTGGGGATGATTGAGCAAGAGCCTAATCAGTTCTCCGCCCGTGTACCCCGAGCCTCCTATGATTCCTGCTGTTATATTTTTTTTTCTCATATCGATGGAGAATTATTTGTCGTCATGCTGAATTTATTTCAGCATCTCACTCCAATGAGAC
>Ga0070727_10003594_pt1 | contig 13924 bp, 15 predicted proteins | sample tdAd472_FD_66722 | JGI IMG/M metagenome (GOLD analysis project Ga0070727, IMG submission 66722) | Marine sediment microbial communities from the Atlantic coast under amendment with organic carbon and nitrate - tdAd47.2 | ecosystem: Environmental > Aquatic > Marine > Coastal > Sediment | place...
CGTTCCCTCAGAATCTGTACCCGAATCCAAACGAAATTATCAGCGGGTCGAAATCGGCATCAAACGCGCCGTCGTCCGTCGTTCCCTTCATGTTCGTCTGAATGTAGCGCAGATTCGATTGCAGCAACCATTTGCCCGATCGCAATGGGATGTCGAGACCGACGATGACTCCCCAGCCCGTGTCCGTATCGATAGCCTCCCTCGTTATCACACCAGACGTCCCGGTCTCTACGTCGACATCACCGTAGCGGACGAGGGCGAGGAAAGGACCCGCGTAGAAATCGACTCTGTTCCCCGACGAAAAGTGATAATTCAGACCGAGCGTCAGGGGGGCAAAACTGCTGATGCTTGTCGAAACACCGAATCCGTCACCCAGATCGCCTACGGTGACATCGAAACTACTCGCACCGAGCACACCGAGTTCGACCCCAAGAGCCTCCGCGAATCGGTATTCAAGCCGCAATCCGGCTCCTGCACCAGGATCAAAATCAACGTTCACTCCACCCGGACCAACGCCGGCCTGAAGGTTGCTTCCCGACGGATCGATGAAGGCGAGGTCGAACGCGAGTTTGACGCTCGGTTCGAACGTTTGCGCGTTGCAGGACCAAAACGGGGTAACAGCGATCACCAGTGCGGCAAGCGCTGTGCTAAATCGTGAGTTTGTTGCACGTAATGTCATTGGGATTCTCCTGGACCCGGACGGTTGCTCTGGTCAGGGTCTAGTGAACCGCACAATCACACACAAAAGCCTGATATCCGTTTGATGTCGAGATGATGACGAGTTCGCTAAGACATGTTTTGGAGCCGAGAGGGCGGATTGGTTTCGTGCGGCCTTACGAATAGGATATCTGATTTAACATAATATACATTATACGCATAAGGTAGAGTCTGGGCCCTGGAGGTCCCGATCATGCTCTACCGTCAAAACCTGGTTCAATCCCCATCCCGATCAGCGCACACTCAATCCAGGCGCGCGCCGCCTGAGCGCGCTAAACCGCTACCACGAGAATTACCTCGCATGCCGTTGTACCAGTCGAGCGGCAAAGTACGGCACGCTGCGGCTTGCTCACGCGGCCAAACCACACTTCCGCGAAGCTCCGGAGCTGCGGCGTACTTTTCGCCAGCACCGCGTCAGGTCCGGCATGAACTCACGAATAGAACCCGAGCGTGCGCTGATCGGCACGGATGCGCAGCGCCGCGCTGTTCAGCGCAGCTCTGGGCTTGTCTTAACCCGCATATCTGCACATCGTGATCCTCGCACGGTAACGTTAGAGATTGGGAAGCAAGACATCCGTATCCGCCGGAACTCTGGAATTCTGAACAATTCGCGGCACTGTCGTGGAGGAATACGAAAAGCTGTAACCAAGTTCTCGCGGGCGTCTGCTCGCCGATAATTCTTCACCGCGCGTAATTTTCCCGACTTGGAAATTATGCTGACGTTGACCTATCCAATGGAATTTCCGACCGATGGTCGGGTCGTCAAGGATCATCGGCATCTTGTTCGAAATTCAACTTGTATACATTATGCGAAGGTCTGCTTTTCCCGATAGCGGACGTTGATCTAGGTCAAGTCACGTTATTTTCGCTGGCAGCTAACGGCCAGAAGCTGACCTAAGGGCGTCGTCCTAGCACTTGCGCTGACTAGCGCATTGTTGCAGTCGCCCGATCAACTCTTCGAGCTTATTGCTCGCTAGTGTTGCCTCTACAAGTGCTGCTTGCCCGTACATCATTATCTCGAGGAAGCCATTGCGAACTTGGATGTCGTCATAGATCTCCTTGTAATCGACCGCAAGGTGCGAAACAGGGGCTTCGGGCTGAGCGACGCCATGGATGACGCCGGGTACTCCACGCCCGGTCGGATTTGCAAGGCGGTGTCCATACACTTCGTGCAAGGAGATCTTTCGGCCCAGTAGTGCAGAGTGCTGGAGAATGATCACCCCACCTGCGTCGTTCTCCTCTTCAAGAAGATCATCGATCGTCGTCGGCCAACTTGCGATTTCCGAAGCCAGATTCACGTCGGTCATCCTTGCGATCGCGCCGGACGACATCGCGGTCTGTAAGGACCCGAAAGGCGCATTGATCCGATAGAAGTCGATCATCCGGTCGATCACTTCGGTCGTGCGAGCCTTCTCTGTCGCTGTCTGATCCGGGGACAGGAGGGAGAACAACTCGTATCCGAGTTCAACGGTCTTCCGATGCGATTCCATTGCTTCTGCGATCAGCACACTGTGAGATTCGAGTTCCTCAAGCACGCCTCGCAGGTGCGCAATATCGCTCGCGCGCTGCTGCCGATCCTCCCACCAGGCGTCTATGGCGAACGCTAGTAGGATACTGGCGACTATCGCGCCGGCTTCGACAAATAATCGACGCCACGGAACTTCTTGCGATTTTGGCATTGAACTCTCGTGTCTTGACGTCCGCTTTGGGTCCGTAGCAGACCTAAGAGTCAATATTACCTCAGCGGCCAGTTCCGGAGGTAAAGCGGTCGTTGAGAGATTCGATTTTTGGAACCGCAAGCTGAATGTCCGCTTTCATCGAAAGCAGCCGCTCAGATTGAAGTATTTCCGGGAAAACGTCAGACCGCTTTCGGCCAGGAGCGGACCTTGGCAAAACAATGAAGGGCCCGCTGAGACGAGATCCTTTCATCCGCAAGAATGACCGGACATCCTGTCGCTTCACGTCTCGGCCGAACTTGTTTTGCGGTAGCCCCTTTAAGACGACTTACGCGACGATTAGCCGGTAAATAATGCCTAAGGGCAGCCCTCGTTGAGGGAACCGTCACAGTTGTTGTCGAAGCTATCACCGCAGACTTCCAGCGCGCCACCGTGAACACCGTCGTTAGTATCCCGACAATCGTCTATCGGCAGAGGCCCGGTATAAGAGGAACAACTTTCCAAGATATGCAGGTCTTGATCCTGATCACGATCATCGACTATGCCATTGCAATCGTTGTCAAGAAGGTCTCCGCAAAGCTCCTGCGCTCCGGGATAGACCGTAGCATTCAAGTCATTGCAATCGGTCCCGCCGCAGGAACCGTCGAGAACCCCGTCGCCATCGGCATCGTCACATAGTGGCGGCTCCGAAATTTCGACACAGCTGCTTTCGGCACAGTAGGTCCCTATTGGACACATAAATCCGCAGGCACCGCAGTGGTTTTCATCGGTGCTCAGATCATTACATGTGCTTCCACACGCCGTGATTCCCGGGCCACACACCGGCGGTTCCACCCCGCATGTTCCTAACGTATCTGCATGAGCCAGATGAGCGTCAGTGGCGTTTTCATTAACTAGAATTGTGTGTGGACTACCGTCAGCGACGTGACAAAGCGACACAGTGTTTGCGCCAGCTAGAACCGGTGCCGCATACGTAATGGAGAAGATGACCAGCCCCACCAGAACACCAATTTCCGGAACGAATAAGTCTTTCAATTTAAGCCCTCCTTCAAGAACAGATAATCGAGCACCCCTATCGGCAGCCCGGCGATCTTGGGGTCCTTCGGACGAATGTCGCGGAGGAAGCGAGGACCCGTGGCTTTGCGTCCCTGACTTTGGTCAGGTTTGCCGTTGTCAGATGTAACTACGTTTTATGGGGAAACAGGAAATTTGAGTCTATGCGGAGAGCTACTTAGCAAGTAATGGACGTATTCGTGCGGGTTCAGGCGTTTCAGACTTACGACAGCAAACCCTTGCCTGTTACTCAGCCATGTATTGATTAAACCGAATGGGCAGCTTGGGGTTCAAGGCGTTGCAAGATCTAGGTTCTCGGCGCTTTGCTTGGCTGCGGTTACCTGGGATTACGGCAATTAGACTGGTCGTCCATTTTTTGAGCACACCCCCCCCCTTTCGGGAGAAAGGGTAGTACAAAAGAGAACTTTCTCTGTAGGTGATTACCGAATGATAGTCGTCTTTTCTGTGGACAGAATGAATGTCCGGTTTGGGTTCATTTGCGGTCGTTACTGACTTTACCACCTGATTGTCCGCTTTCGGGTCATAAGCAGACCTTCAATTGCCTGGATAGCGGAAAATTACAAAGTGTAATTCGCTCAAAGCGTTGTCGTCCCAGGGGTTTACCGAACTACCCTACTCGCGACTACGCAATAATTCGTGATTTCCTACAGATTGTAGGTTGGCTGAGGGAAATTACGCTCTGATAAAACACGAAAAAGGGCGAAACTGAAATTTCGCCCTTGTAAACATTATACGCATAAGGTGTGGTCTGGGGCCTGGAGGTCCCGACTGTGCCAAATCAAGCGATAGACCCTCAACTGGTAAGTCGAGAGCACGAAGCTACGGGCATTCAGTTCCCACATCACTCTGCTGCGTTTCTTTTTGCGTTATAAGCAAGTGAGAATAAACGGTGTCGTTTTCGTCGACGCCAGATAACGCAGCATTGATTGTCACCAGCGCATCGTCGCGACATCCCAATTCCAGGTAGACTTGAGAGAGGTTGTTCAGTGCAATCGCATCACCGGGCTTGATTTCCAACACTTTTCGATAAGCCTCCTCGGCTTCCGGAAACTCACCCTGAGCATACGACGCGTTACCCAAACCGAGCCACGCAATGTTGCTCTGCGGCCACCGTTCTGTTGCAACCCGGTAAGCAGGAATTGCGTTCGCGCTGTCACCGATAGACTCGATTGCAGCAACGGAGCGCAGGTACCGCTTCGCGACGGTATTTGCCGGCAATTCGCCGGGGTTGAGCGCTACCATTGCCCAATAATTCCCGCGCTTCCAGCTGCGAGTAAAAGTTCTCGCCTTCATCAGCAGCCTCTGCGTATCGCCGGAACGAAGAACGAACTGCTGCTCGTTCGCTAAATATCCAACAACAACCGCATAGTGCCAAATGGGCGCCAAAGAACCGCCCAGGTTCTGGAGAACCAGGATGGGGCGCCCCGACTCTAATTCAGCGACTAACGCGCTGAGATTGGGATCGACCTCATAAGGGATTCGACCGAAATGCCGTGTTGCTGCCATTAACTCGAGCTGCAGGGAACCTTGCCGCTCAGGAATATAGACTCGGGATTTCACTTTCTCAGGGCCGACCTGTACCCCCGCATCGTTTAGCAGTGATGACAATGCAGCCGGACCGCATTGATCGGTGACCTGTGAATGAAATGGGACATCCTCGAGTTCAATGTCCGTATGGTGCCCCTCGAGTTCTCCTATCATGTTGCCAAAGTTACTGGCACATCCTGACATCAGCGCCAGGACGCCCAGGACAAGCCACGATTGCCCCCAAGTCCCTGGCACGGATCGTGATCTAAAACTCTGTGAAGAAATTGGTGACGTTGAGCAATTCAAGGACAATCAGCACGATTGCGACAATTCCGACGACTTCAATTATTCCGACGCCACCCGCTGGCAACTCGGCAAGATTTTCATCGAGTGTCTGCAGCTCCTCAGCCGTCAGCGACTGGACCCTTGCGCTTGCATCCGCCGGATCAACGCCGAGTTCAACCAAGACGTTTTGTACCGATTCTCTTGCGAACACATTGTTAATACGATCGATCTGCTCATTGCGATCCGTGATGTCAATTGCGGTATCGGTCGTAATAATACCTGCTTGCGCGGTCTGCGCGACGGGAAACGTTACAAGCGAGACTATGATCAGAAGTGCAAGCGTTCTCTGTATTGATGAGCCAATCATCGTTACTCTCCGCATGGTCTTTAAGAATAATGCCTCTCGGCGAGAGACTAACAAGGCCACCAACTGCGGACATGAGACCGACTTCACAAATCAAGACAGCTAAGCGCTTTTAGGGTGAAATGCGCGCCCTACTCCCCTGTCTCAGTGCCTAGCGCCGTCGAATAACCCGATACCAGAGTCTGCCGTCGATCACTGAAAGACCGAGTCCGATCACGGCCATTCCGAGGAAGTGCACCCACAAGAGTCGCTCATCAAGAATTAGAGCGCCAAGCAAAATCGCCGTAACAGGAATCAGCAGGGTGACGAGAATCGCATTGGTAGCGCCCGCCGACGCCAATAGCCGAAAGTAAAGGATGTATGCCAGCGCCGTCGAAAAAACCGCCATCAAGCCCACGGCGATCCATACCCTCGCGCTCGATTCGATCAGTTGATTGGGTGCGTCCAACACGGAGGCCAACAGGATCATGATGAGTGATGACATCAGAAGCTGGCCGGCCGCCGCAACGATCGGGTCGATGTTCATTCGGGTGAAACGCCGCGCGTAGACCCCCGCGAACGCATACGACAGCGCCCCGCCCAATACCGCGACCTGGGCGAGCAAATTGACGTCGAGCCCCGCCAGCGCACTCGGGCCGATAAGAACAACAACGCCGATAAGACCGAGCACGGCGCCCAGCAACTTGGGCCGTGTAACCGGCTCGTCCTTTAACCACACACCGGCAACGATCACCGAAAAAATGGGTGCGGCCGCGGTGAGAATGGCAGCAAGACCAGACTCGATCTCCTTCTGCCCCCACACGATGAGAAGAAACGGGAATACGTTGTTGAGCAGCCCCATGAAAAAGAACGCCATCCAGGCAGATCGCGATCGTGGTACCGGCAACCCTGCTGCCAGCACGATGCCCCAGATCACGATCGACGCGATAACGATGCGCACGGCAACGATCAGCAATGGCGACCATTCCTCGAGGGCGATTTCCACGAAGAAGTAGGAGCCGCCCCAGAGCATCGACAACAGCACCAGCATGGCCCATTGCACGAGCCCCATGCGTGAACTGATGACGGCCGACTTCATGGCCGCAAGGATACCGGATTACATTCTGGAGATTGGCCAGAATCGGACGTTAGTCTCTACTCCTCGACCGCAATAGGCTTGTCGACATCCGACACTACGGCTGTCCGTAAAGCGCTTTCCACTCCTCCTCAAACTCGTGCCCCTCAACCCAGCGCGGCTGATCGTCGGCGTTTGCGGCACGCAGCGCGGTCTCGAAAAAGACACTGATGTCCCTTGCGACTCCCGCCAGGTCCCACTCGGGAATTATTTCATCCGTGACCTGGTGGTAGTTGCCTTGGCGCAGCGCTTCGACATCGAAATCGGGTTGTGTCACGAAGTCGGTGCCCCGTTGCAGGTAAAGCGCCGGGATCCCCGCCTTGGCGAAGTTGACCTGATCTGAGCGGTAGAAGCTGCCGGCGTTCGGGTTGGGGTCGCCGACGGCCCTGAGACCACGTTCCGCCGCGACTTCGGCGAACGTGGTACCCAGACTGCTGAGCTCAAGACCAATTGCCCCTATGTCGTGGGTGAGACCAAACGCTTGCGGAGAATCAATATTGAAGTTGGCAACGATTTGATGCAAAGGCACAGGCGGGTTTTCCACGAAACTGTTGCTGCCGAGTATCCCGCCTTCCTCGGCGGTTGTGCTCACAAAAATGAATGAACGCCGGGGCATCGCCGTTACTATCGCATCGGCCGCTGCCAGCATTGCCGAGACTCCCAGCGCGTTGTCCAGCGCCCCGTTGAAGATCTTGTCGTCGCCCTCGATATCGGGATCGGTGCCGAGGTGATCGTGGTGCGCCGTAAATACGAAGTACTCGTCTGCAAGACCCGGATCACTCCCTCGTACCACGCCAGCCACGTTCACGTCTTCAACGCGCTCGATCACCGTCTCTATATGCGCGGTCACCTTGAACCCGGTGTCCACCGGATGGAAGTCACGCCGGTTCGCCATTTCGAAAAGACCCGGCACGGTTGTACCCATCGACGAAGCCACGAGCCCGGTCGTGGTCGCGTCTATCCAGCTCAAAAAATCGAGTTCGTACGTGCGTTGCCAGACACGGCGTGCCCCGGTGCTTCCGATCACGCTGAATTGATAACTGGCCGACTCCGTGGTGTGGACCACGATGGCACCCACGGCACCGAGCTTGTCCGCTTGTTCGAACTTGTAGGTCCAACGACCGTAGTAGGTGCGCGCCTCTCCTCCGAAGAGAGCCTCGCCGTCTTCTTCCACTTGAGGATCATCGTTGAGAATCAACAGGACCTTCCCGCGGACGTCCTCGCCCTTGAGATCATCCCAGTCATGTTCAGGAGCCTGAACGCCGTAGCCTACGAAGACGATCGGTACGTCCACCAGGTCGACAACCGGCTTTTCCGCCGTTGACCAGAACGTAACGTTCACGTCGTTCACAAGCGGCAAGGAACCCGCAGGCCCGGTGATGCTGACTTTGGAATTTCCGGTATCCTTCTTCATACCGACCAACTGGACGGGAAGAAAATAGCTGTCGCCGAAGGGCTTCAGACCAATCTGCTCAAAGCGATCGGCGATGAAGGCCGCGGCACGTGCTGCGCCGGGCGTCCCGGCCGCACGGCCCTCCATGCTGTCATCGGACAACGCCTCGACATCGGCGAGGATGCCCTCCGCGGTCGTTGGCTCGAGTGGCTTATCGGTGCAGGATGAGGCGATGATCGCGGCGAGTAGCAGTGCGCCTAAATGTTTTCGTTGCATGGACTGAAGTCTCCCAGGTGGCCGGCGCCCAACGCAGGCCGATATTTCAAATTATCTCCCGTTTCACTGCATTCTCAATAGTGGTGGAAACCGAAACCGCCGGCGTCATCCTGTTAGAACGTCGGTACAGGAATTCCTGCCCATTGGCTATCGGATGATGTTTTGACTGGCCAGCAATCCGTCAACCTACCTGTGTCATGGCAAACTCAACCACCCGTTTCCACCTCGAACAACTCTTCCAGGATTCTGCGCCACTCGATGTACTTCAGCTCGACCCACGCTTCGAGCTCCGCGACACGTGACTCGATAAACTCGATGGTTGGGCCCGCTTCATTAATGAAGGCAACGGCCAGCCTGTCCTGCTCCTGCTCCGTAACGCGGTGATACTTGTAGTTGTCGTAACTGTTTGTAATGGCCTTGTAGCTGCCGGGTTCACCAACAGAACGCGTGTCTCGTGCACGCCTGGCGTCTTCCTGCGCGTATTGCACCGATTTGCGCCGAAATTTTCGCCAGGCGTTGTAAACGGTCGCGATTTCGGCACGCAGCTCACGAAACTTCGTATCGATCGCATCGGTAATGACCCACTCCGTGCTGCGAACCAGTGCGATTCGCCCCAGCATCGGATCGTTCTTTGCCGGCAAACGGTCGATCCGCACACCGCCCTCGGGTAAATCTGTCACAAAGCCCTGGAACGCCGCTGGCGCCAGTTTGTAGGCGTAACGCAACAATGAGATTTCCGAAATACGCTCCAGATCCTGCGCTCCCAGCACGTCACGTACTGCGAGAAGTTCCGTGGAGATATCGTCATACAACTTCTGGTAGCTCAATGTGACTTCTGCGGCAGCCCCGTCATCCGTGTCCGCGTAGTCATCGGTGACAATGCCGATGAAGGGCTTGTCGAGCCAGACGCGCCCACTCGCATCTGCGGCCAGTACGTGCAATTCCAGCATATTCCCATCGGAACTGACTATCCGGCCGGTAACGAGCAGTTCCGCCGATACATCGGGCTCCGGAACTACCCTGACGGCGCCCCACTCGTCCGTCCGCACCAATGTGTCGCGGAGCACGAATGGCAGGAATAGCGCTTCGATCTTCCGAATCCTCGGGAAGACATCCAGGTCGCGGTGCACCGAAATATCCTCCGGCACCCCGGGATCGAAGACCGCTACCGATACATCGAGCCTGGAGTAGTCCCGCGACATTCCTGCGGCGGCCTCGTCCGACCCGTCTTGTGCGACGGCAGATTCGGCGGCAACAAAAATAGCCGACATGAACACCAATGCCAGGGGTAACCCCAGGCGTAGACCTGCCGCAATCCTCACAACTCGAGACTACCGGTACTGCAGACCCGCTTCATGCTCAGCGTTTCGACGCAGTTGAAATCGGACGTGGGCGCCGAGAACCTGGTGTAGAAGCGGCTCAGAGTAAATGGCATCGGCGCTGTTTTGGATCTCACGGTGGTAACGACACGCAGGTTCTTGCCGTCCCGCGAAACCGTGAAACGGTGCGTAATCTGCAGCCCGTCCGGCATCGCCACGTGCGAAACGAGCTGCTCGCCATCCCAACCACACATTTCGGCACCAAAGCCGCTCTCAGTGTTCTTCGCAACGCCGTTATAAAAGGCACAGAAAATCGCGTAGTCGTCCTCTCTCGCTATGCTGATTTCGTACTCGGTCTGGGAAATCGTCAGGACCTGCGGTCGCGTAATCACATCGGCCAGGCGTGCAATGGCATAGACAGCGTTCCACTGGCGCTTCGAAACTGCCGCCGAGCCATACCTCGTGCGCTGATCGTTACTGACCTGGCCATTAGTCGGATTTCGGTGCAGGCCGTAGTACGCATCGCGGACGGCCGCATTGAAGTCGTCACCACGCGTATAGTCCCTTTCCCACGACCCACCGAAGTTGGACGGCATCGGGCCGTCAAGACGCATCATCTCGTCGTTGATAACCGGCTGCTGCTGCGCACAGGCGATTGTCAGCAGGCTCGCAGCAAGTATGAAAATGGTTCTTGGCATTCCTGGATCGCGCTTCAATTTAGGAAGAACCGGATTCTACTTGTGACCGGCCCCAATTATCGAGTTCCGTGTATTGCTCTGGCCAAATACCCCGCCAGGTGCCGATAATGACCGCGTTATGCAACTGCAAGCCTATTTCGACCGAATCGAATATCGCGGCGACGGCACACCGAGCCATGCAACCTTGTGTGAATTACTTCGGGCGCATATCTGCAGCGTGCCCTTCGAAAACCTCGACGTGCAGCTCGGGCGTCGGCTGACAACAGCCCCTGATAACGCCTATGCGAAGATCGTCGAGGACCGGCGCGGTGGCTGGTGCTATGAGCAAAACGGCCTGTTCGGCTGGGTACTCGAGGAAATCGGGTTCGACGTCACTCGCATAGCGGCCGCCGTCATGCGCCATGAGCGCGGCGATGCTTCAAATGCGAACCACTTATGCCTGCTGGTTCGTGCCCCGGGATCGCCTCAGACCTGGCTCGCCGACGTCGGGTTCGGTGGCGGCATGATCCGGCCAATCGAATTCTCGGAAGGCAACCACACGCAAACACCCTTTCGGCTCGGGCTCAGGCAGCTCGAAGACCGTTCCTGGCGGTTTTGGGAAAACCTGGGCGACGGGGAATTCAGTTATGACTTCGCCGCCCAGCCCGGCGATGAAACTGCGCTCAGCAACAAATGTGAGGAATTGCAGACGAACCCGGAGTCCGGTTTCGTACTGAATCTCGTCGTTCAGAAACGCACGCCGAACAAACACCTGTCTCTGCGCGGACGCGTATTGCAGGTCGGCACCGCCAATGGTGTCGACACCGAGATTCTCGCGTCCGCGAAGGCGCTGCAGACGACCCTCAGCGACAGTTTTGGCCTGGACGTACCGGAAGTCACAGACCTCTGGCCGCGAATCGTATCGCGTCACGAGGCACTGTTCGGCGAGACTCCCTGAGTCAGGCGTCTTCGACAACCACTGCCGTACCGATCGCCAGTAACTCTGCAGCTCCGCCCATCATGACCGACGTCGTGAAGCGCGTCGCAATGATGGCATTGGCGCCCAGATCCGCCGCCTCCGTGATCATGCGATCGAGGCTCTGCTCCCGGGCTTCAGCGATCAACTTCGCGTACTCATGCACTTCGCCGCCCACGATATTGCGCAGTCCGGCCAGGATGTCCTTGCCGATGTGACGGGCGCGGACGGTATTACCGCGCACGATGCCCAAGGTCCTGACAATTCTTTTGTTCGCGATGGCCTCGCTGGTGGTCACAATCATCCTAGATCTCCACGTCTTTGTATTTGTCGGTCTTGCGCTCGATCAACCGTTGCCGCAAGACGGATATGAAGAGCACGCCCATGCCGCCGTATATGGCCGCAAACAGGAGCTTCACTCCGAGCGTCATCGACGTATCGATGACGAACTCGTAGATGCCGTACCCCGCAACAATGAGCAGCCCGCCGATAAACAGCAGCCAACCAATGCCCCGTGTCGCCCTGACCGTCGTGTCATCCATTTGCTCTCTCCAGATGTCTTCTCCCAGTTCGCTCAGACCTGATCGCCCGACTCTTTCCCGCAGCGCCCTGAGTTCGCTGAGATTGCTGTTACATTCTTTGCAGCCGCCGCAATGCACCTCGACCCGCTGTCGCTGCTGTTGCGTCAACTCGCCGTCGATGTAGCCCGACAGCAATTCGCCAACGTGATCGTCGATACTGCGTGCGTTAACCGTCATGTTGTTCCAGCGCCTCCTTTAGCGCCATCCTCGCCCGGTGTAGCCGTGACATAACTGTACCGGGCGCGATCTCGAGTACGTCTGCAATCTCTGCATAGGAAAGATCGAGGTAGTCGCGAAGCACGACGATTTCTCTCTTGTCCTTCGCGATCGATTGCAGTGCGATCTGTACCTCCCGCGCGGTTTCCGCCAACTCGAACGATTCGTCCGGTGTCCGCGACGTGTCCGCCAGTTGTTCGACCGGCATATCGTTGCCATGGCGTCGCCTGAGCATGTCGATACAGCGATTCCGAACGACGCGCAGGAACCAGGGCCGCAGCGGTCCTTTGCGTTTGTCATAACAGCCGGGCTTTGCCAACACGGTCTCGAACGCGTCATGGACCGCGTCGGCCGCGTCATCTGCATTCCCGAGAATCTGAATGGCCAGCGCGTGGGCGCCGCCGCCGAGTTGTGCCAGTTGCTGTCGCATCGTGTCCTTTTCGCCTGCTTCAGGAAATATACGCACGGCGAGGTACAAATATTCCCTCGGTCAGAAAAATCTAATTTTCTTTTTATTTTTCAATGAATAATGCATCTTTATTCAACTATTTTATTACCTCCTGTCCGGCGACAAAATTTGAAGCAGTTCTCATTTTCGAGGGCACCCCGGGCCATTGTCGCTATTTCTGTGACTTTGAGTCATTCCAAAGCGGGCCGAAATTGGCATCATTCAGCGCTGAACGACTACCTTGCCGGAAAACAACATGTGGATACCCGCACCAATTTACGAACGGATTCCGGGGTTCTGGGTCCTGTTAGGCCTGCTTTTTGTCGCATTGGGGCTTTATATCGGCTTCGATTTTGAGTTCATCTTTTTCTACCTGGCACTTGGTCTGTTCTGTTTTGGGCGTGGTATCTGGATTCACATGATACGACTTCGCTATAGAGCCAAGTCACAGAAACCCGATGACGCATCCACCGACAACGATGCGGACGACAATACCGGCATCACGCCTATAGGCAATTAGCACCATCCTGGAGACTGAGCATGTGGATTCCCAAACCACTCTATGATCACGCACCATTGTTCTGGCTGCTGCTCGGTGCGTTGTTTCTCGCAGGCGGGATATATTTGGGATTCGGTGAAGGGCTGAGGATCGCCTATTACGTGTTTGCAGCTTTCTGTTTTGGCCAGTCCACCTGGACCTTCTTCGCAAGACGCCGCCACCGACGTCAAGCCCAGCAACAGGCATCCGGGGAATCCGCCGAGGCGGTCGAGTCTTAGTCTAACGATTGAATTTGGGGTAACCTAGAGGCCCCAGTCGTTGAGGCGTCGCAGCCTTCGGGCCGTGACTACCATGCGCAACAAGCTCCACCCCGAATACACGCTCGCAGAAGAGATCTTCCATTCGCTTAGCCATGGCGCGGGCGTGATCCTCAGCATTGCCGGCCTGTCCTGGATGCTGTACGTATCGATTGAGGCGGCCGATCCCTGGCGAATTTCGTCGAGCATTGTCTATGGCGCGACGCTGATCGCCCTCTTCCTTTCGTCGACGGTCTACCACGCGATGTACGCCTCTCGGCACCGGGATATCTTCAAATTGCTCGACCACTGCGCGATCTATCTCCTGATCGCTGGAACATACACACCGTTCTTGCTGGTTGCGATGCGCACCACGACCGGCTGGTGGTTGTTCGGCGCCATCTGGACGTTAGCCACTGCCGGAATCCTGACAAAGCTCTGGTTTAGGCACCGTTTTCCAAAATTAGCGCTGGCCGGCTATCTCAT
>Ga0070727_10003595_pt1 | contig 13917 bp, 11 predicted proteins | sample tdAd472_FD_66722 | JGI IMG/M metagenome (GOLD analysis project Ga0070727, IMG submission 66722) | Marine sediment microbial communities from the Atlantic coast under amendment with organic carbon and nitrate - tdAd47.2 | ecosystem: Environmental > Aquatic > Marine > Coastal > Sediment | place...
ATCAACGTCGCGGCGTCGGCCGCATGGGATTGCATTTCCTGCAATTGCGCGTCGTCGATTTGTTGCTTGTCCATGCTTGCCAGAATCCGTCAAACCCGCCGGCTGCGTGGGCCAATAATACATTAGAAATTATTAATTTAGCAATAACTAATTTAAATCCCGGCGACCGTATTAGACTGCGTAGATGACCAGACTGATTCCTGTCCTGGTCCTGCTGGGTTATTGCGGGATCGTGTCCGGCGACGAGATCGTCGCCGTTGTCCGGGGCTCCTCGTTGCCGGCACTGCCGAATGCGGTAAGCAACAACGCGGTCGCGGCGGTCAGGTCAGGACGTCGCGAGTACATCGTTAGTTTCAACGGGCTGGGCGAGGGCAAGACCCACTCGGATACGCTCGCGGCGACGTACGTTTATGACTCCCGATCGAAACGCTGGCAGGAAGCTGCGCCCGTTCCGGGCGGGGTCGGCAGGCTGGCGTCGGTTGCCGCCAGTGCCGGCAAGCTTGTCTACGTATTCGGCGGATACACGGTCGACGCGGACGGGGCCGAGGTTTCCACGCCGTGGACCCACGCATTCAATCCTCGTACGCGTGAATTTGAGGAACGCGCGGCGATGCCCATACCGGTGGACGACGCCGTGGCCGTCTCCTACGCGGATCGGTTCATCTACCTGATCAGTGGCTGGCACGACCTGGGCAACGTCAATCTCGTGCAACGCTATGACACCGAGACAAATTCCTGGGATCAGGCAACGCCGACTCCCGGGCCTGCCGTTTTCGGGCACGCGGGCGGTATCGTCGGCAACACGATCGTTTACTGCGACGGCATCGCTATCGAAGCGCACGACGATCGCGGTCGCGACTTCGTGGCGGTACCGGACTGTTATTTGGGCATCATCGGTGACGAGGATAGCCGGCGCATCGACTGGCGAACCGTCCACTACCATCCCGGTTTGCCGCGCTATCGCATGGCGGCGGCCGGGATTCCAGCGGCGAACGGCGTGTTGTTTATCGGCGGCAGCGAGAACCCTTACAACTACGATGGCATCGGCTACAACGGCGAACCGTCCGAACCGTCCGCGGGTGCATTGCTATTCGATATCGACGAACAGGGCTGGCGCGTCATCGATGTCGAGGGTTCTGCGACGATGGATCATCGTGGGCTCGCAGCATTCAAAGGGCAGTGGATCACGGTAGGTGGCATGTCGGCTGAGCAACGAGTAACGGACCGCGTCGTCTCTTATCGACTGAAATAAAAAGTGGCGGGCCCGAAGGGCCCGCCGAGCGGCCAACCGTAATGTTTCAAAGGTTGGCTTGGGGGGATTCAAACCACGTTGTCGCTCAGTCCTGGTAGCACCAACGATGGTCGTGGGAGGGCTGTCGGTCTTCATTGAGTCCCGGCCTTGTCGCAAATCTCACCGACCCGTTCCACATAACTTCCAGCCCGCTTCTCGAGCTCTGCAACCATCAACACGAGTTCCCGCGTCTGCCTTTCGTCGAGCTGCAGCGGCAGTTCGCACTGCCGGCGTGTCAAGTCCTCGTGAAACGAATACATCAGCGTTCGGACGGCGTCCGCCATATCTCCGGCTACGTCGGCATCGTCCATCAGGAAACCCATGACAATTCGGGAAATCTCGGCATCGACACGGGCCCGGTCATGGCGTGCCGATATCGTCACCCAGACGAGGTCGAGTTGAGCGTCGGAATGGGCAAGCTCGTCCGCGAACAGTATCGGCGCGATGGTGGGCACCGCGTCGTGCAGCTCGCCCGAGATGCCCGGCTCATCGGCCAGCTGTCGCAATGACCGGTTTGCAGAGTCTTTCCGGACCAGGTAGATGCCGGTCTCGGCTTCAGTGTCGATCTCCCGGATGAGATTCTGGTAGCAGTGCTCGACCGGGTCCTCCGCCGCGAGCACGAGCTCGATCTTGGCGAGGTTTTCCATCGTGACCTTGCGCTGTGTCCAGCGGTCGACATTGCCGAGCAGGCCATCTTCCGAACTGAAGGCCTCATAAAGAGAGCCGGACACATCGGCGTGGATCGCTTCGGCAAGCGAGAACTTGTTCGGTTTGTTGCGGACCAGGCTCAACATGTCCATCTCCTGTGAAATCAGGCTGCCACTTTAGGCTCGGGGTGGTTGGGGTTCTGGTCATTACCGGTCAGCGTTTGTGCATTTAGCCGCGACTTGCGAAACGGCTTGTACCGCCGGCAGGATTCGGGTTCACTATGCGGAGCCATGCTTTACGAACCCACGACACTGGCGAGCGTAGCCCGGTTGATCGGGGAGACGCTCAAGAAGGAACACGGTATCGATCCGGCGCAGGCATTCGAGCAGGCCGGTATCGACACAGATAAGTTCCTGAGGCCCGGATCGCGAGTACCGCTCTCGAAGATGACCAGGCTTTGGGATATCTGTGTCTACATCACGCATGACAAACAGTTCGGCATGAAAGTCGGAGGCCGGGTAGAGCCGAGCGACTTCTACGTGCTCGGCCACGCCTGGCTGGCCAGTGCGACGCTATCAGGTGGGCTCGATCGGCTGTGCCGTTACGCGCATGTATTGTCGACGGCGATCGCGAACATCGAAGTTCAGCATGAAGGCGACATGGTCGTGTTCGTGGAAGCTCCTCACGACCCGGGTATCGTCGTGCATCGAACGGCCGATGAGGCGGGCATCGCCTCGTTCTTCAGGCTGTGTGAGATCATCAAGCGCGAGCCCGTGCGGCCGCTTAAAGTCGAACTCGTGTTTCCGCCCGAGACGGCACGGGATTACCTCGATGAATTCCTGCAGTGCCCGGTTACTTATGGCAACGCCAAAGAGAAGTTCTATTTTTCGAGAGAGGAATTCGATGAGCCGCTCCCCGGCCATATTCCGGACGTGCTCGACTCGACGTCGCGAATCGCCGAGCGTTACCTGGAAAGTCTCGATCAAAGCAAGGTGGCGACCGAAGTTCGCCAGTTACTCTTGCGGATGCTGCCCTCCGGAAAAGCGGACCAGGATACCGTCGCCAACAGGCTGTACCGTAGCACGAGCACCCTGCAACGCCAGTTGACGGCGGAAGGCACCAATTATCGCGACATCCTCGAGTCGACACGTCGCAGCCTCGCCGAGCACTACCTCAGGGAAGGCGGTTACTCCCAGGCCGAGATCGCATTTATGATCGGGTTCTCCGATCAGAGTAACTTCGCTCGCGCCTTCAAGCGCTGGACCGGCATGAGTCCCGGGCAGTTTCAGAAAGCAGCCTGAGTCGGCCCTATCCTGACAACACTGATTCGCGGATCTCCTCGATCTGCGGCTTGGCTTTTTCCGGCATCCGGCCAAGGCAGTGCTTGTCGCGGGGGCAGCCCGAGCTTCGCGGGCAGATGATCGTCGCATCCTTTGTGGCACCGGCCGTGATCCAGCCGATGTTCAAAATGCGTCCGATACTGTCGAGTTGGCGCCGTGCCTCGTCGGGAATAGGGCCGGAACCGCCGCTCGCATTGCAACTGGCTTCTATCATGTCGATCGTCTTTGACGTATCGAACCCCTGCGAGCCCAATGCCGGAGCAAGATCGACACCGGCACAAAGGACATGACGATTGCCGGCAGCGTCGCGGCTGCGAATCGACTGGCAGCAATACAGGCGCTTGTCATCGCCGGCGCGCAGCACCGAGATCTGCGACTCGGGCTTGTTGGATCGCGTATTGAGCATTCGAAACACCGCCCAGTGCTGGCATGGGTCGGAAATCATCGTCATGTTGCCCCAGGGGAGGGGGATGCCGTTGCCGCGGTACACGGCGCGCAGGTTACCCGGCGGGTAGGCGTCGAAATAGTGCCAATGCGGATACGGTGAAACGCTCGGCATGCGGCGCATGACGAGTGTCGTTGTCAGGTCCACGGCGTCGCCGGAATCGATCGCGTAGGCATTGCGGGCGAGAAACTGCCGGAATGGCGTCTTCGGTGCCAGCAGCGCCGCCGCGAAGTAGCTGCACTCGAAGTCACGCCACGCATAAAGAATATCCTTGGCGTCGATATTCACTGAGCCGTCCTGGACCCGTCGCACGGTCGTCTTACCACCTGAGACCTGAGGCGCACGGGCACCGTCGCCATCGTGCAGCACCTGGTGCGCAATATGATTCGCGAGATCAAATTTAAGCCTGGCCGGCGTCTTCTCGAGAGCCCGATTGAGGTACACCTTGTTCGGCGCATCGTAAAAAGAACGCACCAGCGATTTGAGCGGCAAATCCTCGCCGCGATCCGTGAAGGGCGGATTGTCGAACCACTGGATCTTTATACCGAGTCGTTTCGCGATGTCGAAAATGCCGTCGGCCGGCATTGGGAACAGCTTGTGGCCAACACTCTCCGCCGCGCGCTCGATATCGGGGAAGCGATTCTGGTTCGATTCCTGGTGTGCGCGGATTAGCAGGTGCGCGAACTGCCGGCCCGTGGTGCCGGTCTGGCTCAGCAATTCGGGTATTGCGAGCTGTAAGAGGTTCTCCGAGAACAGGAATCCGGGTTCCAGCGGCATGCCGCTGACCGCCGCCGCCGGCGCCGTGTCGATGGCCGTCTCGTCCAGGGACTCGTCGAAAAACCAGTTCACGTCCTTCTGGAAGATCTCGGCGACGATGGCGAGCAACTTCTCGGACGGCACGCGCTTGCCGTTTTCGATCATCGACAGATAGGATACGGATGGCCCCGCCTCATGGTCGATTTGTACGCAGCGCACCGACAGATCTTCGAGCGTCAGGTTGTTGCGCTTGCGGAGCGAGCGGATCTTGGTGCCGAGGAAGTGCGACTTGCGCCTGAGGCTGTGCGGTGTCGTCATTATGTAACCTGTGAATTTAACATTGTGAAATTTTTTCTGTGAAATTTGAATGACTATTTGCGTACTATAGCGTCTGAAAGCATGGCTTTCACGAGAATTCCGACAATTGAGGACGAGGCGAGGTGATCGTCATGACACGAAAAGAAAGTATTACGAAGCTGGAATCCGAATGGGCCGATAGCCCACGCTGGAAAGGCATCACGCGCAATTACAGTGCTGAAGATGTCGTCAAGCTTCGTGGCACCGTGCAGATCGAGCACACACTGGCGCGTATTGGCAGCGAGAAACTCTGGCGCCTCGTCAACCAGGAAGATCCGCTCTGTGCCCTCGGCGCACTGACCGGGAACCAGGCCATCCAGGAAGTGCAGGCGGGACTCAAGGCTATCTATTGCTCGGGCTGGCAGGTTGCCGGCGACGGCAACAGTGCCGGGGAAATGTACCCGGACCAGAGCCTGTACCCGGTGGACTCCGTACCGAAAATGGTCGAGCGCATCAACAACGCGTTCATTCGCACCGACGAAATTCACGCCCTGACCGGTGACGACAACATCGATTGGTTCCCACCAGTTGTGGCGGATGCCGAAGCGGGCTTCGGTGGCAACCTCAACGCATTCGAACTCATGAAAAACATGATTCGTGCCGGAGCCGCGGGCGTCCATTTCGAAGACCAGCTATCGTCAGCGAAAAAGTGCGGTCACATGGGCGGCAAGGTACTCGTGCCGACCGGCGAGGCCGTTGGGAAACTCAACGCAGCACGCCTGGCGGCCGATGTCTGCGGTGTGCCGACGGTGCTCCTGGCGCGTACGGATGCCGACGCGGCGAACCTGATCACCACGGACTCCGATGAACGCGATCACGAGTTCATCACGGGTGAGCGAACGCCGGAAGGCTTCTACCGGACCCGGCCAGGCATGGACCAGGCAGTCGCGCGTGGCCTCGCCTACGCGCCGTATGCCGACATGATCTGGTGTGAGACATCGAAACCGGACCTCGAGCAGGCGCGATTTTTTGCAGAAGCGATTCACGCCGAGTTCCCGGACCAACTGCTCGCGTACAACTGTTCGCCATCGTTCAACTGGCAGGCAAACCTCGACGACGACACGATGCGGGTGTTTCGCGAGGAGCTCGGCAAGATGGGCTACAAGTTCCAGTTCATCACGCTGGCCGGTTGGCACGCGCTGAACTCGAGCATGTTCCGCCTGAGCCGCGCGTACAAGGCGGAAGGTATGTATGCATACTCGCTGTTGCAGCAGCGCGAATTCGCAGACGAACAGCACGGCTTCCGTGCAGCCAAGCACCAGTCCTTCGTCGGTGCCGGATACTTCGACGCCGTGCAGAACACGATCATGCACGGCCTGTCGTCGACGACGGCTCTGGACGGCAGTACCGAGGAAGAGCAGTTCGTCGCCTGACGAGGACGCTGCAGCGATCGCGAAAATGATTGCTCATGACAAAGGCCGGACTGACGTTGGATCACTCCACGTCGATCCGGCCTTCTTCGATTTCATCGGTGGCGAATTGCTGCCGGCGATCGATATCGAGTCCGGCCGTTTCTGGTCGGGATTTGAGGCCCTGATTGCCGACCTGACTCCGGTCAACCGCCAGCTGTTGCAGGTACGTGATGTCATGCAACAGCAGATCGATGACTGGCACGGATCACACCTCGGAGACGCGTTCGATCACGCCGAGTACGTCGGGTTTTTGAAGTCGATCGGCTATCTGCTCGAACCCGGCGAGGCATGCAGTATCACGACTGAGAACGTCGATCCTGAAATTGCCACAATAGCGGGGCCGCAACTTGTCGTTCCCGTCAGCAACGCGCGTTTCGCGTTGAACGCCGCCAACGCGCGCTGGGGAAGTCTCTACGACGCGCTGTACGGCACCGACGTCATCAGCGAGGACAACGGGCAGGAACGTGCTGGCCCGTATAATCCCGCGCGTGGCGCCGCCGTTATTTCCTATGCAAAGGAATTCCTTGATCGGGCGATCCCACTCGATGGTGTAAGTCACTCGGACGTATCGAGGTACGGTCTCGACGGCAACGACTTCGTCGCGGTCGCCGGCGACAAGACGGTTTCCCTGCAGGATGAGGCGACATTCTGCGGGCATGCGCGAAACGGCGACGCGGTGAGCTACCTGTTCGCAAACAACGGGCTGCACCTGGAGATCCGGACGGATCCGGCGCACCCGATCGGCCACGATGACGCTGCCAACGTTGCGGATATGGTGCTGGAGTCGGCGATCACCACGATCCAGGATTGTGAAGACTCCGTGGCGGCAGTTGACGCCGAGGACAAGGTCAACGTCTACCGCAATTGGCTCGGCCTGATGCAGGGCAGGCTGGAAGCGACCTTTGCCAAGGGTGACAAGGAACTGACGCGAACCCTGAGCCCGGACCGCGAGTACACGGATGTTGACGGCGAACCGCTGGTCCTCACCGGCCGTAGCCTGCTGCTGGTTCGCAATGTCGGTCACCTGATGACGAACGACACCATTCTCGACGGTGAGGGCAACGAAGTATTCGAAGGCATCATGGATGCCGTAATGACCACAGCTTGTGCACTCGCGAATCGCAAGGTAGCCGGTTCGCTGCCCAACAGCCGTTACGGCAGCGTCTACATCGTCAAGCCGAAGATGCACGGTCCCGCGGAGGCCGCATTCACGAACACGCTGTTCTCACGGGTCGAGCAGCTATTCGGTCTGGAGCCGAACACGCTAAAAGTCGGCGTCATGGACGAGGAGCGGCGCACGACGGTCAACCTGCAGGAATGCATACGTGCCGTGAAAGACCGGCTCGTGTTCATCAACACCGGATTCCTCGATCGTACCGGTGACGAGATTCACACCAGCATGCACGCGGGTGCGATGAAGCCCAAGGAGGCGATCAAACTCGAGCCGTGGATCACCGCGTACGAAGACTGGAACGTCGACATCGGAATTCGATGTGGTTTACCCGGCAGAGCGCAGATCGGCAAGGGCATGTGGGCGAAGCCCGACGAAATGAAACAGATGATGGACACGAAGCAAGCACATCCTGAGGCCGGTGCGAACTGCGCGTGGGTACCATCGCCGACAGCGGCAACTTTGCACGCGATGCATTATCACTTCGTGGACGTTGCGAGGCGGCAGCGCGAACTCGCTTCGCGGCCGCTCGCGAGCCTCGACGACATCCTCACGCCGCCGCTGTGTGACCCGTCGGTACTGACCGAAAAGACAATTCAGGACGATCTCGACAACAATGCGCAGGGTATCCTCGGCTACGTCGTGCGCTGGATCGATCAGGGTGTCGGTTGTTCGAAAGTACCGGACATCAACGACGTCGGCCTCATGGAGGACCGTGCGACCTTGCGCATCTCCAGCCAGCATATGGCGAACTGGCTGGTGCACGGCGTCGCGAGCGAGGAACAAGTTCGCGAGACGTTCCGGCGCATGGCGGCGATCGTTGATGAGCAGAATGCCGCGGACCCGAGCTACCGTCGCATGAGCGACGATTTCGATTCGAGCATCGCATTCCAGGCTGCGTGCGACCTCGTTTTCAAGGGCCGCGAGCAACCGAACGGCTATACTGAGCCGCTGCTGCACGATTATCGTCACAGGCTCAAAGCCAGCCGTTCGGGGTAACAACGATAAGAACAAGTTCCTTACTCGTCGCATTGATCCTGTTACCCATCGTTGCGACCGGGCAGGATGTGGTGACTGTCGCGGTGGCGAGCAATTTTTCCATGGCCATCGACGAGATCGCCGCAGAATTCACGGCGAGTACCGGACAGCAGGTCCGGGTAACAACCGCATCGACCGGCAAGCTCCACGCCCAGATCGTCAATGCTGCGCCGTTCGACGTTCTGCTGGCAGCCGACGGCGCTCGCCCGGAAAATCTCGAATCCTCGGGTGAGGGCGTCTTGGGCACGCGATTCACCTACGCGATCGGCGAACTCGTGCTGTGGTCGCGGCAGCTCACGGATTGCCGTGCGGCGCTGGACAGCCCCGGCAAGGCTCGCATCGCAATAGCGAATCCCGAAATCGCGCCTTACGGAGCTGCGGCCAGGGAATTTCTGCAGCAAGCTGGTCTCTGGGAATCTCTGAAGTCGCAGCTCGTCATCGGCGAGAGCATTTCGCAGACACTGCAGTTCGTCGCGTCCGGCAACGCGCAGCTCGGATTCATCGCGCGTTCGCAGTTGCAGGCACCATCACTGCCGGACGCCACCTGCACCTGGACGGTACCGGCAGGTCTGCACACGCCGATCGAACAACAAGCCATACTCCTGCGGCACGGCCAGGACATGGACGGTGCGAGGCGATTCCTGCAATTCCTGCGCAGTGATGCGAGCCGTGTCATCATCGAGCGTCATGGCTATCGCCTGCCGGAGTTGAGCGAGTAATGTCGAGCACGCTGGGGCCTCTCCTGTTGTCGCTGCAGCTGGCGGCCGTGACAACCCTGATACTGATCGTACTGGGTACGCCGCTGGCCTGGTGGTTGTCTCGCAGCGACTCGCGCCTGAAGCCTGCAATACAGGCGGCAGTTGCATTGCCTATCGTGCTGCCACCGACGGTCATGGGTTTCTACCTGTTGATCGTGCTGGGGCCGTATGGCGCCATCGGCCGCTGGTGGGTCGAAGTAACAGGCGAGGCACTGACGTTCTCATTCGCGGGCCTCGTCATCGCTTCATGTTTTTACAGCCTGCCGTTTGCTGTGCAGCCCTTGCAGAGTGCGTTCGATTCCTTGGGCAAAAAGGAACTGGAAGCCGCACGGACACTTGGGGCGTCGAAGCTGGATGCGTTCTTTACAATCGCTGTTCCACTCTCCGTGCCGGGTTTCGTGACGGCGACCGTTCTCGCCTTCGCACACACGCTCGGCGAGTTCGGCGTCGTATTGATGGTCGGTGGCAACATTCCGGGAGAGACGCGCGTCATATCGATCGCGATCTACGATCACGTCGAGTCACTCGACTACGCCACCGCTCACCAGATGTCGATCGTGCTCGTCGTGTTTGCGTTCGCAATTCTGCTCTCGATGTTCGTCTTCAACCGCCGGTTGCTGCGTCGATGAGCACCGCAGGAAAAATTTCGGCACGCTACAAGCTGCAGCGCGAAGGATTCTCGCTCGATGTGGATATCGAAATACCGATGCGCGGTATCACGGGTATCTTCGGGGAATCCGGCACCGGCAAGACGTTGTTATTGCGGTGCATCGCGGGACTGGAACATGCCGCGGCCGGGCAACTGGTCGTTGCTGGCGAAGTGTGGCAGGACGGTAAGGCGGGCAGGCCGATTCATGAACGTAATATCGGCTACGTGTTCCAGGAGCCGCGCCTGTTTGCGCACCTGGATGTCAGGGGCAACCTGGAATACGGTCGGCATCGCGCGCGCGGACGCAACGTCGATGTCGACGACGTCGTTGCCTTGCTCGGACTCGAAGGCTTACTCGGGCGACGGCCCGATACGCTATCCGGTGGCGAGGCACAGCGTGTTGCGATTGCGCGGGCATTGCTCCGCGCGCCGCGCTTCGTGCTTATGGATGAGCCGCTGGCCTCTCTCGATCGCGCGCGGCGCGACGAGATTCTGCCGTTTCTCGATCGGCTGCACGCGAATCTCAGTCTGCCGATCATCTACGTCAGTCACAGCATCGACGAAGTGACGCGGCTCTGTGATCACCTGCTCGTCATGGATGGCGGCAGGATCGTCGCCAACGATAGCCTGCAACATATCCTGCTGCGAACGGATCTGCCGGTATTGGGTGGCGAGGAGGCAGGTGCTGTGATCCTGGCGAGAGTCATTGATCACGATAAGGACTACGGCCTGACCCGGGTCGCATTCGACGGCGGCGAGATGTGGATATCGGGTCAGCATGACGCCGATACGGAACTCAGATTACGCATCCGTGCCAATGACGTCAGTCTCAGCCGGGAACGGCCGGACGAAACTACGATCCTGAATATCCTGCCGGGGACTATCGAATCCATCGAGGCTGACAGTGACGCGTCCGAACTCGTCCATCTCGAACTGGGCAACGAACGTATCCTCGCGCGCGTAACGCGACGATCGAGGACGGAACTCGGCCTGCAGCGAGGCGACCGGGTGATGGTGCAGATCAAGTCCGTTGCGGTCAAGAATGCTCCATCGGCAGGGCGCTGACTACAATACCGGCGCCGCCAGGCGTGCGAGCCTGACGGCGACCTTGAACAAATACGGCTTGCTCTCGTATTCGCCGGGACCCATCAAGCGCGAGTCCGCGAAGTCGGCTTCGAACATCTGCTCGATGTCATTGGCAAATTCAGATTCCACCACGACAACCGTGATTTCGAAATTCAGGCGGAAGGACCGGTTGTCGAAATTCGCGGTGCCGACCGTGCCGATTGTGTCGTCGATGAGCATCGCTTTCTCATGCAGGAAGCCATTCTGGTAGCGATAGAATTTCACACCGGTCGAACTGACCTCATCGAAGTAAGAATATGCCGCGAGCTTCACCAGCCGGTTGTCGGAGACTTCCGGAATCAGGATGCGCACATCGACGCCGCGGAGTGCGGCCAGTTGCAGCGATTGCACGATCGCATCGTCGGGTACGAAGTACGGACTCGCGATCCAGATGCGGCGTGTCGCCGCGTTAATGGCTTGCGTGTACATCAATGACGCGGTCTCAACGTCGTCAGCGGGACCACTGGCAATAACCAACGCCTGCGCGGTAGCGCCCGTTACCGCAATCGGATCCCAGTTCAGGTCGTCCAGCGACTCGTCTGTCGCCCAGTGCCAGTCCTCGACGAACGCGGCCTGCGCTCCGAGTACCGCGGGGCCACTAAGACGCATGTGAGTGTCTCGCCAGTTGCCGAACGTTTCGTCCCGCCCCAGGTATTCGTCACCGACATTGTGGCCGCCGATCCAGGCCGTGTGACCGTCGGCGACGACGGTCTTGCGGTGATTGCGGAAGTTCAGCTGGAAGCGATTGCCGGAACCTTTGCGGCTGTGGAAAGGCAGAACGTTCACGTTCGCCTGTTGAAGTTCATTGAGATACGAACCGGGCAGACCCAGGCTGCCGATCTCGTCGTAGAGAAAATAGACTCGAACGCCCCGTTCGGCAGAGGCGATGAGGTGCTGCTTTAGTTGAGTGCCGATGTCGTCCGCTTTGACGATGTAGAACTGCACGAGCAAGTAGTCTTGCGCAGCATCGATGCCTGCGAAAATACTGTCGAACGTGGCTTTGCCGTCAATCAGCAATTCGACGTCGTTGCAGCCCGTGAACGGCAATCGTGCCAGGCGTTCAGTGCCAAGAATTGCCGTGTTGCCCCACTCCGTGAGCGCTTCGAGCCTCTCCATTTCACTGCTCGCCTGTTGAGTCAACTCGTCAAGTCGGTCGGCATCGGCGCGTCTCTTCAGTACATAGCCCTGGAATTTGTTACGGCCGAACACCCAGTAGGCCGGCACCGTCACGACCGGAATCGTAACCAGCGACACAGCCCAGGCGATGGAACCCTGGGGTGTCCTGACGTTCATCACCGCGTGCATCGCCGAGAGGATGCCGAGGATCTCGAATAGCAGGACGATATAGACGACCACGGCTTTTCTCCTCTTCTTCAAGCCACGAAAGTACGTTAGGCCTCGCACGCTCGCTACTTGTCAATCAGACTTAAAGCGGCGAAGCGCTTCGAACGCTGCAACCAGCGTGCTAAAGATCATAACGGTGCCCGCCGCGCCCGAGACGGCGGGAGTCGCCGCCTGGCCTGCTGCGATGCCATATGCGGCCCACGCGACGACGAGCGGGAATACCAGGTCGTGACGCCGCAACGATACGATGCAGGCAATTGCGGCGGCAACAGCGAGCTTGATCATCGTCCAGGTGTTCGCATCGAATCCCAGGTCGTTCCAGTAAAGAGCCGCCTGGACGGCGCTCAGGTTGGCGATCGCGGCGACTGTTATCCAGCCGAGATAGAGGCCGAACGGTAACTGCACCAGCCACCGTTCGCTGGCGTTGGCGCTGGTGTCAACAATACCGAGCGAGCGGTAAATAACGACCAATGACACGAGGAGTACGAGCATCAACATCAGCGCAGGCACCAGCCATTCCAGGTGCCAGGTGAATATCCAAAGCGCATTTGCCGCGCAACTGATCTTGAAAGGCAAGCCAATGCGCGCCAGCGATTTGTTTTGCCGTTGCGCCGGCAGTGCCTGGTAGATGACGAACAGGGCCAGCACGAGGTAGATCAGGCCCCAGATCGAGAACACGAATCCCGCCGGTGTGAATAGCGAGAAATATTTGTCCGCAACCTGGCCCATCGTGTTTCCCGCGATCGGCACAATGTTGGCGTATGCGTTGATAGCAATGACGATCGCGAGGGCGCACACATTACCGCCCCAATCGGCGAATCCTCTTTTCATGGCTGTATTTCCGCTGCTGAACTTCGAATGCCGGCCCGGCTCCTGGTGATGCGTTGTGGCGTGAAAGCCACAATACTGTCTTCCCGGAGCAGAAGTGCCGTGGCAACTGCGCTGGCATCACGATAGCTGCCGCACTATAGTGTCTATATTCCAACAATATCCTCGCTCGCGCCGCTTTGACAGATTCGCGAGCCACGATTCTTTAGTCAATGCTCATATAGGGGGTACGTCATGACTAAGACCTGGCAATTCCTGGCTTCACTGACAACTGCACTGGCGATGGCGAGTCTGCTTCCGCAGCCTGCCGTTGCACAATCAGCCAGCGCTGATGAAACTATAGAAGAAGTCATAACGACCGGCACGCGTAGCGCGAAGCCGCGCTCGGCCAATGATTCACCGGTACCTGTCGACGTCATCAATGCAGATGACTTAGAGGCAATGGGTAACACGGCGGACCTGACGGACAACATCCGGGCTATGGTGCCGTCGTACACGGCGACACCGGCAACGGGCGACGGTAGTGCGTTCGTGCGACCGACGTCGCTTCGCGGTACCGCTCCTGATCAGTCGCTGGTGCTGGTTAACGGCAAACGCCGGCATCGTTCGTCGCTCTTGCATTTCTTCGCACCGGCAGCAGGTAACGGCGCCCACGGTGTGGATATCGGCATGATTCCCGGCATCGCTGTGAAACGCGTGGAAGTCTTGCGTGACGGTGCATCGTCACAGTACGGCTCCGACGCGATTGCGGGCGT
>Ga0070727_10003597_pt1 | contig 13906 bp, 9 predicted proteins | sample tdAd472_FD_66722 | JGI IMG/M metagenome (GOLD analysis project Ga0070727, IMG submission 66722) | Marine sediment microbial communities from the Atlantic coast under amendment with organic carbon and nitrate - tdAd47.2 | ecosystem: Environmental > Aquatic > Marine > Coastal > Sediment | place...
TTTCAGGCGAGTTCACTGACGAGGCGTCTTGCCGCCGGCATGCGTCGGCCTGTCAAGGCGAGACAACGAAGGCAGTGGGCTCGCCTGAAAGCCCCTTCGGGCGGGGCCTGTCGGGCGCCACTGCGGTGTTGTCGCGCTTGGCAAGGGCGACGGCCACTCCTTGCTGTTCGCGAGAACCAATGCTCACCGGGCCTGCCCGGATTCATGTCTGCAACAGGCAGAAACGCCCTGGAACACACCAATATCCTTCCTGCACAACAATCTATGTCGAGGATTGTAGGACGCAATGATCCCGTATAAAAAGCAGCCGAGGCTATCAGCCGTCTCCTTGCCCAGGCAGCATCCCGACGTATTCCTCCGGACAGCAGACGATATCGTCCTGCCCATTGTTGAACTGGAATCCGAATGGCACCAGTCGGTAGTGGCCGGTAGACCTGGCCTTGGCTTCTCGGCGCCTGGCCTTGCTGCCATCAGGCTTGCGCAGATCAAAGGTGAAAAACCGGTAGTTGTCAGGAAACAGCGTACCAAGTTCTTCCTGCGACTGGATGGAAATTGCCGATCCGTGGGTCATCTCGAATACCACCACAGGCCGGTTGGCTGCAAGCGTCTTCTGCAGTCCACGCAACACTGATTTTTCAAAGCCCTCGACATCAATTTTTATCAGGTCGATCGACGTAATCGAGCGTTGCTGAAAATAGCTGTCACCGGAAACAAGCGCCAGTTCGCCTATATTCCTGTTGCCCTTCACCGTGGTGGAGGCATCGAAGGATCCGATGCCCTGGTTTCTGCCGGTGGGGGCATAAAAAGGCAGTTGCTGTTCGGTTTCGCCGAGGCCCACGGGGTGAATAAAAACGTTGTCCAGCTGATTCAGGGCGACCTGCTGTTCCAGCCTTTGCCGCACGACGTCGTAGGGTTCAAAGGCATGAACCCCATCGGCTACCCGGGACATGAACAGAGAATGCTGGCCGATGTTGGCGCCAATATCGCAAAACACCGAGGGTGAACGATGGATGGCCTGCAGGCAGTCCCGAAGGAAAAACAACAGCGGTTTCTCAAAGGCGCCGTAATAAAATACGTTGAAATCGATGTTGTTTTTCAGGTTTCCCTGGTACCGAAGCCCGAAAAAGCCGGTTTCGAATGGCAGGTCAGGGGGTTCCCCCTCCTGGCAGATTCGCTTGTAAACCGACCTGCCGTATTCAGGTTTGAACCAGGGCTGGTTCCAGAGAAACCTGCAGATCTGATAGGTGAGGCTCATGGTTGTCCCGGATTGCTGAGTTGCCGGAACGATTATAACGACTTGCAGTGATCAGGGAATCCCCGGATTGAATCAGTCAGCAGGATTTATCGGCCAATGCGGGATCGACAGGGCTTGCAGCGTCACATCCTCGGGTATTTTGTGATTTTCGTTACAGTTCATTGAATTTTTCACCAGCCATCACCGACCACTCCCATTGATTGCCAAGCCCGGTGGAGTAGTTTATGTTGCCACTGTCTGCACAGGGCACGGCCAGTGGGGGCCTGCCCGGCTGGGCTGATGGCACTGCTGATCGCTCAGCCAGGTGTTCAGCGCGTTGCGGAAATACAGGGGAGAAGAGCATTGTTGGCTATTATTGGTGGGTCGGGAATGTCCAGGCTGGAAATCCTGGAAGGCATTGGTTCGACACACTACAGTACACCGTTTTCCGACTCCGGGGTCGAGCTTTTTCAGGGCAGCCTGGACGGGTTTCCAGTCATTTTCTTACCGAGACACGGCAGTGGCCACCGGATTCCCCCGCATCGGATTGAATACCGTGCCAACCTGTGGGCATTGAAGGAACAGGGCGTCACCGATATTGTGGCAATCAATGCCGTGGGCGGCATCAATCCGCAGATGTCGCCAGGTCAGCTGGCGATTCCGGATCAACTGATTGACTATACCTGGGGCAGATCACATACCTTCTACGAAGATGACCTGACCGAGGTGGTTCATATTGATTTCACCCAGCCCTACAGCAGGCGGCTGCGTCATCTTCTGGTTCTGGCAGTGGAACAGGAACAGCTGGAAGAAGACGAGGGTGAGGACGGCATGCCCGTGACCCGGGGCATCTATGGTTGCGTCCAGGGCCCCCGCCTGGAAACGGCCGCGGAGATTCAAAAATTACGCGCCGACGGGTGTGACATGGTCGGTATGACAGCCATGCCCGAGGCAGCGCTTGCCAGGGAACTGGGTATTCACTATGCCTGCCTGGCCCTGTCGGTTAATCGCGCCGCCGGTCTTGACGATGAAGTCATCACCATGGAGGCAATCAATCGGACGCTGGCATCGGGCATGCAGGAAATCCGGAAGGTGTTGCGGGTGTTTGTCCGCCTGTATCAGCAGCGGCTCGCTGTTCAGACCCCTGCCGGGGAACAGGACACCAGCCAATAGCCGGCAGTTGCTTCTGCCCGGCAGGCAAAGCGGCTCAGTTGTTACCGGATCCTGTTGAATCAGGGCCGGTTCCGTCAATTGATGACCCCGCAGCCGGCGCCACCCCAGCCGACTCCGGCTCAACACCTGTTCCCGGCGGGACCACCGCATCGTTGTCAACCGCCGAAACCGGTGCTGCCGGGCCGGCTTCCGGGTTCTGCACTGGCATCGTCTGGACTGGCGGCGGCAGCTCGTAAGGCTTGACGCTGATGACTATGCCCAGCGCCGGGTGATCCAGGTAGTGAAATTCATCGCTGCGCATGGCGCGACTCTGGCGCATCTGCACGATCCTGGAGATGCGCCGGTTGGTTTCCGGAGCGGTAATTCCACCATCGGTTGACCGCGTGGACCGTGGCGGATCGACCAGGGCAGCCGGGGGCAATGGTAACTGCCATTGTGCCTGGCCGCCGAATCCTGCAGCAAACTCCGTCAGCCAGAGGTTGGCATCGACCACCACCCGGTCTTCATTCTCGTTGAAGCGAATTGTGATGCTGCCTTCCAGTTCATGGTGAGGACCCACCTGTCGTCCGCCGCGGACCAGCAGGGCGGTGGCGCTGCGGGAGCGCACCACGGGTTGTCGCCACAGGCCGGTAAACAGCAGCCTGTGATCAGCAGAACGTTCCAGCCTGTCATTGGTAGTCTGGAATGCGCTGAGGCTGGCGGGCAGCAGGAGGAAGGGGTCGCGATCGAAGTCCGGCAGGCGCAGGCCGGAATCCGGCTTGCGTGGCAACGGACCGACTTCCGCCAGGGGAATCCCGTTATCCGTAATGTTCAGCAAATCGACAGCAGGGTTCAGCGCGTCGACAATGTTCACCGGACCCGTCTCCGGGTTGGTACCGGTATCGAGGTCGTCGCCACGGTCAAACTCCGCGACCGCCAGGAACTCGGCAAGACTGCTGAATTTCCGGATACGATCCGGATAGGCGAGCTGCAGTCGATCCGGTGTCCACAGTTCGGCATTGCGGTACTCGGGGTACAGATTGGCAAAAATACTCAGTTCCACCTCGAACCAGCGTTGACCGTCGTAGGAGGCAGCAGCTGCGGTATTGACGGCAAGCAGCGCAAGTAACGCAGGCAACAGGGAATGGAACGCAGGGCAGATCGCCAGGTGTCTTATCATCACTCAGGCAGCTTGCTGTTCAGTGGTGCGGAAGCGGTTCAGCATGTCGGCAATAAAGTCCAGGCGGTCATTGGCATTGTGCTGTGTATCATGGGAAAACTGCAGCTTGTTGGCGGCTCCCAGTTTATAGTGTTGTGGATCCTGTTGCACGAGCTCCACGATTGACAGGGGGTCCACCCGGGTGGACGAGGCAAACTCGATACGGCCGTTGCTGACATTGGCATCGATCCTGCTGATTCCCAGGGCCTGGGCCTGCAGTTTCAGCCGGGTCAGGCGAAACAGCAGTCTGACCTCGTCCGGCAGCGGACCGAACCGGTCGATCATTTCTTCCTGCAGGCCGGTGAGGCTGTCCGCAGAACCGGCGGCGGATATGCGTTTATACAGGACCAGTCGGCTGTGGACATCCGGCAGGTAGTCCTCCGGTATGAGGGCGGGTATCCGCAGGTTGATTTCAATGGCCTTCTCGGCACTGAAATCCAGGGACGGGGTTTTGCCCGCCTTCATGGACTGAACAGCGTCATCAAGCATTTCCAGGTACAGGCTGAAGCCGATTTTCTGCATGTGACCGCTCTGTTCCTCACCGAGGAACTCGCCGGCTCCGCGGATCTCCAGGTCGTGACTGGCCAGGGTGAAGCCTGCTCCCAGCGAACTGGCTGCCTTGATGGCGTCGATCCGCTTGTGGGCGTCGTCACTCATCCTGCCCTGGTGGGGGGTCAACAGGTAGGCGTAGGCCTGGTGATGGGAGCGACCCACGCGGCCGCGTAACTGGTGAAGCTGGGCCAGGCCGAACTTGTCTGCCCGGTGGATGATGATGGTATTGGCGCTGGGAATATCGATTCCGGTTTCGATAATGGTCGAGCACACCAGCACGTTGAAGCGTTTGTGATAAAAATCCGCCATGATCTTTTCCAGTTCGCGTTCCGGAAGCTGCCCGTGAGCAACGGCCAGGCGGGCCTGGGGTACGATATCACGGAGCCGGCTGGCGGCCTGCTCGATGGATTTCACGTCGTTGTGCAGATAGAAAACCTGGCCGCCTCGCAGCAACTCACGCAGTACCGCCTCCTTGATCAGGCTGTCCTGTTCCTCGCGGATAAAAGTCTTCACCGACAGCCGTTTCGCCGGTGGTGTGACAATCAACGACAGGTCCCTTACCCCGGATAAGGCCATGTTGAGGGTTCGCGGGATGGGGGTTGCGGTCAGCGTCAGTACATCCACGTTGGCCCGCAGGGCCTTGAGCTTTTCTTTCTGACGGACGCCGAAGCGGTGTTCTTCGTCGATTATCAGCAGGCCCAGGTCATGATAGCTGATCTGGTCATTGAGCAGCTTGTGGGTGCCGATAAGTATGTCGGTCCTGCCCGCGGCCAGCCTGTCCAGGCTCTGTTTCTGCTGCTGGCTGGATTTGAACCGGGAGATGACATCGACGTTGATCGGCCAGTCGGCGAAGCGGTCACTGAAACTGTTGTAGTGCTGCTGGGCGAGCAGTGTGGTGGGTACCAGGATGACAACCTGCTTGTTGTTCTGGGCGGCAATGAACGCCGCGCGCATGGCGACCTCGGTCTTGCCGAAGCCCACGTCGCCGCAAATCAGTCGATCCATGGCCTGCTCGGAACTCATGTCCTTCACCACGGCGGCGATGGCACTGGCCTGGTCATCGGTTTCCTCGAAGGGGAAGCTGTCGGCAAACTTGTCCAGGTCGATATCCTGGCAGGAATACACAAACCCTTTACGGGCTTCGCGGCGTGCGTAGATCTCCAGCAACTCGGCGGCGACATCCCGGATTTTTTCAGCTGCCCTGCGCTTCGCCTTGTTCCAGGCATCGGTTCCCAGCTGATTAAGCGGCGCCAGTTCCGGATCGGCACCGGAGTAACGACTGATCAGGTGCAGCGCTGAAACCGGTACGTAGAGTTTGCTTTCCTTGGCGTATTCCAGCAGTAAAAACTCGGTAGCCTGTTCGTCAATGGTCAGGGTGGTAAGTCCGCGGTAACGACCGACCCCGTGTTCGATGTGCACCACCGCATCACCCTCCCGCAGCTCGGTAAGGCTCTTTATAAGGTAGTCGGTGTTGTCGACGGTCTTGCCACGTCGTCGGCGCTGGGCAACCTTGCCGCCGAACAGTTGTCCCTCGCTGATCAGCAGGGTGTTGTTGGCTTCCAGCCAGAAACCGCGATCCAGTGGCGCCGTGCACAGGTAGACACCGGATGGACAATCGGTAAATTCCGGCCACGAGGTTACCGGCCGGGGTTGCAGGTCGATGGTGCGAAACAGTTCCAGCAGGGTTTCCCGACGACCGGCTGATTCTGCGCAGAACAGGACCTTGCTGTCCGACAGCTGATCGATAAATTCCCGCAGTCTGCCCAGGGGCTCCTGCAGCTTGGCGTTAATGGCAAGGTCAGGCAGGAAGCGGGTAGCGAATCGACAGCCTTTGTCGCCGGCGGCTGCCTCCTCGTGAATCGCCACCGAGGGCAGATTGCCGAGGGACGCGAAAACCTCGCTGACAGGCAGGAAAACCTCCCCGGGGGCCAGAATCGGCCGGTACTTGTCAATCTGGCGGTCCTGGTAGCGGGTCTTGATCTCATTCCAGAAAGCCTCGCCAGAAGCTGCCAGGTCTCCCATTCTGACCACCGTCGTATTGTCCGGCAGGTAGTCGAAAAGACTGGCCAGCTGGTCGAAGAACAGGTCCAGGTAGTACTCAAGACCGGGTGAAGCAATGCCCTCGCTGACATCCTGGTAAAGCGGGCAGCTTCGCGTGTCGACGTCGAACCTTTCCCGAAACCTGCTGCGGAATTGTTGAATCCCCGCGTCGTTGAGAGGAAATTCCTTGCCGGGCAGCAGCCTGATGGAATCAACTTCGCCGAGAGAACGCTGGGTCTCGGGATCAAAGGGGCGCAGGGTTTCGATTTCATCGTCCAGCAGATCAATGCGGTAGGGCAGGTTGCTGCCCATGGGGAAAATATCCATGATGGAGCCGCGTACAGCAAATTCACCATGGTCGTAGACTGCCTCGACGTGCTGGTACCCGGCGTGCAGCAGATTTCGGCGCATGGCCTCCGTGTCGAATTGCTGACCACATTCCAGCACCAGGCTGGACCCGGCGATGTACTGACGGGGCGGCAGCCTGTGCATAAGGCCGGTGAACGATACCACCAGGATGCCCCGCGCCAGTCCGGGAAGTCGGTAAAGTGCATTCAGCCGGTCGGAAATAATATCCTGGTGCGCGGAAAAATTATCGTAGGGGAGTGTTTCCCAGTCCGGAAAACTCAGCAGCGGGGTGTCCCCGGATGGACAGAAAAAGCCGAGTTCGCGGCGCAGCTGCTCGGCCTGCTCGTTGTTGCTGGTGACCACCAGCAGGGGTCCCGGGGATTCCATTGCCGCCGAACTGATTGCCAGACTGGCAGCCAGGCCAGGCAGGTTGGTCCACGGCAGTACGGAGCCGCTGTCACCTGGCAGGGGGGGCTTGAAGATATCGGCGTGGGACTTCATCCGGCTCAAATCCTGATGCACGAAAAAGGGCGGAATTGTAGCGCAAAAAATCGGTCAGTGGTTGGTCAGGGCCCGCAAGGCGGGTGGCAGCAGTGTCCTGATCAAGACCCTCTATTGCGCCGGTGCAGTATTCGCAAGATAATAGCGATCCAGAAAAATATCCGGAAAAACAGGTGCTATTGTGGAACGACCCAGTGTAGATGACTTTTTTGCCGACTGGAAACAGCGTGAAGCGCTGGTCCAGGAAATGATCCCGGTAATCGGACGACTGTTCAGTCAGCGTGATGTTGGAATTTTCATTTACGGCAGGCCACTGCACAACCGTTCAGTGACATTTATCATGAAAAGTCACCGCTACGTCCGCCAGGTGGAAATGAACGAGATGTCCGAGTTCGAAACGCACCCGGTATTGATGGCGCTGGCCAAGCTGGACCTCTGGCATGCCCAGATCGACCTGGGCAAGCTGACCGTGCGTTACATGGATCAGCTGGAGGCCAAAGGCGCGGACGCCGTGGACGTTGACGCCTTTGTCAACGAGGAGCTGGGGTACCTGGACGGCAACAAGGCCCTGCCCATCGACAAACCCCAGGACGTGGTTCTTTACGGATTCGGCCGTATCGGCCGGCTCATGGCAAGGCTGCTGGTGGAGCGAACCAGTACCGGTGAGGTGCTGCGGCTGAAGGCCATCGTGGTACGCCCCGGACAGCCGGGGGACCTGGAAAAGCGCGCCGGACTGTTTACCAATGATTCGGTGCACGGCGCGTTTCAGGGCACACTGCGGGTAGATGCGGAAAACAATTGCCTGATTGCCAACGGCAACGTGATCAAGGTGATCTACGCCAACAGTCCGGAGGAGATAGATTACACCCAGTATGGTATTGATGATGCGCTGATTATCGACAATACCGGAAAATGGCGGGATGAACAGGGCCTGATGCTGCATCTGAAGGCCAGGGGTGCAGCCAAGGTAATGCTGACGGCACCCGGCAAGGGGGACCTGAAGAACATTGTCTACGGCATTAACGACAGCGAAATCGGCCGTGACGATAAAATCGTCACCGCAGCTTCGTGTACCACCAATGCCATCGCTCCGGTACTGCGGGTGGTACAGGACAAGTTCGGCATCAGCAGCGGACACGTGGAAACTGTGCACGCCTACACCAACGACCAGAACCTCATCGATAATTACCACAAGGGTACCCGACGGGGCCGCAGTGCGGCGTTGAACATGGTGTTGACGGAAACCGGTGCCGCCAAGGCCGTTGTCAAGGTGGTGCCCGAACTGCAGGGCAAGCTAACCGGAAACGCGGTTCGCGTGCCGATTCCCAACGTATCCATGGCCATATTGATGCTGAACCTGGAGAAGCAAACCACCAAGGACGAACTCAACGAGTTTTTACGCAAGATAGCCCTGCACTCTGACCTGCAGATGCAGATCAGTTATACCAATGACCCGGACGCGGTATCCAGTGACTTCGTCGGTTCGCGCGAAGCGGCAATAGTGGACTCCAATGCGACCATCGTCGATGGCAGGAATTGCGTTCTGTACCTGTGGTACGACAATGAGTTCGGCTATTGCTGCCAGGTGGCGCGTTGTGTTTACCGGATGGCGGGAGTCACCTACCAGGTATATCCCCAGGCAAATTGATCGTCGGGCCGGCGCGCGCAGAAGCGCATTTTTCCTGATGTTTCTGCCCCAATGCCCAGGTGTCCTGTCCACTTTGTTCGCATGCTTCCAGAGCAGGCAGGAATTGTCACAACATGGCGCAATGCGCCGGGAATTTGTCGAATTGACAGGCAGTGCAACGCGGGTGTGGCGGTTTCCGCAGGCTCCTGAATAGCCTGTCAGGCAAGGCTTCGGGCCGCGCTGCGCCCCCTGGCAAGGTGATCTGCATTGCCGGCGAGCCGCGCCCCGCCCGTGAACCCGCCTGAAAGCCAGGGTATTTGCATAATTGGCCAGAGGCTCCCTAGTAATTCCGGGCTTTGCGCACTATAATTCACGCCTTGCTGAAATTGAGTGTTCGCAACACCCCGAGGCTCCATATTCTGATTTGATTGCATCCTGTTATGAGGGTTTTCCGTCATAGCAGGTTGTCGCTATTGTGCGAGCGTCGGCAGAATTCATCGACTGTCAATAATGCTTGGGTTTGATGCATGATCAAAATTCGGCGTGGCCTTGATTTGCCTATCTCGGGACAACCCCGACAGGAAATTGGTGATTCAAACAGCACGCGTTCTGTCGCCATTCTGGGGCGTGACTACGTGGGCATGAAACCCACCATGGAAGTCAAGGTCGGTGACCGGGTCAAAAAAGGACAGGTGCTGTTCACCGACAAGAAAACCCCCGGCGTACGCTACACGGCCCCGGGTAGTGGCGTGGTGGCCGCCATCAATCGTGGCGAGCGCCGCATGCTGCTGTCTGTGGTAATCGACCTGGAAGGCGATGACGAGATTGAATTCCGCCGGTTTTCCGACCAGGAGCTGGAAGCGGTGGACCCCGGAGAGATTGTCGATACGCTGGTGCAATCAGGCGCCTGGACAGCTCTGCGGACCCGGCCGTACAGCAAGGTGCCGGACCCGTCCAGCCGGCCCCGGTCACTGTTTGTCAATGTCATGGATACCAACCCGCTGGCAGCTGATCCCGGTGTCGTCATTGCCGATGCCGGTGAGGATTTTGTCCGGGGCGTGAAAGCCCTGGCCCGCCTGCCGGACCACCGGCTGTTTCTGTGCAAGGGGACCGCTGCATTGCCAGGCCTCAATCCTGCCGCACTGGGCAGCAATGTCTCCGTGGAGGAATTTGCCGGGCCCCACCCTGCGGGATTGAGCGGCACACACATCCACTTCCTGGATCCGGCAGGGCCCAATCGTCGGAGCTGGTGGATAAATTACCAGGACGTCATCGCCCTGGGACGCCAGCTGGCTACCGGCAGGCTGACGGTGGAGCGCGTGATAGCGCTGGCCGGTCCCCAGGTCGAGGAGCCCAGGCTGGTGAGAACGCGGCTGGGTGCCAACCTGGAAGAATTGACCGTCGGCGAGTTGTTGCCCGGCGAGAATCGCATTATTTCCGGCTCCGTCCTGAGCGGGCGCAACGCTCGAGGCGCCGAGGCGTTTCTGGGCCGGTATCACCTGCAGGTTTCGGTACTGCGGGAAGGTCGGGAACGGGAGTTACTGGGATACCTGTCCGCCGGGGTGAGCCGCCATTCGGTCATGGGCATTTACCTCTCCGGCTTGATGAACAACCGAAACCTGGAATTTACCACCACCACCCACGGCAGCGAGCGGGCCATGGTGCCGGTAGGAAACTACGAAAAAGTGATGCCACTGGACATTCTGCCGACGCAGCTCCTGCGGGCATTGATTGTCGGCGACATCGAAACCGCGCAGAACCTGGGCGCGCTGGAACTGGACGAAGAAGACCTGGCCCTGTGCAGCTATGTCTGTGCCGGAAAATACGATTACGGGCCTATTCTTCGCAATAACCTGACTGTCATCGAGAAAGAAAGCTGATCCAGCCAGGTGCCACGATGCGGGATAATGGTCGGGCCAGGGTAATGAGGCCGGCAGGGTAATAGGCTCAGGATAAAAGGCAAAACGCAATTGGCAAAAGGTAAAAGGTAAAAGGTAAGAGGTAAAAGGTAAGAGGTAAGAGGTAAAAGGTAAACGGTAAGAAAGAAACAGCAAGCGGCAGTGGCATCGGTCGCAACGCTGAAACTTGCCGATAGCGCAAGGTAACGGGTGGCAGCCACAGGGTTACACCAGGTTGCCAGGCATGGCATACACGACTAAATTCAAGCCGGGTAAACGACAAGTAAATGGGCTTACGACGAATACTGGATGATGTGTCGCCGCACTTTCACAAGGGTGGCAGGTACGAAAAATATTTCCCCCTCTACGAGGCGGTGGACACGATCTTTTACGCACCCGGCAAGGTCACCGTGTCCGAACCTCATGTCCGGGACGGTATCGATCTGAAGCGGATCATGATCACGGTCTGGTTCGCAGCTTTTCCGGCCATGTTTTACGGCATGTACAACATCGGCTTTCAGGCCAACCATGCCATCGCCGAAGCCTGGTGGGTCAGCGGAGCACCGGGATGGCGGGGCTGGGCGATCCAGGCCGTGGCCGGCTACGATCCGGCCAGCATCTGGGATTGCCTGGTCCACGGGGCCGCTTACTACGTGCCGATCTATTTCGTGGTCTTCGTGGTGGGCGGTTTCTGGGAAGTCCTCTTTGCAATAGTGCGCAAGCACGAGATCAACGAGGGATTTTTCGTCACCTCTATCCTGTTTGCCCTGATTCTGCCACCAGCCATTCCCCTGTGGCAGGCGGCCCTGGGAATAACCTTCGGTATCGTCGTTGGCAAAGAAGTGTTCGGTGGCACCGGCAAGAATTTCCTCAACCCGGCACTGACCGGGCGCGCCTTTCTGTTTTTCGCCTACGCGCCACAGATTTCCGGCAACGCCGTGTGGACCGCCATCGCGCCTGTCGACGGATCGTCAGGCGCCACCGCGGACGGCTTCAGTTCACCCACCGCGCTCAGCCAGGTGGCCACTGACGGCCTGCCGGTGGTGGCGGCCGCTACCGGCGAGCAGCTGACCTGGATGAACGCCTTTCTTGGCCAGATGCAGGGCTCTATCGGTGAAACCTCCACCCTGGCCATCCTCATCGGCGGCGTTATCCTGCTGGTGACCCGAATCGCTTCCTGGCGGATTATCACCGGCATGTTTCTGGGCATGGTGCTGTTCAGCACACTATTGAACCTGGTCGGCTCCGACACCAACCCAATGATGGCCTTGCCGTGGTACTGGCATTTCGTCATCGGCAGTTTTGCTTTCGGCATGGTATTCATGGCCACCGACCCGGTGTCGGCGGCGATGACCAATACTGGAAAATGGGTCTACGGCCTGTTCATCGGCGTGCTGACGGTATTGATCCGGGTACTCAATCCGGCCTATCCGGAAGGGGTGATGCTGGCCATTCTGTTCGCCAACCTGTTTGCGCCATTGATGGATTATTGTGTAGTCAAAGCCAACATAAAGAGGAGACGATTACGTGGCATCCTCGAATGATTCGATAAGGCAGACCCTGATTGTCGCGTTGTCACTGTGCGTGGTCTGTTCAATCATGGTGTCCGGGGCGGCGGTTATACTGAAACCTGCCCAGGATGCCAACAAGATCCTGGACCGGAACAAAAACATCCTGAGTGCTGCAGGACTGTTCGATCCCGACGTACATACCGATGAGGATGTGGACGAACTGTTTGCCCAGTTTACGCCCAGGATTGTTGACCTCCGCGAAGGGCGGTTTCTCACCGACCAGGAACTGGCTGAGCTGGAGATCGACCTGTCATCCTACGACCCCCGGCGCGCCGTCAACGATCCACGCTACTCCCGGGCACTGCCGGCCAGTGAAGATGTAGCCAACATCAAGCGCCAGCTGCTGTATCCCATGGTCTACGTGGTAAGCAGTGGGGATGAGATCGAACAGATCGTGCTGCCCGTGAATGGTTACGGACTGTGGGGAATTCTCTACGGGTTCCTGGCCCTGGAGGGCGATGCCAACACCGTGGACGGGATCGGCTTTTATGAACTGAAGGAAACGCCGGGGCTGGGCGCCGAAGTCACCAATCCCGACTGGCGGGCCGAATGGCCTGGCAAGGAGATTTACGACGCCCAGGGAGACGTGGCACTGCAGGTGGTCCGTGGCAGCGGCAGTGGCGAGCATCGGATATCCGGCCTGGCCGGGGCAACGCTGACCAGCCGGGGGGTGGAGGACCTGATTCAATTCTGGATGGGTGACAGCGGCTTTGGACCCTTCCTGGAGAACATACGGAACGGTTAGGCGGTGCCGTTACCCCTGACCAGATCACTGAACGACACCAATCGCAAGGTATAGATACCACTCATGTCAGAAGCGACGAAAGTTTTATCCAGGCCGATTTTCGAGGACAATCCCATCGCCCTGCAGATTCTGGGCGTCTGTTCCGCCCTGGCGGTAACGACCAGCCTGCAGGTGACGCTGGTCATGTGTATCGCATTGACCACCGTGACTGCATTTTCGAATCTGTTCATTTCGATGATTCGACACCATATGCCCAGCAGTATCCGGATTATCATCCAGATGACGATTATCGCGTCCCTGGTCATCCTGGTTGACCAGTTTCTGCAGGCCTACGCCTTTGAAATCAGCAAGAGTCTCAGCGTGTTCGTCGGACTGATAATCACCAACTGTATTGTCATGGGACGGGCGGAGGCCTTTGCCATGAAGAATCCGCCGGGCATCAGTTTTCTTGACGGTATCGGCAACGGACTGGGCTATAGCGTGGTGTTGATAATCGTCGGTACCCTGCGTGAGCTGTTCGGCTCCGGAACCCTGTTGGGCTACGACGTGTTGCCCACCGTCTCCGCCGGCGGATGGTATCAGCCCAATGGCCTGATGCTGCTGGCTCCCAGCGCGTTCTTTATCATTGGTTTCTTCATCTGGGCACTGCGCAGTCGCCGCAAGGAGCAGGTTGAACACCGAGAGTACCGGCTGGCTCCGCACACCGTCGAGGAGAGCGTGTACTGATGGAAGGCCTGCTGAATATCGTCGTCCAGGCCGTGTTCATCGAGAACATGGCGCTCCAGTTGTTTCTTGGTATGTGTACCTTTCTGGCGGTCTCCAAAAAAATTGAAACCGCCCTGGGTCTGGGTATTGCCGTCGTGGTGGTACAGTCCATCACCGTGCCGGTCAACAACCTGATCTTCAACTACCTGCTGCGGGAAGGGGCCCTGGACTGGGCCGGCCTGCCCGATGTCTCTCTCCAGTTTCTCGGCTACCTCTGTTACATCGGTGTTATCGCCGCCATGGTGCAGATACTC
>Ga0070727_10003598_pt1 | contig 13903 bp, 7 predicted proteins | sample tdAd472_FD_66722 | JGI IMG/M metagenome (GOLD analysis project Ga0070727, IMG submission 66722) | Marine sediment microbial communities from the Atlantic coast under amendment with organic carbon and nitrate - tdAd47.2 | ecosystem: Environmental > Aquatic > Marine > Coastal > Sediment | place...
CCCCTACTTATGCGCACGATGTGTATGTGAAGGATGACTTAATGTTCGCTTCCCAACTGGGCCGCGGATTAGGTATTTACGATGTCAGCGATAAGCAGGACATAAAGCTGATTGGGCAGAAAGAAACACCCTTTGATTTTACTCATAATGCTTGGACGAGGGAAGATAACTCTATCGTTTTCACAACAGATGAACGAGCTAATGCACCAGTCGCATCCTATTCGGTTTCACAAAATGGCACCTTAGTGGAGCTTGATCAATTCAAGCCCTTGGCAAGCATCAATAGAGGTGTTATACCACATAATGTACATGTACTAAATGATTGGGTTGTTACCTCCTACTATACAGATGGGGTGGTGATCATAGATGGCGCCAGGCCCGGAAATATGGTTGAAGTTGGTAATTTCGATACCTGGAATGGTAGTGATGGTGGTTTTAAAGGCTCTTGGGGAGCTTACCCCTTTCTGCCATCGGGGAATTTACTAGTAACTGATATTGACAATGGTCTATACTTACTAAAAGTGGACTACCAGCGGGCTTGCTGGCTAGAGGGAAATGTGACCGATGCCGAGACCGGTAATCCCATTTTCGATGTACAGGTGTCGATTACTTCTTCTCAACTGAATCGAGAAACTACTGATTTAGAGGGAAATTATGCCACTGGTTTGGCCGACGGGGGAAGTTACACGGTCACTTATAGCAAGTTTGGTTACGAATCAAAAACCCTTAGCGTCGTCCTAGATAATGGCGTTTTGGTAACGCAAGATGTTGCGCTGACTCCCATTCAGGTATTTTCCGTGGCGGGCCTGACCGTCGAAGATGGAAATGGACAAACCGTTCCTGGAACTCGAATTATTTTTAAAGCCACTGAAGGTCAATTTGCTACCATCGCTGATATGTCAGGTCAGTTCTCCCTATCCAACGTTTTGGCGGGCAGCTACGATATATATGCCATGGCTTGGGGCTATTTACATAAAGTGGAAGAAAACGTAAGCATTCAAGGCAATCAAAACATCACCATAGAATTGACACCAGGATACCAGGATGATTTCCTCGTGGACTTGGGTTGGAGAAAAGAGGCTGACGAATTAACTACTACAGGTTTTTGGGTCTTGGATGAACCCGTCGGCACTTACATCAATTCCTCCCTATTAGCTAACCCAGAATTTGACATCGATACTGACTTGGGAGAAAATTGCTACATGACGGGTAATGGTGGTGGTAATACCGGTACCGACGATGTGGATGGCGGAAGTGTTACCCTAACTTCACCCGTGATGGACCTGAGCACTTATGAGGAACCCGCGCTTAGCTATCACCTTTGGTTTCAGCGGTTCAATAGCAACCAGGGAGCGACAGAAGATTCATTGGTCGTGAAGGTCAATAATGGAGTGGAAGAAGTTATTATCGAAGTCCTGGCTGACGCTGTGAATGGATGGCGAGAAAAATCTGAGATCTTCCTCCGCGATTGGATTGACATTACTGATCACATGACGGTCTCCTTTACTGCTGCTGACTTTGCTCCTGTTGGCAATGCGGTAGAGGCTGGTGTAGATGCATTCCTGGTTACAGACGCCGGTTTGATTGCTACAGAAGATCCGTCACCGCTCAATGCTGAAATCAAAGTATTCCCGAATCCTTTTCAAGACCAAGTTTTCTTTGAGTACAAGATCGCCCACTCGTATACGACAGGCCGACTTAGTGTTCATACCGTTCTAGGACAGGAAGTAACACAGCGAATTATCCGAGATCAGCAAGGTCGACTTCAACTCCAATGGCCAGGTGCTCCCGGTGTTTATTTCGTCCGCTTGGAAATTGATGGTCAATGGACGGAAACGCTGAAGGTGGTTAAGCGATAATGGGAGAGTAATGGATAATGGATAATGGATAATGGATAATGGATAATGGAGTTTAATGAAAAATGTATAATTGATAATTATTAATAGCCCGTCAGTCATTACTCATTTTTCATTAAACATTATTCACTACTCACTATTCATTCTTCATTTTCAATTATTCCCTACTCATTATCCATTATCAATCACTCCTTCGGGTCAGCCGTTAAATTGACATCGCCAGATTTGATACCAATAAAATTGAGGTCAAATTTTCCTTCGGCGTTCGTTAAGGTATAAGCAGCGGGGATATCCACGGAAAATGGCATTTGCTCATTTTGAAATTGAAAATCTTCCGGAATAAATTGCCAAGAGGCAACGTTTGCGAACTGCTCAGCCAAGCCCAAGGTCAAGCGCTGAATCAAGATAATATCCAGGGTTGTTACCATTTCATTATTATCGACATCTGCCGCTACATACTTATAAGGGCTATCCAGTGTAGCCAAACCGAGGATGTGCCGTCGGATTTCAATGATATCCAAAATGGAGACACCGTTCACTGGGTTATCAATTTTTGTCGGTACCAAAGTGTACGTTTTTCCTGCATCTACAGCGGGAAAGCTATAATAGCCATTGGTATCAGTCGTCGTCAAATATAACTGGTCTTCATGACTAAGTCCGAGGATCACATTCCCCACACCAAAATCATCCGGGGTGTAGACGTAGCCATTGACAACGACTGCTTTGGGGTTTTCCATTCCATGAATCGTATCAGGTGCTATTCCTTCTGGATCTAGCCAGTCCTTTAGGGAAGAAGCAGAAGTCCCTGCGCCTGTCCAACTCAAGCTCAGGCGTCCAAACCAGCCCCTGGTATCTTCACAACTTTCGACCAAGGGACCACCATTTAACTGTCCGATGACAAGCCCTTCTTTGTCCAATAAAGCGGAGCCAGATGAACCCACCTCAAAACTGCCTACTGAATAATTAACATCCAGGTGATGATTCCTCGGAGTTGTCACTCCATTATTCCAGTCAATGGAGCCAGAAAAAACCTCAGATGGCTCGTAAGAGGCTGCAAATTTCTTGATATCTGAATTGGGATGATGGATAATATAAGTGGTATCAGGGGCACTCGGTTGACTATCCCAACCCAAGAAATAAGCATTATAATCCACCGGAATAGTATCGATCAATTCCAATAAGAGGAAATCATTTTCCCGCCTTCCTGCACGAAAAACACTACCGGTCAAAGCTTGAGCACCTGGTTCTACCCCTGGTGTTTCACATCCCTCGGCCTCATAATTAAAGTCAAAGCGCCATAAATCATACAAGGGTGTATAACCATCCATACAGTGAAATCCCGTGAGTATGTAGGGTGTTCCATCCCTTTTCGTATTATTCATCAAATTCCCTGTACAAATCCCCAAACCCTCTTCTACCACTACAATTATTCTAACAATCCCTCTCTTCTCCTTTTGATGCTGACTCCCGAGGGAGCAGTTGATGTTACTATGGCAATCATTCGAAGTACCAAAGCCTCTACCCTGCCCACCTTGTACCTCCCCCTCTGCCGTTTGTAATGCCCCATCCTCATACACCTGATCTACCCGAAATATAGCAAATCGCCCCTTTTCCGTCACAGCGGCAGGAACCCGATACTCAATGATAGCTTTTGTCCCTTGAATTAAGCCGGTCATAAAGCGGCCACTCTTAGGGTTATCCGCTGCGGTGTAGGGTCCCAAGACCTGTTTCTCATCTGGAGAATACATAAAGAGTGTAGCTCCCTTCGGCAAGTAAAAGTCTTCATATAAAGCCATTAGTGCCAAACCATTAAGGGATTGCAATTGCAGTCGCCATAGTCGATCGCCATTGGGCAAATCGATCCATTGCCCCCCCTCATCTAAGCCGAGTGCAGTTTTAGTTGCTACAGCAATACGGGGCATGCCATTGCTTTGATCTTCTTGCTTTACTCGATCTAGGTCTATGGCTGGAAGCGTGAAAACCGGAGTATTTTCATTTGAAACATTGAAAAGAGGAGTTGATAAACCAGTCTGACGAAGGCTACTTTGACTGAATAAGGCCAGTGCTACGAAAGTAAACAAGCCTACTAGGGGGGCATACTTTTGCATTGTCATGGGATGTATAATTCGTTTTTGGGCTACGCGCTAACTGAGTACCGTGATACTTGGCGTAAGTATAAAAACTAACAGTGGCAAATATAAGAAATAGGAAAACAAATATCTTACTGCTCTCTTGTTAAAAAAGGGATAAGGGCCTTATTCCATCGCTGCACCCCAGTATGATTCAGGTGGTTGTCATCATAAAAATGAAGATCATCTTGCAATCCCAGGCTGGGATTCTGGGTATCATCGCGATAGGCAAGCCCAAGCCCTTTTGTTAAAGTGCTTAAAAATTGTTGGACTCGTTGTCTATCGCTTATTTTTTGATAAGAAATACTGGGCATTGGCGCACTGATGCAGCGGATTTCAATCTCTTTTTCACGACAAAAATGGACCAACTTTCGCAAGCCTTCCAGGTGTTTTTGCAATGCCCAATTCTTCTTCAGTTGAAGCTGACTATAGAATTTTTCCGCCTCCAATTCCGCTAAACTGACCCGGCCGTCCTGTCTAACGTACCCCTGCTGCTGGTAGCTACCCGCATCATCAAGGTGATCATCTCCTAAAAGGTATCTCCTTAGTAGGTAACGTACGTTGTTCTTCTTTCTGATGATCGGGAGTATAGTCAATGCCGCTATTTCATAGAGATCGAAAGCATTGAACAGAAATGACCACTTCGCACTTGATGACTTGATTTCTAACCAGTTATTTCCTCCATTGGATAATTGATTTTCTTCCATAAAGGCATGAAAATAAAGATCTACCACGACCATTTTTGGCACAACATGATGAACCGCATTTTTCAGTATGTGATACGAGGTCAATGGGGTTTGACCGGAGCTTCCTAAGTTGAAACTATGGATGCCCAATAAGCTGTCAATTAGGGAAGGATCGATTCCACGATAAGCATGTGAGGATCCCAGAAAAAGAATGTCTAGCTGATCGCCTTCAGGTAGCTGATAAAACTCTTCCCATCTATATTTATCAAAGGCGTAAGCTCGCCTGTCTACATCGCGTTCTAGTACACCCAATATATGAGCCATCAAAAAGTTAAGGCCTAATAGGATGAATACATAAAGACCCAATTTACTTACTAATCGCTTCATTCCATCGAAAATTAAAACTGGAAATAAATAAAGACCGAGGGTTCACTTGGACTAAATAAGAGAATCGCAAGTCCAATCGCCCAGTAAGCCCCCCAACGCAGCCAAGTCCGTTTAGTTAAAAATAAAAAAACGATCTCTTCTTCTCTCGAAAACCACTCGACTACTAACAACACAGCAATGGCTAAGAGTGGAAAAAACATACCCACTACCCACCCAAAATGATTAAAGGCAAACAAATACTTGAAGTAAATAAAAGCCGTATCTAACGAATCAGCGCGAAAGAACACCCAAGCCAATCCCACCAGCACGAAAGTGTACAGCATAGCTAAGCCTTCCGAGATATTGGGTAAAAGTCTACCTTTTGCGATTATGGATAGATAGCTGCGATTACGCCCCCGCAAAATCAACGGCAAGAATAAGAGGGCATGGATCAAACCCCAAATGATGAAAGTCCAATTGGCACCATGCCAAAACCCACTAATCAAAAAGATCAATAAGACATTGCGGATTTGCTGCGAACGCCCTCCTCGACTCCCACCTAGAGGAATGTACAGGTAGTCGCGAAACCAGCTAGACAGTGAAATATGCCATCGGCGCCAGAATTCAGCGACATTCCTTGAAAAATAGGGATAAGCAAAATTTCGCCGCAATTGAAACCCAAATAAGCGGGCCACTCCAATGGCTATATCCGAATAACCAGAGAAATCACCATAAATCTGAAAAGCAAAAAGTACAATCCCAAGAAGGAGTACCAAGCTTGAATGAGTAGCTGGCTCAGCAAAAATCACATCTACCCAGTAACCGCAGTTGTCTGCCACCACTAGCTTCTTGAAAAAACCCCAAAGCATAAGGTGTAGACCAGACCGAATCAATGCAGCATCAAAGTACTTAGCCGTACTAAACTGTGGCAAAAGACTAGCTGCCCGCTCAATAGGTCCAGCAACGAGCTGTGGAAAGAAACTCACGTAGGCAAAGAACGGGAGCCAGTGATCCGTAACTTCTATCTTATTCCGGTATACATCGATGGTATAACTCAAAGTCTGGAAAGTGTAAAAACTAATACCCACCGGAAGAATCAATTGTAGCGACCAAGGAGATAAATCCGCACCGAATAAAGTGAAAGCCGATACAAAGGAGTCAATAAAGAAATTAGCGTATTTGAAAAAGGCCAATACGCCAATATTGAAACCGATACTTAGCCACAGCCACGCTCGGCGATATTTTTCCTCCTGAGTTCTACTAATCCGTTGAGCAATATGAAAATCCAGGCCTGAACTTAAGGCAATCAATAGCAGGAAACGCCAATCCCACCAGCCATAAAAGACATAGCTCACGATCCATAGAAAAGCACTGCGACTCTCGGCTTTTCGATAAAAGCCTGCCCAATACAGTAAAAATACTAGTGGAAGAAAAATCGCAAAATCAACTGAATTAAATAGCATCCACCTTTATTTCACCAATCGCCAAGCCTTGCGCGGTTTTCGCGACAATAATTTATTGGCCGCTTTGTCTCCGATAAATCGCTCTTTTTTTGCATTCCATTCCAATTTACGGCCATTCAGTCGATAGGAGATTAAGCCTAAATGCATTGGTAGAGTCATTTCTCGGGCGTAGGCCAAGTTTGATTCCGGCTGCTGGCGAGATTTCACGGCATCCACGAAATTTTGCTGGTGACCGGGTGACCGGGGAATAGACTGCGGCACCTCTGGCAAATCCGTTACTGTTTCTCCATTGATGGTGATAGATCGTTTACTGTAATCGGTAATCAAAGTGCCCTTATCTCCTACAAAATAGGCACCGATACTTCTACCTTTGGCTCCAGGTACGTCGGGCGGATCCGTCGTCCAATAGATATTCAAGCATCAAAGGCATAATCCACTTCAAGCGATGCAGGGGTATCCACAATTCCAGCGGGAGCCTTGCCTCTCGCCTGAATCGTTTTCAAGCCTTTCGGTTGAATTGCCCAAAAAACAACATCGGCAATATGGCACCAAAAATCGGCAAATTGCCCCCCTGAATAATCCATGAAGTAGCGGTAATTGAAATGGCATCTTTCGGGATAATAATCGGTAAACGGAGCAGGCCCAAGCCACATATCCCAGTTTAAGGTCTTGGGTGGAGCCTGGGGCTTGGGTGTGCCAAGATCTGGTGGGCCACCGGTTTTCCAAAGCCGCACGGTATGTACTTTACCGATGGCTCCTGATTGGATAAGCTCAACCACTCGATGATAATTATCTCCAGCGTGAATTTGAGTGCCCAATTGAAAAATCCGATCATTCTTATTTTGGTGCTTTAGCATCATTTGCCCTTCTCGGACATCGTAAGACAAGGGTTTTTCTCCGTATACATCCTTTCCGGACTGAAAGGCCAAACTGGCAATCTGAGCGTGCCAATGATCTGGCGTAGCACACGTAACGGCATCAATATCTTGTCGATCCAATATCTGGCGAAAATCACCATAAGTATCCACTTTTCCTCCCGACTGAATCGCCTGCAGACTTTTTAAGGTATCCCCCAAGTGTTTTTCGTCCACATCACATAGGGCAACTACTTCTACTTCAGGCAAATTGGCAAACCACTTCATGTGTGAATTTCCCATTCCCCCCAAACCGATGTGGGCCACCCGTAATCGATCACTGGCTGCCACCTTACCATACAAACCTGGTAAGATGGCTATACTCGCCAACCCAAGGCTGGTCTTTTTAAGAAAGGTTCTTCTGCTTTGATGCTTCATATAAAACTTGTTTTTATGGCTGATAAAGTTCGTCTAGATGTGTGTTTAAAATTAGTATTCCGCTGTTAAAATAGTGAATTATTGACAAGTTGGAGAGAATCAGTGAATCATCGTCTTTTGGGCTGATTAAAATCATTTTTGCTAAACCTTCTATTCATGAAATTTGTGTACAATTTGGAAACTGTTCCAAACTGTCTAACTTTAAAAATAAAACCAATTAAAACCTATGCCCACAGATATCGAAATCGCACAGTCGATTGTCTTGTCCAATATTAAATACATTGCCGATCGCCTGCAACTCGCTGAGAAAGACTTGATTCCCTATGGCCGTTACAAAGCTAAGCTTCCGCTGTCCTTGATACGCCCAGAAGCCATTGACCAATGCAAGCTCATACTTGTTTCTGCCATTTCACCGACGCCAGCAGGGGAAGGAAAAACCACCACTTCTATCGGTCTGACCGAAGGAATGAACCAGATCGGGAAAAAAACGACTGTCGTATTACGGGAACCCTCACTAGGGCCGGTTTTCGGTATCAAAGGGGGAGCCACTGGCGGCGGTTATTCTCAAGTGCTACCGATGGAGGATATCAATTTACATTTCACCGGTGATTTTGCCGCCATTGAAAAGGCCCATAACCTATTGGCTGCCCTCATTGACAATAACTTACAGAATAAGCATAGCAGCCTCGGCCTCGATCCCAGGACGGTAGTTTGGAAAAGAGTTATGGATATGAATGACCGGGCGCTGCGCCATGCCGTCATTGGTCTTGGGGGAACGAGCATGGGGGTTCCTCGAGAGACTGGATTTGATATCACAGCCGCTTCCGAAATCATGGCTATTCTTTGCCTCGCCACTGATCTCAAAGATTTGAAGGAGCGGCTAGGGAATATTTTTATCGGATTTACTTTTGATAAAAAGCCGATCTATGCGCGCGATTTAAAAGCACAAGGCGCCATGGCAGCACTCATGAAGGATGCGATTATGCCCAACCTGGTGCAAACGGGAGAGAAAAACCCTGCCATCATTCACGGCGGCCCTTTCGCTAACATTGCCCAAGGAACCAACTCTGTAATCGCTACACGAATGGGGATGTCCTTATCTGATTATGTGGTAACGGAAGCTGGATTTGGTTTTGATTTAGGTGCCGAGAAGTTCTTTGATATCAAATGTCAATCTGCTGGCTTATCGCCCAATGCAGTAGTTCTGGTAGCAACGGTACGCGCCCTGAAGTACCACGGTGGTGCTTCCCTGAAAGCGCTTACAGAACCTGATGCCGCAGCTGTCACTGCCGGGCTTCCTAACCTGGAAAAACACCTAGAAAACATCAGTCGTTTCGGCGTGCCCGCTGTAATCGCTATCAATAAATTTCATACCGATACGCCTGAAGAAATCCAAGCGATCAAGGACGGACTAGCCAATAGTACAGTCAAGGTGGTGGAATGCGATGCCTGGGAACATGGCGGATCAGGGGCCATTGACTTAGCAAAGGCTGTGGTAGAAATAGTAGATGAGGGCTCCAGTAATTTTCAACCACTCTATGATTGGGAATGGTCGGTCGAAAAGAAAATAGAAACCGTGGCCACCAAAATTTATGGTGCAGCGGCGATTGACTACAGCAGCCGCGCAAAAGCCGATCTACGCAAAATCAAACAACTCGGATTAGAGCAATTGCCCATTTGTATCGCCAAAACACAGAAATCTTTGTCGGATAATCCTAAGCTACTCGGCAGACCTAAAGACTTTATTGTGACCGTCAGAGAAATTGAGATTGCGGCCGGAGCAGGATTCCTGGTTCCGATTACCGGAAATATCATGCGCATGCCAGGACTACCTAGCAGCCCGTCAGCGGAACGGATTGATATTGATGAGGACGGGAATATTTCAGGTTTGTTTTAAGGGGTGAAAAGTGAAGAGGTGAAAAAGTGAAGAGGTGAAGGTGTGACCTACCACTTCACCTCTTCACCTCTTCACTTTTTCCCCCCTTCCCCCCTACTCCATCTCCAAGGCATCCAAGCCCTGTTCAAAAACCACATCCACCGGGATGCCCGCAGAAGAGAGTCGATCGAGGTCTTCTTGCAGTTGTGGGCCGATCCCCGCTTTTTCTACTACCAGCTGCCCTACTCCATCATAATCGCCATCGCCTTGCAAGGTCAGTATCTTACTAGACAGTGCGGCCATCGCCTCCTCCAATTTCTCAAAATCAACCCGGTAAGTACCATCTTCTTCACTGCGTTGAAAGGCACCAAAGTCCTGAAAGAAATTAAAGCGAATCATGTTAGCTTTTCCATGTGCACTAGAGGCGCCAAAGCGTACAGAACGGAAAATCCCAGCCATGAAGGTGACATAAAAGTCCTTCAAATCTCCCTTTATTTCTCCTTGCTCATGCAATTGTTTGATCATATAAAGGCCTAAAATATCAGCCTTCCCTTCCTCCAGTGCTGAAGCATGCTCTTTCAAGGCTGCTCGAACCGTTCCCTTTCCATCAATCGTATTCTTGATACCTAGACCATGTGCCACTTCATGGAACATCGTGTTGCTAAAAAAGGCATCAAAGGTAATATGAGAACGTTGATCTTCGGTAATCAATAGGTCTGCTATCGGCACCAAAATTTTATCAAATTTGGCCCGCATGGCATTTTTGAGCTGCAATCGACGAGTACCTTTTTTCAATTGAACTTCTTCGTCATTCGGTAGATTGATGGCAATCGTCTTACTACCTGCATTGCAATCTCCTGCATAGTAAATTACATCGTAGGCATTCAATTCAGCATCTGAGCCTGGCTTCTCTTGTTTATAGGCGGCGGGTACAGGCAAGCCCTTTTGTAAGTCGGGTAAAACATCCGCATACTTGGCCAGACGCTCACTCCACGCCATATCTTTAACCAAAACATAGCATTCATGTGCGGCCTTGTAGCCGTATAGCTGATCTTCATAGGTCTCAATAGGTCCAATCACTACATCGATTTGATTGTCCTTCATATCCATCCAAGCAAAATCACTTTCTTGGTATTCATCGGTTTCGAAAGCGGTAGCTCGCAGGGTCAAGTATTTCTTTAAGGCTGGATTATCCGCCAGCGCGGCTGCCTGTCTTAATAAATCAGCTGCTTTCTCCACCTCATCCTTAAACATTTCGCGATAGGGAATCACCTCTATTTCTCCCGATTCATTGCGACGCAAGAAGGTATACAAGCTATTTTTACCCTCTAATTCTAGGGCTTCAAATTCTTCCTTTGTCATATCTGCTGGGTAAAAATTCGCTCCTTCCGGTTTAGGCCCGTAGCTTTCCATGAAGGGCTCATTTCCATCTAGTCGATCCCAGGGGCCATAATTTATACTCGCAAATTCCCGAAATTTTGCATCTGAGATACTTTCCAATAATTGCTCTTGGCTGCCATAAGCTTCGTACCAAAACAACTGATCCATGATTTTTCCAGCCTCGATAAGAATGGGAATCATCTGGCGCTGGTTTTCACTGAGCACATCTAAGTTCGCTGTAAGTTTTACCTGTGTGTATTTTGCCAACTGGGCATCTATCCCGGTCATAGAGGCCGGTGCTTCAGCTGTGTCACTAGCGGATTCCGCCGCATCACCGCCCGTTTCCTCTCCACCGCAAGCCCAAGTAAACAAGCCAATTACCATCAAGAGAAATAAATTCTTTATCGACATTATGGTGTTTTTTAAGTTTTTTAATAGATACCTCCTACTTGTACTTGTCGAACCAAGCCAAAATATAGGCTACTTTATTGATCAAATTACTAGGTCGACTAGCAATCCCATGCCCAGAGTTCTGGATTCTCACCATGGCCGTTTCCACTTTATTCAGTTTCAACGCGGCATAGTACTGCTCCGTTTCTGACATGGGCGTGCGATAATCTTGTTCTCCCGTTAAAAGCATAGTCGGTGTTTTGACTTTGCCGGCCAAAGACAGGGGCGAGCGCTTGTAGTAATTTTCTTGCTCTTCCCAGGGTAAACCCGGAAACCAGTATTTGTAGAAAAAAGCCGGATTATCTGCATGAAGTACAAAACTCGTCCAGTTGATCACCGGCTTGGCTACTACGGCTGCTCGAAAGCGATCCGTGTTTCCTACAATCCAGGCCGTCAATACGCCACCACCGCTACCGCCAGTCACATACAACTGATCTTCGTCTATATAGCCCTTTTTAATCACCTCATCTACACCTGAAATCAAATCATCATAGTCTTGGCCAGGATAATTATGGTGGATCAGATTACCGAAATCGGAGCCATAACTTGTACTTCCTCTTGGGTTGGTATATAACACCACATAGCCCGCAGCAGCATACAATTGCACTTCAGCTGAAAATCGCCAGCCGTAATTGGAGAAGGGACCACCATGAATTTCCAGCAGTAAAGGGTACTTTTTGGAGGGATCAAAATTGGGAGGTTTACAAATCCATCCTTGCACCTTTTGTTGATCAAAGGAAGAAGTGTACCAGATTTCCTCTACCTCCCCGAGCGTTTTATGGCCCAATAAATCTTCATTAACGGCAGTCAATCTACGACTAGCCTTGCCTTGCTCGCCAACGGCTAGATCAGCGGGATGATCGGGAGCGGTTAGGGTGAAGGCATATCTGCCATTTTTAGATACGCTGAAAGTACCTCCTCCGTAGGGTCGTCCTAAGGATAGTCCACCTACTTCATTGGCCAAATCAGTGACCTTCCCCTTCATATCCATCCAGGCAATCTTAGTATGACCTTCATCATCATATTGGAAGTAGAGGCCCTTACTATCATTACTCCAATGAATATTGGCTACATCGCGGTCCAATTTACCCGACAACAATCGGCTATTTTTCCCATTGCGTTCCATGACATAAAGTCGGCTAACTTGATACCCCAGGTACTTTTCATCATGCCCCGTGTAAGCAATCCATTTGCCATCCGGACTAAGGGTAGGATTCGAGTCTGGCCCTAAACGATCCGTAATGGGTTTAATCGCGCCGGAAGCAATATTGACTTCGTATATTTCAGAATTGGCCGGTTCAAACTCGGCATTAGGATGTCGATTGGCAGAGAAAAGGATAGAAGCTCCATCTGTACTCCAGGAAAATTGACCATTGTGATTGAAGTCGCCTGTCGTCAATTGACGAGCATAGCCACCTTCTACCGGTAGAACAAAGATGTGCGTAAAGGCTGGTTTCACATATCCTGCACCATCCGATCTATACTTTAATTTATCAATAAAAATCGGACTGTCTACCCATTCTGCGCCAGCAGGCTTCTTAGGCAACTTCACTTTTAGGCTAGAGGCTTCAGCCGCCACCGACATGGTGAAGGCCAATAGCTTGCCATCTGGCGACCATTTTACATTACTGGGCGTACTGGTAAGGTGAGTAAGTTGATTTTCGATGCCAGAGTCCATCCAGCGTAGAAAGAGCTGGGGTTTGCCATTGCGGTTGGAGGTGTAAACCAACTGCTTGCCATCTGGCGACCAGCGCGGATGATAATCATTCTTCAATCCATCCGTTAGCGGTCGATTGTTGGTGCCGTCAAAATTGATAATCCACAATTGGGAACGGGTACCATCTGTCATAATATCCTTGGCATCGCGCCGGTACACGACTTGGGTCCCATCAGGAGAGATCTTTGGATCATTGATGTTTTCGAGTTCAAAAATATCTTCAAACTCAAAGTGGTGTTGTGCCGAAATGCTGGTAACAAAAAGGCTGAGGCAAATGGCTAGGAATGTGATTCGCATTTTTTTTGCCCCTAATATACAGGAATGAGGTACAAATAAAAAACGGATCTCGTTTGGAACCACTAGCTGATCCTAACTGTGGTCCCAAACGAGATATAGTGCATCACTAATTCCCACCTGGTCTGCGCCCTCCTTGTCTGTTATTGCGTCTTTCCGCTAAAAACTTCTCGTATTTAGTGATTTGTTCGGCGGTCAGGATCTCTTTGATTTCATCATTCTGGGCGATCCTCAATTCTTGCATTTTACCTCGCATACTAGCAAAGTCTCCATTGGCCTCTTCCCGCATCGCTTGCATCTGCTTTTGGTACTTTGCATTAATGGCCTTGAATTCTTCTTCTTGATCTTGGTTCAAACCGAGACTCGCTACAAGTTCTTGCATTTGAGCTTGACC
>Ga0070727_10003599_pt1 | contig 13903 bp, 7 predicted proteins | sample tdAd472_FD_66722 | JGI IMG/M metagenome (GOLD analysis project Ga0070727, IMG submission 66722) | Marine sediment microbial communities from the Atlantic coast under amendment with organic carbon and nitrate - tdAd47.2 | ecosystem: Environmental > Aquatic > Marine > Coastal > Sediment | place...
GCCGCGCATGCCGCAAGTATTTCTTCTTTTGAGTTGTTCATAGGATTCGTTTACATTTGTAAAAATACAAAACGAACTGAAGAATGGCCTTAGAAAAAAGGGTAACTTATAAGGCATCAGCCTCCTATTCCACGCTTAATAATTATGATCATAAAACCTTGAATGTGTGGATGGTATTTCATGGCATGGGCCATTTAAGTCGTTATTTTGCCAGGTTTTTTTCCACTCTTGATCCGGAAACCAATTACATTATCGCCCCCCAGGCACCTTCTAAATACTACTTGAAATCCGATTCCAAACATGTTGGGGCTTCATGGTTAACCCGAGAGGATACTCTGGCCGAGACGAAAAATGTTCTGGCCTATGTGGATGCGGTTTGGGAAGCCGAAAATATCACCAGTCCCTCTTCCCTTTTCATCCTTGGATATTCACAAGGTGTTTCTATAGCTACACGATGGATCGCGAGTAGGAAAATTCAATGTAAACAACTGGTATTGCATTCGGGTGGAATTCCGAAGGAGTTAAAACCGGAAGATTTCAACTATATGGACGCATCCACCAGAGTATTGTTTATGCATGGCGATCAGGATCCTTATATCACTCCCACCCGTCTTTCCGAAGAAATAGAAAGAGGTTCAAGGTTATTTGGGAGTAGAATGGATGTACGTTCCTTTGAAGGCGGGCACGAAGTAAACATAAATTTCCTACAAAATATCCTACATATTTAAAATTAAATAGTGCATTTCATCGATTTTTTTTGTCTGTTAGCGAGAATATGACTTTATTTACACATTATTGTAAGTAAAATCTGAACCTCAACCAATGAAAAAGTCTCTATCTACCTTGCTTATGCTACTACTCACAGTGGTTCTTAGCGCACAGGTTGCCCCGGCAGAAAGACAAGCTCTACTTGAGTTTTATTATTCAACCAATGGAGAAAACTGGAACCAGTCATGGGATATTTCTACTCCTGTAGCCGACTGGCAGGGTGTTACTGTCGAAAATAACACTGTTACCGGCCTTTCCTTACTATTCAACAATATTAGTGGTACCCTACCCGAATCGATAGGTGAACTTAAAAACCTAAGGATCTTAGAGTTATCCTTCAATCGGATCTCAGGCACTTTACCTGCCTCGCTAGGTAATTTAAGCAAACTTGAAATGCTGGCCTTTAACGGCAACGCCCTTACCGGCAATGTTCCCGAGTCGCTTGGAGCACTTAATAATCTTAAACAATTACATCTAAGTAGTAACTTCTTGACGGGATCGTTACCCGGATCGCTTAAAAATTTGAAAAATTTAGAGGTTTTCAACGTTTTTGATAATAAATTATCCGGGGAACTTCCGTCAGAGATCTCAAAAATCAAAACTTTAAAGGAAGTGATCATAGCCGAAAATGATTTCACCAACACCGAACATTTCTCTGTGATCCTTATGTCGAACTCCGCAAGCCTCGATTTCAATGATACCGGGGTTGTACCGGCGGCTAAGTCGGTTATCGCCATCGAAACCAGCGACGATCATTAATACGTATTACTCCTAACAGTTTAAAGTTAAGGCGGCCGCATTGCGAGCCGCTTTTTTTATGGGTTTTTTTGAATTATCTTTATAAGAACCAAAAAAAATCCTTTGATGAAATATCTAACTACATTAGTAACCCTTTTTCTTTCCTCTTCTTTCCTACTAGCCCAAATTACATTTAGCCCTAACATTATAGACAATACCCAATCTACTGCGAACGCTGCGAACACTGTTACGACAGGCGATTTCGACGGCGATGGCGATATAGATGTGATAGGAGGTGCGTACCAATCGGACTATTTCTCTATATATAGAAATGACGGCAACGGAAATTTCACCAGAAGCACCATCGATAATGGAGCCACAGCCGATGGAGCGCGTTTTGCAACCAGCTTCGATCTCGACGAGGATGGTGATCTGGATATTCTGGCTACCTCCTCCAATGCCGATGCATACCTATGGTATGAAAACGATGGCAGCGGTCTTTTTACACCTCATGTTATAGATAATTCGTCTTTCGCCAACGAGGCATATAGCATAGGAGCAGCAGATTTCGACGATGATGGTGATATGGACATAGTGGGTGGAGCCAATGACGGCGACGCCCTGGTTGTTTATGCTAACGATGGAAACGAAAATTTCTTAATTCTTAATGTCTTAAGTGTAGGTGATAACCGTACTAACGGGGTGAGAGTGGCAAAAGTAGCCGATGTAAATGAGGATACCTACCCGGACATAGTGGTTGCGGCATTTGCCGGCGACACCTTTTCCTGGTACGAAAATGACGGGAATGGAGTATTCACGCCACATACCATAGATGATTCAGTAAATGCTAATGGTGCTACCGCAGTAGACGTGGCCGATCTGGATGGTGATGGCGATATGGATATAGCGGCCGGTAGTAATAATGCAGATCAGTTCTTGTGGTACGAAAATGACGGTAGTGAGAATTTTACAACGCATATTATCGATAATACAAGCAGCTTTTCTATTGGTCCGCGTGGATTATCACTGGTAGACCTGGAACAGGACGGAGATATGGATATTATCACAGCAGCCATCACCGGCGATGCTTTTGCCTGGTATGAAAATGATGGAAGTGGTGTGTTTACCGGAGCAGTAATAAATAATGACCTAACCTATAGTGACGGCGCTTTTGCGATAACTTCGGCAGATATTGATGGAGACCTGGTAGCAGATATCGTTACGGCCGCCAACATTAGTGATGCCTTTTCGTGGTTCAAGACTGAAGGGGTTATAATCCTAGAAGTAGGAGCCAACACCCTTGAAGGCATAAAGGTCTATCCAAATCCGGTCTATGATACATTAAATGTAAAACTACCTGCGGATCTTTCGGAAGTTGAGATTTCAATTTTTGATAACTTCGGAAAAATATTATGGCAGTACCAAAGCGATAGGCTTGGAACGCTACGTGTGGATTTGTCCCACTTCGCCTCGGGTATCTATTATATGAAAGTATCCTCTTCCGAAGGAATTATTACCAAAAAGATCATTAAAAAATAGCCGAATTACAGTTATTAATCAAATGAAATTGCAGGCATAGGCTACACAAGTTGCACGAACGGTTACTACTCTAACGTTGTAGTAAGTTTTACCCTCGTCCAAACCTAAAATAGCCTATGTTTCATAACTTTACGGCCTGAAAAATCAACGAATTATGTATAGCCAATCCAGGGTTATTATCGAAAATATCACTCCGCTTATCAATAACGGAGAATATCCCGTGAAATCTGTTGTAAACGAAACAGTACCGGTGACAGCAGATATCTTTGCGGACGGACATGACATCATAGCTGCTTCGGTTCGATATAAGCATGCTAAGGAGAATAAATGGAAAGAGGTACGCATGCAACCCAATGTTAATGATAGCTGGTCTGCTGCGTTCACGGTTTCAAAGCAAGGCGTGTACAAATACAAGATCGAAGCCTGGGTTGATCACGGCCTCAATTGGCAACATGGGATTACCCGTAAACTGGAAGATGGACAAACAGTTACCTCCGAACTTCTTGAAGGAGCCCTCTACCTTGAAAGTATTATGAAAGATGCCGCGGCAACTGAGGCTACTTTCCTAAAAGATTGTGTGGCTTCATTCCGGCATCCCGGAGCCTATCCGAAAGCCGTAGAAATGGCTATGTCGCACAAACTTCACCAGCTCCTCACCAAATATCCCGCAAAAGGGATCTTAAGTGAAAGTGACGAATACTCTACCTACGTAGACAGATTAAAGGCGCGCTTTAGTACCTGGTACGAATTCTTCCCTCGCTCTGCTTCCCAGGAAGAAGGTCGGCATGGGACTTTCAAGGATTGCGAACAACTTTTACCGAGAGTAGCGAACATGGGCTTCGATACACTTTACTTCCCTCCTATCCATCCCATAGGCGAAGTAAACCGAAAGGGTAAGAATAATACAACAAAAGCCAATAATGACGATGTAGGCTCCACCTGGGGTATTGGATCGGAAAAAGGTGGTCATAAGGACATTCATCCAGAGCTCGGTTCCCTGGCAGATTTTAAAGCCTTGGTCAAACTGGCCGAAAAACATGGGATAGAGATCGCTATGGACTTTGCACTACAGGCAGCTCCAGATCACCCCTGGGTTAAAGAACATCCCGAATGGTTTAAATGGAGGCCTGATGGTACGGTACAATATGCCGAGAATCCGCCGAAGAAATACCAGGATATACTTCCAATCTACTTTGAGAGCAAGGACTGGAAGAACCTTTGGAAGGAAATGCTCGAAACTGCCCTGTATTGGGTAGAGACTTGCGGAATAAAGGTCTTCCGGGTGGATAATCCTCACACCAAACCTTTTTATTTCTGGGGCTGGCTTATTGGCGAAGTGAAGAAAAAACACCCCGATGTACTTTTTCTTTCTGAAGCTTTTACTCGCCCGAAGGTGATGCATCAATTGGCAAAGCAGGGCTTTACACAGTCCTATACGTATTTCACATGGCGAAATACAAAACAGGAATTGATCGAGTATATGGAAGAACTTACCAAAACCGATCAACGCTATTTTTTCCGTCCGAATTTTTGGCCTAATACTCCGGACATCAATCCCTGGTCTTTACAGGGAGGCAATGAGGCAGTTCATCTGCAAAGATACTTTTTAGCTGCTACACTTAGCTCTAATACAGGTATTTACGGTCCTGTATTTGAACATATGGTTAGTGATGCCTTGCCGGGAAAGGAAGAATATCTGGATTCGGAAAAATTTCAACTTCGGCACTGGGACTGGAAGAAAGAAAACAAGCTTACCACATTGATTTCGAAGATCAATAAAATACGGAAAGAACAGGCATCCCTTCAGCAAACTAACAATATAAAATTCCTGGCTGTAGAGAATGACCAGTTACTGGCGTATTATAAATATAGTGACGATCGTGAAAACGAAACGATCATGATCGTTAATCTCGATCCGTACTACGGTCAGAAAGGCTGGATCCAACTCCCAATGAGCGATCTGGGGATACACGAAGGACAGCAGGTTAACGTAACAGACCAGATAACAGGAAGCAGTTATATCTGGGATAAGGAATGGAATTTTGTGGAATTACACCCTGCCCTACCGTTTCATTTATTTAAAATTAAAAAGTAATGGCTAAGCTGGAAACATCCAAGGCTAAGAAACCATCGAATTTCGATGATTCCTGGGAGGAATTAATGGATAACACAGATTTTGTCCAGATGTTCCTTTCGGAAGTGCTGGAAGATTATATTCAGAAACAGCGATGGTACGGTGGCAAATCAAGTAAACTTAAGTACATCGAACTCACCGAATATTTCAGAATTCAGAAAGATGAAGAAATGTACTACGGCCTTATCCTCGAAGTCAATTTCGTGGAGGCGTTCTTTCAACATTACTTTATTCCTATTGCCTTTGTAACCGACGAAGACTACGCCAAAAACGACAAAATACTACCCATAAGCATACAGGGTACTGAAGGATTTATAATTGATGCCATAAACCTGGATGCCTTTCGTAAAGTAGTATTCGAACGCATCCTGAACGCCAGGCCTAACGATTCCACACGAGTGCAATATCACAAGGGGGAACGTCTAACAGAGACCGAATACAAGTCCTCCCGGAATATGGGAATGGAACAAAGTAACACCTCGGTGATCATAAACGATAATTGTGTTATCAAATTCTTCAGAAGGATCTATGCAAACAAGAACCCCGATTATGAGATGTCGCTTTTCCTTTCAGATAAAAAAGGATTTAGAAATACCCCGGCCTATTTAGGCAGTTTAAATATCATAGACACGGATAACCTGATGATTACCATTGCCTTGATGCAGGAAATGGTTGAGAATCAGGGTGACGCTTGGGAATATATGCTGGACAAACTGGATACGATATTTGATAACCTCAGTAAAAAGAATATTAACATAGAGTCGTTGCCACATACCGAGTTGTTCGCTCGCCTACCAATTAAAGATGTGCCACACGAGATCATAGATTGGGCAGGACTGGATATATTTCAGAAGTTACAAAAACTTGCCCAACGTACCGCCGAAATGCATATCGTACTCGGTTCGGAATTCGAGGATACCAATTTTACACCTCAGCGCTTCAATATGGATTACGAGGTATGGCTGAAAAACCGACTTCTGTACCAGTTTCAAAATAGGCTGAATACCGTGGAAAATAACCTGCATAAACTGAAGGACGACACCTTAAGACTTGCAAATCAGTTCCTCGAGCAGAAAAATAAGATCCGTAAACGATTCCTTGCTTACGACTGGACGAAAATGAAGGGTGAGAGAATTAGGGTTCATGGTGATTATCACCTGGGACAGGTTCTTGTAACCGACGACGATTTCTATATTCTCGATTTTGAGGGAGAACCGGAAAGCACCATCCGCGACAGGGTAGTAAAACAGCCCCCTTTAAAGGATGTGGCCGGTATGTTCCGCTCCTTCCATTATGCGGTGTACGCAACCATATTCAATAATGGCGACAAATATCCTTTTCAACAAGATATGTTATACCGCGCAGGGGAATGTCTATACCGCTACTTTATCGGGGTATTCCTGGAGACCTATACAAAAATGGTTCAGGATGCCAATCTTAATATCGGTTATAACCAGGAACGAATTTTTATGCTGAAATACACCATGCTCGAAAAAGCAGTATACGAGCTAGGCTACGAAATGAATGCACGTCCGCTATGGGCTATCATTCCACTGGAGGGTATTGCCTCTATTATGAACGAAGAACAAAATTTATGAGCAACGTAATTCCGCATAGTTTATTTACCGATTTCGATATCGACCTCTTCAAGGCAGGAAAGCACTTTAGGCTTTACGAGAAACTAGGGGCCCATCTTACCGAAATAGATGGAAAAAAAGGAGTGTATTTTGCCGTTTGGGCTCCATCGGCGAAAGCAGTATCTGTAATTGGTGATTTTAATTTTTGGATAGAGGGTGAACATCCGCTTAATATTAGATGGGACTCATCTGGGATTTGGGAAGGATTTATTCCCAATGTGGAAAAAGGCGCAAAATATAAGTATAAGATCCACTCTCATCACGGCGATATTAAAACCGAAAAAGCAGATCCCTTTGCAGCACGATGTGAACATCCTCCAAACACCGCCTCCATTGTCTGGGACACTACCTATACATGGAAGGACAAGAACTGGATGAAAAAGCGAAAGGATATTAATCGCCTGGATAAGCCTTTTTCTGTTTATGAAGTGCATCTAGGTTCCTGGATGCACAAAGCCGATGAGAATCGGCCGCTTAGCTACCTGGAGCTCGCCAGTGAACTAACTGCGTATGTGAAGAAAATGAATTTTACCCATGTAGAGTTCATGCCTATTATGGAATATCCCTACGATCCTTCCTGGGGATACCAGCTTACCGGTTACTTTGCACCCACTTCCCGATTTGGCTATCCGGAAGATTTTATGTTCCTGGTAGACGAGTTGCACAAAAACGATATTGGCGTGATCCTGGACTGGGTGCCTTCTCATTTTCCGGAGGATGCGCACGGACTTGGAAATTTTGACGGATCACATTTGTACGAACATCCGGACCGGCGAAAGGGGTATCACCCCGACTGGAAGAGTTTAATCTTCAATTATGGGAGGAACGAAGTTCGTGCCTTCCTTATTAGTAATGCGGTTTTCTGGTTAGACCGATATCACGCCGACGGCCTGAGAGTAGATGCTGTTGCGAGTATGCTATATCTGGATTATTCTAGGGAAGACGGAGAATGGGAACCTAATCAATATGGCGGCAGGGAAAACCTGGATGCCATTTCATTTTTTAAAGAATTGAATGAAGAGATCTACGGAAGTTTTGACGGGGTACAGACCATAGCCGAAGAATCCACCTCCTTCCCTATGGTTTCCAAACCTACCTATCTGGGCGGACTGGGCTTCGGAATGAAATGGATGATGGGCTGGATGCACGATACCCTTGAATATTTTAAAAAAGAACCCATTTACCGAAAGCACCACCAGAACGATATCACCTTTAGCATGACCTATGCCTTTACCGAGAACTTTATGCTTCCCTTAAGTCACGATGAAGTTGTATACGGCAAGCAATCGATCTTAGGACGTATGCCTGGCGATGAATGGCAGCGGTTTGCCAATCTAAGGCTGTTGTATAGTTATATGTACACTCATCCGGGGAGTAAGTTGCTTTTTATGGGAGGTGAATTTGGACAGAGTGATGAATGGAATTTTCAGCAAAGCCTGGACTGGCATTTACTGGAATACGACTATCATAAGGGGATTCAGAAATTAGTTGCTGAAGTAAATAATCTGTACCGAAGTGAGCCGGCCTTACACGAGAAGCAATTTGTAAGCGAAGGCTTCGAATGGATAGATTATAACGATTCCGAAAATTCGGTTTTGGCCTATGTGCGGAAGGGTAAGAATGAGAAGGATGATCTCGTTCTGATAGCCAACATGACACCCGTTCCCAGGGAAGAATACCGAATTGGTTTGCCAGCCTCTGGTAGCTATAAACTAATTTTCAATAGCGATGCCCCGGAGTTTGGAGGAAGCGGTTATAAGATCGCAAAACAATATACTTCCGAAGCAGTAGAGTGGCAACACAGGGCTCAGTCTGTAGTACTCGATCTGCCTCCACTTGGCGTTATGGTCCTTAAAAAGTTTAAATCGGCCAAAAAAAGTTAATGAAAACGTTTTCGTTTGTTGATTACTTTTTTAAAATGCCATGCCGTCCGGTATCGATTCTCAATAGAATTATTTTCATTTGTAATACATCAAAATTAGTTTAACTATATGATTGTAAACACCGAATTAGAACAAAAAGGGAACCAGTTTCCCTCCACTATAAATAGTTTCGTAAAAGAAAAAGATAAATTCATCATCACCACCGAAAACGACGTGCTCTTACAAATTACAGTGGTAAGAGATAGTGTTCTCCGATTTAGATATGCCCCTAACGGAAGCTTCCCAAAGGATTTTTCGTATGCGATCTCCGAAGATGCCGTACGCGGCTATAATCATCTGGAATATTCGGAAGAAAAAGACCGCTACATCATTAAAACATCTAAACTCCAGCTACACCTCAACAAAGCCAACCTGCAGAAGAGCATTTACGACATGGACGGGAAGCTGATAAATCAGGATGAAGCCGGATTTCACTGGGAGTACAGCTATGAGCATGGTAGTGATATCGTAAAGATGAGTAAAGCCGAGCAAAAGATGGAATGCTACTATGGGCTTGGAGACAAACCCATGCATTTCAACCTGAAAGGAAAGCGTGTAGAAAACTGGGTGACAGATCAGTACGCCTTCGGCAAGGATCAGGATCCACTTTATAAAGCCATTCCTTTTTACATTGGTCTTCACCATGATATATCGTATGGGATCTTTTTTGATAATACCTTCCGTACTTTTTTCGATTTTGGAGATGAACGCCGAAGCGTGATGAGTTACTGGGCTCAGGGCGGTGAAATGAACTATTACTTTATCTACGGCCCTGAAATGAATCAGGTCGTTACCAGTTATACAGACCTTACCGGTAAACCCGAGCTACCGCCGTTATGGGCGCTGGGATACCACCAGAGTAAGTGGAGTTATTATCCCGAGAGTAATGTTCGGGAGATCGCGCAAAAATTCCGCGACCTGAAAATACCTTGTGATGCTATTTACCTGGATATTGATTATATGGACGAATTCCGCTGTTTTACATGGAATAAGGAATATTTTCCGGATCCCAAGGGTATGGTGGACGATCTCACCGAACAAGGGTTTCAAACCGTCGCCATTATCGACCCGGGAATCAAGATCGATAAGGATTACGACATATACAGAGAAGCACTCGAAAAGGATTATTTCTGTAAAAGGGCCGATGGCCCTCTGATGAGAGGAAAAGTATGGCCGGGAGAGTGTAATTTCCCCGATTTTACGAATCCTGAAGTACGTACCTGGTGGAGTGGTCTTTACAAAGAACTAATAGAAGATATTGGAGTGAAAGGCGTATGGAACGACATGAACGAACCTGCTGTTATGGAAGTACCTACCAAAACTTTCCCATTAGATGTTCGACATAATTACGACGGCAACCCATGTAGCCATAGCAAAGCGCATAATATCTATGGAATGCAGATGGCAAAAGCTACCTATGAGGGAGTAAAGCAATTTGTTTACCCGAAACGACCTTTTATAATCACAAGAGCTGCATATGCGGGAACTCAACGATACAGTTCTTCATGGACAGGTGATAACGTGGCCAGCTGGGAGCATTTATGGATCGCCAATCAGCAGGTGCAGCGTATGGCGATCTCGGGGATGTCCTTTATTGGAACCGATATAGGAGGATTTGCCGAACAACCAACCGGTGAGCTATTTGTGCGTTGGATACAGTTAGGGATCTTTCATCCTTTTTGTCGTACTCACTCTTCCGGTGATCACGGTGATCAGGAGCCCTGGGCGTTCGATGAGAATGTAACCAACATAGTTAGGAAGTTCATCGAATTGCGTTATAAGATGCTGCCTTATCTGTATACAGCCTTCTATCAATATGTAGAAGAAGGCACACCTATGGTGCAACCCTTGGTACTATTCGATCAGAAAGACCATCAAACCTATTATCGCACCGATGAATTCATGTTTGGGAAACAGATCCTGGTATGCCCTATCCTGGAAGCTAATTCGAAGGGGCGCCGAATGTATATTCCACGAGGAAAATGGTATAACTACTGGACTCATGATGTGGTTGAAGGAGGTAAGGAAGTGTGGGTTGATGCCGATATTGACTCCATACCATTATTTGTAAAAGAAGGAGCTATAATCCCAAAATACCCGGTACAGCAGTATGTTGGCGAAAAGGAGATAGAAGAAGTAGAACTGGAAGTTTATTATAAAGAAGGAAAGGAGAGATCTGTCTTATACGAGGATGCAAACGACGGTTACGATTATAAAAAAGGCCGGTTTAGCTTTCGTACCTTTAAACTTACCGGACATAAGAACCAGCTGATCATACAACAGCATAAAGATGGGAGTTATATAACACCTTACAATAATTTTAAACTTGATCTAAAAAGGTTACCCTTCGAGATCAAGACCATTGAAGTTGACAACCAGGAGACAACGCTTTCCAAATTAAAAGTTAACGGAAACACCTCATTGGTTGTCGATAAGAACTTTACCGAATTGCACTTAATTGGCAAATAGATTAGGGTAATGAAAAATTAAATCATACGGCCTCCTCCTCAAGGGGCCGTTTTTTTTGTGAAAATCCGTAGTTTTATGTGAAATTAAAACCATTCCATGAAAACTATCCAATTACTGCTTGCGACCTTCCTTTTATTTACCTTCCAACTACATTCTCAGCAAAAAAAAGACGACAGCCCGCCAACGGCCGATAAAGAATATCACAACCTGAAATGGCGCAATATCGGGCCCTTTCGAGGTGGTAGGAGTGTGGCCTCAAGTGGCGTGGTGAAACAGGCGGGAGTATGGTATATGGGTGGCACCGGTGGTGGTGTATACAAAAGTACCGACGACGGTATAAGTTGGAAGAATATATCGGATGGATTCTTTAAAACCGGAACTGTTGGAGCTATCGCCGTTTCGGAAAGTAATCCGAACGTCGTGGTGGTTGGCATGGGCGAACATGCGGCCAGGGGTGTAATGACCTCTATGGGAGACGGGGTGTACAAATCTACAGACGCCGGGAAAACATGGACCCATATCGGGCTGGACTATACCCGCCATATTTCCGATGTGATCATACATCCCACTAATCCGGAGATCATCTTTGTTGCGGCGCAGGGTGCACAATATGGCCCCTCACCAGACCGCGGAGTATACAGATCGAAAGATGGAGGGAAAAGCTGGGAGAAGGTGTTATATGTCGATGAAAATACCGGGGCCTCTTCCCTATCCATAGATATGAACAACCCCTTGATATTATATGCTGCCATGTGGCAGCACAGACGTTTTCCCTGGACTATGGAAAGTGGTGGAAAATCGTCGGGATTACACAAATCTACCGATGGTGGAACCACCTGGGAACCAATGAAGTCGGGCCTTCCCGAAGAATTTGGTAAGTCTGGAATCTCTGTCTCCAGGGCCAATCCGGACAGGGTATATGCTGTGATCGAGGCAGAAGGGGAAAAAGGAGGCGTTTACCGCAGTGATAATGCAGGGAAATCATGGAAGCAGATCAACAAAGACCGAATAAATATAGCACGATCCTGGTATTATATGGAGATTTTCGCCGATACCCAAAACGAAAACATAGTTTATGTACTAAACGCACCAGTAATGAAATCGATAGATGGAGGGAAGACGTTTACTCCCCTACCCACTCCACATGGTGATAATCACCACTTGTGGATCCATCCTAACAATAATAAGATCATGATCAATTCTAACGATGGTGGTGCGAATGTTTCCAATAATGGTGGAGAATCATGGAGTACTCAACAAAATCAGCCTACGGCTCAATTTTACCGTGTGATCACAGACAATCAGTTTCCGTACCATGTGTATGGGGGACAGCAGGATAATTCGGCCATAGCCATTGCCAGCCGTACACGAAACGGAGGTATAGACTGGAAGGACTGGTACTCGGTTGCAGGCTGTGAAAGTGCCTTCCTCGCCTTCGATCCGGATAATCCGGTAGAAGTATACGGAGGTTGCTACCAAGGGATCATTGAGCGATGGATGAAGGAAACGGGTATTGGTAAAGCCATTAACGAGTACCCGGAACAAGGCTTGAGTAAACCACCTAGTGAGGCGAAATACCGATTTAACTGGAATGCTCCCATTATTAGTTCTCCTCACGACCGGAAAACAATTTATCATGCCGGCAACAGGGTTTTTAAAACCACTGATGGTGGATTGAGCTGGGAAGCAATAAGTCCGGACCTCACACGTAATGAAAAGGACAAACACGGGCCGGGTGGTGGTCCCTATACCAATGAAGCCGCGGGTGGTGAAAACTACAATACCATCATGTCGCTGGTGGAGTCGCCCCATGAAAAGGGAGTGTTATATGCCGGTACCGATGACGGCCTTGTGCAGCTAACGCGAAATGGCGGAGCTACATGGAGCAACGTAACTCCCAAAGGCCTAAGAGAAGGGATCATTAATAGTATTGAGGTTTCTCCTCATGATCCTGGCACTGCTTATATTACGGTAATGCGGTATAAATCCATGGATCTGAAACCTTACATCTATAAAACCAACGATTACGGTACCAGCTGGACCGCGATCACTAATGGTATCAAAGGAGAGCATACTTTCGTTCGTGTAGTTAGAGAAGACCCCAAACGAAAAGGACTGCTTTATGCCGGTACCGAAACAGGACTCTATATTTCCTGGAATGATGGTCGCGACTGGCAGGCTTTTCAGCTTAATTTACCGATAGTACCCATCAATGACCTGGTAATCCATAATAACGATCTGGTGGCTGCAACTGCGGGACGCTCTTTCTGGATCCTGGACGACCTGGGAGCTATTCAGAATAAGCAAAATAATACAGATGCCTTAAAGATCTTCAAGCCCCGGGATACGCCTTTGTTCTTCGGAGGGCAGAGCAGCAATCCTACCATTGGGCATAATCCACCTTCGGGCGTGATATTCGATTACTATATCAAGGAGGTAGCAGACTCTATTCCTATTACTCTTGAGGTGCTGCAAAATGGTAAAGTGATTCGAACGATCAGTAGTGAAAAGGACGAAGATTTTAAATCATGGCCAGGCGGACCTCCTACTCCGGCCGTACTTCCGGCTAAGGCGGGTTTTAACAGATACTACTGGAATTTTAGAAGAGAATCCCTTCCGGCGGTTTCGGAGGTATTTGTCTTCGGAAACCTATCCGGGTCGCATGTTGGTCCCGGCACTTATACTCTCAGGCTCAA